>Ga0335076_10000537_pt1 | contig 35432 bp, 40 predicted proteins | sample Lox_Sample_25_FD_206717 | JGI IMG/M metagenome (GOLD analysis project Ga0335076, IMG submission 206717) | Soil microbial communities from Loxahatchee National Wildlife Refuge, Florida, United States - Lox_Sample_2.5 | ecosystem: Environmental > Terrestrial > Soil > Wetlands | place: USA...
CCCGTTCGACCTCCGAGCGATCCCGGTCGGCCTGGCGGTTCTGCGCCAGCAGGATCAGCGGCGCCGCGTACGCGGCCTGAGTGGAGAACGCGAGGTTCAGCAGGATGAAGGGGTAGGGATCCCAGGCGTTCGTGAACGCGATCCCGTTGAGGATGATCCACAGGATCACGAAGATCGTCTGGGCCGCCAGGTAACGGCCGGTTCCGAGGAAGCGGGCCATCTTCTCGGCGAACCGGGCGAACGCATCCGGGTCGTACGACGGGCCACCCGGGGTGCCACGAGGGGTGCTGAGGTCGTCGCGCCGTGCCATCAGCGGCTCGCGCGCGCGACGCGCCAGTCGTCGGGGAGCATGTGGTCGAGCACGTCGTCGATCGTAACGGCGCCGATTAGGCGCTTGGCGGCGTCGGTGACCGGAATCGCGACGACGTCGTAGGCGGCGAGCCGTTCGGCCACCTCGCGCTCGGTCGCGTCGGCCGAGATCGGCTCCCATTCCTCGTCGAGGCACCGGCCGAGCGGCTTGCTCGGCGCCTCGCGGAGCAGGCGCTGCACCCCGACCACGCCGAGGAAGCGACCGGTGGGGGTCTCGAGCGGCGGGTGGCAGACGAAAACCTGCGCGGCGAGCGGCACAGGCAGGTCCGGATCCCGGATCCGGGCGAGCGCTTGGGCGACGGTGGCCTGCGCGTCGAGGATGACCGGCTCGGGCGTCATCAGGCCGCCGGCGGTGTCCGGCTTGTAGACCAGCAGACGGCGTACCGGTTCGGCCTCCTCGGGGTCCATCGCGCCGAGCAGCTCGGTCCGGCGACTCTCGGAGAACTCTCCGAGCAGGTCGGCGGCGTCGTCGGCCTCCATCTCGTCGAGGACGCGGGCCAGACGCTCCTGATCGAGTCCCTCGACGATCCGCACCTGCTCGTCCTCGTCGAGCTCCTCGAGCAGGTCGGCCAGCCGGTCGTCCTCGAGCTCTGAGGCAAGCACCCTTCGACGGCTCAGCGGGAGGCGGCGGATGGCGGCGGACGCTTCGACCGGATGGAGGCCTCCGAGCGCCGCGGCCTGGCGGTCGATCGGACGCTCGTCGGCGAACAGCTCGCCGGCCTCGCTCCAGTCGATCACGTCGGGGCCACGTCGGCGCGCGGCGAGGCCGGTCAGCATCCGGGCGGAGGAGAGCGCGATCGTCGCCACCTCCCACGCAAACGGCTCGGGCGCCGGGGTCAGGCCGACGTCGACCACGCGCTCGCCGTGGACGTGACGGCCGATCAGCTCCCCGTGGACGAGCCGCTCGCCCGCCCGGAGCTCGAACTGGCGCAGGTTGATCGAGCCCCGGCGCAGACGCACGCCGTCGTTGGAGATCTCACCAACCCGGCCCGCGCCGACGAACACGCGTCGGCGCCCGACCGCCACCACGAATCCGTTGACGCGCGGGGGCCGTCCACCCAGATCGAGGACGACGTCGACCACGCGGCCGATGTCGGCACCGTCGGCTCCCACCAGCGGGAGCCGGGTCAAACGAGTCACGTAAACGATCCGGTCCGCCACACCATCAGGTTAGTTAGCGCGGCGTGGACGTGCGACAACCGAAGCGTGATCCGGGTCGCGCGCGATTGCGAACGGAATTGTCGAACCCGGATCTCCGGGCTGCTCGAGCCGGACGGTGCCCGTCAGTACGAGCGCCACACGAGCGCGTGTGCGGACTACCGGGATGAGTTGGCGGCGCTGCGCGCGGTCATCGACGTCCTGCCGATGACCGCGCCACAGTACGGCGTGCCGGCGGGCCTTCGCCGCCGCGTTCTGCGCACGATCGAGAACGACGACCCTGCGCGGCCCTGAGTGGCTGCGTCACGCAGCCGACAGTTCCCTGACCTGCGTCAGGCGGAAGTTGTTCCCCGACGGATCGTGGAACCCGGAGTCGATCCCGTAGGGGCGCTCCTCCGGAGCTTCGGAGAACTCGACGCCGCGGCTCTTGAGCTGCTCGTAGTCCGCATACACGTCGTCGGTCGTGAAGAACACCGTTCCGGCGAAGCCCTTCGCCATCAGCGACTTGACCTGCTCGGCGGTCGCGGAGTCCATCACCGGCGGCCCCGGGATCGCCATCAGGACGATCGAGATGTCCGGTTGGGTCGGGGGGCCGACGGTCAGCCAGCGGAAGTTACCCATCTCGGGGAGGGTCACGTCCGAGCGGACCTCCATCCCGAGCTTGTTGGTGTAGAACTCGAGCGCCTCGTCCTGGTCGTGGACCCACAGCTGCGCGGTCGAGAGCTTGATCATGATTGCCTCCTCAGGCGTTGTGGTGACTACGCCGGCCACACTAGTTCTGGCGTCTGAGGTTGTCTTCTCGAAACGTGCTGCGCTGAGGCCGCCCGTACGCGCGGACGACGCAACTCGGGAGCATTGCCCAGTCCGACGCCGGCGGGAAGCTCGCGCGGTATGCCGTCGGCGACAAGCCGAATGTCCGCGTGAAGCTGCTCGTGAACGAACCGAGGCTCTGGAGCCCCACCGAGAAGCAGATGTCGGCCACCGAGCGGTCTGTCGTCCGCAATAGCGCCGCCGCCCGCTCGAGCCGGCGCGTCAGCAGATAGGCGTGCGGAGACTCGCCGAACGCCCGGCGGAACTCGCGGCTGAAATGGGCGCGTGACAGCCCGGCGGCCCGCGCGAGGTCGTCGACGTCGAGCGGCTCGAAGTAGCGCGCGTCGGCGAGGTCCTTGGCGCGGAGCAGATGCCGGTCGGCGGGTACGAAGGCCACGGGGACCACCCTACCCAGGTGCGGCGCGATCCTTCGAAAACGGCTGCTAGCGTGAGAGCCGGTTCTCGCCCCGATCCTCGACGGCAACGGATGTTTCATCGCTACAGGCTTGCGCTCCCACTGATCGGACTCGCGCTCGCCGGGTGCGGGGGATCCGCGGTCGGCGGCACCGTCGGCAGCGCATCGTCGACGGCGACCGTTCCCCAGGCCAAGCCGCAGGCGATCGAACCTGCCGCGGGTCAGCAGGCCCGGTCGGTGGCGCCGAACGACCCCGTCGGTGATCCGAATGCGCACGCGGAGCCCCTGTCCGAGGTCCGACGCCTGCTGAAGCTCGAACTGATCGCCGTGAAGGCGAACAATGCGAGCTACATCGACCCGCTCCAGTACGTGACGCTGTGGGAGCGGACCGACCAGGGCGTCGATGCCCAGTTGCCTGTCGGAGCACCGATCCTCGCGCCCTGCCGGGTCAAGATCCTCGCGATCGAGCCGGGCTGGTACGCCGGCCAGCCACTCGTGTACTTCGAGTTGCTCGACGGTCCTGACGCGGGCAAGGTGCAGTACGTCGCCGAGCAGATCACCGATATCGCCCCCGCAGGCACGATCCTCCAGCAGGGGCAGGCGATCGCCCGCTACGCCGCGCACGGCACCGCGATCGAGTACGGCTGGTCGACGATCAACGGCATCACGCTCGCGCGGGCGACGACCGGGTACGAGGAGGGCGAGATCACGCCGGCGGGCCAGAACATGCGCGACTGGTTGAACAGCCTGGGCGCGAACGCCGGGCCTTGGCCGCCGAAGTAGCCCGGCGCCGTCAGCGGCTCCGTATCAGGTTCGGCAGCGAAGTCACCAACCGCGGGATGTCCGCGCGCGAGTGGCCCAGCGCGTCGTCGAGTGCGGACGCGGCGTCGGTCTCGACCGTGGCGCCGTGACCGACGAGCAGTATCGACGGCCGGTATGGAGCCAGCTGTGACCGAGGCGGAGTGAGTCGCAGGAGCGGATGAACGCCGGCGCGCCGGCCTAGGGCGAACGGCGGAGCGGTGCCGATCGCCTCGGCCACGACGAGAGCGCGCTCGCGCTCCCACCACAGCGCGACCTCGTGCCAGCCCCATCGCGATAGCACCGGCACCACCTCGAACGGCGAGTCGGGGGCGGCCGCTGGCAGGCGCAGCAGCGGAACGCCGGACCGGTCGGCGATCGTCTCGCAATCACGGTTGTGGCGGTCGAGCAGCTGAAACACGCCGGCGATCGTGCCGAGCGACTCGGCCTCGGCCAGCGCCGGACCATCGTCGAACGGGTCGACCAGCCACACCCGATCCTCGCTACGAAGCGCGTGCGCCGAGCGGACCATCGTCCCTGGCTCGGTCCAGGTGAGTCCGATCGCGTGGCGTTGCAGCGTGGCGCTCACTCAACTCACGCGTCCGACGCGCACTCGGCGTTGACGTACCCGGACCGGAACGGGCTGGCCTCTCCGGTCTGCTCATCGTAGGTGTGGCGCCATACACATCCGGTGTCGTTCGCGAGCAGGTGGATCGAGACCGACGTCTCCGCGGAAGTCGTTCGCACGCGATGCACGTCGTCGCGCGGCGGCAGCAGAGCGTAGTAGTCGCCGGGATTGACGGGCCGCCGGCGCACGAGCTCGAGCTTCCCGTTTCCCGGCCGGTAGAACTCCTCGTCCTGCACCCCGCGGTAGACGCCGACGAGCCCCCACGCGAGGTGATCGTGAACCGGCGTCATCGCCCCCGGGGGAACGACCAGGCTGAACAGCGACAGTGACCGATCCGCCGCGCGAAACACGAGCCACTGCCCGATCCCGCCGCCCATTCCGCTGCCGACGGCGGGCTCCTGATAATCCGTCGGTAACCAGTCATGATCGGCGAGCATCTCCGCAAACGCGGGGCTGATCAGCTCGCACGCGTGCGCGGACGACTTCGCCTCCGCGATGCGCTCCCGCACGGCCGCGACGAACCCGCGGACGCGCGGGGTGTCGAGCCGGTACTCATCGGCCTCGAGCGGTGGCAACGGGCCGTGGTCGGCATGCATGTCACACATCGCCCGCGAAGCCTAGATACTTCAGGTGATGGCCGACTCCCACGAGATCGCGCTGTCCGAGCTGCTTGGCGCGTTGTCCAGCGCGCTCGACATCGCCGAGGGAGAGCCGCCGGGCCATGCCGCGCGGTCGTGCCTGATCGGAATGCGCGTTGCCGACGAGCTAGGGCTCGACCCGTCCGCCCGATCCGATCTGTTCTACGCGCTGCTGTTGAAGGACGCCGGGTGCTCGGCGAACTCGGCGCACATGGCCGCGCTGTTTCGCGCCGACGATCAGACGGCCAAGCACTCGTCCAAGCTCGTCGACTGGTCGCGTCCGCTGTCGGCGTTCGCGTGGTCGCTCAAGACGGTGGCGCCCGACGGATCCGTGATCGAGCGGGCCGACCGGCTGCGAGCGATCCGCAACGAGGGTCACGTGACCCGCGCACTGATGAAGGCACGCTGTCACCGGGGCGCCGAGATCGCGCGCAAGCTCGGGTTCTCCGAGGCGACGGCCCAGGCCGTCCAGGCGCTCGACGAGCACTGGGACGGGCGCGGGCAGCCGCTCGGGCTCAGCGGAACCTCGATTCCTCTTGCCGCGAGGATCATGTGCCTCGCGCAGACGGTCGAGGTGTTCCACGCCGCGCGCGGCGTCCACATCGCCTATCAGGTCGTCGCCAAGCGCAGTGACCACTGGTTCGACCCCGAGCTTGTCGAGGCTCTTGGCACGTTCCGCCACGACGGGCGCTTCTGGAACTCGCTGGCTACGCCCGACGTGTCCTCGGTCGAGCCGCCCGATCGGATCCTGACCGCCGACGAGGACCGGCTGGACACGATCGCCGAGGGGTTCGCCGCCGTGATCGACGCGAAGTCGCCTTGGACGCACGAGCACTGCGATCGCGTGTGCGCGATCGCGATCGGAATGGGCACACTGCTCGCGTTCGACGACGCGGCGTTGCGGGAGCTGCGCAGAGCGGCACTCCTGCACGACATCGGCAAGCTCTCGATCTCGAACCGCATCCTCGACAAGCCCGGGCCGCTCACCGAGGCCGAGCAGACCAAGTTCAAGCAGCACGCGCGGCTGACCGAGCAGATCCTCAGGCGGGTCCCGGGCTTCGACGGGTTCGCGGCGCTCGCGAGCGCGCATCACGAGCGCCTCGACGGCGGCGGCTACCCACGAGGGCTCGCCGCCGAAGATCAGACGATGTCGATGCGGGTGCTGGCGGTGGCCGACGTATACGAGGCGCTGGTGTCCGAGCGCCCGTATCGGCCGGCTTACTCATCCGAGGTCGCGCTCGAGTTGATGAGCGGCGACGTTCCGGAGCGTCTCGACGCCGACGCGTTCGGCGCGCTGAAGGCGCTGCTCGCCGACGGGGACCTCGGCATCCGCTATGACGACCTGACCGGCTTCCGCCGGCGTCTGCGAAAGCTGCCTTAGGCGGCGATTGGCGGGTCGCCCGGGTCTTCGCCCCGACCGGCGCCGTGCTCGAAGAACGCCGCCACCCAGTCGGGATCGGTCGGATCGACCAGCGATCCGTCGAGCTGGTCGTCGACGTCCGGAGAGCCCGCGGCGCGGAGCTCCTCGATCGCGGCATCGAGGTCGTAGCTCGTCTCCCGGAGCTCGGGCGTCCCGTCGTCGACGATCATCCAGAACGCGGCAGGACGACCCTCGTACGGCATCCCGACGCTGCCGGCGTTCGCGTAGGTCACCGTGCCACCGAGGCTTCGGACCATCTGCTGATGGATGTGCCCGCCCACGACGAGCGGCTCGGACACGTTCGCGAGCATTTCGAGGAGCGCGTCGTCGGGGGTGGCCCGGGTGATGATCTCATCGTCGCGGCGAGGCGAGCCGTGGCAGAAGCACACGCCGTCGAGCGCCAGGCTGATCGGCCATGCGGCGAGGTCGTCGCGCCAGCGACCGTCGAGCGCCTTCGCACTCCACGCCGCCGCCCGCCCGGGGGAATCGTCGGACACCGGCGCCCCGTCGTAGATGGCCACCGCCTCGCGCTCGCAGTTCCCCCGGACCCAGCGAGTCGGCTCCCGACGAGCCGCCAGTAGCTCGAGCGTCTCGCGGACCAGGGGACCGCCGACCACGTCGCCGAGGACGACGATCGCGTCGACCGGATCCCGGTCGAGTTCCCCAAGAACGGCCCGCAGCGCGGGCAGGTTCCCGTGGACGTCGGCGAGCACGGCGATGCGCACGCGCCCACCCTAGCGATCCCGGTCAGAAGATCAGTCAGTTGCCCACGGGAGCGCGGCCGCGGCGGCGGCTGTCTACGATTCCCGGTCGAGGCCTGTACGAGGTGGCTACCGAACCCGAAAGCAGCCAGACCCTGCGCGGTGCGCTCGCGCCCGACGCGCTACGCGAGGCGCTCGTGGTGCGGCGGCCGGTCTTCGGGAACCCGTGGGACTCCACCGTCGACATGGGCGCCTGCTACCTGGCGGTCGCTGTCGTCGACCCGTTCCTGCTGTGGGTCGGGGGCAAACTGATGGGCGCGATCTTCAACTTCAGCTCGCACTGGCCGCTCGGCGTGTTCATGATTGCCGCCCTCGTCGGCGCCGCCGGCTTCATGACGATCGTCGGCCGCCAGCGCACGAGCATCACCGTCGACATACTCACGATCGCCGCCTGGGTCGTGCTCGGCCTGATCGTCGCGCCGATCATCGGCCTGGCGCTCTCGCCGGTTGCCGCGATCATCGTCTACGCGATCATGCTCGCCGGCATCTTCGTGTATGTACTGCGCTTCGGCCACTTCGACGTGGCGTTCCAGCGGACGCTCAGCTGGCCGATCACGTGGAGCCTGCTGGCGCTGTTCTTCGCGTTCTGCGTGCACCAGCTCGTGCTTTATCAGTAACGCTCAGGCGTCGAGCTCGCCCAGGCGCTCGGCCTCGCGTAGCTCCTTCTGCCGCTTTCGCTCGGCCTTCGACAGCTTGCGGCCTCGCTTGACTCCGGCACCACCCATGATCGAGACGAGGCGAATCCGGATCACCGGGCCGACTCGCCCCTGCCCATCGGTCGCCACCCGGCCCCGGTCGCGCCGACAGCCCGTTCGCATGCGCTGGAGCGACCGACGTGGGGACGCGGCCGAGGCACAAGCGATTCATCGCTCATTGCCCGGATCCTAGCTCGGAGGTTTCTCAGCGAACCGCGTGGCAGACGGTGCGCAGCGCCGTGCACCGCACGACCGTGCCGATGATCCACGCGGCGGGCACCGGTCCCCAGTAGCGACTGTCGTCTGAGGTCCCGCGATTGTCCCCGAGCATGTAGTAGTCGCCCGCCGGTACGCGCACCGGGATTGGGAAGCTGCAGGGGGTGCTGCTGGCGCACGGCGCGATGTAGGGCTCGCTCTGGGTGACGCCATTCACCACGGCGTGCCCGTTGACGATCGCCACAGTGTCACCGGGGCCGGCGATCACCCGCTTGACGAATGTGGCTTTCGACTCCTGCGGGACCGGAACGCCACAGGGCTGAGTGTGACCCGCGCCCTCGTTGGGGGAACCGCACTCCGGGTCGCGCGGTCGCGCCCCCGCAGGCGGATGGAACAACTCGATGTCGCCAAGCTGCGGGGCGTGCGAGCGCTCCGTGGCCACTCGCTGCCCGATCCGCAACGTCGGCTCCATCGATCCCGAAGTGACCTTGTAGTACTGGACCTGTTTGTGGAGAAGCAGCCCCAGCCCCGCCAGGACGAGAACGGCCACGGCCAACACCCGGCGGCCAGTCCGCCGCCGGACCGGCCTTCCCAGGGGCAAGGACGAGACTTCCATGCCCTGTTGATCGGCACCGGCCGGAACGCGCTTGATTCGATGGGTCATCCGAACGACGCGACATATTGGAACGCCCTCGCTCATGGACCGTGGAACGCCTCAGTTGAGCATCGCTGCTGCCCGCCGGATCGCGCTCGCCGCGCAGGGGTTCGGGATGCCGCGGCCGGCCAGGCCGCCGAGCGTCAACCAGATCGCGGCGCTCGTGGAGCGGCTCGGGCTGCTCCAGCTCGACTCGGTCAATGTGTTCGTCCGGTCGCATTACATGCCCGTGTTCTCGCGGCTCGGTCCGTACGACCGCGCGCGCTTGGACCGGATCACCGGTCACGGCACCGGCAGGATCGACCGGCGGCTGGTCGAGTACTGGGCGCACGAGGCGTCCCTGTTCCCGATCGAGCTCCATCCCCTGTTCCGCTGGCGGATGGCCGACGTCGATGGCGAGGCCTGGGGCTCGATCTCGAGGATCGTCCGCGAACGGCCGGACCTGGTCGCCGAGACGCTCGAGCTCGTAGCCGAGCGCGGGCCGATCCGGGCGCGGGACACCGGGGCGGTCCGGCGGCCCCCCCGGCCCGGGCACATGTGGAACTGGCATGAGGGGAAAGTCGCGCTCGAGCACCTGTTCTTCACCGGGCGCGTGGGCGCGGCCAGGCGAGTCAACTTCGAGCGACTGTACGACACGATCGACCGCGTGGTGCCGGCCGGGGTCCTCGAGCGGGCGACGCCGGACCCGGCCGATGCGCAGCGCGAGCTCGTCCGGATCGCGGCTCGCGCGCTCGGCGTCGCCACCGAGCCCGACCTCGGCGACTACTTCCGCCTGCCGCGCGCGGCGTCCAAGCAACGCGTGGCCGAGCTCGTCGCCGCCGGCGAGCTGACGCCGGTCGCGGTGGCGGGTTGGAGCGCCCCCGCCTACCTCTGGCCGGACGCCCGCCGGCCGCGCCGGCTCCACGCTCGCGCCCTGTTGACGCCGTTCGACTCGCTGATCTGGTTCCGTCAGCGCACCGAGCGACTGTTCGGCTTCCGCTACCGGATCGAGATCTACACTCCGGCCGCCAAGCGCACACATGGCTACTACGTGCTGCCGTTCCTGCTTGGGGAGACGCTGATGGCGCGCGTCGACCTCAAATCCGACCGCCAGCGGAGCGCGCTGCTCGTTCAGGGCGCGTTCGCCGAGGACGGCGCCGATCGGGGTCGTGTCGCCGCCGAGCTTGCCGCGGAGCTGCGACTGGTCGCGACCTGGCTCGGGCTTGAGCGGGTCGCGGTGGCGCCGAACGGCGACCTGTCGCGCGAGCTGGCTGCGATCATCGGCTGATGGACTCGCTGGTTGTGCGGGCTGCGATCGTCGACGAGGTCGATCAGGTCGTGGCGATGTACCAGTGGCTGTTCGCCCCGCCGGGCGCGCGCGCGGTGCAGTGGGACGCGGCGCGCGCGGCGTCCGCCCTGCGTGACGCGATCGCGGCGGATGACGCGGTCGTCCTCGTCGCCGAGACGGCGGGCGAGCTCGTCGGCCTGTGCACCGCGTACGACGACATCCATTCGGTCCGCTTCGGCCGGCGCGTCTGGGTCGAGGACCTCGCCGTCCACCCCGAGCGCCGCTCGCTTGGGATCGGCAAGCGCCTGCTCGACGAGGCCAAAGATTGGGCGCGGGCCCGCGGCGCCAGTCACCTCGAGCTCGACTCCGCCGAGACGCGGCCGGATGCGCACCGGTTCTACGAGCGGGAAGGTCCGAGCTGGCGCTCGACGTGCTTCGGCTGGGAGCTGTAGCGAGCCGGGGGCGCAAGGGGCCGAGCCGTTTTGCCGATTACCTCGCGCGAGACCGCTTGTGCTGCGACTAAGGCCCGAGCGGCATGGAACTGAGGGTTTGAAAGGGGCAGACGCCCGATTGCGTCTACGCCAGCAGCGGCTACTTTGAAATCAACAGAGATGTTCGCACTGCTCCAGAACCACGCCACCGGCATGCCCACGCTCGACGCGGAGGCCGACTTCCGCCGTGCCCGTCGCCGCCACGCGGCCGCGCGCGTCGGGCGCTGGGTCACCCGCCGGTCAGATTGGCGCCACCCGCGCACACTCGATGACCCAGCGGTACGCCTCGGCGGCCTGCCGCGAATGCAGGTCGTCCCGCTCGCCGCGATCGTCGGCACGCTCGAGCCGACGCTCCATTTCGACGCATGCTTCCGCCCGGCTTCGAACCTCGTGCGTCGGCGGTGGGAGCGAATCGCGCTGGCCCACCGGCGAGGAGTGGCGCTACCGCCGATCGAGCTGATCAAACGGCCCGACGGCTATTACGTGCTCGATGGTCGCCACCGCGTCTCGGTGGCGCGGGCGCTCGGTCATCCCGACATCGACGCTCGGGTTACGGGAGCGCGACCGCAGCCGTGATGCCTCCGGGTCCGGGGGCGGCCGCCCTTGTCCGGTCGCCGCGGGCGCCCTAAGCGGCCGCCGCCAGCCGCGCGGCCAGCGTCCTCGCCGCCTCGGCGAACTCCGGCGGCCCGAGCACCTCCATCGGCTCATCGAGCGTCGCCATCCAGACCAGGAAGCTGTGTGACCACGCGCGGCGGCTGGTGACGATGCACGCGTCTTCACCCTCGGGCTCGACGACCGCGTACCGGGTCGGGATCCGTCCCCGGACGTGCGCCGCCGGAACGAGCAGGCGGACGCGACCCGGGTCGGCGACCGCATCGCTGTCCCTGACGCCTCGCAGCCGCTCCTTGACGAACGCGGCCGGGTCGCCACCGGGGACCGTCCGCCGCTGCCCGCGCTCGCCTGGTCGCAGACGACCGCGAATCCGATCGATCCGGAACGTCCGCCAGTCGTCGCGGTCGAGGTCGAACGCCACCAGATACCAGCGATGGCCGCTGTAGACGACGGCATGCGGCTCGGTGCTGCGCTGCGATGCCTTGTCATCCCTGGCGATGTAGGCGAACCGCAGGCGGGTGCGGTCGCGGCAGGCCCCGGCGATCGTCGCCAGCACCTCGGCATCGATCTGCTGGCCCTCGACGCCGAACGACGAGGTCGCGTCGCTGAGCGCGTTGACCCGGCGACGGAGCCGGTTGGGCAGGACCTGCTCGAGCTTCGTCAACGCTCGGACGGATGTTTCCTCGATTCCGGCGATCCCGCCGGCGGCCGCGGTTCGCAGACCGACGGCGACCGCGACGGCCTCGGCGTCGTCGAGCAGCAGCGGCGGGAGTTCGCCGCCGTTGCCGAGCCGGTAGCCACCGGCGACGCCGGGAGCGGCCTCAACGGGGTAGCCGAGCGTTCGCAGCTTGTCGACGTCGCGGCGGATCGTGCGCGGGCCGACCTCGAGGCGGTCGGCGAGCTCCTGACCGGTCCATTCCCGGCGCATCTGGAGGAGCGAAAGCAGTGCGAGTAGGCGAGCGGAGGTCTGAACCATGATGCGGCGCATGGTTCCACATATCGCGGACTGTAGTTGTCCTCAATGAGGCGCATCGCGCGCTATTGCGGACCGAAATAGTCCGCGATTCCCGAGAGGCTACGAACATGTCAACCATCACATTCACTCCCTCCGTGGCCGTCGCGAAGGCGCGGCCTTCCAGCCGGGGAATCTGGCTCGGCTTCCTCGTGGTCCTCGCCGCCTCGGTCATGGACCTGCTCGACTCGACGATCGCTCAGACCGCCGCGCCGGCGATCCGGCTAGACCTTGGCGGCTCGTACGCGGCGCTCGAGTGGATCTCCGCCGCCTACACGCTGGCGATGGCGGTGACACTGCTGCTCGGCAGCCGGCTCGGTGACTTGTTCGGACGCCGGCGGGTGCTGCTCGTCGGGATCGGCGGTTTCGTCGCCGCGTCGGTGCTGTGCTCGCTGGCCCCGACACCGGGCGCACTGATCGCCGGCCGTGCGCTCCAGGGCGCGGTGGCCGCGATCATGGTGCCGCAGGGGTTCGGGCTGATTCGCGAGCTGTTCGGCGACGAGGGTCAGCAGAAGGCGTTCGGCGTGTTCGGCCCGGTGATGGGACTGGCCGCGGTCGCCGGACCGCTCGTCGGCGGGGCGCTGGTCAACCTCAATCTGGTCGGGACCGGCTGGCGCGCCATCTTCCTCGTCAACGTCCCGATCGGGCTCCTCGCGATCCAGGCCGGCCGGCGCTACCTGCCCCGGACGGTGCCGGCGGCCGCGGGGGCCCGCCTCGACGCCCCAAGCGTCACGCTTGCGATGGTCGGCGGGTTCGCGCTCGTCTACCCGCTGATCGAAGGCCGCGAGCACGGGTGGCCGGCGTGGTCGTTCGCGCTGCTCGGCGTCGGCCTGCTGGCGCTCGCCGCGTTCGGAGTGCTCCAGGCTCGGCGCTCGCGCCAGGGCCGCGCCCCGCTGGTCGAGCCGTCGATCCTCCGCCGCCGCGGCTACGTGGCGGGGCTCGCGGTCGTGCTCGGGTTCATCGGCGCGATGGGCGGGATGATGATCGCGCTCAACGTGATGTTCCAGACCGGGCTCGGCCTGAGCCCGCTGGCCTGCGCGGTCGCCACCGTGGCGATTCCGGTGACGGCAATCGCCGGCTCCATCACCTCGTCGGCGCTGCTCTCGAAGATCGGGCGCACGACGATGCACATCGGAATCGTGCTCATGGCGATCGGCCTGATCGTGGTCGATGTTGTCCTTCGCGCGGACAGCGGCACCGTCACCGCGTTGGACCTGGCCGGACCGCTCGCGATCACCGGCTTCGGGATGGGGATGGTGTTCGTGCCGATGTTCGATGTGATCCTGGCCGGCGTCGCACCGCACGAGATCGGCTCCGCTTCGGGTCTGCTCGAGTCGATCCAGCAGCTGGCGATGTCGATCGGGATCGCGGCTGTCGGGACTGTCCTGTTCGATCACCTCGGGAGCGGCCACGGTCCGGTGGCGTTCGTCGAGGCCTCAGATCACGCCCTGCTGGTCGCCGTCGGGTTCCTGGTGGCGGCATGCACGGCCGTGTTCTGGCTGCCCAAGCACGCGCGCGCAAGTCACTAAGGCGGGCCCCGCCGGCTACGACGCCCCGCGGTGATCGGCTACCCAACCCGGGTGTAAGTCAGGTCGAAGTCGGTCGTGTAGTTGACGCCGTCCTCCGCCTTCTCCCAACGACCGGCGATCCGCCGCCCGCCATCCTCGAACCGCCCGGTGAAGCGTTGTGGAAAGGGCGCACCCTCGCGCCACAGCCGCCACTCGGTGCCGGAGATGCTCATGCCATAGACCCGACACACGCCTCGCTCGTCGGCATACAGCTGGTAATAGGTGCCGTTGGCCGCGTCGCATCCGATGATGGAGACGTTGTCGGGTGCCTCGGGCATGTCGATCGTGGTCGTCTGCACCAGGTGCGCTCCGGAGGCATGCCATTCGAACGTGGAGCGGACGTCGCCCGGCCACGGCAGGCCGTCAGGTCCCACCGCCGTCAGGCTCCATTCTCCGACGAGCGGGTCGAGCGCCCTGAGGGCATCCTCGGCGGTCGGCTGGTCGATCATCTACTCGGCGCGCGTGTAGACCTGGGCCTGAACGCCGTCGGGACCGACCGTCCGGCTCTCGGCGAGCTTGAACTTCAGCCGGTCGATGCCTTCGGGGAACAGTCGCTTGCCGCGCCCGAGGATCGTCGGGAAGATCATGAGGCGAAGCTCGTCGACGAGGTCGGCGGCGAGCAGCGCCCGCACGAGCGCCCCGCTTCCGGCGACGAGGATCGCGCCGTCGGTCTCCTCCTTGAGCTTCGCGACCCCCGCGGCGGGGTCACCTGAGATCACCGTTGTGTTCTGCCAGCCCGGGTCGCTGAGCGTGTTTGACACCACGTACTTCGCGCCGTTGTTGATCTTCTCCGCGAACGGGCCCTCGCGTGTGGGCCACGCCTCGGCGAAGCGCTCGTACGTATGTCGTCCGAGCAGCTGGATGTCGGCCTCCATCAGCTCGTCCATCTTGAACTTGTCCCCGTCCTCGCCACGGTCGTACTCGAACGTCCAGCCGCCGTACTCATATCCCTCGGCGCCGCCCGGGTCCTCGAACACCCCGTCGAGCGACACGAACTCGGTGACGATCAGCTTGCCCATTAGGCCTCCTCAGTTGCAATCTTTGACCCTACGACCGCGGAGCGGGCCTTAACTAAGCGGTCGAGGGCGCGCCCAGAGACGCCTCGAGCAGCCGCAGGGCGTCCGGGAGGTTGGCGCGGCCGAACCCGACCCGTACGTGGCACGCCTGGTCGTAGACCGACCCCGGGAGCAGAGCACACCGCGGTCCGCGAGCCGCGCACACATGTCGTCGAGGCCGTCGACGCCGTTGACGCGCGGGAACCCGATCCGGCTCGCGATCGGCCGCACCCACTCGAACGTGTCCGCGTGGCGCTCGAAGAACCCGACGAGCAGTGACAGGTTGCATTCCACGATCGCGAGGTTTCGCTCGAGCAGAACGTGACGGTTCGTGAGCGCGACCGCGACGAGCACCTCGCTCGGGTAGCGCCCGATCCGGAACGGCTTGACGTCCATCGCCCCCGATTATTCCGACCGGACGAAACGCCAGATTCAGGTGTTTTGATCGAGTTCGCCCACGCGACGTCTACGCGCGAGTTTTCACCGCAATGCACGTTATCTGTGTACGTCCAAACGACCTCAAGGAATGAGTACGAATGGTCAACAAACGTTTGATCGGCAGCATGATCGCTGCCTTCTCGCTGGTCCTGGCCTTCCCGGCTCTGGCCTCGGCGCACATCCTCTCTGTTTCGGTCGGTCCCTCTCAGTGCGCACCATCGGGTAACGGCGAGTACACCGCCACCTTCACGATCACTGAGACAGCCTTCGGCGGAACCACCGAGGACATCCCCGTCGGCCAGAACGTGAAGGAGGTCTTGGCTTCGAGCTCGGACAAGGGCAACACCGGGTTCAACCAGAACTACTTCACGACCGGCGCCGTCGGCACTCAGACCGGGCAGGCGAACCTGGGTCAGCCGACGCTGTTCTCCTCGCCGTCGAACTCGTCGGCGCAGCTCACGTTCACGATCACGACGTCGGTGCCGGAGACCTACGTGCTCGGCAACAGCTACATGCGCACGCCGTCGTCCGCGACCGCCACCGCGCCGAAGAGTGGTTGCACGCCGACGTGTCCCACCGGCGACACGCTCGTCAACGGCAAGTGCGTGCCTCCGACCAGCTGCCCCGCCGGCGAGACCCTGACCGGCGGCGTGTGCGTGCCACCGACAAGCTGCCCGAACGGGCAGACCCTCGTGAACGGTCAGTGCGTGCCACCGACAAGCTGTCCGAACGGCCAAGTCCTCTCGGGCGGCCAGTGCGTGCCACCCACGAATTGTCCCGGCGACCAGGTCCTGTCGGGTGGCAAGTGCGTCCCGCCGACCACTTGCCCCAGCGGCCAGGTCCTGTCTGGCGGCCAGTGCGTGCCACCCACCTCATGCCCGAGCGGCCAGGTCCTGGCCGGCGGCCAGTGCGTGCCTCCGACGGCCTGCCCCGCCGGCGAGACGCTGACCGGCAACGTGTGCGCAACCACGACGTTCGCGCCTCCGCCCAAGACCTTCCCGGGCGTGTGCCGGGCATCGACGATGGGTTATAAGGTGCGCGCCGGCCAAATCGACACGATCGTCGTCGCGGTCACCCGCCACGGCGCCGCGGTGTCGGGCGCCAAGGTGAAGATCACGCTCCCCGGCGGGAAGACCGTTTCGAGGAGCACCGCCAAGAACGGCAAGGTGACGTTCACCGTCGAGCCGACGCGGAGCGGGACCATCGTCGTCCGCAGCCCGAGCTGCAAGGAGATGGTCAAGGTGAAGGTGTTCGCCGCCAAGGCGGCCACGGCAGTCCGTTCACCTTCCTTCACCGGGTGACATGAGGCGCTACCCAGCACCGAACCGCCGCGGCATTCGGGCCGCGGCGGTCTACGCTCTCGCCGTCCTGGCGACGCTCGCACTGCCGGCCCTCGGCCAGGCGCGCACGGTCAAGCGCCAGGTGCTCTCCCACCCCGGGTTCAAGTCGACCTGGGCTTACCTCGAGAGCGGCACCGACGCGTACGCCTCACCGTCGAGGCACTCGCCGGTTCTCGGGTATCTCGGGCTGACCACGCAGGACGGAACGAGCCAGCTGCTGCTCGAACAGCAGCGGGTTCTGATCCACGGGGCTTGGTGGGTGCAGGTGCGGCTCCCGCTCCGGCCGGCCGGTCAGATCGGCTGGGTTCCGGAGTCGACGCTCGGCGAGCCCCAGACCGTGCACACGTACGTGGTGGTCTCGACCGAGAAGATGACGCTCACGCTGTACCGCGATGGCAAGGTCATCTTCAGCACACGCGTGGGCACCGGCAAAGCGAGCACGCCGACGCCTCACGGTCAGTTCTACATCCGTGACCGGCTGACCGGGTTCGCGCCGGGCAGCATCTACGGGCCGGTGGCGTTCGGCACGTCCGCGCTATCGAACGTCGAAACCGATTGGCCCGGCGGCGGTGTCATCGGCATCCACGGCACGAATGAGCCGTCGCTGATCCCCGGGCACCCGTCGCACGGCTGCATCCGCGTGCCCAACTGGGAGATCGTGCAGCTGGCGAGATCGCTGCCGATCGGGACTCCGCTCACGATCGAATGACACCCGGCTCGCCTGGCCCATCCAGCCAGGCGAGCCAACAGATGCCGCACCTCGGTGCGTCTCACGATGACTCACACCCCCGTCGTGGCAACCGCGGCTAAAAGCGGTCGGCTTCGAACTTGCGAGCGAGGCCCAGCATCGCCGAGCGACGGTCGGGCCCGGCCGCTCCGAGCATCACCGCTCTGCCACTGAGGCCGCCGGAAACCAAGGGGGTGTTCCCGTCCCGGCGCCCCGACAAACCCTCCGCGAAGCGCCAGACCGTACACCACCAGATGCGGGTGATCGCGACCGGTACGCTGCGAGCGCTATCGCGAACATCGACGAGCCGCGTCCCCTTCCTCCGGACCTCAGCAACCCGCGCAACGACGCCGAGCGCCGGGCCAAAGCGCTGATCGCATCCGTGACGTCCGCCGATCTGCGCCGAGCGCGGGCCTTGCTGGACGCCGATCCCGGGCTCGCACGCCACGACCTCGCGTGTGCGTGCGCCACCGGCGAGGCGGATGAGGTCTCGCGCCGGGTGGCGGCGCGACCGGCCGCCGTCAACGAGCCGACTGGCCCCAACGGTTGGGAGCCGATCCTGTATGCCTGCTTCTCGCGGCTGCTCCGTGGCGACGCCACACGCGCGCAGGGAATCCGGGAGGCGGCGCGGCGCCTCCTCGCCGCCGGCGCCGATCCGAACGCATCATTCATCCACGACGACGAGTGGCTCCAAGTCGCCCTCTACGGCGCCGCCGGAATCGCCGGCGACCCCGAGCTGACGATGATGCTGCTCGAGGCCGGTGCCGACCCGACCGACGATCGCGACGGCTACCACGGCAACGAGGTCCTCTACCACGCGTGCGAGTTCCCGGACCCGACGTGCGCGATGCTCGTGATCGACGCCGGCTCGCGCCAGGACTTCGTCGACTACGACCTCGGGCGCGCGCTCAATTTCCCGAACGCCGAGATGGTCGAGATGTTCTGCACACACGGCGCGCGGACCGACGCGGGTCACCTTCACCAGGCGGTGTGGCGCCGGCGTCCGCCCCGGACGGTCGCCGCTGTGCTCGACGCCGGCGCGCCGATCGACGCGCCCGACGAGAAGGGCCTCACCGCGCTTCGGGTCGCGGTGCGCTGGGGCGAGGACGCGGTCGCCGCGCTCCTGCGCGAGCGCGGCGCTGACTCGGCGGCGGTCACCGACGCGGACCGCGCGCTCGGGGCGCTGGTTGGCGGTGAGCACGACGCGCCACCGGACGGCGTCGCGCTCTCCGCAATCGACGAGATGGTCATGGGCTCGATCGAGGGCGGGCACCTCGAGACCATGCGCCGCTTGCTCGACGCGGGGGGTAGGATCGACGGCGATCCCGACGGCACGGAGATCCCGCTCGGGCACGCGTGCTGGCGCCGGCGCGTCGAGATGACGCGCGACCTGGTCGAGCGCGGCGCGGCGCTCACGTTCCGCGACGGGGGGAGCGCGATCGGAGCAGCGCTCCACGGCTCGCGCCACTGTCACGATCCCGAGGGCGGCCCGACGATGCAGACGACCGACGAGATCCCGCACGAGCCGTATGCCGAGATCGTGCGGATCCTGCTTGCCGCGGGCGCGACCGTCCCCGAGCGGATCGGCGAGCACGGCCCACGCGCTGCCGAGCTGGTCGCTGAGCTCGGCATCGACCCGCCCCATTGACCCGAGCCGGCGCTTGGCGTGGATACCTAGCGGCGCGTGGCCGCGCTCTCTTCGGCGTCGCTCAGCTCGTCGGTCGGCGCGTCGGCATCGGGCGCCGCGCCGTCATCGGTCGGTGGCGCAGCCCGCGGCCGTGGGACGGGCTTGCTCTGGAGGCGCCCCGCGCGCCGGGCCTGGTCAGTGAGCAGGTACTCGATCTGGGCGTTGATGCTCCGCAGGTCGTCGTTCGCCCAGCGACGGAGCGCCTCGAACAGGCCCGGGTCGAGTCTGAGCAGGAACCGTTTGCTCTCGGGCATCCAGGCTCGTCCTTACGAGTAGAGGCTTCCCGTGTTGATCACGGGGGTCGGTGAGTGATCGCCGGACAGCACGATCATCAGGTTCGAGACCATCGTGGCCTTGCGCTCGGGGTCGAGCTCGACCAGGTCTGAGTCGGCGAGCTGAGCGAGCGCCATTTGCACGAGGCTGACCGCGCCCTGGACCATCGTCTTGCGGGCGGCGAGGATGGCTTCGGCCTGCTGGCGCCGGAGCATCACCTCGGCGATCTCGGGCGCATAAGCGAGGTGGGTCAGCCGGGTCTCGAGGATCTCGATGCCCGCCAGCTGGAGCCGCGCCTGGAGCTCGACCTGAAGCGTGTGGCGAACGTCGTCGGCGTTGCCGCGCAGCGAGATCGTGTCGGCTCGGTAATCGTCGTAGGGGTACTCGCTCGCGAGATGACGGAGCGAGGTCTCGCTCTGCACGGTCACAAACTGCTCGTAGTCGGCGACGTCGAACACCGCCTTGGCCGTGTCAACGATCCGCCAGACGACCACCGCCGCGATCTCGATCGGGTTGCCGCTGGCGTCGTTGACCTTGATTCGCTCGCTCTGGAAGTTGCGAACTCGCAGCGAGACCTTCTGCTTCTTGGCGAACGGGTTGCACCACCACCAGCCGGCCTCGGTCACGGATCCGATATAGCTGCCGAACAGGATCAGCACGCGCGCCTGGTTCGGCTGCACGACGAAGAATCCGCCGAACGAGAAGCCGGCCACGCAGAGGAAGATGACGGCGAACACGATCAGCCCGCTGTTCTTGCCGGCGGTGGCCGCCAGCGCGATGCCGAGCCCCATCGCCGCGAGCGCCCCGATCATCGTCGGCAGGCCGGGGAGGACCCACGCGCGTCGCTGCTCGTGGGCCTGATCTGACGCTGAGAGCCCGGGTGCCACCTCGGCGCTGACTACATCCCGATCCGATATCACAACACTATTGTATCACCATCAGGTCTGTGATATCATGTCGCTATCGTAATCGAATCAAGAAGGATCGACAGAAGCGATGAGCACCCAGCAGCTGATTCAGGCAGAACCCGGGCCGTCTGTGTCGGTGTCGAGCGATCGTTCGCCCGCGCCGGTGATCGAGGTGGCACACCTGCGCAAGGCGTACGGGACGACGGTGGCGGTCGACGACGTGAGCTTCACGGTCCACGCCGGGGAGATCTTCGGGATCCTCGGCCGCAACGGCGCGGGCAAGACCACGACGGTCGAGTGCGTCACGGGGCTACGCACGCCCGATCGGGGCGAGATCAGCGTGCTCGGCCTCGACCCCAGGCGGGACCGTCGCGAGCTCCACGAGCGCGTCGGGGTACAGCTCCAGGAGAGCGCCGTACCGGACCTGATGAGGGTCGCCGAGGCGGTCGAGCTGTACGCCTCGTTCTACCGGGAGCCCGCCGACGGGCGCGAGCTGATCGCGTCGCTTGGGCTCGAGGACGCGCGGCAGACGTACTTCAAGCACCTCTCGGGAGGGCAGAAGCAGCGGCTCTCGATCGTGCTCGCGCTGATCGGCCGGCCCGAGATCGCCGTGCTCGACGAGCTGACCACGGGCCTCGATCCCGAGGCACGTCGCGACACCTGGCGGCTGATCGAGGGGGTGCGCGCCCGGGGCGTCACGATCGTGCTCGTGACCCACTTCATGGAGGAGGCCGAACGGCTCTGCGACCGGGTGGCGATGATCGACCACGGCCGCGTCGTCGCACTCGATCGACCGGCCGCGTTGGCGGTCGCCGCGACCACCAGCAAGCGGGTCCGCTTCACGACCACCGAGCCGTTCTTGGACGAACTGCTCTTAGAGCTCCCAGAGGCAACGGCGGTGGCGCACCACGGACTGGAAGTTCTCGTCGCCGGCACCGGGGACCTCGTGACCGCGGTTGTGCTGGCTCTGCACCGGGCCGGGATACACGCCGAAGACATACAGACCGAGACGGCCAACCTCGAGGACGCGTTCCTCACGCTCACCGATGAGGCAAACCACAGCGCCACGAACGGAGAGACGCGATGAATACCTCCGCCCTCAGCCTCACCCCCCGGCAGCGACGGGCCTTCGGCCTGCTCGTGGGCAGCGAGATCAAGATCGCGATCCGGCGCCCGGTCGGGTTGTTCGTCGCGATCGGCATCCCGTGTGCGTTGCTGGTGATCTTCGGCAGCATTCCCGCGACCACTCGCCCCAACCAGGCGCTCGGCGGTATCTCGTTCTTCAACCTCTACGTGCCGACGCTGATGGTGTTCGTGCTGATCGCGGTGGGCCTGGCGGGACTTCCTCAGCAACTGTCGACCTACCGCCAGCAGGGCGTCCTGCGCCGGATGTCGACCACCCCGGTGCCGCCGTCCTGGCTCCTGGCCGCGCAGACGACCGTGAGTTTGATCCTGGCCGTGGTCGGGATCGGGATTTTGGTCGGCGCCGGGGCCGGCGCGTTCGGATTGGCGCTCCCGCACGACCTGGGCGGGTACCTCGTGTCGTTCGTCGCGCTTGTCCTCACCGCGGCGGCGACGATCGCCCTCGGACTGGTGATCGCGGCCGTGGCCAAGACCCCGCAGATCGCGCAGGGCCTGACCGCGGTCGCGTTCTACCCGCTGGCGTTCTTCTCCGGTCTGTACGTACCGATCCAGGAGATCCACTCGCAGGTGGTCACGGACATCTCGAAGGTGCTCCCCACTGGCGTCGGGTTCACCGCGCTGCACGCCGCGTTCGGCGGACATGGCCCGGGCGTCGAGCCGCTGCTCGTGCTCGCCGCCTGGGGGGTCGGCGCCACATTGCTCGCCACTCGCCTGTTCCGCTGGGAATGAGCGTCCGCACGGAATTGCCCTGAGCGTCCCCGCGGGCCGTTCCCTGGCGACCTGAGACCCCGCCTCCTGGCGGGGTCTCAGCTCAGGGCCGCCGCGATGAATGCGAGCGCCTGACCCTCCAGCCGGGTCTTCTCGCGATCTGAGAGCGGTCGCAGGGGTCCGCGGAACAGAACGGCGAGTCCGTGCACCGTGGCCCATGTCGGGTATTCGACGTCCGGGCGGCGGGCGGGGTCAAGCAGTCCGGCGGCAACCAGGTCGTCGAGGGCCGCCCTCAGGCGGTCGAACGGCCACGGCTCGCCGTCTGGAGCCGAGGGGTGCTCGGTCGTCGTGAACGCGGTGTCGAACAACCCCGGCTCGGTGCGCGCGAACTCGAGGTACGCCCGACCGACCGCGGCCAGGCGGAGGCGCGCCCCTGTCGGCGTATGCCGTCCCGCACGCACCTGGTTCATCCCGTCGGCCATGCGCTGCCCGAGTTGTCTGAGCGCGGCGTCGCGGACCGCCGCGAGCAGCGCGTCGCGGTCGGCGAAATGCCGATAGGCGGTGTTGGGCACGACCCCGACCATGCGGGTCACCTCGCGGAGCACGACCGCCTCGGGACCTCCCGACCTCGCGAGCTCGACGCCGGCCTCGACGAGCGCCGCGCGGACGGTGCCGCGCGGACGCGGTCCCCGGCGGTGGGAGCGATCGGTCGGCTGCACCGTGCGGAAGGATAGTGGACAGTGTCCACAAGCGTGCTAAAGTGGACGGCGTCCACAAATCTCGACCGACTCAAAGGACGAAACCAATGCCGCACATCGATCCCGCCCTCGAGCGCAACCGCGAGTTCGCCGCGTCAGGCGCCTACCGCGACGTGGCGATCATGCCCAAGCTCAACCTGTTCGTCGTCACCTGCCTCGACCCGCGCGTCGACCCCGCTGCGTTCCTCGGCATCGGGCTCGGCGACGCCGCCGTCCTCCGGAACGCCGGCGGTCGCGTGACCGATGAGGTGGTCCGCGAGATCTCGTTCATCAGCCAGCTGGTCGAAGGCGCCATTCCGGACGGGCCGCTGTTCGAGGTCGCCGTGGTCCATCACACCCAATGCGCCACGGGCGCGCTTGCGGACGACGATTTCCGCAACCGTTATGCCGATCGGATCGGCGCCGACGCCGACAGCCTGATCGACGGAGCGGTGCTCGACCCCGAGGCCACGGTCCGCGCAGACGTCGAGCGGCTGCGCGCCGCTCGCTCGGTGTCAGAGCGCGTGTCGATCTCGGGTCACGTCTACGACGTCACGACCGGCCTCGTCGCCACCGTGCTCAGAACCTGATCGGCGCGGCGCTCAGCCGGTGCTCAGGCTGGCGAGGCGGTACGCGACCGGCGCCCAATCGGCGAGCATGGCGAGCTCGCGTCCGGCCGTGACCCGGAACTCGGGGGCGGGGCCGAGCACGCCTGACCCGCGGCCGGCTGGTGCCAGAACACGTAGGCGAGCATCAGGAGCGCGAGCGCCGGGCGACTTCTGCGAGGCGAACGTCGATGAGCTTCTGCACGAGGGCCTTCGGCAGTGGCCGGTCGATGGGGAAGTGCAGAGAGCTCTTGGTCATCTCGTAGCCACTGAGCTCGTCGCCGAGCCGCCCGAGCACCGAGCCGCTGAACGGCAAGTAGCTCAGATGCGCCTTGAACGCCGCGAAGCCGGCTACGGTCTGCCCGCGCAAGCGGAACGCGGGAATTCCGTAGGAGATTACCTGGTCGGCTTCGGGGACAAGCTCGAGGATCGTGCGGCGCAGCGCCTGGAGCGTGCTTCGCTTCGGTTCCTCGAGCGCACCCAGATAGTGGTCGACCTCCTCGCTGCTCATCGCTCCTCCTCATGATTGTCGCGGTTGAGCGTGCTCGTACACGCTGACGTGGCGCCAGCTCGACGCCGTGAACGGTTCACCATGCCAGCCGCCGGTCCTCTGCCGCAGGCGCAGGCCGGCGATCCGCGCCATCAGGTCGAACTCTGGCGGGTTGGCCAGGCGAACGCTGATCGCGCCCAGCGAGATCCCCCCGGCGCTGATGCGCACGTGGTTCTCGTCGAGCAGCTGCGTGACGGGGTCATACCGTCCGATGTCGAGCGTCACCTCGTCGGCCGTGACACGCTCGGCGTTCACGAACTGGTGATCCGGGCGAGCCAGAGCGGCCGGCACGCGGCACTCGAGCACGAATACGCCGTCGTCGGTCAAATGCCGTGCGGCGTTCTCGAAGCAGCGGACCTGGTCGTCCTGGGTGAGCAGGTTGCCGATCGTGTTATAGACGAGGTACACGAGGCCGTACTTGCGTCCCATGCCGGCGTGGGCCATGTCCCCGGTGACCACGTGGACGTCCACACCGCCGGCCTTCTCGCGGAGTCGATCAACCATGTGCCGGCTCTGCTCGAGCCCGTCGACTCGCACGCCTGCACGCGTGAGCGGCAACGCGATCCGGCCGGTGCCGATCGCGAACTCGAGCGCGTCGCTTTTGCCTGCGAGCTCAGCGAGAAACGCCACCGTCTCGGGCTCGTCGCCGCGCGTCTCGACCGCGTCGTAGCGTTTGGAGGTCTCGTACCCGAAGCTCGTCTTGGGATCGAACCCTTCCATCACTGTCCCTTCGCGATCGGTCGGAGCGGCACGTGTGGCGTGCGGACCCGCCACCGGAAGCGCCGCGGTCGACGCGGGCGGCGGGTGGTGGCGAGCCTCCGATAGGCGGCTTCCCTCAGCAGTTCGTCTCGGCGGATCGAGGCGAGCCTGTACGCGATGTGGCTCATCGTGCCCTCCGTTGGTGTTGAACGTGGCTCATGCCGCCAGTTCAGCCGAGGCCAACCTGCCGATCAATGGATGTAGCGTATGGCTAAATGATTCGCATCGAGCTCGGCGTCGAAGACCTCGCGAACACACGCTTCGCGATCTCACCGCTGACCGAAACCGTGTTCAGCCTCTGGGCCCTCACAGACCCGACCCGCCATGCGCTCCACCTGCCGTGGCTGCGCGCGGCTCGCGATCGCACCGAGCCGGACGACGCCCGCCTGCTGCATTCGCTGGTCGGACCGACGCGTATCCCGCCCGACTTCCGGGGCAACCCGAGCCGCCCCATCCCCGATTTCCTCACCCCGCGTCCGACGAAGTTCGTCGCCCGCTTCGACGACGAGCTGGCCGCCGTACGCGCCACCCCGTTGGCCATCGTGCGCCGCGATCTCGTGGCCACCCATGCGCCCGACCCCGTACCGGACGAGCTGCGGGCGGCAGCCGAGCCTGACGACAACGCGATCGAGAAGCTGCGAGACGCGATCTGCGACGCACTCGAGCGGCATTGGCGACGCTCCATGGCCCCTGGCTGGCCTGAAATGCAACTCGTCCTCGAAGCGGACACGACCTACCGCGCGCGCCGGCTGGCAACGGGGGGCGCGGCGCTGCTGTTCGCGGACATCCACCCCAACGTGGAGTGGCGCGACGGCGTCTTGACTCTCACCGAGATGGTCGGTGACCACACAGCCGCGGCGGCCGGCCGCGGCTTGCTACTCACCCCGTCGATCTTCGCCTACAAGCCCGTACCCCCGCTCGATCCCGGCGAGCCACCCTCGCTCGGATACCCGAGCCGCGGCGTCGGGACGCTGTGGAGCCAGCCTCCCCAGCCTGATCCCACCGCCCTTGTCGACCTGCTCGGCAGCACCCGAGCCCTGCTGCTCCAGATGCTCGACGAGCCGCTGCCTACCGTCGAGCTCGCACGCCGGCTGAAGGTGACGCCGAGCGCCGTCTCGCAACACCTGCGGGTCCTGCACGCCACCGGGCTCGTGACGCGAGCCCGTGACCGCCGCCATGTCCTCTATCGCCGCACCCCTGTCGGCGACCAGCTCACTGTGATCGAATGATCACCATGCCACCAACACTTCAGCTGCCGGTCGAGGGCGAGCTGCCTTCGCTGGTGGGGGCGACCGGATGGCTCAACACCGAGCCGCTCACGCCGGCGTCCCTCCGCGGACGACCGGTGGTAGTCCAGTTCTGGACGTTCACCTGCATCAACTGGCTGCGGACGCTGCCCTACGTCCGCAGCTGGTCTCAGAAATACCAGGGCGACGGGCTCGTCGTACTCGGCGTCCACACCCCAGAGTTCGAGGTCGAGCGCGACGCCGAGAACGTTCGGCGGGCCGCGCGTGAGATGGCGATCGAGTACCCGATCGCGGTCGACAGCGATTACGGGATCTGGCGCGCGTTCGACAACGAGTACTGGCCGGCGCAGTACTTCGTCGACGCCGAAGGCCAGATCCGCCACCACCGATTCGGGGAAGGCGAGTACGAGTACTGCGAAAACGTTATCCAGCTCCTGCTCGCAGCCGCAGGCTCAGGCGACGCCGACCGCGAACTGGTCTCTGTCGCGGGCCAGGGCAGCGAGGCCCCCGCGGACTGGGAAAACCTGCGGTCGCCGGAGACGTACATCGGCTACCTGCGCGCGTTGGACTTCTCCTCGCCTGGCGGTGCCTCGCAGGACAGACCCCACGAATATGCGCTGCCGGATCGCCTTCACCTCAACCGCTGGGCGCTCGCCGGCGAATGGACGATCGGGCGCCAGGCGGCGGCGCTGAACGCTCCGGGGGGCAGAATCGCGCACCACTTCCACGCACGCGACCTCCACCTCGTTATGGGTCCGGCCGCGGACGACCGGCCGGTGCGCTTTCGCGTACTTCTCGACGGCGAGCCGCCGGGAACGGCCCACGGAACCGACATCGACGAGCAGGGCGAGGGCACCGTCACCGAACCTCGCCTCTATCAGCTGATCCGGCAGCGCGGGCGGATCGCCGACCGGACGTTCGAGATCACTTTCCTCGGCTCCGGCGTGAACGCGTACGTTTTCACCTTCGGATAGCCAGGGCGGGGTCGGGCCATGCGTAGCGGAGCCCGAATGGCAAGCCGCTGAGCCGGCTCGCGACGCCGCCCGGAGCCGGGACCGCCGCTCGCTCGACGCGCGTTCCGCCGCGGGCCTCGTAGAACGCGCGGGCGTCGACGTTCTGCTCGAGCACCCACAGGTACAACCCGGTCCCGCGCTCGAGCACCGCCTCCGCCGTCACACCGAGTAGTCGCGAGCCAATCCCCTGACTCTTCTCGCGGGTGACGACGTGGAGGTTGTCGAGCAGCGCTCCCCAGTGCGGATCGGCCTCGAACACGGTGTGTGCGAACCCGATCACCCCGTCGCCGGACTCCGCGACGATCGTCAAGCCCCGCCGGGCCGGCTCCCGCAACCGCTCGGTCCACACGATCAGGCGGTCGGCCTGGATGTCGCCGTCGAGGAAGGCGTCGGAAAACGCCCCTCGATAGTGGCGACGCCAGCTATCGGCGTGGAGCGCCGCGATTGCGTCCGCGTCCCCGAGGCTCGCCGGCCGAAACCTCACTCGCTCGCTCCGGCTCAGTTCCGACCAACGGTCACCGGTCGTGCTGCGAGTCGACGTCAGGATCTCTCACTTTCACGCGTATCCAGCATTCCTGTCCACGGGATGAGTGCCCTCGCTCGCGCAATTCTGACCGAGGGCCGCTCAAGCGCTCCCGTCGATCCGCCGATGTCAGATTGAGCGTGCGTGGCGGACGAGCCCCCGCCACGACGCAGGGGACCCGCTCGATAAGCGAAAACGAGCTCGCTCGCTTCGGCCTTTACCGCCCCTTCGACCCCCAGCGACGATCCGAACAACACCGAGGTCAACCACATCCAGCTGATTCCGGCCGCCGGCCCTCTGTCCGCCGCCGCGGCGATCGCGGACTTCACGCCGGATCCGATGTGCGCGTAGGCCACTAAGGTCAGACGGCGAGAGCTCTTTCGCGTCGACCGTCAGGAGACCAAAAATGATGGACAAAGCGTGATCTGTGGCGAGCGGCGGACCCTTGCCGACGGCACCGCGATTCCGGTGCTCGGGCTCGGTGTGTGGCAGGTTCCCGACGGCGCCGAGTGCGAACGGGCTGTCCGCTGGGCGCTCGAGGCCGGCTATCGGCACATCGACACTGCGCAGGCGTACCGCAACGAGGAGAGCGTCGGTCGCGCCCTTCGCGATAGCGGCATCCCACGCGAGGATGTGTTCATCACCACCAAGTTCTACCCGGCGCGTCGGGATCCGGTCGCGGAGATCGAGGGGAGCCTGCAGCGGCTCGGCGTCGACCAGGTCGACCTCTACATCATCCACTGGCCCCAGAACGGGCCCACGTGGGCATGGCCCGGGATGGAGTTGGCGCGCGAGCGCGGATACTCGCGCTCGATCGGGGTCTCAAACTTCAGCGCGGACCAACTCGAGCAGGTCATCAGAGTCGCGAGCACACCACCGGTGATCAATCAGGTGCAGTTCAGCCCATTCGAGTACCGCCGGGCGCTGCTCGATGCGTGCGAGGCGCGCAACGTGGCCGTCGAGGCCTATAGCCCGCTGGGGACCGGCCGGCACCTGTCGGATCCGACCGTGGCGCGGGTGGCGCAGGGCATCGGGCGCACTCCGGCTCAGGTCCTGCTCCGCTGGTGCCTTGAGCGCGAGACGATCGTGTTGCCGAAGTCGACCCACCAGGAACGGATCGAGCAGAACGCCCAGCTTTTCGACTTCTCGCTCTCGGACGACGACATGGCCACACTCGATGCACTGGACACGAGCGGCGGCACCGACAGAGCCCGCGAACGCAAGTGGTGGTAACCGGCGTCAGAGGCGTGGTCGAGCGCCTCCTCGGCACGAGCCACGGGTTCGCCGTCGCCGATCTTCTCGTGCGCGACGAAGCAGCCTCCGAGCGGCACTTGGAGCGCACGTCGGAATTGCGGCGCCGCAACCTGTCGTGAAGACCTCAGCGCGCCGAAAAGCCGGGGTTATGTTCGACCGACCGGGGGAAGCAGGGAGAGCAGCAGGTCTCGTGGCGTCACAGAAAGGATGCCGATGAAGATTTCGTGCGCGTCTCCGACGACGTTGGATTCTCCCGACCACGTCGTGCTGGCCGAGGAGCTGGGATACGACCGGGCGTGGCTGTACGACACGCCGCAGCAGAGCCCCGACGTGTGGATGATGCTCGCGCTGGCTGCGGAGCGAACTCGGCACATCGGGTTGGGCCCCGGCGTCCTCGTGCCCAGCCTCCGGCACCCGATGGTGAACGCCGCCGCGACCGCCGCGCTGGCGGCGCTCGCACCCGATCGCGTCGCCGTGGCGTTCGGCACCGGGTTCTCGGGGCGCCGGGCGATGGGCTATCGCGCGATCCCATGGGCGTATATGGACGCCTACATCCGCGCCTACCGCGGGCTGCTACGCGGTGAGACGATCGAGTGGGAGGGGGCGCGCATGCGCATGCTGCACCCGCCCGGTCACGCCGCCCCAAGACCAATCGAGGTCCCGGTCCTGATCAGCGCGCTGGGACCCAAGGGCGCCGCCGTGGCGCGCGAGCTGGCGGATGCGCTGTACGCCACGCTGACGCTGCCCGAGTTCGCCAGAGAGTTCTCCGAGGTGTCCTACCTGTTCTGGGGCACGGTCCTCGACGAGGGCGAGGATCCCGGCTCAGAGCGTGTGCGGGCGGCAGGAGGGCCTGGCCTCGCGCTGGCCTATCACGGGGCGTACGAGTTCGACGCGCCGCTGTCCGAGCTTCCGGGCGGAGCGGAGTGGGAGGCGGTCGTCGAGCGGACCGCGCCGAGCGAGCGCCACCTCGCCGTCCACGTGCAGCATTGCGTGGGCCTCAACGAGGCCGATCAGGCCGCCTGGGACGCGGGCGGTAGCGCCATGCTCGAGCAGGCGACGGTCAGCGGGACGGCCAACCAGGTCGCCGCCCGACTCGGCGAGCTCGCGGCCGGGGGCGTGACCGAATTGGTGTTCCAACCCTGTGGTCCGGATATCCGGCGCGAGCTCGAAACGTTCATGGAAGCCGCGCGGGCAGCCGTTCCGGCGTGAGGACGCGCGCATGAGCACAACCGGCAAACCAACGCTGACGACGCTGACCGAGGGCGGCAATTACTTCGAATGTCCGCGCTGGCGATCGGGACGTTGGTGGGTCTCCGACTTCTACCGTCGCGCCGTCTACAGCTACGACCCCGAGGGCGACGAGCGGCTCGAAGTGGAGGTCGAGGCCCAGCCATCGGGGCTGGGCTGGCTCCCGAACGGCGATCTGCTCGTGGTCTCGATGAAGGACCGCCGGGTGCTGAGATGCAGCGCCGACGGCAACGTCCGCACCCACGCGGACCTGTCCGAGCTGACCAGCGGTCATGTGAACGACATGATCGTCGACAAGCACGGCCGAGCGTTCGTGGGCAACTTCGGCTTTGACCTGATGGGCGGCGGGATGCCGGCTCCGGCCCCCCTCGTACGCATCGATCCCGACGGAGCGGCCGTGGTCGCCTCGGAGGACCTCTGGTTCCCCAACGGCATGGTGATCACCGACGACGGGACGCTGATCGTGGCGGAGACGTTCGCCGCGCGGTTTACCGCGTTCGACATCCAGCCCGACGGGTCGCTCGCCAATCAGCGCGTGTGGGCGCAGGTGCAACCGTCGCCCGAACCCGCCGACGCGGAAACGATGCTGTCGGCGGTCAGCTTCGCCCCCGACGGCTGTGCGCTGGACGCCGAGGGCCACGTGTGGGCGGCCAATGCCCTAGGCGCGGCCGTCTGTCGCGTCGCCCCTGGCGGTCAGATAGTCGACGAGGTCGCTATGCCCGACGGACTCGGCGTGTTCGCGTGTGGTCTCGGGGGCGAGGACGGCCGAACGCTGGTCGCCTGCGCGGCGCCGGACTTCTATGAACAAGCGCGGATGGCCGCCAGCGAGGCGGTGCTGCTGACCACGACGGTCGCCGTTCCTCGCGCCGGCCTCCCATGAGCCGTCTCGTGGTTTGCTCACCTCCGACGTCACGGTGAGGGCGAGTTCCGGCATGGTGAATGCCTGGGGTTACGGTCCCCTGTCTCGGACGTGCCCGCCGAGCCAACCAGCGATGAGTGTCGAAAAGGTCTCGGGATCCTGAAAGATCGGGTTGTGACCCCAGCCGTCGGCCACGTGCAACTCGACGAGCGAGGATCCGGCCGCGAACTCCCGCCACGCGCTTTCCCTGAGTGTCCGCCGCTCCGCCGGCTGCCCGCACGCGACCAGCAGCGTCGGGACCGCCAGCCTGTTCGCCAGCGCCCGGACCTCGTGATCGAAGGTGGCCAGAAGCAGATCAGCGGCCCGATCGGGCGTCGCCGTCTCGCGAACCTCACCGTCGATCTCGTCGAACACGTCGCGCACGTACGCCTTGAGTGCCGGAGTGTCGTCGCCGCCGATCATCGCCGCGAGTTCTCGAGTCGCGTTCTCCCAGTCGGCAAAGCGCAGCATGTTGGCCGCAAGCCACTCCACCAGGCACGGGCGACCTTCGGTGAGCGGCATACCAAGCTGCGCCATCTCTTCCGCTTCCATGAACCCGCCGTCGATCAGCACCGCTGCCTCGAGTCCCGCGGGTGGTGCGGCAGCGACACCGACCGCGATGTAAGCGCCGAGCGAGTGACCCACGATCGCGCGGCACTGGCACTCCTCGACGATGACCCGGGCGATCTCGAGCAGCCGCTCGTAGGTGCACGGGTCGAGCTGCCCAGACCCGCCGAGCCCCGGTGGATCGACCGCGACGGCGCGGCCGGGCACCTCCCCGACCAACGGCTCGAAGTAAGCGCCGGTCGCTCCCAATCCGGGCCACAGCAAGACGCCGAGGTCCGCAGGGTCGCCCCACTCACGAACCGCCACCGATGCGACGAGCCGCTGCCTCACACGAGGCACGCTACACGGTGAGGATGAGTCGTTGTGCTAGCAGCTAGCGGAAGAAGCTCTCGAGAATCGCCGCGACCGCGGGATCGGCCGGGACGTGACCCTGCCCGTCGACGATGCACCGGCTGGCGTGCGGAAGCGCGCCGGCGAGCGTAGCGATCGTGGACCGTGCCCATGGCGCGCTGGCTTCGCCTGCCATCGCGAGGACTGGGGCGTCCACCAGCTTCAACCGCTCGATCGGCACCTGACCGTTGTTGGCGAGCCTCAGGTCTTGGGAGAGCGTGTGGGCGAGTGCCTGCCTGTGGGCCCAGCCCGCGCCGCTCTTGATCGACTTGATGACCGGAGGAGGTGTACCCGTCATCACCAGCCATTGCTCGGCCGCCTGATCTCGGCGTCCGGCGGCCACAAGCCGGTCGAGGCGGTCGCCGAACGCGGGATCGGGATGGGCGTTGCCCGAGTAGGGCGGCTCGTAGACGGCGAGGCTTCGCATGTTCACGCCGCGCGCCGCCGCCTCTAGTGCCAGCGCGCCACCGGAGGAATGGCCGTAGACGAACGGTGGCTCGCCGGCAGCGGCGAGCACTGCCTCCAGGTCCTGCACTTCACCGTCGATCGAGAGCCGGGCGCCGTTACCGCTTTCGCCGCGCCCACGGCGGTCGTACTCGTAGACGGTGTAGCCCGAGGCCAGCAGCGCCGCGAGCGGCTTGGTCGTCGATCGGTCGCAGAACGCGCCGACGACGATCACGAGCGGCGGGCCGCTCCCGGATCGATCGAACGCGATCCCGGTCCCGTCGGCGGACTCGATCAGTGTCAAAGCGGTCATCGTGAGTTCCTCTCTCTCGGGGCGAGAGGCATCATCGAGGTAAGCCTCACCTGTCACATCGGGCATAAGGAGCGACCTCGCGGCCGTCACCCCTTACACCGAACCTGACGTTCCTTAGACCGCGGAGGCATATGAGCCCGAGCTCAGCTGGAGGGATGGGCCGCACGGTGCCGGTGGCCGGGGCGTGCCGCCCGACGACCGGCTCTCGAGCAGCGCAAGCTCGCGCCGATGGCACTCGTCCACCGCACGGCTAGGTCGCCAGCACGGTGCGGAGTTCAGCCGGCACCTCGGTCAGTGACGGCGATGGTTCTGTGGCCTCCGGCACCGGGACCGCAGCGCCAGGGCGGGGTCGCTGGCTCGACGGTCGGCAGGGATGGCCGTTGGCCAGAATCACGCCGTCGCTGCAATGAGCTTCGACCGCCCCGTTGCCGAACTGCTCCTCGTACAGTCGCGCGTAGAGACCGCCTTCGATAAGGAGCTCGTCGTGCGTGCCGCGCTCGATGATCGTGCCGTGGTCGATCGCGAAGATGACGTCGGCGTTCCGGATTGTCGAGAGCCGGTGCGCGATGGCGATCGTGGTTCGGCGCCGGATCAGGGACTCGAGCGCCTGCTGGACGATGCGCTCGCTCTCGGTGTCGAGCGCCGAGGTGGCCTCGTCGAGAACGAGGATCGGGGGGTCTTCGAGGATCACGCGCGCGATCGCCAGCCGCTGGCGTTCTCCGCCGGAGAACCGGTAGCCGCGCTCGCCCACGATCGTGTTGTAGCCATGCTCGAGCGCGGTGATGCGATCGTGGATGAACGCGGCCTTGGCGGCGGCCACCACCTCCTCGTCGGTCGCGTCCGGGCGCCCGTAACTGATGTTCTCGCGCACGGTGCCTCCGAACAGATAGCTCTCCTGCGTCACCACCCCGACCGCGCGCGCGATGGTCGCGGCGGTGAGGTCGCGCACGTCGTGACCGTCGATCGTCACCGCCCCTTTCTCGACGTCGTAGAGGCGCGGTATCAGGTACGAGATCGTCGTCTTGCCGGCCCCAGACGGCCCGACGAGCGCCGCGAGCTGCCCGGGGGCGACAAGCAGCGAGACGTCATGCAGCGCCTCGGTCGGCGCCGGCGGGCCGCCGTCCTCGCCTTCGCCGTAGCGAAACGACACGTGGTCGAGTGCGACTTTGCCCCGGATCTCGCTCGCTTCAAGGCTGAGCGCGTCCGGTCGATCGGTGATCCGCGGCTTCAGGTCGATCAGTTCGAAGATCCGTGCGAACAGCGCCAGCGACGACTGGACGTCGACCGACACCTGCAGCAACTGGTTGATCGGGATCAGCAGCCGGCTCTGGAGAGTCGTGAATGCCACCAACGTCCCGGCGGAGAGGTCACCGTGAGTGCCCTGGAGTCCGGCCACCAGGTAGACCAGCGCCGGGCTGATCCCGAAGAACGCCTGGGTGACCGCGAAGAACGATCGCCCAGTTATCGCCTGTCGGATCTGGAGGTCTGCCTGGTTCGCGTTCTCGGTCCGATAACGGTCGACCTCGTGCGCTTGGCGCCCGAACACCTTGGCCAGCAGGATCCCGGACACGGACAGCGTCTCCTGTGTGATCGACCCCATCGCCGCCAGCGAGACCTGCGCATCGCGACGAGCCCTTCGTCGCGCGCGGCCAACCCGGCGGCTGAACAACACGAACACCGGCGTCGCGGCCAACGAGATCGCCGTCAGCAGCGGCGAGAGCACCAGCATCGCCACGACCGAGGACACCAGGGTTACCACGTTGCTGACGACCGACGACGCGGTTGACGTGATCGTCGTCTGCACCCCGCCGACGTCGTTAGCCAGCCTCGACTGCACCTCGCCGCTGCGCGTCGCGGTGTAGAACGCCAACGAGAGCCGCTCGAGATGCTCGAACAACCGGTTGCGAAGCTCCTCCAGCACTCGGTTGCCAACCACCTCGGTCAGATACGTCTGGGCGACATTCAGGACCCCGTTGACGATCGGGATCGCGATCAACGCGGCCACCAGCGGATACAGCGCGTTCAGATCGGGCCCGCCCGGAACGAACAGCGCATGGTCGAACACGCGGCGGACCAGCAACGCGCCGATCACGCTCAGGAGCGACGTGATCAAGATCATCGCGACGATGACCGCCAGCGCGCCCCGATGAGGCCGAAACAAACGCACGATCCGCCGGCCCAGCTTCGGGGGGTCTTCCTGAGAAACCGATGTGATCATCGCGCGAGGCTATCCGGCGCGCGCGACGCGCGGGCGCGCTACCCGGCCTTCAGCGCGCGCTCTCGGTCCTCGTCTTCTGCGCTGACCGTGTTCGCGTGGCGGAGGATCAACTCCACTTGCCGCTCTCGCGGCGGTAGCCTCCGTCGTCAGAGTCCGGCTGCCTGGTTTCCATCGTCGGCGTCACGAGTCAAATCCGTGCTCTTTCGTGTCAGGTCGTCTTGATCAGGCCGCCGTCGATCACGTAGTTGGCGCCGGTGACGTTGGCGGTGCGGTCGGAGGCGAGCATCGTCACGAGCGTCGCGACCTCCTCCGGCGTCGAGAACCGGCCGGTCGCGATCCCCGCCGCCGCAGTCGCGCGGATCGTGTCGGCGTCCACTCCCGTCGCGTCGGCGAACGTGGCGGCGACGCCATGCTCGCCGAGCCACAGGTCGGTGCTGACCTGCCCTGGTGATACGCAGTTCACACGGATCCCCTTCGGCCCGAATTCCTGCGATAGCGACTTGCTCAGGTTCACGACCGCCGCCTTGGCCGCTCCGTAGTCGATCGTCGCCGCGTCGGGCTGGAAGAACGAGTTGACCGATGCGACGTTGACGATCGATCCGCTGCCCTGCTCGAGCATCGGCCCCAGCGCGGCCCGGGTGGCGCGGAGACCCGTGAAGAAGTTCATCGCGAGCGCCCACTCGAACTCCTCGTCGCTGGTGGCCAGGAAGCCGTCGACTCTGATCCGGACCGCTCCGACGTTGTTGACGAGAACGTCGAGCCGGCCATGCTCGTCGACCGCTTTCCGCACGAGCAGCGCCGGCCCTTCCGGGGCCGCCAGGTCCACCGCCACCGCCGTGACTCGCTCGAGGCCGTCCAGGTTGTCCGTCGACAA
>Ga0335076_10000538_pt1 | contig 35419 bp, 35 predicted proteins | sample Lox_Sample_25_FD_206717 | JGI IMG/M metagenome (GOLD analysis project Ga0335076, IMG submission 206717) | Soil microbial communities from Loxahatchee National Wildlife Refuge, Florida, United States - Lox_Sample_2.5 | ecosystem: Environmental > Terrestrial > Soil > Wetlands | place: USA...
CCCTACCAGGCCCGAGCGATATCTCCGTGTTGACTGATCCAGGTATGCATGGCGATGCCCGCCGCGACCGAGACGTTGATGCTGCGCGTCGACCCGAAGTGGGCAATCGAGACGGTCAGCGAAGCGCCCGTGCGGGCGTCGTCGCTGATGCCGGGCCCCTCCTGGCCGAACAGCAGCAGGCAGTTCCGCGGCAGCGGCGTCTCTTCGAGCCGCGTTGCGCCGGGCAGGTTGTCGACCGCGACCACCGTCAGGCCAGCTTGGGCCGCGAAGCTCAGCAGGTCGGCGACGCGGTCGTGATGGCACAGCCGTTGATAGCGGTCGGTGACCATGGCGCCGCGGCGATTCCAGCGACGACGCCCGACGATGTGGACCGTGTCGACGGCGAACGCGTTGGCGGTGCGCACCACCCCACCGATGTTGGCGTCGTGGCCGAAATTCTCGATCGCCACATGCAACGGGTGTCTGCGCGTGTCGATGTCGGCGACGATCGCCTCACGCGTCCAGTACCGGTAGGCGTCGACGACGTTGCGGGTGTCGCCGTCGCGCAGCAACGCCGGGTCATACCGCGGATCGTCCGGAGGCGGGCCGACCCAGGGGCCGACTCCGCTTGTCGGAACGCCCCATTCGGTGGGACCTGGCTCGGTCACCGCCTCGTGACGATGCGGGCCGGAACGGCCCGAGGAGGAGGGAGGCGAATCGGTCACCGCAACGTCCAGACCGCGGCGTGGGTGCCCACGACCGAAACGGTCGCGTACAGCAGCGCCTGGTTGATGTCGCCCTGGGTGCACAGCGACGCGTTGACATGCACGGCGTCCAGCGACGCTTCGGGCAGGATCAGCACCGACGACCCGTAGTCCGAGCAGACCGGGCTCAGGCCGGGCGGCGGCAGTGTGGGGGCGGCCAGCAACATCATCGGCCCGCCACGCGCCGCGGAGTCGTCCCGGTACTTCGCCGCGATGGTGTCGGCGTCCAACCCGAGCAGCATGTAACCACTGCCGGTGAAGGCAGCCGGATCACCGAGCGAGGCCTGGGTCAGCTGGGTGCCGTCGGCCCGCCACGCGGCCACGCTGGACGTCTTGACCACCATCCCGGTGTCGTTCTCTTTCGTCGGCAGCACCCCGACCGGGAACGCCGCCGGGTAGGCCGCGACAGTATCGGCGATCCGGTCGCGAGGCGAGTACAGGTACACCCCGCGGACGGCGCTGCGGTCCGCGAGCGGGCCAAGGCACACCGTGCCGGTCAGACGTTTGCCTCCAGGCGCGGAGAGCGATTGGAGGACAACATTTTTCACGTTGTCACAGCTCCCGATGCCGGTCGCCTCCATGGGGTGGGCCAGCGCCCCGTAGAGGCCGAACCGGGCGTCGCGAGGGTCGGCGTGGGGTTTCGCGAGGTCGGACGGGGCGGCATCGACGTCGACCAATACGTAGTTGTCTTGCCAGCGCAGGTTGGACATCGATGTGTTCCAGCCCAACACCGCGAGCGATTCGCCCAACCGGGCGGTCAACGCGCCGTAGACCCGTTCGTTGTTAGGCGAACTCGAGCAGGCCGCGCAGCACGCCACCGCCAGCATGATCGCAATGAGAGCCCGCACGATCTCTAATGCAGCCCCAGATCAGCCAGCCCAAGCACGCTTCGGTAGGGCAGGCCCTCGGCTTCGATGGCTTCGGCGGCGCCCGTGGCGCGGTCGACCACGGTCGCCACGCCGACCACCTGTCCGCCACCGTCCTGTACGGCACGCACCGCGGTCATCGCCGAGGCGCCGGTGGTGCTGGTGTCCTCGACCACCAGGACCCGTCGGCCGGCGATGTCGGGTCCTTCGATAAGACGTTGCATGCCATGGGTTTTCACTGACTTTCGCACGACGAAGGCGTCGATCGGGCGACCGGGTGCGTGCATCACCGCGGTGGCGACCGGATCGGCGCCCAGAGTCAGGCCGCCGACGGCGGCGTACTCCCAGTCTTCGGTGAGCTCGCGGACCAGACGGCCGATCAACGGCCCGGCCCGGTGGTGCAGGGTGGCGCGGCGCAGGTCGACGTAGTAGTCGGCTTCCTTGCCCGACGACAACGTGACGCGACCGTGCACCACCGCCAGCCGGCGGACCAGCTCGGCCAACTCGGCGCGCTCAGGTCCGGCCACGGCCCCGGCCGAAGACGTTGGTGGTGATCAGGGCGACGCGGCGTGGCACGGCGCCAGTGTACTGATGCGCCACAGCAGCCTTCGGGAGAGGCGACACGCGGTGCGCCCGCCTTCGAGCGATTAGTTCAGCTAATCGCTAAGACGCGGGCAAACTCGTTGCCACCGCCGCTGAAGACCGCTGTGGCAGTTGTGAACTTCGCTTGCCAGGCCGACAGTCAGCGCTGGTAGTGGGTGGCCTGGTAGCCGTTGCGGCCAGGCGGCGGGCGCCGCACTGCGGTACCGGGCTCGGCCGGCGCGCGACGGGTCGGCTCCTGGCGCGCCGAGGGTGGCGACCCGGCGGCGCCGCGGGCCGCGGCCGGCGGCGCTTCGCCGCGACCGGCCGGCGCCAGCGGACGGCTGGGTGCGGCTTTACGACGCCCGGCGGATTGCGGCGCCCCGGCAGCTCCGGTCTGCTGTGGCACCGGCGGCAACACCCGCAGCAGGTCGTTGAATTGGCGCACCGTGCGCAAACCCTCGTCCCACTGAGCACGGGTACTGCCGATCGGCATGCTCACCAGCGTCCAGTTCTGCTCGTTCCACATGATCTCGGCGCAGTCGGGCGCGGTGTGCGCGAAGGTGACCATGCGCCTATCGCAGGCCCGCCGAGCGGCGTCCAGATTCGTGGAGTACACCATCCGCGGCCCGATGGCGCCGAGTAGCCAAATGTCGTTCTCGCGAGGCTCTTTGAAGCCTTTGAGCCGGATGTCGACCACGACGTTGGTGCCGACCTTGCGGTGCAGCGCGATCACCGTGGCGACTTCCTCGAGGTCGAAGATGAACACCGCTTCGCCGCGGATCTGACCCAGCACCACGTTGCGCGCCGGGATGTTGCTGCCCACGGTCGACATCACCCCGCGCTTCCAGCGCTTGAGGATTTCGGTGGATTCCTGCTCATAGTCGAATCCGTGCGACCGCGCCCAGGACCTGCGGCGACGGCCGCGCCCGCGACGGCGGTCGATGTCGACGTACAACAACACCGCCGCGCCGACGAAGCACAGCGCGGAGAGCGTAAACCAGAGCGGAACCATCGCCACGTAGCCTAGCTGCTGTTAGCCCCTAACCGGGAACGGCAGCAGGTCACAACAGAATTAAAGTTTGCTACCCGTTCGGCGACGATGCGGGCCGGACGGCCCGAGGAGGAGGCGGACGATGGGCTTCCCGCGGCTCCGGCGGCCGCTGAACTCATCCCAGCACCAGGCTGTCGCCGTCGGCGCTGACATTCACCGGAACCGTGTCGCCGTCGTGCACGTCGCCGGCCAGCAGCATCTTGGCCAGCTGGTCGCCGATGGCCTGCTGCACCAGTCGCCGCAACGGACGCGCGCCATACACGGGGTCGAAGCCCCGGTGAGCCAGCCACTGCTTGGCCGGTTGTGACACCTCCAGTTGCAGGCGCCGTTGCGCGAGCCGCTTGTCCAGCTGGGCCAGCTGAATGTCGACGATTTGCACCAGCTCCTCGGGATTGAGCCCCTCGAAGATCAGCACGTCGTCGAGCCGGTTGATGAACTCCGGCTTGAACGCCGCACGCACCGCCGCCATCACCTGCTCCTCGGTGCCGCCCGACCCCAGGTTGGACGTCAGGATCAGGATGGTGTTACGGAAGTCGACCGTGCGGCCTTGGCCGTCGGTGAGCCGGCCCTCGTCGAGGACCTGCAGCAGCACGTCGAACACGTCCGGGTGGGCCTTTTCCACCTCGTCGAACAGCACGACGGTGTAGGGCCGACGGCGTACCGCCTCGGTCAGCTGACCGCCCTGGTCGTAACCGACGTAGCCGGGCGGCGCACCCACCAGGCGGGCCACCGAGTGCTTCTCGCCGTACTCGCTCATGTCGATGCGGACCATGGCCCGGTCGTCGTCGAACAGGAAGTCGGCCAGCGCCTTGGCCAGCTCGGTCTTGCCGACGCCGGTGGGGCCGAGGAACATGAACGACCCGGTCGGCCGGTTGGGGTCGGCGACCCCGGCCCGGCTGCGACGCACCGCGTCGGACACGGCCTGCACGGCCTTCTTCTGGCCGACGACGCGCTTGCCGAGCTCGTCTTCCATCCGCAGCAACTTGGCCGTCTCGCCTTCCAACAACCGCCCGGCCGGGATGCCGGTCCACGCCGACACCACGTCGGCGATGTCGTCGGGACCGACCTCTTCCTTGAGCATCACGTTCTCGCGGGCCTCGGCGTGCGGTAAAGCAGCGTCAAGCTTCTTCTCCACCTCGGGGATGCGGCCATACCGCAGCTCGGCGGCCTTGGCCAGGTCGCCGTCGCGCTCGGCGCGCTCGGACTCCCCGCGCAGCGTCTCCAGCTGCTCCTTGAGTTCGCGCACGGCGTCGATGGAGCTCTTCTCGTTCTGCCAGCGGGTGGTGAGCTCGGTCAGTTTTTCCTTCTGGTCGGCCAGCTCGGAGCGCAGCTTCTCCAGCCGCTCCTTGGATGCCTCGTCTTCTTCCTTCGCCAGCGCCATCTCTTCGATCTCGAGGCGGCGCACCAGCCGCTCGACCTCGTCGATCTCGACGGGCCGGGAGTCGATCTCCATCTTCAGCCGGCTGGCGGCCTCGTCGACCAGGTCGATGGCCTTGTCCGGCAGGAACCGTGCAGTGATGTAGCGGTCGGACAGCGTGGCCGCGGCCACCAGCGCGGAGTCGGTGATGCGCACACCGTGGTGCACCTCGTAACGGTCCTTCAGCCCGCGCAGGATGCCGACGGTGTCCTCCACCGACGGCTCGCCGACGAAGACCTGCTGGAAGCGGCGCTCCAGCGCGGCATCCTTCTCGATGTACTTGCGGTACTCGTCGAGCGTGGTGGCACCAACCAGGCGCAGCTCACCGCGGGCCAGCATCGGCTTGATCATGTTGCCGGCGTCCATCGCTCCCTCGCCGGTCGCGCCGGCGCCGACGATGGTGTGCAGTTCGTCGATGAAGGTGATGATCTGGCCGGCGGAGTTCTTGATGTCGTCGAGCACGGCCTTGAGCCGTTCCTCGAACTCGCCGCGGTACTTGGCGCCGGCCACCATCGAGCCGAGGTCCAGGCTGATCACGGTTTTGTCGCGCAGGCTGTCGGGCACGTCGCCGGCGATGATGCGTTGCGCCAGACCTTCCACGATGGCGGTCTTGCCGACGCCCGGCTCGCCGATGAGCACCGGGTTGTTCTTGGTGCGACGGGAGAGCACCTGCACGACGCGACGAATTTCGTTGTCCCGCCCGATAACCGGGTCGAGTTTGCCTTCGCGGGCGCGGGCGGTCAGGTCGGTGGAGTACTTTTCCAGCGCCTGGTAAGTGGCCTCCGGGTCGGCGCTGGTGACGCGGGCGCTGCCGCGGACTTTGACGAAAGCCTCGCGCAACGCCTGCGGTGAGGCGCCGTGTCCGGTCAGGAGCTTGGCAACGTCGGAGTCGCCGGTGGCCAGCCCAACCATCAGGTGCTCGGTGGAGACGTATTCGTCGTCCAGTTCGGTGGCCAGCTGCTGCGCGGTGGTGATGGCCGCCAGCGATTCGCGGGACAGCTGCGGTTGCGCGCTGGCGCCGCTGATCTGCGGCAACCGGTCGATGAGGCGCTGAGCTTCGGTGCGGATGGTGGCGGGCTCGACGCCGACAGCCTCCAACAGCGGCGCGGCGATCCCGTCGTTCTGCGTCAGCAGGGCTAACAGCAGGTGAGCCGGCCTGATCTCGGGGTTGCCGGCGGCGCTTGCCGCCTGCAAAGCCGCTGTCAGGGCCGCCTGCGTCTTGGTTGTCGGGTTAAAAGAGTCCACGACACCTCCGTTCAGGGTCAGAAAGGGCCAAAAGGGGCCAGTTAAAATGCTTGTCGCGTTGTTCAACGCCGTCAAGGTTGAGTCTGTTCCGCTCAACTCTAATGAATTTCTGCGGCGGGCTCTGCCGCCCGTCAATCGAACATATGATCGATCGGTGGGCGACCTCGCGTCGATCGGATACAACGGGCAGCCGGTGCGCAACCCGTTTCGGGTGGTGCGTCCGCCGATCACCGTGCTGGTCGATTTGACGGTGCTGTTCCCGCGCGAGCCGCACCGCTCGGGGCGATATCACCCCAGTGGCCTGCAGCTGCACAAGGTGGTCGAGGGCCGGCTGACCTGCTGGGGCATTTGCGAGCAGGGCGACTGGTGGGGGCTGGTGACCTACCCGATCGTCTACGGGTCCAAGCGCAAAACCGTGACGCACTGGGTACCGGCCTGGATCCTGCGGCGTAAGCGCTAACCGTCCAGCACACCGCCGAGTTGGGCCGCGATGCGAACCCAGCCATTGCCCATGATGGTCCGGGAACGCTGCTGGACGTCGTCATCGGGGTCGAAACCGCTGTGCCGCAAGATAACCCGGGTACCGCTGCCCTCCGGATGCAAGGTCCAACTCACCAGCCAGGCCGGGGGTTTGCCGGAACGCGCATCGGCCCAGCTGATCGTCAGCTGCTCACCATCGACCACGTCGAGCACCTCGCACGCAATCTCGCCGGAGAAGTCGACCGAGGGCATCGGTTGACCGTTGAAGGTGAAACGGGTGCCGATCACAGGGGCGAATCCGCTCGGCTCCATCAGCCAGCGCGCCATCAGCTCCGGTGTGGTCAGCGCTTGCCACACCCGCTGCGGCGGGTGCGGGTAAAACTGATCGATTTCGACGACCCGAGGGTCGGCCGTCTCGGTCATGATGACGTGTCCTCCTGCTCACTGATCTCATCGAGCACGTCACCCAACGCGGTGAGGCGCTCGCGCCAGTACCGTTCATGCGGACTGAGCCATGCCGAAATCTCCTGCAGCGGCTCGTAATTGACTCGATAGTGGCGAAACCTGCCATGTTTGTCCTCAGCGACCAACCCGCAGTCGCGCAATACCTTCAAATGCTCCGACACGCTCGGCCGAGCCATGTCGAAACGCTCGGCCAGCGCCACCACGTTGCGTTCGCCGCCGAGCAGCATGTCGAGAATGTCGCGACGGGTCGGGTTGGCCAGCGCCGCGAAGACGATGTCGGTGCGACTGGCCTTGGCGCGTGGTGGCATACCCACGATATTAGGTAGGTTTTTTCCTACCTGTCAACTATTCGTCTCACGTTCAGCACACCTCGGCCGGGTAATGCGAAGATGCAGCCCGTGACCGCAAGCTGGAGTTCCTTGCTGACCACGCTGATTCCGCTCGCCCTGGTCGTCGCGGTCTCACCGTTATCGATCATCCCGGCGGTCCTGGTATTGCAGACACCGCGGCCGACGCCGACCGGCCTGACCTTCCTCGGCGGCTGGCTGCTGGGCCTGACCGCGCTGACCGCGGCCTTCGTCGCGTCCTCCGACCTCCTTGGTGACTTGCACAAGAAACCGCCGGCCTGGGCATCCTGGCTGCGCGTCGTCCTCGGTTTGGCTCTCATCGGCTACGGCATCTATGAGTGGCTGAGCCGGCACCGACACACCGAATCGCCAAAGTGGATGCGGTCTTTCGCAAGCCTGACGCCCGCACGCGCGGGGATAACGGCGCTGGTGTTGGTGGTGGTCAGGGTCGAGGTGCTGACCATGTGCGCGTTGGCCGGATTGAACATCGGCAGCAGCGGGCTTGCTGACGCAGCCAAGTGGGTGCTGGCCGCGATCTTCGTCGCCGTCGCCGCCTCCACCGTCGCCGTCCCGATCTTGGGCTACGCGGCCGCCGGCCACCGCCTCGACGGTCCGATGACACGGCTCAAAGAGTGGATGGAAAAGAACCACGGCGCGCTGCTCGCAGCGGTCCTGGTGTTGATCGGTCTGATGGTGCTCCACAACGGCGCTAGCGCGTTGCTCTGAGCACCGCTGCACCCCGCATAAAATCGTCGGGCGTGAGCCTTGACGACCGGGATGCGCTGGCGGTATTGCACGCCGCCATCGATCCGGACGACCAAAACGGGCTCATCGGCCGGTTCTACACCCGCTGGTTTTCCTTCGACGTTTCGCCGCGTGACCTGTTTCCGCCGGATATGGCCGGTCAGCGGGCCGCCTTCGCCCATGCGCTGCATTGGGTTTACGGCGAGCTGGTCGCTCAGCGCGCTGAAGCGCTGGTGCAGTTTTTGGCTCAGCTGGGCCGCGACCATCGCAAATACGGCGTGCTTCCCGAGCACTACGAGACGTTGCGACCGGCGCTGCACGCGACCCTGCGAGACGAGGTGGCCGAGGCCTGGACCGACGCCGTCGACGCGGCCGCCCGCCAGTCGCTGAACCTGATCACCGGGGTGATGCGCGGCGCCGCCGACGCCGAGCAGGGGCCGGCCTGGTGGGACGGCACCGTGGTCGAGCACCTGCGGATCTCCCGGGATCTTGCCGTGGTTCGGCTGCAACTGGACCGCCCGATGCCCTACCACGCCGGCCAGTACGTCAACGTCGCTGTGCCGCAGTGCCCGCGACGGTGGCGGTATCTGACGCCTGCCATCCCGCCGGATGACAGTGGCGCCATCGAGTTCCATGTCCGGGCGGTCTCGGGCGGCATGATCAGCAACGCCATCGTCCACGAGACCCAGCCCGGCGACCGGTGGCGGCTGTCCAGCCCGCATGGCGGCTTGCAGGTCGACCGCGATGGTGGCGATGTGCTGATGGTGGCGGGCAGCACCGGGCTGGCCCCGCTGCGCTCGATCGTCATGGACCTCACCCGCTGGGGCGTGAACCCGCGGGTGCACATGTTCTTCGGCGCCCGCTATCCGTGCGAGCTCTACGACTTGCCCACCCTGTGGCAGATCGCCACGCACAATCCCTGGTTGTCGGTGACGCCGGTCTCCGAGCGCAACGGCGACCCCGCCTGGGCCGCCGACTATCCCGACGTGACGCCGCCGCGGGGACTGCATCTGCGGCAAACCGGCCAGCTCATGGACGTGGTCACCAGATACGGCGGCTGGGGGGACCGGCAGATCCTGATCTCCGGCGGACCGGAGATGGTCCGCGCGACCAAGGCGGCGCTGATCGCCAAAGGGGCCCCGCCCGAGCGTATTCAGCACGACCCGTTGTACAGCTAGTCTCGTCGGGTGCACATCGTCACGCTGCAGGACCCATCCTCAGAGCTCGAAGCCCAGTTCGTGCCGGACGCCGGCATGATCGGCATCTCATTGACCGATTCGGGCGTCGAACTGCTCGGCCAGCGCCGCGGCCTGGACGCCTATGTGGCCAACGGCAAGACGATGGGTATCCCCATCTTGTATCCATGGGCAAATCGACTGGGCGCCAACACGTATACGGCGGAGGGTACGACGGTCACGCTGACAGCCGGCGAGCATGGCGTGCGGACCGACCCCAACGGGCTGCCGATTCACGGTGTGCTCGCTGCCTATCCGAACTGGCGGGTGACACACGAGTCGGCTAATGAGTTGACTGCCGAAGTGGACTTCGGCGATCAGGAGTTGCTGGCCAGCTTTCCGTTTCCGCATCGGCTGGCGCTGACCGTCTCGTTGTTCGAGCGGACCTTGCGGGTGCGCACCTCGGTGACGCCGTCCGGGGAGAAGGCAGTGCCACTGTGTTTCGGCTTCCATCCGTATCTTCGGCTGCCGGATGTGCCGCGCGACCAGTGGATCATCGAGACCCCGCCGCTGCGGCACCTGAAGCTCGACGAGCGAGGACTGCCCACCGAGGAGGCAACACTGCAACCGGCCAGCACCGAACCGTTGGGCGACAAGGCATTTGACGACGGCTACGACGAGGTTGCCGAAGGTGCGGTGTTCGCGGTGTCCGGTGGTGGCCGCCGTATCGAGGTTCACTTCGAAGAGGGATATCCGGCCGCGCAGGTCTTCGCGCCGCCTGGCGAGGACGTCGTGTGCTTCGAGCCGATGACCGCCCCCACCGATGCGCTGCGGCGTGGCGGCTACCGGACCGCTGAGCCCGGCGATTGGGGAATTGCCCAGTTCTCGATCCGCGTTTAGCAGCGGCCCTGCATCTGCAGCTAATTGGCATGTGCTGAAATCGGCGTGGCCGACCGGTACCCTTAGCCAATCGCGGGCAGGAGGAGCAGGTGACGCCTGGCGAGAGCGGTGCATCGATCGATGAATTGCTGGACCGCGCGGTACGGGCCATCAACGAAGGCGACCGGGCGACCGCAACCACCTTGGCCGGGCAGGTGCTTTCCGTCGACCGCGGCAACCCGGACGCCGAGGACCTGCTCACCGCGCCCGCTCGCTACGGTGAAATCCGCCGACTGACAATCATGTTCGCAGACCTCGTCGACTCTACGGCGCTGTCTACGCGTCTGGAACCCGAGACGTATCGCACGTTGGTCGGCAGCTACCGGGATGAGGTGCGCCGGGTCATCGATCGATATGAAGGCCATATCAGCTCGATCAAGGGCGACGGATTGTTGGCGGTCTTCGGCCATCCCAAGGCACATGAGGACGACGTGCGGCGCGCCGTCACAGCAGGGCTGGACATCACAGCCGCCGTGGCGCAGCTCAGCGGACATGCCGAACGCAAGCTCGGCGTGGCCGTCAACGTGCGGGTGGGCATCCACCGCGGCCTGGTCTACCTCGACACCAAGCAGGACGACGTGTACGGGTTTGCCGCCAATCTGGCCGCCCGTCTGTGCGGTGTGGCCGAGCCGGGCACGGTGGCGGTGTCGGATGCGGTCGCACCGCTGGTGGGTGACTCGTTCGAGCTCCACACCCGTGCGCCCGTCGCTGTCAAGGGCGTCGAAGCCCCGATCAGCGCTCACCAGGTAGTCGCCGAATGGCCGGCGGCGCCGCCGCTGCGGCCGCCACCGCTTGTGGGGCGTGACCGCGAACGTAGCTGGCTGCAGCAGAGCTGGCAGCAGGCGTGTGAGGGAGCGTTGAGCACTCCGGCGGTCGTCTTTCGCGGCGAGCCGGGAATCGGCAAGACCCGACTCGCAACCGAAGCAGCTGAAATCGCCGAGGGCTCAGGCGGAACCGTCATCGAGCTCAGAGGTTCGCCGCTGCACATCGACACCGGTCTGCATCCGGCGCGCAGGCTGCTGGAGCGGCGATGCGGTATTACCCGGCTCACCGAAGGCGCCGAGCGGTTGCGGTTGTTGGAACTCGAGTTGCGCTCGTGCGCAATGGATCCCGTGAGCACCGTTCCGCTGATAGCGCCGGTTTTGGGCATCGGCCCCGAGCATGGCTATCACCCAGCCGCTGTGGAAGGCCGCGCACTGTACGACTTGATCGGCAAAACGGTGCACAGCTACGTGTTGGCATGCCTGCACAACCAACCGGGCCTGGTCATTGCCGAAGACGTGCATTGGTTCGACCCGTCGACCATGGAATTGCTCAATTCGATACTCGCGGCCGCTGATGGGCGACTGATGGTGGTGGTAACCGGTCGCGACGGTGATTGGCTGCAGAACGACTGGCCAACAAAGGTTTTCGCGCTCAAGCCGCTGACCGACGAGCTGTCCGAAGCGTTGATCGAAGCATTGGATCCGACCGTGTCGGACGCGCAGCGGGCCGCGGTACGCGAGCGCTGCGACGGGGTGCCTTTCTACATCGAGCATGTGGTGGCCGGCTTGGACGGTCATCAGCCAGAGGTGCCAGAGGCACTGTATGAGCCGCTGTTCGCCCGACTACACACCCGTAGCGACGTGGTGCCTGTGGTCGAGGCGGCCGCCGTGATCGGGCGCGCCGGCGATCTCCCGCTGCTGCGCTCTGTGGTCGGGCCCGAGGCCAAAGACCTCGACGAGGTAATCACCGAACTCGTGCGGGCCCATGTGCTCGAACGCCGCGGGTCCGACGGCTGGCGTTTCCGCCACGAGCTGCTCCGGGAGGTGGCACTCGAGCTGGCGCCACCATCACAGCGCCGCGACTTGCACGCGCGGGCGGCGCACGGGCTCGTCACCGCCGTTAACGCCGTTGAGCCGGACTGGCGCGTGGTGGCAAGCCACTTCGAGCAGGCGCAGCAATACGGCGAGGCCGTCGAGGCCTACCAGAAGGCCTCGGTCGACGCCCGCCGCCGCGGCGCCATCGCCGAGGCACGCGCAGACCTGACCAACGCGGTCGATCTTCTTCCCCATTGCGCCGCGGGACCAGAGCGGGACCGCAGAGAAATCGCAATCCGGCTGGAGCGCGGCTTCCTGGCAGTCACCGTGGAGGGCAGTGTGACCGGCGAGGGACCCGCGGAGTTCGAACGGTGCCTGCAATTGGCGAGCGACGGCATGCACGAGCACGAGCTGTTGCTGACATTGACCGCGATGATCAGCTACTACTACGGGCAAGCCGACCTGCGCCGGCTCCATGAACTGCTCGACTCACTGTCTAACCGAATCCCGCGGGACTGGCTTTGGAGCTACCCGGCGATCGCCTCCTCGCTGGGTGCGATCGCCTGGTTGGAGGGCGAATTCGCAGCCGCTCGCAAGCATCTGATGCGTGCCCTGACGGACCGCTCCGCTGCCGATCCACACGAATTGGGTGCCGCGTGGTGGATCGCCGACGACCCGATCACGGTGACGCACGTTTTCTTGGCGCTGACGGCCGCGGTGTACGGCGACCTGGCCGGCGCCGAAGCGGAGCTGGCCGAATCAGTGCGGCGCTGCGACGATTTGGGGTTTCCGCAGAACATCCATAACAGGGCACATGCATACTTTATGGAAATCTGGGTCCGGCTGGAGAGCGGCCAAATCTCTGAGGCCGCCAACCTGGCCGCCGACCTTCGCCAGCTGAGCGAGCAGTCAGGCCTCGATTTGTGGCAAGCGGTCGGCGCGACCCAACGCGCAACCGTCAAGGGGCTTGCGGCACTGGGCGCCGGTGACGACGCGACCACGCTGATCGCAAAGGCTGAGAAAATAGCCATGTGGGTGGATGGCTCGCGACTCATGAATCTCAACGTCTACTTGACTTTTCACGACGCGATCATCGGGCGCCTGCTGGTTGCTGCGGGCCAGCCGGAGAGGGCGCGCCAACGATTGGAGATGGCGCTGGGCCACGCGGAAGAAACCGGGATGCACTTCTACGACGCCGAGCTGATGCGAGTGCGCGCTCACACACTCGCCGACCCGCAGGAACGTCGCAATGCCCTGGCCGCCGCGCTTGAGTTGACCCGCCACCAGGGCGCGACCCTGTTCGAATTACGTTGTCTGTTAGATCTTTTCGATCTGGATCAGGATAGCTCCAAGCTGGCCGACGCTGTACGCCGCTTCCCCGGTGATGCCCGTTGGCCGGAACTCGCACGGGCACAACGGATTCTCTCGTAACGCTGCGATCACCGAAGCGGTGGTAACAGGAAGGCCTTATTCATCTCGGCCGGGGTATTCGTGATTCCTTCGAGCGCCCGTATGTTGGCAGCGACGTCACGGCTCTCGCGCTTGCCGATGACACGGACCAGACGAGGAAACGGCGTGAACCGCTTGGGCGGTTGCAGATACCAGGAGCCCAGCGCGCCCGACCAGGCAGCCTGGTGGAGTTGCTTCTCCCGCGCTCCGTCCGGATGCATCGCCAGGGTAATCGCGAAGTACCACGCCGACTTACGTAATTTCTTCAGCACCCGCTTGATCAGCCAAACCTCCGGTGTCAGCCGGCGGATCCAGCGCAGGTCTGGGGAGAGTTCGTCGATGACGTCGAGCGTGCCGGGGACCTGGGAGGCCAGGATGGCATTGACGCGGTTGAAATCGGTCTCCAACGTGTTCAGCGAGTTGGCCGCAATCGCCAACACGGCCAGGCCCAGATCGAACGTGATGTGCGCATTCAACCCGGTCATCATCTGCTGCAGGATGATCGGCTTATGATTCTGGTCACCGACAAACGCGACCTCCCAGGGAACTGTCGGAGGCTGGTGATCGTCCGGGTGGAAGTACGCGTTCAACGCGTTGAAGTAGCGCGTCGCGAAGACCACATCGAGCTGCTCTATCCGAGGCCCGTCTTCGAACACACCGTCTTTGATTGCCTGGCGAATGGCCACGGTGGTCCGCTTGTACAACGCAGCAAAGTAGCCGATGCGGCTTTCTGCTTCGATCGCCCAGGCGATGACCTGATCGATGTTGCGCAGAACATCGTCGACGGTTGCGGGCTTTTCGAGGCGTGCCATTCGGAGCGACGGGTGGCGAGACACAGCAGCAGACATCTCAGGGGCACCTCCGGGTCAATCGATCCTCGCGCAGCCCAACCCGGGCTCGGATGGGGGCCGCGGCGACCATCGTCAATGGGGTGGCGGTAGGGAAATCATTGCTCAGCGCCTCGATTTTCACCCGTCGGAGGATCGTCGCCAGGGCAAGGGTCGCCTCGAGCATCGCGAAATGATCGCCGATGCATCCTCGCGGGCCACCACCGAACGGCAGGTACTGCCAGCGATCGCGGCCTTTGGAGCGCTCCGGGGAGAACCGGTCGGGGTCGAAGCGCAGGGGATCTTCCCACAGCGCCGGGTCGCGATGCATGGCGTAGATCGCGACGATGGCGGCCGTGCCCGCCGGCAGGCGGTAGCCGTCCACCTCGATGTCGGCCATCACCGTCCGTCCTACCGCCGGAGCCGGCGGGCACAAGCGCATTGCCTCGTGCAGAACCTGCATGGTGTAACGCAATCGCGGCACGTCCTCGTGGGTAAGCCGGCGATCACCAAGCGCTTCGGCTTCTGCGGCCACCCGTTGCTGGAGCTCGGGCCGGTGGCCCAATGCCCACAGCGCATAGGTCAGCACGGTGGAGGTGGTGTCATGGCCGGCGAGCAGAAACAACACTAACTCATCGCAGAGCGCGCGATCAGAAAGCGGCTGGCCGGTCTGCGGATCGGTGATCTGCATCAGGGCACGCACCAGTGGCGCGTCGCGGGTCGGGTCGGCTCGGCACGCCTGCAGGATCTCGGCCGCTAACGCACGCAGAGAGGCGCTGGCCGCGCGGGCCCTGCGCTGTCCACGGGTGGGCCACCAGCGTGGTGGGTTGATCGGGCGCAGTGCCCGGTCGGCCGCCCACTTGCCCCCGTCACGAAGCGCGGCTCCCACCACCTGGGCTCGGTCGGCCAGATCGGTCGCGAGTATCGACTGGCCCAGCGCCCGCAACGTCAGTGACCGGCATTCGGCGTCCAGATCGACCGCGGCTCCGAGTGCCCAACGGTCGGCAAGCTGTTCGGCGACCTCAGCCATGTGCCCGGCGAACCGGGGAACGTGGTGTTTGGTGAAGATCGGTTGCACCGCGCGGCGGCGCGGCAGCCACTCGCGATGCGGCACCACCAGTAGGTTGTCGCCCAACAGCCGACGAATCTCCACTGAGACAGGCATCGCGGCGCGCTCGGCGAATGCGTCTGTGCGGGCCAAGACGTCGTGGGCACCCTGCGGGGAGGAGACAAACACCAGCGGCGGGATCATCCACTTCGGCCCTAGCACATTTCGGGTCACCGGGCCGCCCGAATCCCGCAACAGCTCCGGGCCGCGATCCAACTGTCTGGCCGCCGCTAGCCGACGCCAATACGGCAGCGGGTTCTTCGGCGCCAGCGCCAGCGTGTTCACATTTGGGCCCGCGGTGAGGTCTGGGCCCATGATCGTCGCCGTCATGCCGTCAGCCTGGGCCAGCCGAGGTGGGCGGTCACGAGTAGTCGACTACTGCACTTTCCCGCTCCCGTTACTCAGTCGAAAGCTCCCAGCTGCGCGCAAGGTGATCGGGTATGGCAAACGCCGCCCGATCGCCACCGCGCTCCAGTGTGAAGAGCGCGCGCAGCAGATCGCGCCCGAATGGGCGGGCCAGACGGGACACCATTTCGTAACGCGGAGAGTCACGCTCGCTGTGACCGAACACGTCGACATAAAACCGCTTGGCAACGCGATCGAACCGCGCGATCTCGTCGGCGAGGTCCGAGTGCGGCACATCCAGCAGGTCGGCGGTTTCGTCGCCAATCAGGTGGCGGATCAGCGGCGGGATTATGTCGTCGAATCGATGGACGGGCGTCAGCTCGTCGAGCAGTCGCAGCAGTGCTTCGGTCATATCCTGCCCTTCGGGCGAAGCCCTGAACTGCCTGCGCCGGATGGCGTCGACCAGCGCGGTGGCATCGACGATGTCGCGCACCATCAGCTCGTCGCGGACACCCAGCAAATGCCCAATGACATTCCACAGATGCAGATATGCGTCGACGTCCTCGGCAGGTATGTGCGCCCCGAGCCGACGCATCGGGTCGACGACGACGTAGGAGAACGACAACAGCGTCCCGGCCAGGTCCTCCTGGTTGATCGGCGTGCCCCAATCGGGATGCCACAGGCCGGGCTTCTGCTCATTGCGGGCCTTGGTCAGATGGCGCACTGCGGCGTGCATCAGCCGGACGCGCTGAATCGCGCGCCGGCCCTTGCCGTGTTCGTCAAGGCCGCCCGCGGTGAGCACATCGATGAGGAATTGACCGGTCTCCATCACCCGTCGGCGGGTGTTCGTATCGAGTTGGGCGGTCAGGTACAGCACCTTGACACCTTTGGCTGCCGCATACGACGACGGCAGCGACGCGCAGAACAGGCAGAGCGCGATCTCGATGCCCCATGTCTCGAACAGCTGCTGCCCACGCTGGATCTTGCTCATGTCGGCCCATTCGGGCAGCGGCAGCGTCTTAGCGAGGTAGTCCTGCAGCTCGTCGGGCAACTGTTCCGGCACCGGCTGGTCGGCGCGCACTAGCGTCTGCATGATCGCGTTCACCGCGTCGACGCCGCCCCGTTCCAGCACGGCAGCGACAGGGGTGTCGGCAACTGGATCGCCCAGCTCTCGCATGCGATCGAGCAGCGTGTCCGTCCATCTGGAACTTCGGCTTGCCTGCGTCATGCGGACAGCCTGATCAAAGTTTGCGCACTTCGCTAGCCCTTACCCGTCGGTCAAGTACCGATGAGCCGTAACACGAGTAGTCGGCTACGCGTGCCTCCCGACCATCGCGAGTCCTACGTTTCACGCATCATCACAGGCCCACACCGTGGAGGCGATCATGTCCATCGAGGCCACACAGGACGTCGTCAGCGACGCCCAAGCGAGAGCAGTTAATGACGAGCTCTTAGAGGTGCTTGTCACCGAGCCACAGCCGCCGGTTGTGATCACCGAGCAAGAGGTGATGCTCGGGACCGCGGCCGCGGTGTCGCCACGGCGCATCTCGATCACCCACCGAATGTTGGACACGCTTCGTGTCGTCGGCGCCGCGTTCGGTCCGCCGCCGCCGCGGCCGCACTATTCACATCGCGCCGCGTATATCGAGCGCGCCGCCATGGCGAGGGAAATGGACAGACTATGAGCCGCCCTGGCCGGCTCGTAACATCTTGACCAGCTCCTCGCGAGATTCGGCGCCCAAGCGCTGATATGCGCGATACACATGTCCCTCAACGGTGCGCACCGATGTGACAAGCCGCTCGGCGATCTGCTTGTTGGATAACCCCGCCGCGACCAGTTCGATAATCTCGCGTTGCCGGCCAGTCAACGGTTGGCCTATCGGGTTTCGCAGCGCCGGTGTGCACAGGCCGCCGCATTCGGTGGCCAGCTCTTGTGCCAACGCCGCGGCATACAGACTGCGCTTGCGCTGCTGCTCGCGGCTGAACGCCACCGCCGCCTGCGCCGCGACGTCGGCGGCGGCGGCCCGATCACCGAGCGCCCGGTAATCGGCCGAAGCTGCGAGCAGGCCCTCCCCATCGTCGGCCCCCAAGGATTCGGTATGCCGCGCAACGGCATCAGCGATCGGAAGCGCTAATTCATCAGCCAGCTCGCGGGCGCGTGTCGCCCCTGACGTGTCGCCCCATTGTGCCGCCGCTTGCAAGCAGGCCACTTCATGCGTTGGCTGATCGCGCTTGCGCGCATCCTCGGCGGCGGCATGGGCGACCGAAATAGCCTCGGTCAGGCACCCGCCGGCCGCCAGCGCCCAGCCGCTGGCCACCGCCAAAGCGGTCTGCATGAACAGGTAGTCGTCCGGCACACGTCGTCGCGCTTCGGTGATTGCGGCCTTCGCAGCATCGGGTTGACCCAGCTTGGCGTGTGCTTCGGCCAGCGCGAAGCAGCTCGCGGGCCGTAAACCGGTTGTGACGCTGTGTTTTTCAGCCCCGGCCAGCCCTTCGTGCAGAAGTTTAACCGCGGCGGGTATATTGCCCTGCGCGAGTTCGGCATGGCCCAGCAAGAACGCAAGGTTCGCATACGCGAGACCGGGTGCGTCACCTGCCGACTCGGATAGTTGTTTGACCGAGCGCATGCATTCGTCGATGCGCCCGGTCAACCGGCAGGCCCGCGCATAGACGGCGCCGTACCACAACCTCATCGGCGACGCTTGAGACGACGTGATCGCGCGGTGGATGGCCTGCGTCACGACGTCGTTGATGTCGTCGATTCTGCCGAACGCACCCTGCGCGATCGTCAACGCGGTGGACGCCAGCATCGCGTGAAAGTCGGGCAGTGTGCGCGAATCTAGCGCCGCCCTTGCCTTTTTCGCCGCGGTTTCGCAGCGGGCCATCACCGCGTCGGCACATGCTTCGATCGCGGCGCGCTCGGCCTTCTCCGCCGCGGATTCCCGGGTCGATGCCAGGCCCTCGAGAATGGCGGACGCCTCCCGGGGTCGGCCGAGATTCCAGATCAGGTTCGCTGCCCGTACGGTCGCCCAGTGATGTCCGTCGGGTTCATCCACGGCGATCCCGGCTAGGACCGCCTCGGCCCGGTCGCCGTGCCCGCGCCCGGCCAGGCTAAGCGCCCGCAGGCCGACTGCCTCGCTGAGCCCCCCATCGGCTGCGGCCGTAGCGAATCGGTCGGACAGGTCAAGGTCAAGCAGCGTCATCGCGAATCGCGCCGCCTCTAGGAATAGCTGCGGGTCGGGCGGAAGGTCTGATTCGAGGGTGAGCAGCGCCCGACGCACCGTCGCGTGCATGTCGGCGTCCCCGTCCCGGGCCAGCCGTTGGGCCAGCCCGCCACGGATTCGCGACAGATACATCTCGCTGGCCGCGGCGCGGCGAAGCTCACCGAACAGCGGATGGGCCAGTCGGGCCATCAGCCTGGGGCCGGTGCGCTCCACCGTAACCAGGCTCATCTGCTCGGCCGCCTCGAGATCGCGGCGTTGCACCAGGTCGCAGAGCGCGTCGACGTCCAGCGGCTCGTACTGCGACAACGTATCCACGACCAGCGCCACATCGGGGGCGAGCCGGCTCAATTGCCGACCGACCAAGGCGACGATGCTGTCCGACACCGCGACGCGCTCGTCCCACATCCATACCCCGGCGACCTGCCGTATCGCGCCGGCGGCGATTTGGTCTTTCAGCAGTTGCCGCAAGAACAGCGCGTTGCCTCCGGTCAGTTTCCAGAACCGCTTGGCGCTGCGACTGTCCACCGGGCCGCCAAGCGTGGTTTCGATCATGCGGTGGGTGCCCTGAGCGGACAGCGGTTCGAGGTCCAGGCGGGCGAGTAGGTCGTCTTTCCACAGCGCGGTGATCGCGTCGGGCTCGTCCCCGCCCGTGCGCACGGTCACCACAAGCCGTGTTCTAGGAGCCTGGGCAAGCTGATGCACGACGTGTGCCGATAGTCCATCGAGAAGGTGCGCGTCGTCCACGCCGATCAGCACACGGCCCTGACGTTGTTGCATAACAAACGAATTGATGACGCGTCGGACATCCGATATCGGATCGGTGATGGTTTCGTTTATCGAGGCGGCGAACGCACCCAATGGGAGCTGCCGCGCGGACTGGGTGCCCACGATCCAATACGTCCGCTCACCCGACGCTTCGGCGCGAGTCAACACCTCACGTGCAAGCCGGGTCTTGCCCACTCCTGCAGACCCGACGATGACGGCACCGCTTTTGTTGCCAGCTCCGCTGAGTGCGCGGCGAATAGCTTCCATTTCGCTGTCGCGCCCGGTCAGCGGGTCGCCAAGCATCGTCATGGCATCGCCTCTGCCGACGGCTCACTGCCACACGCGCGACACGCGGTCGCTGCGGTCATCCGCCTCTCCGCCGCTTCGCCCCCGTGCTTCCCAATTATCCAGGATAGGTGCTAGACGCTCGATAAAGCGGTTTACGGCATCAGAAAACGTTATTTGTGCCGATTTACTTCAGAATCTAGGCCCATGCTGCCTTGCTTGGGCGGCGGCGATCATGCGCTCCGACAACTGCAGCAGGTTGTGCTCGCCCACCCCGTTGGGCAACGTGTAGGCGAACTGCCGCAACTCGATCGCGTACTTGTGCAACTCCCGGCGGAGCCGCGTTTCAATGGTCGGCATGGTTACACGCCGTGCTGTTCAAGTACTTTGACGATTTCTTCGCTGTGGAGACGCTCGCTATAGCGCAGCAGCTGGCGGACCTCGATCAAGGCTGCTTCCAGTGCGTCAAGGCGTGCAGACGCTTCGGTGAAGGCGGTCAACCAGCTCTCGTAGTCGCTGTTGTATTTGGGCGGATCAAACATTTCGGCGTGTTTTCCTAGCGCTGGGGAGTCTTTCGCGAGCAACATAAGGCCCACGGTCACCCGAAAGCGCGAGTAGTCGACTACTTGTGTTCTACGCAATACGCCTGATCGCCGAGCATGAAACTGTGGCGAGATTTTCACGATTCTTTCGCCTTAGATTCACACTCGGCGCGGGTTCGGCGAAATGTTCAGCGTCGCGGCTGCCAGACCACCACTGCGGTGCTCTTGGGCACCACCGCGACGTCGCGTCGCTGGTTGGCCCGCAGTACCTCGATCTCAGTAGCCATCTCCGCGAGCCGGGACTGCAATGCCTCCACCTGATTGGTCAGCTCGATAATCCGCTTGATCCCAGCCAGATTGACGCCCTCGTCCTGCGACAGGCGTTGCACTTCGCGGAGCAGCTCGACGTCATGCTGCGAATAACGCCGCCCACCACCGGAACTGCGGCGCGGGCTGACCAGCCCGAGCCGGTCATAGGTACGCAACGTCTGAGCATGCATGCCGGCCAGCTCGGCGGCCACCGAGATCAAAAAAGTTCGCGCCTCTGATTCCCTGGGATTCTTAGCCATCTAGCGATTACCTGCCCATCCGGCCCGCGGGTCGAAACCACCGGAGCGTTCGGCGACGGCGTAGGCCTCCAACGCCTCCTTGGCGGCGCCCTCCAGGTTCGGCGGGACGGCCACTTTGACGGTGACCAGCAGGTCGCCCTGGCCGCCGGAACGCTTGGGCACACCGCGTCCGCGAACCCGCAGGATGCGGCCGTCGGCAGTGCCCTTCGGCACTCGAACACCGACCTTGCCGTCTAGCGTCGGCACCGAAAGTGTTGTACCCAAGGCTAATTCGGTGAAGCTGACCGGCACGGTGACGGTGAGGTCGTCGCCGTCGCGGCCAAAGACCTTGTCCGGCCGCACATGCACGGTGACGTACAGGTCACCCGATGGGGCGCCACGCAACCCGGCTTCGCCCTGACCGGCCAGCCGGATCCGTTGCCCGTCCTCGACCCCCGGGGGGATCCGCACATTGATGGTGCGGGTGCGGGTGGTGACACCGGTCCCCTTGCACTCATCGCAAGGGTGCTCGATGATCGACCCGCTGCCGCGGCAGTCGGTGCATGGCTCGGAGAAGCCGAAAGCGCCTTGGTTACTGCTGATTACACCCGAGCCGTTACACGTCGGGCACACCTTGGGACTGGTGCCGGGCCTGGCTCCGCTGCCGTGGCAGTTGGTGCACGGCGCCGGGCTGGTCAGCCGCAGCGGCATCGCCACGCCCTTGGTGGCCTCCATGAAGTCCAGCTCGGTTTCGGTCTCCAGGTCGTTGCCACGGCGCGGCCGGCTGGGCCGAGGCGCAGCGCCACGGCCGAACAAGCCGCCGAACAGGTCGCCGATGTTCGTGCCGCCAGAGCGGCCGGCGGCGTCGAACAAGTCGTTGAGGTTGAACTCTGCGCCATCGCCGCCATAGCCGGCCCCGGAGAACCCGCCGCCGAAGTCGCCACCGTTGAAACGGCGACCGAATCCGCCTCCGGCGAAGAGCCGACGAGTTTCGTCGTACTCCTTGCGCTTGGCCGGATCCGTCAGTACTTCCTTGGCCTCCGAGACGGCCTTGTACCGATCTTCGGCCGTCTTGTTGCCGGGGTTGCGGTCCGGGTGATGCTCGGCGAGCAGCTTGCGGGCCACCCGCTTGATCTCGTCTTGGCTGGCGTCAGAGGAGACGCCCAGCTCCTTGTAGAAGTCCTTTTCGACCCATTCGCGTTGGGCCATATCGCGTCACCCCCTCCCACCTTCCAGTAGTTGTCGTGTCGAACCGCTCGTTACTTCTCCGACGGCTCTGATTCTGCGTCGTGCTCACCCTCGTTCGCGTCGTTATCGACTGTGTCGGCGGTCTCGGATTCGGTGGCAGCGTCGTCGGCTGTATCTGCAATGGTGTCGACCACTCCGACCAGGGCGTGCCGCAGTACCTGGTCGCCCAGCTTGTAGCCGTGCCGCATCACGTTGCCGATCACCGGCTTCGACCCTTCGGCGCCATCGCCCTCGTGTTGCACGGCCTCGTGCAGCACCGGGTCGAAGTCGTCGCCCTCGGCGCCGAACGCGGTCAGCCCAAGGCCGGTCAGCGCGCTGAGCAATTTGTCGGCGACCAGCTTCAGCGGCCCCGACTCGAGATCTCCGTGACTGCGTGCGCGGTCGAGATCGTCGAGCACGCCGAGTAATTGGCTGACGACGGTAGCCTTGGCCCGCTCGGCGATCGCCTCCTGATCGCGCAACGCCCGCTTGCGGTAGTTGGCGTAGTCGGCTTGCACCCGCTGCAGATCGGCGGTCAGCTCAACGACTTTGTCCGCTGCGGCGCCCGCCGATGCGGGAATCGCCGCAGCCTCCGGCGCCGCCCCGCTGGGGGCGGCTCCGGAAGCCACGTGACGTACTTGGCCGGTTTCGGGATCAATCCGCCGCTTATCGGTGACAGTTACCTGTTCGGGTGGATTGGGTTCGCTCACTGCGCCTCCCGGTCATCATCGACCACCTCCGCGTCGACGACATCGTCGGCACCGCTCGGGCCCGCCTCACCGCTGCCACCCGCCGCTTGCTCGGCTTGGGTGGCCTCGTAGATCGCCTGGCCGAGGGCCTGCGACTCCTGGCCCAGCTTCTCCATCGCGGACTTGATCGCGCCGATGTCAGTGCCACCGAGTGCCGTCTTGGCTTCGCCGATCGCGGCTTCGACCTTCGACAGCGTGTCCTCGGGAACCTTCGACCCGCCTTCGGCCTCGCGCTGGTCTTTGACGAACTTCTCCGTCTGGTAGACCAGCGATTCCGCCTGGTTGCGGACGTCGGCCTCTTCGCGACGCTTACGGTCCTCCTCGGCGTGCGCCTCGGCGTCCTTGATCATCCGGTCGATCTCTTCCTTGGAAAGGCCGGAGCCCTCCTGGATCTTGATCGTGTTCTCCTTGCCGGTGCCCTTGTCCTTGGCCGTGACGTGCACGATGCCGTTGGCGTCGATGTCAAAGGTGACCTCGATCTGCGGGACGCCGCGCGGAGCCGGCGGGATGCCGGTCAGCTCAAAGGAGCCGAGCAGCTTGTTGTGCGAAGCGATTTCGCGCTCACCCTGATAGACCTGGATCTGCACCGACGGCTGGTTGTCGTCGGCCGTGGTGAAGGTCTCCGACCGCTTGGTCGGGATCGTGGTGTTGCGCTCGATCAGCTTGGTCATCACGCCACCCTTGGTTTCGATACCCAAGCTCAGCGGCGTAACGTCAAGCAGCAGAACGTCTTTCACCTCACCCTTCAGCACACCGGCCTGCAGGGCGGCACCGACGGCAACAACCTCGTCGGGGTTGACGCCCTTGTTGGGCTCCTTGCCACCGGTGAGCTCCTTGACCAGGTCGGTCACCGCGGGCATACGGGTGGAACCACCCACCAGCACCACGTGGTCGATCTCGGAAACCGAGATACCGGCGTCCTTGATCACCTGCTGGAACGGGTTGCGGGTGCGGTCCAGCAGATCTTGGGTGATCTTCTGGAACTCCGCACGCGTCAGCTGCTCGTCGAGGAATAGCGGGTTCTTGTCGGAGTCAACGGTGATGTAGGGCAGGTTGATCGACGTGCCCTGGCTCGAGCTCAGTTCGATCTTGGCCTTCTCGGCGGCCTCACGTAGCCGCTGCATGGCCATCTTGTCCTTGGTCAGGTCGATGCCGGCACTGGCCTTGAACTTGTCGACCAGCCAGTTGACGATCCGGTCGTCCCAGTCGTCGCCGCCGAGGTGGTTGTCACCCGAGGTGGCGCGGACTTCCACGACGCCGTCGCCGATCTCCAGCAACGACACGTCGAAGGTGCCGCCACCGAGGTCGAACACCAGGATGCGCTGCTCTTTCTCGCCCTTGTCCAAGCCGTAGGCCAGCGCGGCCGCGGTCGGCTCGTTGACGATGCGCAGCACGTTCAGGCCGGCGATCTGGCCGGCTTCCTTGGTGGCTTGGCGCTGAGCGTCGTTGAAGTAGGCGGGTGTGGTGATCACCGCGTCGGTGATGTCCTCACCGAGGTAGGCCTCGGCGTCGCGCTTCAGCTTCATCAGAATGCGAGCGCTGATCTCCTGCGCGGTGTACTTCTTGCCGTCGATCTCGACGGACCAATCGGTGCCCATGTGCCGCTTGACGGACCGAATGGTCCGGTCGACGTTGGTCACCGCCTGGTTCTTAGCGGGCTGGCCGACCAGTACCTCGCCATTGCGCGCGAACGCGACGATGGACGGAGTGGTCCGCGAGCCTTCGGAGTTGGCGACGACGACGGGGTCCCCACCTTCCAGAACTGCGACGACGGAGTTGGTGGTCCCGAGGTCGATACCGACCGCACGAGCCATTGTGGATCCTTCCTGATAGTCGAACATAGGTATGCACTACGCTGAGTGAACCCCGCTCAAGCCTGCCCGTAGCGGCGTACCCCTGTCAAGCCAGCGTTGAGCCTGATCCACTCAAGTTTGTCGAAGGGATCAACGGCGCTGGTCAAGAGTTTGTTCCCCGCTGGTTGAGAGCCACGTCACTCCGTGGGATAGTTTCGCCACCACTCCACTTCTGGGGCGTGTCCGGCGCCGCAGCGTTGCACCAGGCTAGGACGATAGGAACTCGATGCCATCGCTGCCCAGCACGCCGGACCCGGCTGCCGACAAGTCCGCTGCGCTAGCTCGCGAGGACGCGGGTTATCACCACGACCTGCACAACCGGCAGATGCAGATGATCGCGATCGGCGGCGCCATCGGGACCGGGCTGTTCATGGGCGCGGGAGGTCGACTCGCGTCAGCGGGGCCCGGGTTGTTCCTGGTCTACGGGATCTGCGGCGCCTTCGTGTTCCTTATCCTGCGCGCGCTCGGAGAGTTGGTGCTGCATCGCCCGACATCGGGCTCGTTCGTCTCCTACGCTCGCGAGTTCTACGGCGAAAAGGCGGCTTTCGTCGCGGGCTGGATGTACTTCCTGAACTGGGCGATGGCGGCCATCGTGGACAGCACCGCGATCGCGAGCTACTTCCACTACTGGACCGCGTTCCAAGCTGTCCCGCAGTGGACGCTCGCGCTCATCGCGCTGCTGGCGGTGGTGTCGGTGAACCTGATCTCGGTGAAGGCATTCGGCGAGTTCGAGTTCTGGGCGGCGCTGATCAAAGTGGTGGCGCTGACGACGTTCCTGGTAGTCGGAATCGTATTTCTGGCCGGCCGCTTCAAGATTCAGGGAAGGACGACCGGGCCCAACCTCTGGGCCGACCACGGCGGATTCTTGCCGACCGGCCTGATACCTCTGGTGCTCGTCACCTCTGGGGTGATATTCGCCTACGCCGCAGTCGAATTGGTCGGCATCGCCGCCGGTGAAACCGCGGAACCGGAGAAGATCATGCCGCGAGCGATCAACTCGGTGATCGCCCGTATCGCGGTCTTCTACTGCGGCTCAGTCCTGCTGCTGGCACTGCTGCTGCCCTACACCACCTACAAACACGGGGAGAGCCCGTTCGTCACCTTTTTCTCGAAAATCGGTCTCAGCGGCGCGGGCAGCATCATGAACGTGGTGGTGCTCACCGCCGCGTTCTCCAGCCTGAACGCCGGACTGTATTCCACTGGCCGCATCCTGCGGTCGATGTCGGTGAACGGCAGCGGTCCGAAATTCACCGCACGGATGTCGAAAAACGGTGTGCCATATGGCGGTATCCTGCTGACCGCCACCATCGGGTTGTTCGGTGTGGTGCTGAATGCGATCAAACCGAGCGAGGCCTTCGAAATCGTGCTCAACATCGCCGCAATCGGGGTGCTGGCGGCCTGGGCGACGATCGTGCTGTGCCAACTCCGGCTCTTAAGCAGGGTAAAGTCCGGAACAATGCAGCGGCCGCACTTCCGGATGCCGCTCGCCCCGTACAGCGGCTACGTCACGCTGGCTTTCCTAGCGGGCGTACTGGTGCTGATGACGCTCGACCCTGAGAAGGGTCCCTGGGTCATCGCGGCGCTCGTGGCCGCCGGCCCCGCCTTGGTCGGCGGCTGGTTTCTGGTCCGCAACCGGGTAATGGCTACGAACAAACAAGGCGTCGACCATCCCAGCGATGTGCCGGACCTAGCGGCAGAGTAATAGAGCGACTGCTCTGTTACTATCGCGGCATGCCTCGCCCGCGCGTGTATGAGCCGGATCGGGTTCTGGACGCCGTCGAGTCGTTGGCCGTGGCATCCGGGCCTGCCGCGGTAACCATCCGTGCGATCAGCGCCGCCGTCGGCGTTTCCAATGGCGCGCTGTACCACACGTTCGGGTCACGCTCGGGCCTGATGGGCCGCGCATGGTTGCGTGCCGGGCGGCGATTTCTCACCGTACAAAACGCGTTGGTCGATCAGGCCCTGTCGGAAGCCGGTCCGCGGGATTCCGTGGTGGCCGCCGCTGACGCGCCGGTGGTCTTCGCCGAGCAGTACCCGGGCTCCTCCAAACTGCTGTGGGCGGTAAGCCGCGACGAGCTGCTGGAATCCGATCTGCCCGACGAGATCGCCGCGGAGCTAAGCGATCTCGACCGGCTGCTGGTCGGCTTGATGATCCGGCTTGCGGTCAATGTGTGGGACCGCAAAGACGCGCTCGCCGTCGATGCGATCACCACCTGCATCGTCGACCTGCCGACCGCGATCGTGCTGAGCCGTCACCGCCTGGGCAGCGCGACAGCCCGCGAACACCTGCGCGCGTCGGTGCGCGCGGTTCTCGACGTCGGACCACCACCTCTGGTGAAAGGAAAGAAACCGTGACGATTGGCCTGACCTACGAAGACAAGATCGCCATCCTGGACCTCGGCGCTGACGAAAACCGTTTTTCGCCAGGCTTTCTCGACGAGATGGACACACACCTCGATGAAATCATCAGCGCCGGCGCCCAGGGCTTGGTCACTACGGGCGGCGGCAAGTTCTACACCAATGGCCTGGATCTGGATTGGCTGGCGGCCAATGGGGACCAGACCCAGTGGTACGTCGGGCGCGTCCAGAGCATGTTGGCCCGGGTGCTCACCCTGCCCGTCCCCACCGCGGCCGCCGTGGTCGGCCACGCGTTCGGCGCCGGGGCAATGTTGGCCTTGGCACACGACTTTCGGGTGATGCGCGCTGACCGCGGCTTCTTCTGCTTGCCCGAAGTGGACATCAGGATACCCTTCACACCCGGCATGACCGCACTCATTCAGGCCAAACTCACCCCGCAGGCGGCGGTCGCATCGATGACGACCGGGCGCCGCTTCGGCGGCGACGACGCCGAACACCTCGGCCTTGTTGATGCCGTCGCGGCCGAGGGCGCGGTGACGCCCGCGGCGGTCGACCTCCTTCGGCCCCTCGGCGGCAAGGACCCCGGCGCGCTGGGCGCGATCAAACACACCATGTTCGGGCCCGCGGCGGATGCGTTGACCGCTGGTAGTTAAGCGCATAACGTACGCGTCGTACGGCACTCTATTTTCATAGATAAGGGGAGACCGATGACGGTGCAGGCTGTGCTGGATGAGGTCCGTCAACGTCCCGGTACCGGTGACGTCATCCCGGTCTTCGACCCCTCCACCGAGGAACAGATCAGCGAGTTCACCGACTGCGGCACCGAAGCCGTCAACGAGGCGGTGGCGCGCGCGAAGGCGAGCGCCGAGTCCGGGATCTGGTCGGCAAAGCCCGACTACGAGCGCGCCAAGATCCTGTGGCGGGTGGGCGAACTGATCGACAAGAACGCGACGCTGCTCGCCGAACTCGAAATGCTCAACGGCGGCATGTTTCCCGCGCAGGCGGAGATGCAAGTGAAGATCGGCGCCGAATGGTTCCGCTACTACGCCGGCTGGTGCACCAAGATCGAGGGCATCGCCCGCGACGTCAACACCGGCGGCCTGACCGGCGTCGATTCGCACATGCATGCCTACAGCCTGCGCGAGCCCTATGACGTGGTCGGGCTGATTTTCCCGTGGAACGGACCGGTCTTCAATTTCTGTGCCAAGCTGGCACCGTCACTGGCCGCCGGCTGCAACAGCGTGGTGAAACCCGCTGAGGAGACGCCACTTTCGGCCCATGTGCTCATGCAGATCCTGGCCGAGGCAGGAGTGCCGGACGGGGTGGCCAATCTGGTCAACGGCTATGGCCACACCGTCGGCGCGGCGATCACCGCGCACCCCGACGTCGACAAGGTCGCGTTCACCGGCTCTACCGAGGTCGGCCGTGCGATCGTGCACGCAGCCGCGGACAGCAACCTCAACAAGGTCACCCTCGAACTCGGCGGCAAGTCCCCGGTGCTGATCTTCGACGACGCGAAGCTGAAGAAGGCGATCCCGTCGTCGGCGTTCGGCACATTCGTGCACTCCGGGCAGGCCTGCGTGTGCGGTTCCCGCATTCTGGTGCAGCGCGGCGTCTACGACCAGGTCGTCGAGGGCATGGCGACGATCGCCAACGCCATGAAGATGGGCGCCCCCAACGAAGAGGGCACCATGAGCGGTCCGTTGATCAGCCAAAAGCAGCTCAACCGCGTGCTGGGTTATCTCGAGCAGGGCAAGGCCGACGGCGCGGAGATCGTCGCCGGCGGGCACCGGCTGGACCGCAAGGGCTACTTCGTCCACCCGACCATCGTCACCAACCTCGACCCTGACACCAGCCGGCTGTTCCAAGAGGAAATCTTCGGGCCGGTCGTGACCATCCTGCCGTTCGACGACGAAGACGAAGCCGTCGCGTTGGCCAACAACAGCACCTACGGGCTGGCCGCCACGGTGTGGACCAAAGAACTCGGCCGCGCGCACCGGCTGGCCAAGCGACTCAAAGCCGGAACCGTCGGCCTCAACAACGCTTTCCCGTACGACCACTCGATGCCGTTCGGCGGCTACAAGCAGTCCGGCTGGGGCCACGAATCCGGCAAGGCCGGGCTCGAAGGCTACTTGCAGACCAAAATTGTCTGGGCCCAGATGTAAGCTCGCCTTTCTCGATCGGCGGGCCGGACAAAGCGGGCGCGTCACTACAATCACTCGCGTCACTTTTTGCGTAGGCTTAGCACTGAGATGTTTTCGCAGAAAGCAAAGACGGCGGTGGTCGCCGGCCGGCTGCTGGCCGGCCTGCTGATGAGCGCCGCGCTGATGACCGGATGCAGCTCGCTGATCCACGGCAAACCAGTGGCGAGCCCGGGCACTGGGCCAACCGAGCCGTCGTTCCCGAAGGCGAAGCCGTCTATCCCCTCACCGGCCCCGGCGCGGCCCGCGCCGCCGAGCGCTACCCCGCCGGCCGGTGCCGTCCCGTTGCCGCCCGACCAGAACGGTTACGTCTTCATCGAAACCAAATCAGGTCAGACACGCTGCCAGATCAACGCCGACAGCGTCGGCTGCGAGGCAGAGTTCACCGACTCCCCGATGCAGGACGGCGAACGCGCCAACGGCGTGCACATCACCTCGAGCGGTGACGTGCAATGGGTTGTGGGCAACCTCGGCGACATCCCGACCGTGACCATCGACTACCTCACCTATGACGCGGAGGGCTGGACGATCGCGGCCAGCGAAAGCGGCACCCGGTTCACGAATAAGAACACCGGGCACGGCATGTTCGTCAGCATCCAGAAGGTCGACACGTTTTAGCGGTAGAGCTATCACCGCGGTTGGTCGAGGTAGCGGCGCGCGCCCCAGTAGTCGGCGCCCAGTCGAACCGGGGTGATGCGCACTGGCGTCGTCGAGTCGAATGCCTCGATCATCTCGCCGTTCCCGGAATACATGGCCACGTGGTAGATCGCGTCCGGATTGCCGGGGTCCTTGCTGCCGTGCGAGTAGAAAAGCAGATCGCCGGGCTGTAGCGCGGAGTTGTCTATCGCGCGGCCGTGGCTGTCGGCTGCTTGCGCGTCGGCGTCGCGCGGGAGGGTGATGCCGTGCACCTGGTAGATGGTGGAGGTGAAACCGGAGCAGTCGAACCCGAACCCGGCACGGCCGCCCCACAGGTAGGGGACATTCACGAACTCGGCGGCGTACCGGGCCAGATCGGCTCCAGTGGGATGCGATATGTCCGTGGGCTTTTCGTAGACCGCTACGGTTCGGGCATCCAGCCACCTCGGGCCGCGATCGGGGGTGGCCACCTGAACCGCCGCGGCGGTGTGGGTCAGCACGGGTAGGCCGGTGTTAGTGCTGATCTCGAGATCGCGATCGGAGAGTCCGGAGTCGCGGTACAGCCAGGTGGTGACGCCGCGATCGGCGAGCGCGAAGGAAGCCGAGTCCTTCATTGCGCTGTAGCCGGCGTCGGTCGTCAACTGGGCCTTGGGAATCCAGCCGGGATAACCTAGCGCGTTCTTCGGTGTGGGCTGGTCGGGGACCAGCACCTCGTCCCAGTCACCCTGCTGCCCCACCACGAAGACACGGTCGCCGAAGAGGGCCTGCGTCTGGGTGAGATTGTCCGAGGTGAGCGCCTCCTGCTGGGCCGGCGTCATGTCCGACAGCCAGCCGCGAATATCGACCGGATTTGTCAGGGCGCGATGGTCGACCGGACGCGGGCTCTGCGGCGTGGTCCACACCGTGGCCACCGAGACGGTGACGAAAGCGCTTGGTGGCTGTGGCTTCTCAACGGGTTCCGTCATCCCACCCGCGCCCTTCATGCCGGCAGGCCCCGTCATCGCGGGGCCGGCGTGGTTGTTGTTGCCCGACGGGATGCCCCGAGCGCAGCCAGAAAAGAAGATCACCGCCACGACAACCACGACACCGGCGACGATGGCCATCCAGGCTGCAACCCGGTTGAGCCCACCGCGCCTGCTCACTGCAAGGCCCGGGCTGCCGCCGTAGACACATCACCTCGCAGGTACGCGATCGGTGGATCGTCTCGCGGATCGATCGCACTCGTGAACAGAATGACGTAGGTGTCCGAGCTTGGGTCGATCCACAGCGAGGTTCCGGTAAAGCCGGTGTGGCCGAAGCTGCCGACGGGAAAGATCATGCCTCGCGTGCCGGCGTAGGCGGTATCGATATCCCAGCCGAAGCCACGCAGGTTTTGTCCCCTGATCGCCGGATAGCGCGGAGCGAGCAGCGGATCATATGTGTTTGGTGTCTTCGCGATGGCTTCTCGGGAGGCGTTGTTGGCCGCCTCGACCTGTCCAGCAGCGTGTCCGGGCTGCTCAGGAGTCGTCATCAACTCCAGCGTCTCCTGCTTCAGCGGAAACTTGCTGGGGCGGTTGGCAAGTCGATCGAGCAGAGCCTGCGCATAGAGGCTGACATCGTGCGCCGTCGAGAACACGCCCGCGTGCCCGGCCACTCCGCCCATGCGCCGCGTCGACGGGTCAAACACGGCGCCCCGAAGCAGGAAATCAAAATCGGGATTCTTGGCTGGATCATTTCTGCTTTCGTCGTCAGGCACCGTCGGTGCGATGCGCGGCAACAGGCTGGTACTCCACGCGCCGGCAGGACAATCGCCCGGCAGGCCCCCTATTGGCGCAGGTGCCCACCCAATTGCAGCTCCTCGCATCAGATGTGGGCCGCATGCTTTGGCCGGCGGAAGATAGCGGGTCTCTTGCATGCCCAGCGGCGCAAAGACATTCTGCTGGACGTACACGTCTTCTGGCTCGCCGGTGAGTTTCTCGATCAGCGCGCCCAGCAGAATGAAATTGATGTCGGCATAGGCGAAATACTCACCGGGAGGCGACTCCAGCGGCGTGGTGAGGGCACGGCGAATGCCTTCTGCTTTGTCGGGTCTGTCCAGTCCCCACGGATCGTCGAGGCGTACGTCTTCCGGTTCGCCTGACGTGTGGGTCAGCAGCATGCGAACCGTCACGTTTGCACGTTGTGGATCGTTGGTCGTGTTGAAGTCAGGCAGATACTTCTGCACGGGGTCGTCGAACGCAACCTTGCCTTGTTCGTAAAGCTGCATGACCGCGGTCGCCGTGGCGAGAGGCTTCGTCAACGATGCGATGTCGAAGATGGTGTCTTCGGTCATCGGCTCGGCAGGTGCAGGCGATCCATCTAGCCCCGGTTCGCCGGCGACCTTGCGCGAGCCGTAAGCCTGGTGGAAGACGACCTTGCCACCATGCCCGATCACCACCACGCCGCCTGGCGCCGTACCTGCCGCAATCGCATCGTTCATCAGTTTGGAGACCGTTGCGAAGTCCGGTGCGGGAGCCTCATCGGGCGCCGCAGACGTAGGCGCGGGAACCGCAACTGGCCCCGGCGCGGGCGCGGGAACCGCAACTGGCCCCGGGGTACGCGCGGGCACCGCAACTTGTGCCGGCGTTGCCCGCGCGACGTCCCTTAGTCCTGTGTGCGATGCATGGCCGCACGAGGAAGCCGACGCGACGGTAAGCAAGGCAACTCCAACCGCAATTGCTTTTCGCACAGCTGGCCCCCGCCTACTTGTACTCGGTGCTGCTCACGCCAACATCGTGTCACCACTGGCCCGCAAGCGCCGCGATCCGATCAGAACTTTGCGCCGAGTCCCGCAATCAAATTGATCGTCACCGCCAGGACAACGGCACCCAGTACGTAGGAAAGCAGCGCATGCCGCAACACCGTCGCCCTGATAGACGTCAATCCGATTTCGGTGTCTGACACCTGATAGGTCATACCGACGGTGTAGGCGAGATACGCGAAATCTCGGAAGCGCGGCGCCTCGGGGTCGTGGAAATTGATTCCGCCCGGTTCGTCGCAGTAATAGAGCCGCGCGTAGTGGACGGTGTAGAGCGTGTGCACCGCAAACCAGGACGCCCCGACCGTCAGGACACCGACAACCGCGGCCTCGACGGCGCCGTTCCCGGAGTGCGACCCCGCGACAACGACGTAGCCGACCCCACCGAGGCTCGCGATGCTTGCCGACACGATGACCACGTCGGCGACCCACCGCGTCGGGTCCTCCCGCGTCGACCATCTGCACGTTTGCTCGGCGTCCATTCCGCGCAGAATCCGCTGTGTCCACAGCACGTATGCGCCGGCGGTCACGATCCAACCGGCGAGCGAGAATCGCCAACCGACTGCGTTGCCCACGAGCAGAGCGACGACGACTCCGAGTGCCATACAGACCAATATCCGAACCGCGACGGTGTCACGGAACAACTTCACCAGGGAATTCACAATCCCGACCTAACCATTAATACCGGTGGTCAGCCGAGGTGAGGCCTGAAGTGCGGCCGGCCAGGAAGTGAAATGACGGCGGCGAAAACGCGGCTAAAATTTCCTCAACCGCTCACCGGTCCCGGCCTGATTCCCAGCCCACACAACCAACCCGCGTTTCCCTACGGCCCGACCGTCACGAATGTGCAAGTTCTTCCCAACGGACAGGAACAGGTCACGATGCGGTTGAGCACCTGGCCGATTCCGGAAGGCTGGCCGACGGGAGACAATGCCCCGAAGCCCCCTTACCATCCGCACACGTATACAACGACATTCGACATCGACCCTTGACTGAGGAGACTTTGATGGGCACTGCCGCTGATCGCACTGTGCGGGTCTTGACCGCCGGGACCATCGCGGTGGCACTGGCCGTGGTGGGATGCGGGCCGTGTGCCGCAGCGCTACCGGCGGGCTTCCCTAACCTCGACAGCTTCGCCTCGGTGCCGGTCGACAACTACATCGGTACCGGACCGAAAGGTCCCAAACGCTTCGTCAGCTTCTCCACGCTATACAACATCGAGTGCAACTTCGTCGCTACCACCGATCCGGTGCCTGCGGGTGATTCGCAAGGCATTATTTGCGACGCGACATACCCGGTGTGGCATCGGGTCCTACGCCGACGGAATCGTGTGCGATCGGCAAGGTGGGTGACACGGGTACCTCGGCGGGCTTCCGCATCGAACGTGAGCTGACCAATTGCCCCATCGGCGCTTTCAACCCCGGCGCGCTGCTGAATGCCGGACAGAAGGTGTCATATCAGAACGCGACCTGCGCCGTCGGCGGCGACGGGCTGGTTGCTTGTCTGGACACCAGCCTCGGCCAGCACGGGTTCGTGCTGAAGCCGTCGGGCAACGTGACGTTCTAGGTCGCTGGTGAGTTCGGCACGCCCGGCGACGATGCGCACCGCGAATGGCGCGAGGAGGAGCCGGGCAGGTCGGCATAGGCTGGCGTTCGTGGACTTCCGGGTTTTCGTTGAACCGCAGCAAGGCGCCAGTTACTCCAACCAGCTCGCGGTCGCGCAGACCGCCGAAGCATTAGGTTTTTCCGCGTTCTTCCGATCTGACCACTATGTGGCGATGAGCGGCGACGGACTGCCCGGCCCGACCGATTCCTGGGTGACGTTGGGCGCTATCGCCCGCGAGACGTCGTCGATCCGGTTGGGCACGCTGGTCACGTCGGCGACGTTCCGCCATCCCGGCCCGTTGGCCGTCTCGGTCGCCCAAGTCGACGAGATGAGCAATGGGCGAGTCGAATTCGGAATCGGGACGGGTTGGTTCGAACACGAGCATCTCGCCTTTGCGATACCGTTCCCGCCGCTGCGCGAGCGATTCGCCCGGCTCACCGAACAACTCGAAATGATCACTGGGTTATGGACCGCACCCGTCGGTGAAACTTTCGACTACGCCGGCGTCCACTACGCGGTCAAGGACTCGCCGGCGCTGCCGAAGCCGGTGCAACGGCCGCACCCACCGATCATCATCGGCGGGACGGGCGCAAACCGGACGCCGTCGCTGGCCGCGACGTTCGCCGACGAGTTCAACGTGCCGTTCGCCGCGATCGACACCATCAAAACCCAATTCGAGCGGGTCCGCGAAGCGGTCGATTCGGTTGGCCGGCCCATCGATTCGATGACGTACTCCGCCGCGTTTGTGGTGTGCGCCGGACGCGACGACGCCGAGATCAGCCACCGGGCTGCCGCCATCGGGCGTGAGCTCGACGAGCTGCGGTCCAACTCTCCGCTGGTGGGCACGCCTAACGAGATTGTCGACGCGCTCGGCCCGTTCGCGGACATCGGCGTGCAGCGGGTGTACCTGCAGCTGCTGGACCTGTCCGACCTCGAGCACCTGCGACTTTTCGCTGATGAGGTGAACCGGCAGCTCTGAGGCTCGCGCCGCCGGCCGACGCGTCGGGCCGATATCAGTAGCATCGGGGCGTGACAGGGTACGGCTCTGGGGGTCCGCCGGACGACCCA
>Ga0335076_10000539_pt1 | contig 35416 bp, 42 predicted proteins | sample Lox_Sample_25_FD_206717 | JGI IMG/M metagenome (GOLD analysis project Ga0335076, IMG submission 206717) | Soil microbial communities from Loxahatchee National Wildlife Refuge, Florida, United States - Lox_Sample_2.5 | ecosystem: Environmental > Terrestrial > Soil > Wetlands | place: USA...
CAACCGACCGGCTGCTGCGGGTCCGTGCGATCGCTACCAGACCGGCCCGCACGTGCGTGGCCGTGAGGCTCCGCAACGGCCGGTCACCGATCTCGGCCAGCAGCGGCGCCAGGGCCTCGGCGTAGGTCGATCTCGTCTTGGCCGACCGGCCGTCCAAACCATCCCGCAGCCATTCATCGCAGCAGCGGCGCACGGTGTAGGCGGCCGTTGTACGGACGCCTGCGTCCAGCTCGTCCTGCCGCTTCTTGAGTTCGGCCAAGACGCCTGACTTTGTGCCGCCCGAAACCTTGATCCTGATGCGCTTGCCGCCGACGGTACCGGCTGACAGCACGCCGCGCCAACGGCCGCTGCAGGACTTGTGATACCGCGAGTCGCGGCACTCGCCGCCCTCATGATCAAAGATGATGGAGCCGCTTCCGCGGCGACTGCGCCGCACTGCCTCTGACATGGGCGAATCGTAGCACTTAGGTTCCCGGCTAGGTTCCCGCTTCGCCGCCCTCGTCCTGCGACTTGTCGTTTTGGCTGGTCAGGTAGTGGAGCTAAGGGGACTCGAACCCCTGACCCCCTGCTTGCAAAGCAGGTGCTCTTCCAGCTGAGCTATAGCCCCGGCAAAACCGCAGGTCACGCGGCCAGTACGCGATCCTAGCATTCCTCGCTAACCGCAGCACCGCCTCAGCTCGGCAGCCTGCCATATCCGTCCAGGTCAGCAGGTCTCGCGACAGCCGCGCTTGCGACCAGGAACAACGTTCCCTGCGGTCGGGCGAAAGGCCGCGGATCGCGGGTGCCTGGACCTCCGGCACTGCGCCCCGCACGCGAGCCCGGCGGCGATCGACAGCTCGCCGCCCTGCCGCTATGGCGCGTTATCTCCTGGCTGGTACCGGGAATGAGCCTGGGTTAGGGCGGCTCGTGCGGGCAAGGGCGTGCCACCCGGCGCGGCGCCGCGCGGAGCGGGCTGCCGGGCGGGCCCGCCCGGCAGGCGCCAGGCGCGGCAGGTGCAGAGCGCGCGAGCCGAGGTCACCGACAGCGAGGGGAGCCGACGTCGTGAACATGAAGCTCGAGGTAGCCGTGCTGCCGGTGACGGACGTGGACCGCGCGAAGGCCTTCTACCAGGGCCTGGGCTGGCGTCTTGACGCCGACATCAACCAGGACGCGGAGCACCGGATAGTGCAGTTCACTCCGCCCGATTCGCCAGCCTCGGTGCAGTTCGGCAGGGGCATCTCCGCGATGACGCCGGGCTCGGTGCGGGACCTGCTGCTGGTCGTCGAGGACATCGAGGCGGCCAGCGCCGATCCGGACGGCAACAGCTGGCTCCTGCAGGAGGTCACGGAGCGGCTGCCCGGCCGGGTATGGCAGCCGGACGTCGCCGCCCTCGCAGATCTGCTGCACGAGACGGCGGACCATCATGGCGCGTTCGAGGCAGCGGCGCCGCCGCATGACTGGTGGGACTGGTACGCGGCGTACATGGACGCGCGCCAGGACGGCAGCACACCGGACGCGGCGGCCTCGGCAGCGGGGCGCTACATGGCCGACTCGAGGCACATCGCCGCGAAGCCCGCCGGCTGACACCAGGCCGTCCTCAACGACGCGGAGGTATGCGATGAGCTCGAGCAGTGACTACGACGTGATCGTCTTCGGCGGCGGGGCGCCGGGCGAGCATTGCGCCGCGGCACTGGCCCGCCGCGGGCTGCGCGTGGCCATCGTCGAGCGCGAGCTGGTCGGAGGTGAGTGCTCGTACTGGGCATGCATCCCGTCCAAGACCCTGCTGCGGCCGGGCGAGGCGGTGCAGGGGGCCCGCAACGCCGGCGCGATGGCGCAGATCGACGTCCAGGCGGCGCTCGGCTGGCGCGACTTCATGGTGTCGGATTACTCCGACGCCGGGCAGGAACGCTGGCTGGCCGAGCGCGGCATCGACCTGCTGCGGGGCACCGGCAAGCTCGCGGGCGCCGGCGTGATCGAGGTCGACGGGAAGCGCCATACCGCGGAGCACATCGTGATGGCGACCGGCTCGGCTCCGGTCGTGCCGCCGGTGCCGGGGCTGCGGGAGCTGGAAGGCGTCTGGGGCACCCGGGAGGCGACGAGCATGACGGCCGTCCCGCGCCGCCTGCTGATCCTGGGCGCGGGAGCCGCGGGCGTCGAGATCGCCCAGATCGTACGGCGCCTCGACGGCGAGGCCGTCCTCGTCGAGGGCGCCGACCGGGTTATCCCGCGCGAGGCCGCGCCGCTGGGCGAGGCGCTGGCGGAGGCGCTGCGCCGCGACGGCATCGAGCTGGTGCTGGGGATGCGGACCACCGGGGCGCGCCGGGACGGAACCGACTACGTCCTGCAATTCGGCGACGGAAAGGAACTTCGGGGCGACCGAATACTGGTGGCGACCGGCCGTCGGCCCCGGGTCGCGGGAATCGGCCTGGAGACGGTCGGCATCGAGCCCGACCCGCGCGGCATCAAGGTCGACGAGTACCTGCGCGCCGGCGAGCGCCTGTGGGCGATCGGGGACGTGACCGGGGTGTGGCCGCTGACGCACGTCGGCGAGTACGAGGGCGACGTGGTCGCTGGCAACATCGCGGGTGAGCTGCGCCCGGCGAACTACGAGGCCGTGCCGCGGGTCACCTATACCGATCCGCAGGCGGCCGCCGTAGGTGTCACGGATGCCGACTACAGCGGCACCGCTGCGCTTTCCGACCTGCCGAAGACCGCGACTTACACGCACGAGTACGCCAAGTGCAACGGGTTCATGACACTGCTCAGCGACGGCAAGCGGCTCACCGGAGCGTACGCGATCGGGCCGGAAGCCGGCGAGTGGATGCAGCAGGCGACGCTCGCCATCCGCGGACACGTCCCGCTTGACGTCCTCGACGACACGATCCAGCCGTTCCCGAGTTTCTCCGGTATCTACGACACGGCGGTCAAGGCGCTGCTCATGCAGATCCAGGACAAGCCGCGGCCGGCCGGCCCGATGGCGTCGCAGATGGCTACGGTGCGCGGGTAAGGAGCGAACGATGACCGAGACAGCCGGACTGGCAGGCCAGACCGTCGTCCTGATCGGCGGCAGCGCCGGCATGGGCCTGGAGACGGCCCGGCAGGCCCGGGCCGAAGGCGCGGATGTCGTCCTCACCGGCCGTGACCCGGGCAAGCTCGAGCGGGCCGCGCAGGACGTCGGCGCCGGCCGCACGGCCGCGTTCGACGCGACCGACAGCGCGGCGCTCGCGGCCTTCTTCCAGGATCTGCCGGCACCGATCGACCACGTGCTGGTCACGGCCGGCGGCCCGACGTACCAGCCCCTGCTCGAGATGGACTCGGCGGCGGTCAGCAAGGCACTCAGCGACCACATCGCGCTGGACCTCGACGTCGCGCGCAACGCCATCCCCGGCATGAGACCTGGCGGCACGCTGCTGTTCGTCGGCGGCACCGGCGGGCGCCGCGTCGACCACGGCATCGGGATCGTCCCCGCCGCCACCGCGGCGCTGCCCGCGTTCGCGGCCGCGCTCGCCCTGGAGGCCGCCCCGGTGCGGGTCAACCTGATCGCGCCCGGCTTCGTCGATACCCCGCTGTCGGCGTCGCTGCTCGGAGACAAGCTCGAGGAGCGCCGCCATGAGCTGCGGTCGACGCTTCCGATCGGCAGGGTCGTCACGCCGTCCGACGTCGCCTCGCTCGCCGTGCACATCATGCGCAACACCGCGCTGACCGGTGCGACGTTCGACATCGACGGCGGCCAGCAGTACGTCTGACGCGCGCGGATGCAGCGCCGGGCGCGGGCCGGACCCGGCAGTCAGCGGGAGTCGCGCCTCGCCTGCCGGCGCGACCCGCCCGCCATGGTCGACGCGCGCTGCTTCTCCGTGGCTGGCGTGCGGAACTTGCGGTCCTGGACCTATCCCTCGCCGCGAGGGGCCGCCGCCCGGCGCCGGGTGTCAGCCTCCGGCCGCTCCTGCCGGGAACGTCGGCGCGCCGCGGCCAGCCGTTCGCCGCGCAGCTCACGCGCCGCCTGTCTGGCCAGGACGGCCACCCGGCGGCTCACCCGGATAACCCAGTCGGCCGGTGCTCGAGCAGAACCCGCCGCGGGATCGCCGCGCTGGGCCCGCCCAGCGCGAGCACATCCGGCAGCCCGGCGATGCTCTCGAGCACATGCGTCGCGCCCGCCGCCTGAAGCCTGGCCGCCGGATGCGGGCCGGTCAGCACGCCGACGACAACGCTCGCACCCGCCCGCCTGCCGGACTCGACTCCGGCAGCCGTGCCGTGCACCATCGCCGTCTCCCCGACATCCCGGACACCGGTGCGCAACATCGCCGCGAGCGCGAGATCGGGGAACGGGCATCCGCGCGGCACGTCGTCGGCGCACAGCGCGACGTTCACGACCTCACGCAGGCCGCTGGCCTGCAGCAGCACCGTCAGCTCGCGCCGCGGCATGATCGTCATGACGCAGATCCGGCAGCCGCTCTCCGCCAGTCCGGCCAGGACCTCGCGTGCCCCTGGCACCGGAGCCACCGCCCGGCGGCCGACGGCTCCGGCCAGCGACCGGTCGAATGCGAGCTGCGCTGCCTGCGCCCGCAGCTGGTTGTCGGGGAAGACGGCCCGCAGCACGTCAGCGGGCGTCTGCCCGCGAGCGCGGTGAACCACGGCCATCGACCTGGCGAACGCGCTGGTGCCGCTGACCACCCCCTGCGTCGCGATCGCCTCGGCGAATGCGAGCTCGATGGCGCCGTCGTCGGTGACCAGCGTGCCGACCAGGCCAAAGCACGCGAGGGTGATCCCCGGGGTATCCGTCACGCCATGTCCGGCGTGGCTACTCGTCGGCCGTCGTAGCCTCGGTCCACAGGTTGAGCTCAGCGCGGTCCGCCTGGACCTTCCGCCACACGGCGAAGGCACTGAGTCCGAGCAGTGCGACTACCAACAGCTTCTTCACGGCGCCTGACCCTTCAGCTTCCGGCTACCGGGAGGCCGACGCAGACGTCCGGCGTCCCGAGACCCCGCAAGCCTAGCAAGCTACCCGTCACCGCGGTCTTTGCACGCGACTCTCGTCCCAGACCGGACTGGCGGCCTCATACACCTCGCCGTCCGCCCCGAAGACCAGGAACCGGTCAAAGGACTTTGCGAACCAGCGGTCGTGCGTGACTGCCAGCACCGTGCCGGCGTAGGACTCCAGACCCTGCTGCAGTGCCTCCGCGCTGGCGAGGTCGAGGTTGTCGGTCGGCTCGTCCAGCAGCAGCAGCGTAGACCCGGCCAGCTCGAGGAGCAGGATCTGCAGCCGCGCCTGCTGACCGCCCGAGAGCGTGCCGAACGGCTGCCGTGCGCATACCTGCAGCTCATACCGCGCAAGAGCGGACATCGCCTCGTTTATGAGCATCGCGTGCCCGGTCATGAGGATGTCGGCAGGCGCCCGGTCGGCCAGGTCGGGCCGTGCGTGCGTCTGGGCGAACATACCCGGCACCACTCGGGCCCCGAGTCTGGCTACGCCCTCGTGGGCTACCGGGTCGCCCGCGAGCAGCCGCAGGAAGTGCGACTTGCCCGAGCCGTTCGAGCCGAGCACCGCGACCCGCTCGCCGTACCAGACTTCCAGGTCGAACGGGCGCATCAGGCCGGTGAGCTCCAGCCGCTCGCAGATCACCGCCCGCTTGCCGGTCCGCCCGCCGCGCAGCCGCATCTTGACGTTCTGCTCCCTGGGCGCCAGCTCCGGCGGCCCCGCCTCCTCGAACTTGCGCAGCCGCGTCACCGCTGCCTGGTACCGCGATGCCATCGCGTCGTTGTAGGACGCCTTCTGCTTGTACATGAGCATGAGCTGGCGCAGTTTCTCGTGCTCCTCGTCCCAGCGCCGCCGCAGCTCGTCGAGCCTGTCGTTGCGGTCCCGCCGGGCCTGCGCGTAGGTCGCGAACCCGCCGCCGTGCACCCAGACGTGCCGGTCCTCGACGGTGATGATGCGCTGCGCGCACGCCGCGAGCAGCTCGCGGTCATGGCTGACCAGCAGCACGGTCTTGGGCGTGGCCGCGAGCTGCTGCTCCAGCCAGATCTTGCCGGCCACATCGAGGTAGTTGTCTGGCTCGTCCAGCAGCAGGACCTCGTCCTTGCCGCGCAGCAGGGCCTCCAGGACCAGCCGTTTCTGCTCCCCGCCGGACAGTGTCCGCACCTCGCGCCACTGGCAGCGGTCATAGCTGATGCCGAGCGCCGCCACCGTGCACGCGTCGAAGAGGACCTCGGCCTCGTAGCCGCCCGCATCGCCCCACTCGGCCAGCGCCGCGGCGTACTTCAGCTGGGCGGGCTCGTCGTCGCGCTCCATCATGACCAGCTCGGCGGCGTCTAGCCGGTCCGCTGCGAGCCTGACCCGGCCCTGCGCCACCGACAGCAGCAGATCGCGGACGGTCGTCTCGTCCCTGATGCCGCCGATGAACTGCCGCATCACGCCCAGGCCGCCGCTGGAGCTCACCGTGCCCGACTGCGCCGCCATATCGCCCGTCACGAGTCGGAGCAGCGTCGTCTTGCCTGCGCCGTTCGGCCCTACCAGGGCCGCCACGGCACCCTCGCCCACCCGGAACGAGACGTCGTCGAGCAGTACCCGCCCGTCGGGCAGCGCGTGGTTCAGGTGCGCCGCCTCCACGTGCCCCATGCCGGTCTCCTGTTCCAAAGCCATGTGAACATGGCCGACAATAGCTGCATGACCCCCCAGGGCTTCAACGAGAATTCCCGGCTCAGAGCCTCGGACGCCGACCGTGACCGGGCGGCATCCGTGATCAACAACGCCCTGGCCGAGGGCCGCCTGACGGCCGAGGAGCACTCGGAGCGCCTGGACGCGATCTACGCCGCCAAGACCCACGGCGAGCTGGTCCCGGTGCTCGATGACCTGCCCGCCGTCGGCGCCGCGGCAGCCCCGGTGCCCGCGCCCGCGGGCCAGGCCGGGTCGGCTCGCCGTGGCTCGCGTATCGTCGCGATCCTCAGCGGAGCCTCGCGTAAGGGCATCTGGCAGGCCGAGCCCGTCATGCACGTGGTGACCGTGCTCGGCGGCGCCGAGATCGACTTCCGGGACGCGATACTGCCTGGCGGCGAGGTCGTTGTCTACGCCACCACCGTGCTGGGCGGCGTGGAGATCACGGTGCCGCCGGAGATGCACGTAATCGACAACGGGGTTGCCATCCTCGGTGGTCGTGAGACCGCCGGCGACAGTCCGGAATCTGCCGCTCCGGGCGCGCCGGTGCTGCGGATCGAGGGCACGTGCGTGCTCGGCGGTATCGAGGTCAGGCGCAGGGGCCGCAAGGGCAGCCGCCGGGACGACCGCCGGATCGGGCCGGGCTCCCCGGACGATCTCAGCGACCTCAGCATCCGCGACCAGATCCGCCACCAGCGGCACGAGGTGCACCGGATGGTCCATGACCAGCGGCGCCAGGTGCACGAGCAGATCCGGCAGCAGCGTCGCGAGCTGCGCCGGGGCTGGAACGGCGACGACTACGATTAGCGCCCTGGGCTCGGCGCGCACGCGCGGGCCCCGCACGGGCCAGGGCACGACTCGGGGCACGGGTCAGCGGACGGCTTCAGCGCGCCGGGACGGTCAGGCGGCCGGCCGCACTTCCGCCCGGCGGCGGACCGGATCGGCCAGCGCGGCGGTCAGCTGCTGCAGCGCCCTGACCGTGTGACCGCTGACGACCGCGTCGCAGTACGGCCACGCAGCTGCCATCCCGCCGGCGAGCGGCTCGTACGCGTCGCTCTTGGTGCGCGGATTCACCCAGACGATCCGGAACGCGACCAGCGAGAGGCGTTCCATCTCCCGCCTGACGACCGCCGGATCGCCGGTGTCCCAGCCGTCGGAGATGATCAGGATCACGGCGCCGCGGGCCATTCCGCGCCGCCCGTAGGAGTCGTTGAACTCCTTGAGTGCCGCACCGAGCCGGGTGCCGCCCAGCCAGTCGGGCGCGGCCTGGCCCGCCTCCCGGATTGCCTCCGCCGGCGACGAGCGGGCCAGCGCCGGCGTCAGCCGGGTGAGCCTGGTCGCGAAGCTGAATACCTCGGCGCCGGCGCCGCCTGCCGCGCAGTACAGCAGCTGGATCATTGCCCTGGCGTACGGCTCCATCGAGCCGGAGATGTCGCAGAGCACGACCAGGCGCCGCGGCCGGGTCACCGGCACCCTGCCGATGAGCCGGAAGGCCGCGCCGCCCGTGCGGCGGGCCCGGCGCAGGCTGGCCCGCATGTCGATGCTGCGGCCGCCAGATCCCGGCCGGTGCCGCCTGGACCTGCGTTCGGGCACCGCGAGCGTGATCTGGCGCATCAGCGCGGCGAGCTCCGCCAGCTCGGCGTCCGACAAATCGGCAAAGTCGGTGCCGGCCAGCCGTTCCGCCGGACTGCCCAGGTATGGCCGGCTGATCTCCTCGTCATCGCCGCCGTCGGGGTCGGCACCATCGCGGGTGCGGACGGACTGGACCGAGATCGCGTGTGCCCTGGCCACGTCGGCGGCGCTGGCCGGGGACTCGGGCCGCTTGTCCTGGCGCTGCGCATCCCGCGCCGTGCCGTCGGGTGCGGTGCCGGCCACGGCGTCGTCCAGCGGCCCGAAGATCTCCTCGAACACCGCGCGCAGCAGCTCCGCCTGCTCTCTGCTCGACACAAGCGTGGCGAGCGCGCAATCCAGCAGCTCACGATGCGACGACGGCCGGACCAGCGTCACCGCGGTGGCGAACCGCTCGCTGCGACCCATGCCGACCGGCAGCCCCGCCCGCCGCAGCGCGGCGCCGAAGCCAGCCGCCACCGCGGCAAGGTCATCAGTCATCGCGCCCTTCGCGGCTGACCAGCGCGGCGAAGTCCGCTGCCCGGGCGGTGCGCAGGTCCTCGGCATACTTGAGGACCGCCCCGGCGGTCTGCCGCGCGGCCCGCGCGTCCAGCTCGCGAGCTCCGAGCACCTCCAGCGCCGTGGCCCAGCTGATCGCCTCCGCAACTCCCGGCGGCTTGGCCAGGTCCATGCCGCGCAGCGCCGCGACGCCGCGGGCCACCTGGCCGGCTAGCCGCACCGACGCGCCCGGCACCCGGCGGCGGATGATCGCGGCGACCCGCTCGGTGTCCGGGTAGTCGATCCAGTGGTACAAGCAGCGGCGCTTCAGTGCGTCGTGCAGGTCCCTGGTCCGGTTCGAGGTCAGCACCACCACCGGCGGGTAGGCGGCACGGCGGGTGCCCAGCTCGGGGATCGTCACCGCGGACTCGGCGAGCAACTCGAACAGGAACGCCTCGAACTCGTCGTCGCCCCGGTCGACCTCGTCGATCAGCAGCACCGCGGGCCGCGGCCCTGGATGGTCGAGCGCGGCGAGCAGCGGCCGTTCCAGCAGGTAGTCGTCGCTGAACAGGTCGGCCTCGCGCGGCGTCTCGTGCCTGGCCTCGGCCAGCCTGATGGCCAGCAGCTGCCGCGGGTAGTTCCACTCGTACAGCGCTTCCGCCGACGTCAGGCCCTCGTAGCACTGCAGCCGGATCAGCGGGGTGTCGAGCGCGGCGGCCAGCGCCTTCGCCGCCTCAGTCTTGCCGACGCCGGGCTCGCCCTCCAGCAGGATGGGCTGGCCCATCCGCGCCGCCAGGAACAGGGCCGTGCCCAGCGGCTCGTCGGCGAGGTAGCTGACCTCGTCCAGCTCGCGCAGCAGGGTGGCGACGTCGTGCAGCTGGTCGGCGAGGTCGCTCATGAGGGCGCCGACCTGGCGGGATACGTCATGCACCCATTGTCCACCACACAGCCGGTGACCGCGGACGACCCCGTAGCTCCGCGACGCGGCCCTCTGATGCACCTGACCCGGACCGTCCGGGTTCGCCGACGCGTCGAGCACCTTTGCCACTATTCAGGTCTTTCCGGGTGCCGGCCGGCTCACTCGACCGCGAGATCCGGGCGCAGCGGGCGGCCCTGGATGGCCCGCCACACGCGCGCCGGGGTGAGCGGCATGTCCGCGTGCCGGACGCCCAGCGGCGCGAGCGCGTCCAGCACCGAGTTCACCACGGCCGGCGGGGACCCGACGGTGGCCGACTCCCCGATGCCCTTCGCGCCGACCGGATGATGCGGCGACGGGGTCACGGTCGCGCCCAGCTCCCACGACGGGCACTCCACCGCGGTCGGCAGCAGGTAGTCCATGAACGAGCCGCCCAGGCAGTTGCCGTCGGCGTCGAACGCGATCGACTGCATCAGCGCGATCCCGATCCCGTCGGCCAGGCCGCGGTGCACCTGGCCCGCCACGATCATCGGGTTGATCCGCACCCCGCAGTCGTCGACCGCGATGAACCTGCGCACCTTCACCTCGCCCGTGCCCGGATCGACATCGGTCACGCAGATATAGGCGCCGAACGGGAACGTCAGGTTCGGCGGGTTGTACACCGCCGACGCGTCCAGGTGTCCCTCGACGCCGTCGGGAAGGCGCAGCGAGGAGTGCGCGGCCATCGCGATCTCCGCGATGCCGCGCGACTGCTCCGGGTCGCCGCGCACCCGCCACGCGCCGTCGGCCCACTCCAGGTCGTCGGCCGAGACCTCCAGCATCGCCGCCGCGACGAGCCGGGCGCGCTCGCGCACCCGCCGGGCCGCCACCACGGCCGCCGCGCCGGACACCGGCGTGGACCGCGAGCCGTAGGTGCCGAGCCCGAACGGAGTGCGGTCCGTGTCGCCGTGCACGACCTCGACGTCATCCGGCGACAGCCCGAGTTCGTGGGCCACTAGCTGGGCGAACGTGGTCTCGTGTCCCTGCCCCTGGGTCTGCACGGAGATCGCGAGCACCGCCTTGCCGGTCGGGTGCACGCGCAGGTCGGCGCCGTCGGCCATGCCGAGGCCGAGAATGTCCATGTGCTCGCGCGGTCCCGCGCCCACGCCCTCGGTGAAGAAGCTGAGGCCGATGCCCATGTACTCGCCGCGTGCCCGCCGGTCCGCCTGCTCGGCCCGCAGCTGCGGGTACCCCGCGATCTCCAGTGCCAGCCGCAGCGCCCGCGGGTAGTCGCCGGAGTCGTACTGCCAGCCGGTGGGCGCGGTGTACGGGAACTGCTCGGGCCGCAGCAGGTTGCGCATCCGCAGCTCCGCCGGGTCCGTGCTCAGCTCGCGCGCGAGCAGGTCGACCATCCGCTCCACCAGGTAGACGGCCTCCGTGACCCGGAACGAGCACGAGTACGCGACCCCGCCTGGCGCCTTGGTCGTGTAGACGCCGGTGACCTCGCAGTGCGCCGCGCGCAGGTCGTAGGACCCGGTGAAGATGTGGAAGAAGCCGGCCGGGAACCTGGTCGGCTGCGCGGTCGCGTTGAACGCACCGTGGTCGGCCAGGACCCGTGCCCGCAGCGCCAGGATCGTGCCGTCGGCGCTGGCGGCGATCTCGCCGCGCATGTGGTAGTCACGCGCGAACGAGCCGGACATGAGGTTCTCCGACCGGTCCTCGATCCATTTCACCGGCCTGCCGGTCAGCATCGTCGCAGCGACCGCGCACAGGTAGCCCGGATAGACAGGCACCTTGTTGCCGAAGCCGCCGCCGAGGTCGGGGGAGACGATCCTGATCTTGTGCTCGGGCAGCCCGGTCACGGTCGCGTACATCGTCCGGTGCGCGTGCGGCGCCTGGCTGGTGACCCAGACCGTGAGCTTTCCCGTCACCTGATCGAGGTCCGCGACGATGCCGCAGGTCTCCAGCGGCGCCGGATGGGAACGTGGGTACACCATGTCGCAGCCCACCACCACATCGGCCGCCGCGAACGCGGCATCGGTGGCCTCCTTGTCGCCGGCGCTCCAGTCGAATATGCGGTTGTCGCGCTGGCCGGCGATGTCATCGCGGATGAGTGCCGTGCCCGGCTCGAGCGCCGTGCGGGCGTCGGTCACCGGTGCGAGCGGCTCGTACTCCACCGCGATCAGCTCCAGCGCGTCACGCGCCGAGTACCGGTCCCGCGCGACGACGAAGGCGATCTCCTGACCCTGGAAGCGCACCTTGTCGGTCGCGAGCACGGCCTGCACGTCACCGGACAGCGTCGGCATCCAGGCCAGGCCCTGCCCGGCCAGGTCCGCGCCGGTGAGGACGGCCTCGACCATCGGATGTGCCCGGGCCGCGGTGACATCGACCGAGCTGATCCGGGCGTGCGCGTAGGGGCTGCGCAGCACCGCGCCGTGCAGCATCCCCGGCAGCGCGATGTCGTCGACGAAGGTGCCCTGGCCGCGGATCAGCCGCGCGTCCTCCTTGCGAGGCATCGCTCCGTAGGCCGCCGCCGGCCCGGCCGCGGTCATCCCGCCGGCTCCGGGTCTGCCTGGCCGGCCGCCTCAGCCCGTACCGCCGCGGCCTGCCGCACGGACCTGACGATGTTCTCGTAGCCGGTGCACCTGCAGATCTGGCCGGAGATCGCCGCCCGGATCTCGGCGTCCGTCGGGTCCGGCACGTGATCGAGCAGCCAGCGGGCCGTCAGCATCATGCCAGGGGTGCAGAACCCGCACTGCAGCCCGTGACAGGCGGCGAAGGCCTCCTGCACCGGATCGAGCCTGCCGCCGCGGGCGAGGCCCTCCACGGTCAGCACCCGGCGGCCGTCGGCCATGACGGCCAGGACCGTGCACGACTTGACCGGCGTCTCATCCAGGCAGACCACGCACGCGCCGCAGTTGGAGGTGTCACAGCCCCAGTGCGAGCCGGTCAGGCCGAGGTCGTCGCGGAGGAAGTGAATGAGCAGCAGCCGCGGCTCGACGTCCCGGCTGTACTCGGTGCCGTTTACGGTGATGGTCAGCCGCATCAGGACGGCACCGCCAGCTGTGGCTCGCGGGCCCGCCGCACCGCCGTGCGCAGCACCCGGATGGTCAGCTCGCGGGCCAGGTGCTGCTTGTAGTCGGCGGGGCCGCGCTGATCGGACACCGGCCGGCAGGACGCGGCCGCGATCTCGCCCGCCCGGCCGAAGGTGTCTTCAGTGGGCCGCCTGCCGCGCAGGTACTCCTCCGCCTCGGCGGCGGCGAAGCTGCGCGCGCCGACCGCGGTCAGCCCGATGCCGGCGTCGCTGATCGTGTCACCGTCGAGCCAGACTGCCGCGCCGGCGGCACCGACCGGCCAGTCGCCGACCCGCCTGGCCACCTTCAGGTACGCACTCCCGCCGCCGGGCCGGACCGGCACCCGGATCTCGGTCAGCAGCTCGCCCGCGCCGACCACCGTCTCGTAGGGCCCGCTGTGGAACTTCCTGGCCGAGACCGCGCGGCTGCCATCCGGGCCGCGGATCACCATCGTGCCCTTCAGGGCCGCGAACGCGGCGGAGAGGTCTTCCGACGGATCCGCCTGGCATAGCGAGCCGCCGACGGTACCCCAGAGCCTGACCACCGGGTCGGCGATGACCCGCTCGGCGTCGTGCAGGATGGCGAAGAGCTGGCCGGCGAGGGCGGAGTCCAGCAGCTGGGCGTGCCGGGCGAGCGCGCCGACCCGCAGCTCGCCGTCGGTCAGGGTGATGAAGCTCAGCTCGCGGATCGCGTTGATGTCCACGAGCACCTCGGGCTGGGCAAGGCGGAGCTTCATCATCGGGATCAGGCTGTGGCCGCCCGCCAGGACGCGCGCGTCTGGGCCGTAGCGAGCCAGCAGCTCCAGCGCGTGCTCGATGCTGGCCGCCTTCTCATACTCGACATGCGCCGGAACCTGCAACGACCCTCCCTCCGCGCAAGTTACCCCCAGGCCAGCCCGGCCGGGTCCGGGGCCCGCCTCGTCCCGAGTGTACGAGCGGACGCTCGTGCGGCTAGCGGTCATGACGGCCGCCCGCATGCGCCACACTGGAAGCGTTATGACGCTCACGCAGCTCAACGCGTTCGTCCTCGTCGCGAGGCTTGGCTCGGTCACGGCCGCGGCCAGCGCCCTCGGCGTCAGCGAGCCCGCGGTTTCGCAGGCGCTGACGGCGCTGCGGCAGCATCTCGGCGACCAGCTGATCACGCGCGGGCCGGCCGGCATGACGCTGACGCCTGGCGGCGCCCGGCTGCTGTCCACTGCGTCCCAGATTGTCGTGCTCGGCGCCGAGGCGCACGCCGCGGTGCGGGCCGCCCAGGGGGCGCCCGAGCAGCTCAGGGTCGTGGCCACGTCCACGTTCGCCGAGTTCGTGTCCGGCCCGCTGATGGAGGCGTTCAGCCGCAAGTTCGCCGGCTCGGTCGAGGTGTCCACTGGCCTGGCGGTTTCCGAGGAGCTCGGGGTGCTGGTCGCCAACCGGCTCGCCGACGTGGCGATCGGGCCGGGAATGATCGAGGACGGCGGTCTCTCGGTCGTGACCGAGCCGATCTTCAAGTACCGGCTGGTCGTCGTCGCGGCCGGCGGCTCCCGGCCGCGCGGGCCCGCGTGGCAGTGGCGGTGGCTGGTGGACCCGGCGGGCGCGGACCAGGGCAGCGAGACCGGCCGGCTGCTGGCTCAGCTCCGCATCCCGGACAGCAACATCGGCGTGTTCCCGAGCCAGGCCGCCGCCTGGGCGGCGGCGGCGGACGGGGCGGGGGTGGCGCCGGCCGTCGAGCACCTGGTGTCCCAGCAGCTGCGGCGCGGGGAGCTGTCGCTCGTGGACCTGCCGGGGCTGCCGATGGAGGCCTGCTGGCACGTCTCGATGGTCGAGCGCGCGCATCGCAGCAACGCGGCGAGCGCGCTGCGCAGGTTCCTCGGCACGCCCGAGGCCATGCAGCTGATGCGCTCGCCGGCGGCCGGCATCCCGCCTTCCCGGTTCCGGCCGCCCGTTTACGTGACGATCTGGAGCTAACCACTCCTATCAGGACACGTCCGAAGCATCCTGAGAGTCCTGATATAGGTCCGCACGCTGTCTAGTTAAGCAAGACCTTATTGGCAAGTTGCCACCCTCCTGAGAACGGCGCATTGTTGCGTGCACACTGGTGTAGACCGCGCCTGCCCTGGCGCGGTTGATGCCCTCAGACCGGGAGCTGCGCATGCGGATCGAGTCCAGTGGCCACAGCCAGGGGAATCCGCGTCTCTACGAGCTCGTCGAGCACGCTCCGAAGACCGGCAAGAGTCCGACGGTATGGGCATGGCCGGAGCTGATCGATTACCTGAAGATCGCGGGCCAGCCGGTGGCCGGGCCCTGGCCGCCGCATCAGGAGCCGCGGCCTGACCCCGACTACGAGTCGCTGCCCGTCGCCGTTCCCGACCCGCACTCGGTCCCTATGCGGCCCGCCGCCGCGGCTGGCGGCCAGCCGGGCGACACCGAGTCAGCAGCCGGCTAGTCCCAGCCAGCGCTCCGACGTCCTTCCCGCAGACCGGAGGAAGCGAATGTATCCGTCTCGGTTTCGCTACGAGGCACCACGATCACTAGCAGAAGCTATTCAGTTGCTGCGCGACGGCGGGGGCGACGCGAAGGTGCTGGCGGGCGGGCAGAGCCTGGTGCCGCTCATGAAGCTGCGGTTCGCCGCGCCCGAGCTTGTCGTCGACATCAACAACCTGCCGGGCCTGGCCTACCTTCAGGGCGATGCCGACGGCACGCTGCGGATCGGCGCCCTGACCAGGCACGCCGACCTGGAGCGCTCGGCCGAGCTGCGGTCCGGCCAGCCCACGATGGCCGCGGCCGCGCCGCTGATCGCCGACCCGATCGTGCGTAACCGCGGCACCCTCGTGGGATCGCTGTGCCACGCAGATCCGCAGGGTGACTGGGCGTCGGTGGTCCTGGCGCTCGGCGGCTCGGTCGTGGCAGAGGGTCCGGCGGGCCGCCGTTCCATCCCGATGAGCGCGTTCGTCACGGGCCCGTTCGAGAACACGCTCGCCCCCGACGAGATCGCGGTGGAGGCGGTGATCCCGGCTCCGCGGGGCATCCGCTCCGGCGGCTACCTCAAGCTGGAACGGCGGGTCGGCGACTTCGCTACCGTCGGCGTCGCGGTGGCGGTCGAGACCTCCGGCGACACGGTCACGACGGCCGGGATCGCACTGACCGGCGTGGGCGGTTCGACGATCGCGGCGACCGAGGCGGCCGCGGCACTGACCGGCAAGCCGCTGACGCCGGAGACGATCGCCGCGGCAGCCGATCTCGCCGCGCAGGCTGCCAGGCCGCGCACCGACCACCGCGGCAGCGCCGAGTACAAGCGGCACATGGTGCGCACGTTCGTCGAGCGCATCCTGACAAATCCGAGGCACGCGGGTAACGGTGCCGCCGCGCCGGGCGGAACCGGGGAAAGGGCGGCCTGACAATGACGATGGTCTATGACGACCGCGGTGACGAGGCCACCGCCGACGTCCCGGTGCGCCGGATCAGGTTCACGATCAACGGCCAGAAGAAGGTCGCGGAGGTGGAGCCGCGGCTGCTGCTCGCGCACCTGATCCGCCACGGGGTCGGGCTGACCGGCACCCATATGGGCTGCGACACGACGAACTGCGGCGCGTGCACGGTCCTGGTCGACGGGACGGCCGTCAAGTCCTGCACGATGCTCGCCGTCCAGGTCGACGGCCGCAGCATCGAGACGGTCGAGGGCCTGTCCGGTGCCAGCGAGCTGCACCCGCTGCAGGAGGGCTTCCGTGAGGAGCACGGCCTGCAGTGCGGGTTCTGCACGCCCGGCATGATGATGGCCGCCAAGGCGCTGCTCGCAGCGAACCCGGACCCGACCGAGGAAGAGGTGCGCTGGGGCCTGTCGGGCAACCTGTGCCGCTGCACCGGTTACCAGAACATCGTGAAGTCCGTGCTGTGGGCCGCGGAGAAGCTGCGAGCGGAAGGCTAGGGACGTGTCGCAGGCAGTAGACGAGATCAAGATCGGCGGCCTGGGCGCGAGCCGCAAGCGCGTCGAGGACAGCCGGTTCATCCGCGGCAAGGGCAACTACACCGACGACATCGTGCTGCCGGGCATGCTGCACATGGAGATCCTGCGCAGCCCGCTCGCGCACGCCAGGATCAAGTCCATCGACGCCAGCAAGGCCTGGGACATTCCCGGTGTGCACCTGGTGCTGACCGGCGAGATGATGGCGACCCGCAACCTGGCGTGGATGCCGACGCTGTCCTACGACACGCAGGCCGTGCTCGCCACCGACAAGGTGCGGTTCCAGGGCCAGGAGGTCGCGTGCGTCATCGCCGACGATCCTTACATCGCCAAGGACGCGTGCGAGGCGATCGTCGTCGACTACGAGCCGCTGCCGGTGATCGTAAATCCCGGCCAGGCCGTCGCCGCCGAAGCCCCGGTGATCCGGGACGACAAGGAGAACCAGCCCGACAACGTCATCTACAACTGGGAGGTCGGTGACAGGGCCGGCACGGACCGGGCGTTCGAGCAGGCAGACGTCGTCTCCCGGCTGAAGCTGCACTACCCGCGCTCGCACCCGTCGCCGATCGAGTGCTGCGGCTCGATCGCGGACTTCAACCGCGCGACGTCCAAGCTGACCGTGTACATGACCACCCAGGCGCCGCACATAATCCGGGCCGCGGTCGCGATGGTCGCGGAGCTGCCCGAGCACATGATCCGGATCATCTCCCCGGACATCGGCGGCGGCTTCGGCAACAAGGTCCCGGTCTACCCCGGCTACGTCTGCTCGATCCTGGCCTCAATCCTGCTCGAGCGGCCGGTCAAGTGGATCGAGGACAAGTCAGGCAACCTGATCTCGACCGGGTTCGCCCGTGACATCTACCTCGACGGCGAGATGGCGCTGCGCCGGGACGGCAAGATCCTCGGGGTCCGGATGCACTGCGACGCCGACCACGGCGCGTTCTTCTCCGACGCGCAGCCGAGCAAGTTCAAGATCGGCCTGCTGCACTCCGCGTTCTCCGCCTACGACATCCCGGCCGCCCACCTCACCGCGCGCGGCACGTACAGCAACAAGGCACCGGGCGGCGTCGCGTACCGCTGCTCGTTCCGGGTCACCGAGGCCATGTTCTTCCAGGAGCGGATGGTGCAGGCGGCGGCCGACGACCTCGGCATGGACCAGGCTGAGTTCCGGCGGATGAACTTCGTCCGCGACGACCAGTTCCCGCACCGTACTCCGTTCGGCTTCCTGCTCGACTCCGGTCAGTACGGCAAGTGCCTGGACGTCGGGCTGAGAGCGATCGACTACGACAGCTTCCGGGAACAGCAGGCGGAGGCGCGTGCCCGCGGGCGGCTGCTCGGCCTCGGCATCTCCACGATGACCGAGCCGCTGGGCGCGGGGAACAGCCGCGAGTACGACATCCTCGGCATCAAGATGTTCGACTCGGCCGAGCTCAAGGTGCACATGACCGGCAAGGCCATCTGCCGGACAGGGGCCAAGACGCAGGGCCAGGGGCACGAGACCACGTGGGCCCAGATCGTGGCCCACGAGCTCGGCATCCCCGCCGAGGACGTCGTCGTCGAGGAAGGCGACACCGACACCGCGCCGTTCGGCATGGGAACGTACGCGTCCCGCTCCACCCCCGTCGCCGGCGCCGCGGTCGCGATGGTGTCGCGCAAGATCAGGGCCAAGGCCCGCAAGCTGGCCGCGCACCTCCTGGAGGTGTCGGAGGAGGACATCGAGTGGGAGCTCGGCCGGTTCTACGTTCGCAGTGCGCCCGACCGGGGCGTCACGATCCAGGAATGCGCGATCGCGGCGTACGCGAACATGCCCGACGGGATGGAGCCTGGCCTGGAGGCCACGGCCTACTACGACCCGCCGAACCTGACCTGGCCGTTCGCGGTGTACATCGTGACCGTCGAGGTTGACCCGGCGACCGGCGTCTGGGACGTGCTGAAGATGGTCGCGGTCGACGACTGCGGCGTCCGGATCAACCCGATGATCGTCGAGGGCCAGATCATGGGCGGGCTCACCGAGGCCTACGCGATGTCGAACATGCAGTTCATCACGTTCGACGCGGACGGCAACTGCGTCGGCGCGAACTACATGGACTACCTGCTCCCGACCGCGTGGGAGACGCCCGGGTTCGAGCTGCACAGCGAGGTCGTCACCCCGTGCCCGCACCACCCGATCGGCGCGAAGGGCATCGGCGAGTGCGCGGCAGTCGGCGGCCCGGCCGCCTTCGTCAACGCCGTCATGGACGCGCTGTCGGGCACCGGCGTGCGAAACATCGACATGCCGCTGCTGCCCGACCGGGTCTGGGAAGCGATTACCTATCGGCGTGACGTGTCCGGCGCGCCGCCGGTCCGGTCGGACGACTAGCCGATGCCTATGGACGGCTGGGGAATCATGCAGCAGGCCACCGAGCTGGCGCGGCGTGGCGAGCCGTTCGCGCTGGCTACGGTCGTCTGGCGGCAGGCCCCGTCGTCCAGCCAGCAGGGCGCCAAGGCGCTCATCACGGCCGCGGGTGAGCTGCACGGCTGGATCGGCGGCGCTTGCGCCGAGCCGACCGTGATCCGCGCGGCACGAGAGGTCATCGGCACCGGCACCGCGCGGCTGCTGCTGCTGGGCGACCGGGAGCAGTTCGGCTACGAGACGGCGGCAGGCGACCTGCCGGACGGCATGACGTTCGTGCCGATCGCCTGCCAGAGCGAGGGCGCGCTCGAGGTATACATCGAGCCGGTACTGCCGGTGCCGCACCTCGTCGTCGTCGGCGACTCGCCGATGGCGAGCACGCTGGCCGACCTGGCGCGGACGCTCGGCTGGCAGACCGATCTGATCGCGGGCCAGGACTTCACCGTCGCCGCCGCGAGCCAGCGCTCCCTCGTCGTCGTCGCCACCCAGGGCCACGATGACGAGGGCGTGCTTGAGCGCGCCGTCGCCGCGCGGCCTGCCTACCTCGGCCTGGTCGGCTCGCACAAGCGGGGCGAGGCGGTGCTCGGCTACCTGGCCGACCGCGGAGCGGACCGGGAGACGCTGTCGCGCGTGCACGTCCCGGCCGGCCTCGACCTGGGTCCGACGACGCACCAGGAGATCGCCGTCGCGATCCTCGCGGAGCTGGTCAAGCTGCGTGCCGCGGGTGCCCTCGTCACGCCGGGCCACGCCGGGCTGACTCAGTCCGGGCCGGTGCCGGCCGCACGGCAGGTGCCGCAGGCCACCGACCCGGTCTGCGGGATGTCCGTCGACGTCGGCGCCGGGACCAGGTCGACGCGGCGCGACGGGACGACCTATTACTTCTGCTCGGCCGGCTGCCAGCAGGCCTTCGAGGAGAGGCTGCTTAACCATGAATAGAGGGGCCCGATGCTGATCACGAACGACTTTGACGTCGCACAGCCGGTGGACAGGGTCTGGCAGTTCTTCCAGGACATCCCGCAGATCGCGAGCTGCCTGCCGGGCGCCGAGCTGACCGACGACCTGGGCGACGACAAGTACCGCGGCAAGGTCGCGGTCCGGATGGGCCCGGTCCGCCTGCAGTTCGCCGGCACGGCCGACATCACCGAGCGGGACGCGCAGGCCAGGCGCATCGTGGTGCACGCGGCCGGCGCAGAGGAACGCGGCCGGGGCCAGGCCAGCATGGTGATCACGGCGCAGCTGTCCACGGCGGGCCGCGGCACGAAGGTCGCCGTCAGCCAGGACCTGCAGCTCGCCGGCGCTGCCGCGCAGTACGGGCGCGGCATGATCTCCGACGTGACTGCCGTGCTCATGCGGGACTTCTCCGCGAACATGGCCGACCGCATCACCAGAATCGACAGGGGCGAGTCCGCCGGGCAGCTCTCGGCGACCGCCGCGACGCCCGCCAGCGGCTTCGCGCTCGGCCTGCGCGCGATGCGGATGGCGCTGCTGCGCGTGTTCCGCCGCTTCTTCCTTCCCTACCAGCATGCGAGCTAAAGGAGAGCCAGCCATGGTCTTGTGGTGGATCGGTAACGCGGTCCTGCTGCTCGTCATCCTGCCGGTCGTCATCTTCCTGCTGAACCGGGTGCTGGCCGCCGTCGAGCGCATCCGGCACGCGACCGACGACATCCTGGCGGGCGGTGTCACCCTCGTCGGCGAGCTGACCGACGTGCCCGGCGCCCTGGCCACGACGGACGAGACAGTCCGCGCGGTCTCGGTCGGCGCCGTCAGGTACGCCGGCTCGGTCGCGAAGCTACTCGGCTGAAGGGAGCACGGACATGCCAGCAGCTGCCTGGGTAACCCTGATCATCTCGGCCGTCATCGTCGCGCTGACCGCGGTCGCGCTGCTGCGGGTGATCTTCCACCTGCGCGCCATCCGCGCGACGCTGGTCGCGACGACCGGCGGCGTGCGCGCCGTGGCCGATCTCACCAGCACGGTGCCCGACCGGCTCACCTCGGTCAACGCGAGCCTGAAGCCCGTCAGGGACTTCTGCGAGACGGTCTGAGGAGGCGCAGATGGAGACCATCACCGACGCTCATCACGTCGTCGCCGCTGCCGGGCCGAGCAACTTCGGCTGGACGCTCGGCTGGATCATCGGCATCGTGGTCGTGCTGGCCGTCGTCGCGCTGGTCGTGCCGATCCTGCTGCTCGCCAGGTCGATCGGCGACGAGGCACCCAAGATCAACAGTGCGCTCGGCGAGGCGGTGCACAACACAGCGCCGCTCGGCGCACTGCGCACGACCATCGACTATGCGGTCACGATCATCGGCGGCCTGAAGCGCGGCCGCGAGCGGCTCGGAGGTTAGCTGCGATGCACACCCTGGCCATGAATTCCGCTGAGCACACCCGCTGGGTCGTCGCGATCATCGTCGGCTTCGTCGTCGTCCTGGCCGTCGCGGCCCTGCTGAGCCTGCTCATCTACCTGATCAAGCGCATCGACAGCCGGGTTGTCGAGGTCCGGGACACGCTCCAGGCGGCCGCCGCTAACACCGCAGACGCCGCGCTCATTCCGCAGGTGGCCGACGGAGTGGAGCTCGTGCTGGCCGAGGGCCTGCAGCACCACCTCTTCCTCGGCCGGGTGCTCGGAAAGGTGAAGTCATGACGGTCCTGGTGGTCCTGACGGTCGTCGATATCGTCTTGCTAGTCGCCGGCCTGGCCGTCTACCTCTGGTGGGCAGGGACGCTGCTGACCAGGGTCGCGGGCAACCTCGAAGAGTGCGCGGAGCTGGTCACGACCATCGACGGGCACGCGAAGCTCATCGGCCCGGCGGTCGGTCACATCAACGAGACCGGCGGGGTAGTGGCCGGGGCCCTGCCGCTGCTCTACGGCATGGCCGAGGAGATCGTCGCGGACGTCACGCCGCGGCCGGAGGCACCGGCCACGCCCGAGCCTGCCAGGCCGGCGTCTGGCACCAGGCGGTCCCGGCTGCACGACGCCGTCGGCTACGCTCCGCTGTCCTAGCGCCGGGCAGGCCCGGGTACCGCAGGCCGCGGCCCGCACCACCCGCAGAGCCGAATGAGCAGCCGCTGCCGGAAGGGCACCAGAGGTAAGTTTGCTGCCCATAGAGAGGCAGTGAACCGCCCTCTGGTGTCCCATGCCAGAACGGAAAGGGGCAGCAGACCGCCCTCCGCTGCCCTTCCGGCGACCTGACCGGAGCCGTCAGCCGCCCGATTCACGCGAATTGGGCGAGCAACGGGCCGGCTAACCGCGCCGGGTGCAGCCGCCAGCCCAGCACCACGCCGATGTGCGTTGTCGGCTTGCCGAAGACCTGCACGAGGAACTTGCCCATCTCACTCTGCGGCGTGGTGACCGCGACCACGGCGGCCGGCTTCGTCGCGGCCAGGTCCGACCTGATCCGCGCCGCGGACGGACGGCCCGAGATGGCGGCCTTACTGTGCGGGTGGCTGTACAGGACGTTGAGATAGCTGCCCAGCGCGTTCAGGCCCGAGCGGCCCGCCCGGCTGCGGCGGCCCGGCACGCCCGGGGCGATGAAGTCGCCGCCGATCATCGTCGCCGGCTTCCCGGTCGTTGCCTGCCAGCGCAGGAGCCGTGACGTTCCCGCATAGGGGTAGGGAGCAAGCAGGACCCTGGCATCGGGCGGCAGGTCCAGGGCGTCGAAGGTCTTGTTCCAGCCGGCCGGTACCGGGCGGACCGGGGCGGCCACGTACGGCGCCGGCACCAGCGGGAGCAGCGCCAGCACGGCGATCCCGGTCGCGATCAACGCGCCGTCGCGCCAGCCGGCGAACGGCAAGGCGGTGGTCCGCGCGCGATCGAGCGCGAATGCGAGCACCACCGCGGCGGCCGCGTCAGCGAGGATGCACAGCCGGTCCGGCACCATGCCGCCGAGCAGCGGCAGATGCTGGAGGTACTGCCACGGCAGCAGGAAGGACGGCAGGGTAACCGTGCCGGGCAGGATCGGCCTGGCGCCGAGGCCCAGCCACTCCAGCGCGAGGCAGGTCAGTCCCGCGATCCGGATCGTCAGGTCACGCCAGAACCGGATCACCGCCACCAGGAGCAGGGCGATGAGCGGCACGCCGAGGTAGGCAAGGTACTCCGGCGTCGGCTGCGGGTAGTGGGCGGCCAGGTGCGCGGTACCGGTCGAATGCAGAAAAACCGACCGAGCCGGCACGATGAAGGCATAAGGGAGGGTGCCGAGGTTCGTCATCCGGCCGTTGTACTGAATGACCACCGTGGCGGTCGCGCCCCTGGCCGGGACGCCGTGGAACTGCACCCACAATCCCCGCGCGCCGGCCGCGAGCGCTACTACCGCCGCCGTGCCGATCCCGGCCAGCGACGGCAGGGCGCGCGCCCGGATCGCGCGCGGACGGCAGACCGCGAGCAGAACCAGGACGACCGCCGCCGCGATCGCGGTATCGACGAGTGCCTCCTCGCTGATGAACAGCTGCGCGGCGGCGAGCAGGCCCAGCCAGATTCCGTTCCGTACCGGGCGGCCCCGCCCGGTCACGATCCGCAGCAGCCGGTCGAGCAGCAGCGGCGGCACCATGGCCAGGACGAGCGAATAGTGCCCGATGCCGGAGTTGACCAGGGCGGGCGAGAAGCCGTACAGGGCGCCGCCCAGTGCCGCGGCGATATTGCTCGCGCCCCAGCGCCGCAGCACGTAGAACATGGCCGTCGCCGATCCGGCGAAGCCAAGCACGAGCAGAAGCGTGAGGCTGACCTGCGGGCCGAACGCCAGCGTCACGGGCGCGACCACCACGCCCGGCAGCAGCAGCGAGGTGTTCCACATGAGATTAACGCCGTGTGGTGCATTCATCGCCATGGTGAACAGCGCGGGCAGGTGGAAATGCTGGATCGCGGTGGCGGTATACCGCAGGAACCAGGTGGCCTGGTTGACGTCCTGGACGTCACCCGTCTGCCAGCGGCCGGCGGGATTAATCCAGAGTCTTCCGGTTACAAAGAAAGCACCAAGCAAATAGCAGGCAATCGTAAGGGAAAGAAGCTGCAGCCGCTCTAGACGCCTGGCGGCTGGCCTCTCTAGCTGCGGCGATTGAGTGGCGACATCGGAAGGCAGCGTTGTCCGCGTCCGCGTCGCCTTGTCAGACACTTGCTCACCTCGGGTGTATTCCGCGCGAATACTGGCTGCGGCAGCGCCGCGACACTTAGCGGAATACCCGAGCATGCTGTCAGTAACACGAAGATACTGATTGTGACGTCACGCGAATTTCGATTACCGGGCGCGTGCTGCCGGTGCGGCGCAGGCGTCGGCTGAGCATGGCGGCGCGGTTAAGCGCGGGCTCTTACCCCGCGGATTCCGGGTTGTCGTCGGTGCGCGCGGCGTTCCGCGCTCCTCGCCCCGGGTCGCGGCGGGCGACGGGCCCGGCGGTCGGGGCCTCGTACGCACCGATCCACTGGTCCTTCCAGGCATGATCGAACTGCTGGTCGTTGCAGCTCGGCCGGTAGACGGCGGTGAGCTCGCGGACTATCTGCTCGCGGTGCGGCCGGGTGCCGCCCGGCACCTCGAAGGTGGCGATGTACACCCGCCACTTCGAGCCGGCCCGGCGGATCCAGCAGGCCGCCCGCGGATGCTGGAACGGGAACCGTTCCGCGCTCAGGTCGTCGCCGTGCCCGACGTAGATGACCGCGTACTGCTCCCGGTCGGGATCCGGCTTGTAGGCGATCGCATAGACCGCCGCGACGGCCGGCGGCGTCCACCCGCCCAGCAGCCGCGGCCCCTCGAACGGGTAGCCCGCGAGCGTGCCGAGCCGGATCACGGCATCTCGTCCTCGTCCTCGCTGATTGCCTCGGTGCGCACGACCGGAGCGGGCGGGAGGCCGGCCGCGGCGGCAGCCGCGTGGAAGACCTCGGTTGCCTTCCCGATGGCGTCCTCGCGGCTGGCGGCGTCGACGACGAGCTGAGCGCCGTAGCGGTCGGAGCCGACGCCGGTCGCGATCCCGTTGCAGGCGGCGACGGCATCGGCCAGCTCGACGATCTCCTCGCGGCTCAGCACGCGCTCACCCTGCGCCTCGATCCCCACGCTCCATCTCAACGCGGACTCCTTCAGCTGAGCAGTGCCAGCCCGAGGGCTAGCTCAATTGGGGCAGCAGCGCGGCGAGCTCCTCGAGGCTGGCGAGGTCATGGCCGGACAGCAGCAGGTCGATATGCGGTGCGGCTACCATCATGCCCACCGAGCTGGGCCGGAACAGCTGATTGTTCCCCTTGTGCGGGTTGAGCCAGACGATGCGGTGGCAGAGCCTGGACAGGCGTTCCATCGCGGTGGCCAGTACTTCCGGATCACCGCGGTCAAGGCCGTCCGAGCAGATCACGACCACGCCGCCGCGGCACATGCCACCGCGTCCCCACCGGCGGATAAAAGTGTCCAGCGACGCACCGATCCTGGTGCCGCCGTCCCAGTCCACGACTGCCCTGGACGCCAGCTCGAGTGCGCTGTCGGGCTGCCTGTGCTCCAGCTCCCTTGTGATGCGGGTGAGTCGCGTGCCGAAGCAGAAGACCTCGACCTTCGCCGCGGCGTGCCTCGCCGTGAAGGCGAACTGCAGTAGATGCCGGGAGAAGTCGGCCATCGAGCCGGAGATGTCGAGGATAAGGATGACCGGCCGCAGCCGGACCCGGCGCTCCCGCCAGAACATCCGGGCCGGATCACCGTGCATGCGCATCGACTCCCGGATCGTCTTGCGCAGGTCCGGCGCCCTGCCTGCCGGGCCCGATCTGGTGCGCCTGGTCCGGCGGCGGGGCGGGGTCAGCCGGATCCTGGCCATGATCCGCCGCAGCGCGGCCAGCTCGTCGGGCGTGCAGGCAGCGAACGAGCGGTGCTTCAGCGCGTCCGCGTCGGAGGCCATCAGGCCCATCAGCGCCTGCTCGTGCTGTTCCGGCCCGGCCCCGGGCTCGGTAGCGGGCATCACCAGCGCCGCCTCGGCCTCCGTCGTGGCGGCCACCGTCAGCTGCAGCACGTCGCGGGCCGGGGCTTCGTCGGCCAGGAAGTACGCGCGGAAGGTCGCGTCGTAGACGGCGATGTCGTCCCGCGCGCGTACCATCGTCGAGCGCCCGGCCCAGTACACGTCGACGAGATCGGCCGGATCGAGCAGGCCCGCCGCGGCGCAGTACGTGAGGATGTCGCCGGTGCCAACCGATACGCCCGCGGCCCGCAGCGCGCGGCCGAACCCGACGAGGACCCCGGAGAAAGCGCTCTGGTCAGCCACCGGAGGTAATCTCCTCGAGCTGGTCGCGGACCAGGTCGAGGTCGTCCTTGTCCTTGATGACGGCGCCGATCGTGTCGGCCGCCGCGTCGGCGCCGAGGTCGTCCTCGCCCAGGAACCCGAGGGTCCGTACCCAGTCGATCGTCTCGGCCACGCCGGGCGGCTTGGCGAGATCCAGCTCCCGCAGCCGGTGCACGGCGGTGACCACCTTGCTCGCCAGCGCCCGTGCCGCCGACGGCTCCCTGGTCAGCACGATCTCGAGCTCACGCTCGGCCGCGGGGTAGCCGATCCAGTGGTAGAGGCAGCGCCGGCGCAGCGCGTCGTGCAGTTCCCTGGTGCGGTTGGAGGTCAGGATCACCGCCGGCGGGGCGGCCGCGGCGATCGTGCCTATCTCGGGGATGCTGATCTGGAAGTCGGACAGCACCTCGAGCAGGAACGCCTCGAACTCGTCGTCGGCCCGGTCGATCTCGTCGATCAGCAGGACGGCCCGGTCGCCGGCCCGGATCGCGGCCAGCAACGGGCGCTCGAGCAGGAATTTCGGCCCGAACAGCCTGTCCACCGCGTGCTCGCCGGCTGCCTCACGGTCGGACAGGGCCCGGATCTGCAGCATCTGCCGGGCGTAGTCCCACTCGTAGAGCGCCTGGTTGGTGTCGATGCCCTCGTAGCACTGCAGCCGGATGAGCCTGCGGCCGAATACGGCCGCGAGCACCTTGGCCAGCTCTGTCTTTCCGACGCCAACCTCGCCCTCGAGCAGCACGGGCCGGTGCAGCTGCAGCGAGACCAGCAGCGAGGTCGCGAGGCCGCGGTCCGCCAGGTACCCGCCCTCGCGCAGCTTCTCGGTCAGCTCACCGACGGTTTGCGGGTACTCCACGCAGCGACTCTCCTCGCCGTCGGCTTTATCGGGGTCTTGGTAGGAACTCGGTCGGTGCCCGGCTTGGGCGCTGGCTCGGGGGCCGGTTTGCGGCCCGGCCGGTGCCCGCTCGCCCGCTCGGCACCCGGTCAGGACCTGCGGGCGCCTGGCTGGTCGCGGCCCAGCACCAGGTCCCGCACGGAGCCACCCTCCGGCCGGAGCTTGCCCTCCCGTGCCAGCGTCTCCCGCCATGCAGCCGTCAGGTCGGGCGCTCCATCACCAAAGCCATCAAACCCGACATCGGTCATGCGCTTGCAGGACTTTGCCTCGCCCGCCTCGGCCAGGTCCGCGGCGGCCTGACCCCGGCCGCGCCACACCGCGCGCAGCACGTCCAGCGCGTCGTCCTGCTCTGCGCTCATAGGGTCGCCCCTTACGCCCGGTACTGGTCCCTGCCTCGACTGTAATCCCTGACCGGAACGGGCCGCGACACCGGATAAGCGTTCTCTTAATTGTCGGTGCGATCCGGCATGATGTGCAGCGGGTCCTCATGGCACCCGGCCGCGCGCAGAGGGAGGATGCTCGGATGGATACGTTGGTGGCGGCAGGCACCGCTGATTCCGGGGCGGGCACAATGGCTCCCGTGCAGGGCATCACCTTCCGCAGCGAGATGACGGTCGAGCTGATCAAGCACGCAGCCTCGGATGCCGACGTGATCTGGGCGGCCAGGGTCTCGACCAAGGGCGAGCAGTCGCTGGCCGATGTCGACGCCGACCCGGCGCGGTCTGCCGGGCTGATCAACTACCTGATGCGGGACCGGCACGGTACTCCGTTCGAGCACTCGTCGATGACGTTCTACGTGCAGGCGCCGATCTTCGTGTTCCGTGAGTTCATGCGGCACCGCACGTTCAGCTACAACGAGGAGAGCGGGCGCTACCGCAGGCTCGATCCCGTGTTCTACCGGCCAGGTCCGGCCCGCAAGCTGGTCCAGACGGGCAAGCCGGGCGCGTACGTCTTCGAGGAAGGCACGCCGGCGCAGCACGAGCTGGCCGGGGCGACCATCGAGGAGTCGTGCCGGCAGGCCTACGCGGCCTACCTCACGATGCTGGAGGCCGGCGTGGCCCGTGAGGTGGCGCGGTCCGTCCTGCCCGTCGGGCTGTACTCCTCGATGTACGCCACGTGCAACGCGCGGGCCCTGATGAACTTCCTGTCACTGCGGGTGCGGAACGAGGACTCGGCGTTCCCGTCGTTCCCGCAGCGGGAGATCGAGATGGTGGCCGAGCAGATGGAGTCCCTGTGGGCCGACCTGATGCCGCTCACCCACGCGGCGTTCGAGCGCAACGGGCGGGTGTGCCCGTAGCGGGCGGATCCGCGGCCATCGGACCTGCGGCCGCCGGGCGCCAGCGACCGGTGCGCCTGCGCCCGCGGCGGGATCAGTCCGGCCGGCCCGCGGCAAGCGCCGATCTGATCAGGTCGGCCAGCCCCGGCGGCCAGACGTGCTCGTCGGTCTCATCGATCTCCGGCAGGCTCCACCAGCGCCAGGCCGCGATACCGTCCGCGGCGTGCATTGCCTCCACGCCGGAGATCTCACGGCCGCGCTGAGCGGTACGGGCCAGGTACAGGCGCTCCCGCTGGTTGACGATCGTGCCTGCGTACTCCATCTGGAAACTGCGGCGCATGACCTCGGGACCGAGCGCGATGTCCCGCCAGCCGGTCTCCTCGGCCAGCTCGCGCAGCGCCGCGGCCGGGTATTCCTCGCCTTCCTCCACACCGCCGCCTGGCGTTGACCAGTGGCGGCCGTTCGGCGGCCCGTCGTCGTAACGCATCAGCAGGACCCGGTTATCGGGATCGAGCAGTACCACCCGCGCGGCGCGACGGTCGACAACGGAGTCAGCCACATACCCAGCCTAAATGATCCGGTAAATATGGCTTTACGCGCAGCGCGCGGGTACTCACAGGACGAGCTGGTAGCGCTGCTCGGGTTTCCCGGTTCTCGGGTGCGGTGTCGGCGAGCCGCAAGGCTGCCAGCCGAGACGCTCGTACAGCGCGGTGGCGCGGGCGTTGTCGACATAGACCGAGAGCTCGGCCCGGCTGTAACCTGCCCCGGCCAGCCGCTCCGCGAGCGCGCGCAGCATTCGCTCGCCGGTGCCCTCGCCCCAGAGCCGCGGACTGACACCGAAGTAGCTCAGCTGCGCCGTCAGCTGCGCCGGGTCTGCTGCCGGGTACGGGGCCGGCCGTGCGGCCGGCTCTACCGCGGCGAATCCGGCCAGGCCCCCGGCCTCGGTCCTGGCCAGCATCAGCAGTGACCGCGCAGACCGGTCGAGGACTCCCTGGATGATCGGCCGCGAGTCGGCCAGCTCGGCGACCTCCTCGCTGCCGTCGCGCGCCGCCGTTGCCTCCGCCCAGATCTGCGCCGCGGCATCGACATCCGCCGGGTCCCTGGTCAGCTCGATCCGCATTGTGACGAATTCTGGCCGCGGCGGGCCCGCGCATCAACCGGTTTGGCCCCCGCACCGGGCGGGCGGCGGCGGCGGGCACGGCCTCCTGCGATGCTGGTGCCATGACCGAGTTCCGCACCGAGAACATGACCGGAGCCCGATTCGAGGACGTCTACCTCACCGGCGCGGAGTTCCACGATGTCGACCTCACCGGAGCCCGGTTCCGGCTGGTGGACATGACCGGCGTGCAGATGCGCGGCGTGGCACTGGTCGACGTCGATATCAGCGGCGAGATCGAGAACGTGCGGATCAACGGCGTCGACGTCGGGCCGCTGGTCGAGGCAGAACTCAACCGGCGCTACCCGGACCGGGCGAGCATGCGGCCCGCCGACGCCGATGGCTACCGTGCAGCGTGGGACATCCTAGAGCGGCTGTGGCGGCAGACGGTCGAGCGGGCACGCGGGCTTGACCCCGGGCTACTGCACGAGCGAGTCGACGGCGAGTGGTCGTTTATCGAGACGCTCCGGCATCTCGTCTTTGCCACCGACGCCTGGGTCCGGCGCGCCTACCTGGGCGAGCCGTCACCCTACGATCCGCTCGACCTGCCGCACGAGGAGATGCCGGATATTCCCGGAGTCCCGCGCGACCTCGGGGCCAGGCCGTCGCTGGACGAGGTGCTGGCGCTGCGCGCGGACCGGACGGCGACCGTGCGCGAGGTACTGGCGGACCTGACCGACGAGCGGCTGGCCGGGCGGACCGAGGCCGTCACGCAGCCCGGTTATCCGGAGTCGGAAAGCTTCGCCGTTCGCCGGTGCCTGACCGCGATCCTGAGCGAGGAGTGGGCACACCGGCTGTACGCCGAGCGGGACCTCGACGCGCTGGACCAGCGGCAGGCCCGGGCCCGATGACGTCCGTCAGGAGACGCGGCGGAAACCCGCCGTTCCGTCAGAAACGGCAGGTCTCCGTCTTACTCCGGTCGTCCGGCGAGCCGGCAGGCCGGACGCGGAGTGCCCGGGTGCCTACTCCGGCCGGTACTCCCGCTGCCCGGTTTTCTCGTCGTACCAGACGCGCATCCGCTGACCCGTCGTCGGGTCATTGAACACCTCGTCCGTCGGCCGCGCGCCGCCGCCGCCTCGTGCGCCCGCGCGGCTGCCCCGGTACCGGTCCCAGCCGAACAGGGCGATGACGATGCCCACGACCACGACCGCGAGGATTACCCACTCGACCACGTTCATCGCGACCTGCCCCCGCTCAGCCCTGGGCGCCAGCGCCGGGCTGCACGTCCCACTCGATGACCCTGGCCGTGCCGTAGGCGACGATCTCGCTCATGCTCCGGCCCATCTCAGACGAGTCGAAACGCATCATCGTCACCGCGTTGGCCCCCATCGCTGCCGCGTTGGCGACCATGCGGTCGATTGCCTGCCGCCGGGAGTCCTCGTTGAGCTTCACATAGGACCGGATCTCACCGCCGACAATGCCCTTGAGCCCGGCGGCGATGTTGCCGCCCAGGCTCCGGGACCGGACGGTGAGGCCGAATACCTGGCCGAGCGTGCGCACCACGCGCGTGCCCGGAATGTTCTCCGTCGTCGTGACGATGATGGACTTCCCCGGCGCGAAGTCCTGTGCTGGAGCCTCCATCGGGCTGCCTCCTCTGTGATGACCTCAGGCCATCCGTGACCTATCATTATGATATCACTTTTGCGCGCGGGTGGGCTGTCACGACCGCCACGCTCGTGTTGAGTATGACGGTCATGCCTGCCAGCCTAGGAAGGACGGCGGAGCGCGGCCACGATCTGACGGCGGCTATAGCCAGCGGCGCACGCCGGCCCGGTAGTCCGCGTACCCCGGCACGCCGCTCAGGGTCTGCTCCTCGACGGGGATGACGTACCAGTTGACGTACGCGACCACGAGCACGAGAAACGGGAGCGTCCACGGCTGCACGAGCGAGACTGCCTCGCCCAGGTAGGCCACTACCAGACCCGCGTACATCGGATTGCGGGTCAGCCGGTACGGACCGCCGGTCACGAGTACGTGCGCCGCCTCGCCGGGAACGGCGGTGGTTCCCGCCCGCCTGAACAGCCACCAGCTCCAGCCCGCCAGCGCGGCGCCGAGCAGGAACATGATGCCGCCGCAGACGTTCAGCGCCGTGACTGTCGCGGCCGAGTCGATCCGGAGCGGAAAGGCTGCCTGGAGCCCCATCCCCAGCAGGAAACCGAGCACGTACACCCATGGGACCGGGATATGCAGGAACGGCTTGTGCACGGGATCCGCGCGTCGGCCGGCGCGAGCTGGCATCGGAACCACCCGCAATAGTTGTTTGACTCTGTCAAATATATTACGCTGGCCTCGTGCCAGCGGGCAAGCTTGACGTGGCGGAGATGGTCTCGGCGCTCTTCACGCTCATTGGCGGACTGGAGCGGGCAGCCCGGCGCAGCCCGGGGGCTCGCCAGCTCACGCTGCTGCAGCTCATCGCCGACTCTGAGCAGATCCGGCCGTCGGAAATCGCCGCGGCCCGGCGGGTCCACCCTTCCCTGGTGACGCGCCAGGTCCGCGAGCTGGAAGCGGACGGGTACGTGGAAGTCAGCGCCAATCCCGGCGACCATCGCTCGTGCCTGGTGCGGCTGACCCCCGCGGGTACCGACCAGATGCACCGGCTCCAGCAGGCAGGACTGGAGCGCTTCGCCGGGTTCGCCAGCGAGTGGGAACCCGCGGAGGTGCGCACCCTCACGACGCTGCTGCGCAAGCTCGACGCGTCGAAGGCCGCGGCAGCAGCAGCGGAGCGCCTGCCGGGCGGGCGGCGCTGGGCGCGACCTCAGTAGGCCCGGCCGAAGATAACCCGCTTGCCGTAGGCGGACGGCTTGCCGCAGCGGATGCAGGGGCCCTGCTCGGGCTCGCCCGCCAGCGGGATGCACCGGGGCGTGGCGGTCGTCTCTGCCTTGATCTCCTCCTCGCAGCCCTGCTCGCCGCAGTGCAGCGCCAGGGCCCAGCCGACCCCCACGGCGGTGGCAAACTCCGGCCAGGAGTCGGTGATCACGGTGCGCGCGGCCATGAAGTCGGCGGCGCGCTGCGCCAGCATCGCCTGGAACGCCGCAAGCTCGCCAGTCAGCAGGCCCGCCGCGCTCGCAAGCGGTATCGCGTGCTTGGCAGCGTCCTGCTGGAAGCTCAGCCGCCGGGACATCAGCGCGGTGCCCGCGGCGAGGTCCCGCGGCCCCAGCTCGAGCCGGATCGGTACGCCGCGCATCTCCCAGTCGTTGAACTTGAACCCTGGCGACAGCTGCGGGCGGGCGTCCACGTGCGTCCGGATCCCCGCGCGCTGCAGCGAAGCGGCCAGCTCGGTAGCGGCGGCCAGGGTCACCGCAGCCTCCCCGGCGCGCCCGATCGGGACGACCACCACCTGGTAGGGAGCCACCGCGGGCGGCAGCACGAGGCCCTTGTCGTCGCCATGCGTCATGATCACGCCACCGACCATCCGGGTGCTGAGCCCCCAGGAGGTCGTGTGGCACAGCTCCGCCGTGCCGTTCTCGCTGGCATAGGTGATCCCGAATACCGTGGCGAAGTTCGTTCCCATGAAGTGCGAGGTCCCCGCCTGCAAGGCGCGGCCGTCCCGCATCATCGCCTCGATCGTGAAGGTGCGCTGCGCCCCGGCGAACCGCTCCCGCGGGGTCTTCTCGCCGGGCACGGCGGCCAGGGCCGCAACCTCGACTGCCAGTCCCTGGTAGAAGTCCAGCGCCAGCATCGTCTCGGCCAGCGCGTCGGCCTCGGTGGCGTGCGCCGTGTGGCCTTCCTGCCACAGGAACTCGCTCGTCCGCAGGAACATCCGGGGCCGCATCTCCCACCGGAGCACGTTGGCCCACTGGTTCAGCAGGAGCGGGAGGTCCCGGTACGAGCTGATCCACTTGGCCATCATCTCGCCGATGATCGTTTCCGACGTCGGCCGGATGACGAGCGGTTCCTCCAGTTCCTTCCCGCCGGCGTGGGTGACCGTGAAGAGCTCAGGCGCGAACCCCTCGACGTGCTCGGCCTCGCGCTCCATGTAGCTCTGCGGGATCAGCAGCGGGAAGTACGCGTTCTGGTGCCCGGTGGCCTTGATCCGCCCGTCCAGGTCGGCCTGCAGCAGCTCCCAGATCCGGTACCCGTACGGCCTGATCACCATGCTGCCCCGGACCGGACCGCGGTCCACCAGCTCGGCTCGGAAGATCACGTCGTTGTACCAGGCGGGGAAGTCCTCGCTCTGGGGGGTAACGCTGCGCTCGTCGCGTGCCATGTCCTGCAGGCTACCGAGCGGGTGCCCAGGCTCCCACTGCATTTAATCCCGGCGGGCGCCGCACGTCAGCGGGACGCGGTCGGCGGATCGAGCCGGTACTGCTGGGTGACCCAGCCGCGCCTTCGGTGCAGCCAGGGAATCAGCCTGCCGTGCAGGACCGGGTGCCGCCGCGCGATGAGCCGCGCCGCGGTCTCGCTCTCCGCACCTGCCAGCAGGCGGGCCTCGGCCCTGAGCCAGGGCCCGGAGACGCGGCCGCGGATCGTGCTGGGTGCCACCTCCACCGCTGTGGTGTGCCGCAGCCGCTTCGCCTTGCCGGACACGTCCCAGGTGCGGAAGTACGCGACATCGCCATCGGTCACGACGTGGACCGGTGTGGCCACCGGCTGTCCGCTGCGCCGGAACGTCGTGACGCTCGTGTATTTCGCCTTGCTCAGCGGCTCGAAGTAACCGCCCGCTAGGCCTGACCCGGTGCTGACGCCCGGCATCTGCGCCTCCTTCTCGGCTCGCGGCGCCGCCGGCCTGTGCGGTCCGGCCGCGGCCGTTATACCTGAGACGAGACATGCCGCGCCCGCGTGACGCTGGCGGAACACCGGCCCCGTTAGCGTGGGTAGCGCTGGCAACCGCAGCTGACCCCTGGGAGAGACGCCGATGGCCGTCCGATACCAGCTAGTAATCGACTGTGCCGATCCGGAACTGCTTGCCCGGTTCTGGGCCGCCGCCCTGGGATACGAGCTTGAGCCGCCCCCGGACGGCTTCGCCACGTGGGATGACTGGCGGCGCGACATCGGGCTCCCCGATGCCGAGCTGGGGTTCGGCGCCGACAGCATCGTCGATCCGGACGGCGAGGGGCCGCGCGTCTGGTTCCAGATGGTGCCCGATACCAAGGTGGTCAAGAACCGGCTCCATCTAGACGTGTATGTCAGCGGCGGGCGGACGTTCCCGCTTGAAGTCCGAAAGCGTCGAGTCGACGCCGAGGCACGACGGCTGGCTGATCTCGGTGCCGTCATCCTCGGGGCGCTGAGCGAGGAGGGGCTTGACCATTACGCGGTCGCGATGAAGGACCCGGAGGGTAACGAGTTCGACATCAACTGAGCGGCCGGTTATCTGGTTGGGCGCTCATAGCACGCCGCCCTATGGTGGACCGATGGCGTCGGTGAAGCAGTTCCAGGTCACATTCGACTGCGCACAGCCCGAGCGCGTGGCCCGGTTCTGGTGCGAGGTGCTGGGGTACGTCCCGCCGCCGCCGCCGGACGGGTTTGCCGCCTGGGATGATTTCGATCGCTCGCTGCCGCCCGAAGGCCGGGGTTCATGGTTCGCGTGCACCGATCCCTCGGGCGTGGGCCCGCGACTGTTCTTCCAGCGCGTTCCCGAAGGCAAGGTCGTCAAGAACCGGGTGCATCTTGACGTGCGGGCCGGCACCGGGCTCGTCGGCGGCGAGCGCCTGGCCGTCCTGGAGGCCGAGTGCGCACGTCTGGTCGCGCTCGGCGCGGTGCGCGTGCGCCTGCTGCCTGCCGATGACGAGAACGAGTCGTGCATCGTGATGCAGGACGTCGAGGGCAACGAGTTCTGTCTCGACTGACTGGCTCCCGCACGCCAGTGCGGAGTTCCTGCCCGAGCGGCGGGTCAC
>Ga0335076_10000540_pt1 | contig 35346 bp, 38 predicted proteins | sample Lox_Sample_25_FD_206717 | JGI IMG/M metagenome (GOLD analysis project Ga0335076, IMG submission 206717) | Soil microbial communities from Loxahatchee National Wildlife Refuge, Florida, United States - Lox_Sample_2.5 | ecosystem: Environmental > Terrestrial > Soil > Wetlands | place: USA...
CGGAGGGGCCATGTCTGAAGCAGTCGAAGTCACTTACACCAATGCGGTCGCGAAAGCTCGACGTCCGTGGGCTGTGGCGATCCTCTGCGTCGTCACACTCGGCGTGTACGCGTGGGTCTGGTACTACAAGGTGAATCGCGAGATGCGCGACTTTGGATCGGCGCGCGCAGATCGGCAACTCGCCGAATCAAACCCCGGACGTTCGCTCCTGGCGATCACGGTCGGCGGGCTGCTCGTGATTCCGCCGTTAATCAGCTTGGTCAGGATGACCGGACGAGTGCAAAACGTACAGCGCCTCGCATTCGGGACGGCGCCTTCTCGGTCGGGTTTGATCGCTCTCGTGGTCTGCTCTCAACTGCTCCGCGCCGCCGTCCTCGTGCACGGCGACGGAGTCGCGTTCGCGCTCGCGGGAGCCGTCGGGATCGGACTCGCGTTCGGACTAATGCAGGCGCAACTGAACTGGGTTTGGGGCAATGCGCGGGCGTAGGGGTCGCACGTGGTGTCGATGATCCTGCTGCTGGCCGCGAGGTCCTAGCTTTGCCCTCCGAGTTCGAGCCGAAGCACGTACGTTCGGCGATCGGCGCTGACCAGGACCTCTTCCATCGCCTGCCAGAGCGCGGCGAACTCCTCACGCCGTTGCCACTCCTCGACCTCGGCGAGCTCGCGCCATGGAAAGAAAGAAATGAAGCGCTGCGGGTGGTCAGCATCTTGGATCAGGCGGGCGGGCCCATTACCGGGGAACGTGCGTAGCGTCCATTCGGCAATCGCGCGCCAGCGGTCGACGAACTCGTCCTCGCGCCCAGGACATGCCTCCCAAACCGCGGCCCCCCATGTTGCCGACTTCAAGACACCTTCACCTCGATGCTGGCTGAATGTGGCAAAGAGGGATGATACCGTTTCTGCCAAACAAACGACTGGTTGGCCATCCCCCGTGGGTCGCGGTTCCGACGCGAACGATCGACGCGCCGGCTCGCCGACCGGCTGGATCGAGGCCTGAGGGCTCGACAGCCCCAGGCTGGTGAGGATGAGGGTCGGCAGGACGTCGTTTGATCGTCGCGACACTCCAACTCAACATCCTTCCGTCCATACCGTGATTGCCCAGGTACCCTGCCGGCGGCGTTCGACCTAGGCCTGTCCGGATGGACGTCTCAAGCCGCATCGACCAGAGAAGCAGTTCGCAGTCCGGGGTGTTCGTTGCGGTGCTGGTTGGGGTCACCATGGTCGCCGCGATTATCAGCAGCCTGGGCGCACCCCTGATTCCGTCGATCGCCCGCTCTCTGAATGTCTCGGTTGATGAGGCTCAGTGGTCGCTCACGGCTGCGCTTCTCTGCGCGGCCGTCGCTGCTCCGATCATGGGCCGGCTGGGTGATGGGAAGCACCGTCGCCAGACGATCATCGGTGGCCTGGTGGTCGTGTTGATCGGGAGCGTCATCGCCGGGTTGGCCGATTCGCTCGGCGTTCTGATCCTCGGCCGGGCCATGCAAGGGGTGGGGCTCGGTATCGCGCCCGTGACCATGGCTGCGGCTCGTGATCACCTTCCTCGCGAGCGGGGGCACGCGGTGATCGGTCTCCTGTCCGTGTCGGCCGCCGCCGCCGTGGGGGCGGGATACCCGATCAGCGGCCTGATCGCGAACGAGATCGATGTTCACGCCGCGTTTTTCTTCGGCGGCGTGATGACCGCGCTTGCTCTCGTTGCCGCAGTCCGCGTGATCCCTTCGAGCCGCTCGGCGAAAGCCACCCCGCTGGACGTACCCGGAGCGGCCGTGATTGCTGCCGGGCTCATTTCCCTACTGATAGCTATTGGGCAGGGGGAGGTCTGGGGTTGGGGCTCCACCGCCACGATCTCGCTGTTCGTGCTCGCGATCATCATCTTAGGGGCGTGGGTGCGCCTCCAGCTCAGCCGGGACGCCCCGCTGGTCGACCTGCGCCAGCTCCGTCACCGCGCAGTCCTGACCGCCGATCTAGCTGCCGTCGTGCTGGGCGTCGCGATGTACATGTTCCTCACACTCGTGACCGAGTTCGTGCAGGTTCCGCAGTCGCAGTCCTATGGTCTAGGCGCCTCGAGCCTTGTCGCGGGCCTCTGCCTGGTCCCGTTCTCGGTGATGAGCGTCGCCGCGAGCCGCGCCACGGTCTGGGTCACCCGATGGACGAGTCCGAGTGCGGTGCTCGTGTCCGGATCGGCCATCATCGCCGCCGCCGGCGCGTTCTTCGCTTTGTTTCACGACGCCATTTGGCAGGCCTTCGTCGCGATGGGCGTGATCGGGATCGGGTTCGGCGGCACGTTCGCAGCGATCCCCGGGATCATCACCACTGCCGTGCCCCGCCACGAGACCGGCAGCGCAATGGGGCTCTACCAGGTGATTCGCTACATCGGCTTCTCGATTGGCAGCGCCGTTGCCGCGACGATCCTCGCCGGCAATACCTTGCCCGGCGGAACGCAGATCGCTGAGCGCGGTTATGTGATCGCGTTGTGGGTCGGGACCGCGGTTTGCGCAGTCTCCGCGGGCACAACCTGCCTTCTCTCGTATCGGGTGGGCACCCGATCGCTGTCCCCTACCGACATGGCCGATCGTCGGCTTGCCCTCGATGACGCGGAGCTGTCCAGCGCCGGACTCGTCGGCGTCGAATCAGACGACGACTGATCGCCCGGTGCCGGCCGTTCGCGACCCGTCATGACGTTTGGTCACGCTCGGGGTGCGTAGAGTTCGCGCATGCTCGCCAGAGACGTGGCTGCCGTAGCTGTTGCCGCGTTCTTGGCGGTGCCGAGCGGCGCGCTCGGGGCTTCCCGTCAAGCGCCGGCGGCGTCGACGATCAGCTTGGCGGCAAGTCCATCAACGGTCGTGAGCGGGCAGCCGGCGACGCTGTCGGGCACCGCACCGTCAGCAGCGCCCGTTGGCGCGTCGGTGCAGCTCTCCGCGAGCCCCTATCCGTTCACCAAGGTCACCATCGTGGCGAGCGCCACGACAGCCCAGGACGGTTCGTTCTCGTTCACGGTTACACCCGACCGCGACACGCAATACAGCGCGACTGTTAGCGGCGTCTCATCGCCGGCGGTGCCGGTGCTCGTCACGGGCCAGACGGTCACCAAGGTCAAGGCATTGAAGCTCGGCCGCGCGAAGGTGGTATTGGTGATCTTTCACCCGAGCGACTTACACTGGGGCAACGCGCGAGTGTCCTGGTCGTTCGCCTCCGGATTCCGCGGACGCTTCTCGCGGGCCCCTGACACACGATCGCTGAACCTGGGCGCCTACGCGGTAGTCCTCTTCACCACGGCAGCACTCCCTGCGGGCCAGTTCCGATGGCGCGCATGTCTTCACGCGCCGGAGGCGCAGGCGCTTGCCGACCCGACCCGGCCGCCCGGGTGTAGCGGGCGCGGCTACGGCGGCGGCGGTTACCTTCCCATCGGGTTCCCAGGACCGGTCGCGATCGCGCGCGCCGAGCGCTACCTGCGGACCCGGATGGGGCGCACGGCGCTGGCCGTCGTCGACAGCGAGGGGCGCGTGTCCGGAGTCAACGCCAACGAGCAGTTCATCACCGGCAGCGTCGTCAAAGCGATGCTGCTCGTCGCCTACCTGCGCCGTCTGGACGCGCTCGGTCAGCACTACGTCGACGCCTACAGCAACTCGCTCCTGTACCCGATGATCAACGTGTCGGACAACGACGCCGCCACGGACTGCTGGTCGATCGTCGGAAACGCGGGCCTTTACGCGGTCGCCAAGGCGGCGGGGATGACTGATTTCTCGGTCGACACCACCGCTTCTTGGGGTGGCCAGTGGGGCGCCGCGCTGATCACCGCCGCTGACCAGGCCAAGTTCTTCTTCGAAATGGACTCCCTGATCCCGCGAGAGTTCGTCGGTTACGCCAACTTCCTACTCTCGACAATCGCCGGCTATGAGAGCTGGGGGATCCCAGCAATCGCGCGCCCGTTTGGCTACACGGTGTACTTCAAGGCGGGCTGGCGTCCCAGCCCCGATGTTTTCTTGGTCCACCAGATCGCTCGTCTCGTCGGCCACCACCACACGTTCGCGATCGCGGTGATGACCGACGGCGATCCCGACATGAGCTACGGGATCGACACGATCCAGGGCGTTACCGCGGCGCTGCTGCGGTAAGCGCCCGAGCGGCGGGATCACAACGGCGATCATTCGCGGGCCCCGCTCAGACCAGGAAGAGCACTATCAGTCCGCCCGTGAGTCCGAAGAACGTGATCGCCTCAGTGACCGCCAAGCCGATCCACATCAACGGCTGCAAGTCATTCTTCGCTTCTGGCTGCCGCGCGGAGGAGTTGATCACCGACGAGAAGATGAGGCCGATGCCGATCGCCGAGCCAAATGCTGCGAGACCGAGCGACAGCCCGAACCCGAGGCCCTTTCCGAGATCCGTCAGCGTCGCTATGTGTGGGATGAGTTCCACTTCTAAACCAGTCCTTTTACTCGGGGGAACGTCGTCAACGTCAACGCCTGGTTCGGAGTCAGAGTCGCAGACCTAGCAACGACGAATAATGGGGTTCAACCCCCAATTCGCCTGTAGGCCCAACCCTGGGCTGATAAGCGGCGGCAGGCGGCGGATAGGAAGAAATGGGGGCCGTCCCCCATTCCACGCTGACCACCGACACTCGACACTGCGGAAACGCTCGACGGCTGCAGCCGGCAGGTGATCACTAAATGATAGGAGCAGTCATGCTCGAACAGATTCGCAACAGGCGGTCATCGCGTTATCGCGCCGCCGAGGCGGCACCCGCTCCGACCGAGCGCCCAGCGCCCCAAACGAGGCAGGAGCGGGAGCCTCCGGTTCCCGAATCGGGAACAGAGCGCTGGAAGCGCCAGGTCGAGGCGGAGGCCCGCCATCGTCTCAAGCGCCACGTCCGGAACATCGGCGCGCGACGCAACTAGACCGCGCTCACCCTGACAGGGCGAACGTGTGGGTGACCGCACACACACTGAGTCAATGGATAGACCGAGTCAATCGTGCGAACCAAAGCCACCTCCTGCGCGAGACGGGTGATCGCCTGGCTGCGAGAGGCGTGGAATGACATGGCCTACGCCCAGCGACGTTTGGTCGCGCTGCGAACCGCGCTCCCGGCACCGATGTCGCCCCGGCTTGCCGAAGTCGATCGGCTCGAGGATCTGTACGCCCTTCCTTCAAGAGAACCCGATCATGACCGCCTGTAACTGGGAGTTGTCGGGCCCGTGAGGGATCGGAACCGGCATGTGGACCGAGCCGGGGCTCCTGGAGGTGTTGAGCTCCACGAGGCCATGGATGCTGCCCCGCTCTCGCGACTGAGCCGAGGCTCGCGACCATCGACCGCGCCGGCGACCCTCATCGGACCAGCAGCACGAGCTTCCCTCGCACGCGGCCCTGCTTCGCCCACCCGATGCGTCGAAATCGGCGATCGTGATGAGGTGCTCGGCCGGGCCTGCACCGGCCATGGGGCCCGGCGAATGCAGGCGCCTCCAGCCTTAACGGAAGACGGCCCGCGCCATGGCGGGCCGTCAGCAGCCGCTACCTATCCGCTCAGATCGTCTGAACGTTCTTGGCAGCCGGGCCCTTGGGGCCCTGCTCGGCGTCGTAGGACACCTTCGCGCCCTCGGCGAGCGATTTGAAGCCGCTGCCAGAGATCGACGAATGATGGACGAACAGGTCTTTGCCCTGGTCATCGGGCGTGATGAAGCCAAAGCCCTTCTCGTCGCTGAACCACTTCACGGTTCCAGTTGCCATGTTTCCCTCCCGGGAGATCTTCGTGCTGCGAAACGCGGAAGGTGCTGAAGGCAACTACTACGAACGCTGGCACTGCTTTCGCCGGGCGGGTTCGCCCAGCCATTGCTGAAGTGTAGCTTTGTCGGGGGGTCTACGCGCGCGCGACTGGACGGATGATCCCGACCCATGCGGCATGGTTCACCCTGCCCGCGCGTTGCACTCGAGGTCACGGGGTCATTCTTGGTGCGGCGCGCCGGTGTTGTCGACGAGCTGTGCGATCTCCACGAAGTCGATCGTTGGCTCGACGCCGTACAGGCCGGTCACGCGTTCGCGCATCTCCTCTGAAAAGAAGCTCTTGGCGGCGTCCGCCGATTCCCAAACGTAGAAATTCATCGCGCGCCGCCGCGCCTCGTCGACGGTGAAGACCTTGGACCGCAGTCCGGGCATTCCCTCAAACGTCCCGCGCGCGTTCTCTGCAATGGAGACGACGCGGGCGCGATCGAAGTCCTCGTCGTACTGGAAGATGACGCTCACGCCGATCACTGTGCTTCTCCCGTATGTAGGGGGGCGACGCCGCGAACCGGGGGCGGCACGCAGACTTGCGTTCAGGCCCCACCCTATAGCCTTCGACGAACCAGAGGCGAGGTAGCTGGGCGGCAGGGCCAGTCGCGACGACGGGCCGCGTGCCCTCTGGGGCGCAAACGTGGCCCTCCTGGCCCTGGGTGGCGATGCGATACTTCCGCCGGAGGCCACGCGTGGGATCAGCCGAGGTGCACCGGGCCGACCCGGCTCCAACGGACGCCGTCGTTCGTGCGCCACAGACCGCTGTCGAAGCCCATCAGCCACGCGTGCGACGCGTCGAGCACGTCGAAGGTCGTCAGGGCGCCCTGCGGGTTAACGTTGCCAACCGTAGCCCAGCGGCCGCCGCCGTCGCTGCTGACCGTGAGGTCGTTGTCGCCTGTCAGCCACAGCCCCGCGAGACGACCGGTCAACCAGGGCAGCGCCGATTTGACCGCGCTGGACGTGCCGGACTAGCATCGGCGTGCTCACAAACTGTCATCGGCACAGGCAAGATCGTGATAAAGCTCAGACTGGCGCTTGTAGTCGCGGCGGTGACGGTGTTGGTAACCGCCGGCTCGGTCCTGGCTCACACTGGGCGGACATCTGCGCACCCGCTTCTTGGCGGGCCTGAGACGACTCTGACGGGACATGCTGGCCCAGTCAGTAGCGTCGCGTTCAGCGCCAGTGGGCGAACGCTCGCGTCCGCCACCGAGAACGGGACGGTCCAATTGTGGGACCTTCACAGCGACAGCTTGGTCGGGACGCTCACGGGGCTCGTCCACATCATCGACACTGTCGCGTTCAGCCCCGACGGGCGGACCGTCGCCGCGGGAAGCAGAGGGGGTGTGGTTCGCTTATGGGACGCGCAGAGTCAGAGCCGGCTCGGCGCGCCGCTGATCGCGCACGCTGGTTCGATCTACAGCGTCGCGTTCAGTCCTAACGGGCGCATCCTCGCGGCTGCGAGCGCCGATGGGACGGTCGAGTTGTGGGACACGCACAGCCACAGCCTCCTGGGAAGGCTGGACAATCACGCCGGCGCGATCGCGAGTGTCGCGTTCAGCCCCGATGGACGCAGCCTTGCGGCCGCTGATATCAGCGGGACCGTTGTGCTCTGGGACCTCGAAAGCCGCCGTCCGCTCGGATCGCCGCTGCGAACCCATCACCTCGTCAATGCCGTTGCCTACAGCCCCGGCGGTCAGACCCTGGCAGCCGCAAACGGCGACAACGGAACAGTGGGCCTGTGGGACGTGCACAGACAACGCCTGGTCGGAACGCTGCGTCTCGATAACTCCGATCCCGTCAACAGCGTCGCGTTCGCTCGCCACATCCGGATTCTCGCGACCGGGAGCGAGGCTGGGACGGTCCAACTCTGGGGACTGGCGCACGACAAACTGATCGCAACTCTCAACGGTGGCACCGGCCCGGTGTTCGGCGTTGCCTTCAGCCCGCACGCGCAAACCCTCGCCGCCGGAGGGTTCAACGGGACGATAAGCGTCTGGCGGGGAATCCCTTAGCGCCCGGGACCCTGGCGCGACGCCAAGGCGCTTTCAGCCGGCCGGCACCAACTGCGGCGCGACCACTGCCTGCCCCCGTGACGTGACGCCGAAGCGGATCTCCTTCACCGGCCCGTAGTCGGGATCGTTGAGGAACCCCCACGCTGCTGCCGTGTCGGCGAAGCGGATCACGACCGTGCTGTTCGGCGGCTCACCCTCCGCGGGCTCGGAGTCGAAGCCGGCCACCAGGACCTCAGCCCCGTGTTTCTTCAACAAAGGTCTAACCGCCGGCAGGTACTCATCGCGGTACCGGTCAACGTCGTCGACTTGTTGCATCAGAACGAAATATGCAGCCATCACATCTCCCTCCGACCTCGTATGGGGCAACACCGGACTATATGTCGCGGTGCTCGCGGTACGAGGGCCGTGTGGAGTAGCGACCTACGCGGCTGTCAGCTTCCTCCCTCGCCCGCTCCGATCTGTGGCGGCTCGGGCGTAGCCCCAGGCCCCACCTCGGCCTTCAGCTGCGCGAGTTCGTCGTCGACGGCGCTCTTGGCTCCGAGCTGCTCAAGCTGTCTGTCGATGTCGTCTTGGGGCGGTCCGAGTGAGGTGAGATCGTCGAACGTACCGGCCGCTTGGAGTTCCTCCACTGCGGACGCGCGGGCTTGCATCTGATCGGTCTTGTCGATCGCCCGCTGCATGGCCTGCCCGAGGTCAGCCATGTGGTCCCCGATGCCGGTCGCGGCCTCCGAGATTTGCACCTGAGCCTCGGACGCGGAGTACTGCGCCTTGATCACCTCCTTCTTGGTCCGGAACTCCTCGACCTTAGTCTGGAGGTTGCGCTCGGCGTCGGTCAACTTCTGCTGCTGTGACTCAAGATCAGCCACCTGCTGATCGAGCGAGCTCGTCTCCTGGACGATGACTTGCTTGCGCTCGATCGCAGCGCGAGCCAGATCCTCGCGCCCAGCGGACATCGCCTCGCGGGCCTGCCCATCAAGCTTGTCGGCCTGCTGCTTCAGCTGTTCCTCCTGAAGCTGAAGACGCTTCTTGGAAGTGACGACCTCGGCGATTCCCTGCTTGACCTTCTGGAGATCTTCCATCTGCTGCTCGTAGGCGTAGTCGAGCGTCTCGGCCGGATCCTCTGCGCGGTCGAGCAGATGCGAGATCTTCGCCTTGGTCACCGTCTCGATTCGACCTGCAAGTCCGGGCATCAATCCCTCCAATCGGGTCAGTCGTTGATGTCGAGCACCGGGGTGATGTCGGGCAGCTGGTGTCCCTCGGCCATGTGCTCGTTTGGGATTACGGCAGTTCCGACGGCGAAGAACTCGATCACGTGGCTGCCCCAGCCGTGGTTGTTCTCGTGAAGCTTGACCTCGACGATCCCGAGCACGCCGTCGCCGATGTCCTCGGCCTCCTTCTGCATCCGCTCCATCGCCAGCTCGCGTGCGTCATACAGCGCCTGCGTGTACTGCTCGAGTTCGACGTTGCGGCCGGTCTGCTTGATCGACTGCATCATCCCGCGGTGGGCGACGTGGTAGACGCAGCTACCCATCACCATCCCGACAGGGCGCTTGCCGGTCTGCATCAACGTCCAGAAGGCCTGGCCTGAGAGGTCGCTAGTGAATGGGCGGCCGTTGGGCGCCCGGTGCAGCTTGCCCTCCTTGTGGCGGATCGCTGTTCCGATGGCGATGAACTCGGCCATGTCGGCGCCCCACTCGTAGCGGCCGATATCGAGCCGGACGCCGACGACACCATCGGCGCCGAGCTGATCAGCCTCCTCCTCCATCCGCGTCATCGCCAGTTCGCGCGCCTCGTACATCGCTTGGCTCAGCACGTCGAGCTCCTGGTTCTGCCGCAGGCTCCCGAACTGGTAGCCCACGTGGTAGATGCTCGAGCCGACAACCAGACCGACGGGCTCGAACCCGGCCTTCTCGACGCACAGATACTCGTTCACCGACAAGTCAGAGGTGAACAGCCCGCGGGCGTTCATCTGCAGACGCTCGCTCGCGTGCTCGGCGAGGCCCTCGGTGCTGTTCGGATCGTAGTTCGCCATTGGCCGCACTCCTTACTCTCGACTAGTCACCGAGGTTGATCGACATCACCGGTCCCGACAGCGGAGCGGGGTGCGGTTCGCGCGCCCCCAATCGGATCGCCGTACCGAGGACGTTCATAGTCACATGGAAGTAGTGGTACCTGTAGCCGCCCTGCTCATATTCGTAGTGATCGATCGTGTGCTCCAGCATCGAGATCACGACGTCGTTGGCCCCCGCTGCGCTCCCCTGCCGACGGACCTCGGCCATCGCCCGGTCACGGGCGTCGTAGACACCCTGGGCGATCTCCGTGATCTCCGTATTCATCTGGGCACCGCGACTGAACATGCGGCTCGTGTTCATCACCCAACTCGAGTTCATGCCGAGCTGCACCGACAGGACCGTCGTATGACCAACCACGCAGCACACGTCCGCGCCGATCCGGCGCAGCTTGTCGACATCCTGACCGGAAAGCGTGGACGTCCCGACCCGGCCACTGGGACGGGGTGGCAGCGTGCTGTCACGCACGGCCGTACCGAAAACGACAAGCTCGATGTTGCCGTCGCGCGACCCCACCGTCATCTCGATCCCGATCACACCGTCTGCGTCAGCCAGTTCGGCCTCCCGGCGCAGCCGGTCGAACGCACGGTTGCGAGCCATGTTCCACGGCTCAGAGAGGCCCGGGATCTCGCCGGTGACGTAGTACGCGCCCTGCGGGCCTATCCAGCCACGCTGTACGACTGATGATCCCATTACCTGCGCCACCGGCCGGAGCCCCGATGCCTGGGCCAGCGCGTACTCCTTGGCGGTCAGATCGCTCGTGAAGAACGGGGTGCTCGCGGTCGCGACCCGCTTCAGGCGCTCTTCGGCGCCGAGCGGGATCCCGCCCTGCCGGATCCGCTCAAGATCGACTTCGGCCGACCTTCTCTCCTCGTCCGTGGGCGCCGGCGGTCTATGCCTGCCAAACGGGGACATCATCAGGATCGTCGCACACGCTGCTAATCGGTAGCTTCGGCCGCCTCGGCAGGAGGCCGTGCTCGAGCGCCAAGCCCGAGTCGCAGGAAGCGAAACGAAGCAATCGTCGCCACGAGCCCGACGATGATCAGCACGATCTGCAACCACGTCGGCGCCCCAAGGATGGCGTGGCCGGCGAAGTAGTACTCGAGCGTGATCAACGCCGACCACGCGAGAGCCGCGACCGCGCTGACCGCTAGGAAGCGGCTCAGTGGCACGCCGCTCGCGCCCGCGACGAGTCCGGCGGCATTTCGTAAGCCCGTGACGAAGCGGGCGACAAAGAGCGGCGCGACGGCGTGCCTCTGGAACTGACCACGGAGTTCGTGGACGCGCTCAGGCTCCTGACGGAAAAGTCGGCCGACGCGGACCAGCACCGGCTCGCCCCGCCAGCGGCCGACTGCAAAGCCGGCTGTTCCACCCAACAGTGCGCCTAGCGTCCCCGCAGCAATAACCCCTGCTAGGGGGAGGCCATTCCTGCTCGATGCGTCGATCCCTGCGATCACGAGCGCGGTACCACCAGGAACCGGAAAGCCCATCGCCTGGAAGCCTGCGGCCAGGAACACGGCAAGCAGGCCGAAATCATGGATCAGCTGGGTGATCTCGTGGGAGCTCACAGCACCTAGTTTGACGACCCCGGTGCGTGCCGGAAACCGATCGCTCGAGCTCACGCACGCTTCTGCATCTCGGTGACCGCGAGCAGCGGCCAGCGCTCAGTAGTGCCGGCCAGCTTGTGCGAGCCTCGATCGGCAAAAGTGAATCCGGATCCGACCACCAGGTCTTTGACCGTTCTGGAGACGAGGATCTCGTCAGGCTGCGCGAGGGCGGCGATGTCGCGAACGATTTCGATGGCCGCGCCGCGGACGCTCTCCCCGATCAGCTCGACCTCGCCGGTGTGGATCCCGGCGCGTACTTGGGTTCGCAGGGCAGCGGCATCGGTCCGTATCGCGTACGCGCACCGGATCGCCTGGGCTGGAGCATCGAACGTAACGAGCATTCCGTCCGCGGGTCGTTCGCGCAGGCGTCCCCGGTGTGCGCGTCCTTGGGCGACGCTCGTATCGTTCACGACCCCGTCGATGCGGAGAATCGTGGTCAGGACGCTGGTAGCCTGACGCGTAGGCGTGCTCGCTTCGAGAAAGTCGCCGATCTCGGCGAACATGCTTTCGAGCTCCTCGCCTTCGGCGAACCGCAGTACGTGGTCGCCGGGCTGTTCGAAGTAGCGGGCGCCGGGAATGTGCTCGGCGATGTAGCGCCCGCAGAACGGAGGGTTGATCCGGTCCCCGGATCGGTGGATCACCAGCGTCGGCACGTGGATCGCGGGCAGGGCGGCGCGCACGTCGATCTCGCGAATCATGCGGGCCATACGGAGAAAGGCGCTCGGGCTGATTGCCATGCGCTCAAATCGACCTAAGGCGCGGCGGGCTTCGGGTGAGTTTGAACGGCTGGGGAGGAAATAGTCGATCGTCGCGCCCTCGCCCCAGCGGTGGGTCCCTATCTCCTCCATTGCCGCGAAGACCTGCTCGGGTCCCGGACCGACCGGATAGTCCGGGGCGGGAAACCAGCGAGCGAAGCCCGATCCGAGAATCAGCGCGCTCACCTTCTCCGGGTAGGTGGCGGCGAACAGGATCGACATCGGAGCGCCCTCTGAATATCCGAACACGATCGCGCGCTCAGAGCCGGCGGCTTTCATCACCGCGTGTACGTCCTCCATGCGCTCCTCGAGTGTGGAGTCGCCGGGTGCGCGGTCCGAGAGGCCCGTGTCGCGCTTGTCGAACAGAATTAACCGCCCGAGCCCGGCGAGCCGACGGTAGAACTGCACGGTCCCAGGGTCCTCCCATGCCAGCTCGACGTGGCTCATCAGTCCGGGGACGAAGAGGACGTCACGGTCGCCGTCGCCGACGACCTGATAGGCGATGTGGATCCCTCCGCTCTCGACGTAACGCGTCCTTGGTGCCGCGCCGTGACCGCGACCTCGTCGCTGGGCCGAGTGGTAAGCGAGTGTCGGGTCCTGGCGCAGGATCCTCGCCTCCAGCTCTCGCAGCTCGGCTGCGGGCTCGATCCCGAGTTGGTCCACGAGCGTGGATCGCAGCTCGCGAAACGCGCGCAACGCCTCCGCCTGGCGCCCGGACCGGTACAACGCCAGCAGCCGCTGGTACCACAGGCGCTCGCGGAACGGCTGGGTCATTGTCAGCATCTCGAGCTCCGCGATCGTCTGCTGGTGCCGACCGCAGTCGAGCAGGGCATCGATCCTCGACTCGAGCGCGCCGAGTCGCTCCTCCTCGAGGCGAGCCTGCTCAGCGATCACCGACTGCGTTTCCTCGACGTCGGCCAACGCCGGCCCGCGCCACAGAGCGAGTGACTGGTCGAGGAGCCGCACAGCTCCCTCCGCGTCCGCGGCAGCGAGCGCGTCCCGGCCGGCAGCGAGAAGTGCCTCGAATCGCAGGAGGTCAAGCTCGTCGGGTCCGACGTGCAGGATGTACCCGGGCGGCCGGGTCTCGAGCCGGCTCGTCTCTCCAACCGACCGCAAAGCGCGGCGCAGTTCCGAGAGCCGGACCCGCAGGTTGGCGGCGGCTCGGTCCGCGGTGAGTTCTGGCCACAGCTGGTCGGCCAGCGCGTCGGCCGAAACGACCCGGTTGGCATTGATCAGCAACAGCGCCAGGACCGCCCGGGTGCGAGCACCGCCGGCCGCGAGCGATCGCCCGGCAACGGTGACTTCCAGCGGACCAAGGACCCCGAACTCCACCACGCTCCCCGACCTACAGAGTAGAGAAGCCAGTAAGTGGTTGGTAATCGGCTCGTGGCCCGGCGGGAATCGACTCGGACGACGATGCCTTCGAACCGAATCCGCAGACCGGACGTAGCCATGAACATGATCGCGTCGGTCGGCCCGTCAGGAGGGCGATCGGAATCGACAAAGAGCCGCGGATGATCGCTCACGCGCACAGAACGATCACCGAGCGCGCGCTCAGCAATGTCAAGCTCGCGCTCGGCGAAGCAAGCCACACCGGGCTCGCATCACGCTCATTCGATCTCGCCCACGAACGACTCGTTCTGATCAACCATCCCGACCCTCAGGACGTCGTCGCCGAAATGGCCCGTGTTGTGCGGCCCGGAGGGTGGGTCGCCCTGCAAGAGGTCGACTGCGAGCTGTGGAGATGCGAACCGAGGCACGACGCGTGGGAGGAGCTGCATCTCGCCTTCGTTGAATTCTCAACCGTGGCGGGCCGCGACCCATCCGTCGGCCGGCGCCTGCCCGCCCTGCTTCGGAAGGCGGGGCTGACCGACGTCGCCTTCGATGTTCACCCCTACCACTGCCGCCCGGGTCAGCCCTACCAGACGCTGCTCTTGTACTTCACAGGCCTCCTTCGCGAACGCATCCTGGAGGCAGGGCTTCTGACCGCCGACCGCCTGGAGGGACTCGAAGCCGAGCTCGAGCAGCACCTGGCTCGTCCCGAGACATTCGTAATCCATCCCCTGTTTTTCCAGGCTTGGGCCCGCCGATAGGGCTCGAAAGGAGACCGTTGTGCAAACCGTCGAGACATCCACCACGGCCGAGCGCACCGCCGCCGGCAAGCTGCTGCCGATGATCTGGGGGATCCACATCTCGCGCTGCGTGTACGCGGTGGCCGAGCTTGGAATCCCCGACCTGCTCGCTGACGGGCCACGCAGCTCCGGCGAACTAGCCGCGGCCACACACACGCACGAGCCCTCGCTTTACCGAGTCCTGCGGGCACTCGCCGGCCTCGGAGTGTTCGAGGAACAAGAACCCCGCACATTCACCCTGACCGTTGTCGGCGAGCGACTGCGAACTGGCGCTTCGGTCGGCATGCGCTCGTGGGCCACCTTCATGGAGGCGATGGGCGGCGTCCGGCCGTTCGCGCATATCCTCGAAACCGTCAGGACCGGCAAGCCGGGCCGCGAGATCGAGTTCGGCACCGACCTGTTCGACTCCCTGGCCCACAACGAGGACGCCGCCGCGACCTTCGATGCGGCAATGGCCGAACGCACCGCCGCCTACGCAACCAGCCTCGCCGATGCCTACGACTTCTCCGACGTTCGGACGATCGTCGACCTCGGCGGAGGCAACGGCACGCTGCTGATTGAGATCCTACGCCGGCACTCGCACCTCACCGGCGTGCTGTTCGAGACCCCAACCGTCGCCGCCCGGGCCGACGCGGTGCTCGACGCCACCGATATCGCCGACCGCTGCCAGGTGGTCGCCGGCGACTTCTTCCAGCAAGTGCCGGACAAGGCCGACTGCTACGTACTCGCGAACGTCCTCCACGACTGGGACGACAAACGGTCGATCGAAATCTTGCGCAACTGTCGCCGAGCGATGTCGCGTGCCGGCCGGGTCCTGATCGTCGAGCGCCTAATCCCCGAGGACGGCAGCGATCCGACGGCCACGCTGCTCAGCGACGTCAACATGCTCATCATGACCGGCGGCGAAGAGCGCACAAACGCGCAGTACGGCCAACTCCTTGCCGCCTCGGGCCTGACGATCGGCCACGTTCTGCCCGTGGCGTATCCGTACGGGGTCATCGAGGGTTATCTGCCCTAGCGAGGCTGTAGTCTGGGCACTCGTGACGGAGAGGGTGCAGGTGCTGAGGGGAGGCCAGGCACTTGCGTACGTCATCGCCGAGGAGCACGACGACGGATCGCTGCTTTTGGCGCCCGAACCGGTGCCTGGCGTCCGGGAGACGGTACCCGCCGAAGACGGCCGTGCCGCGGCCGTCGCGGTTTCTGATGCCGCCGCGATCCTCCAAGTGCGCGACCTGACGGTCGCCTACGGCCCAAAGACGGCAGTCGACACGGTCAGCTTCGAGATCCGCCGGGGAGAGATCTTCGGTCTGCTTGGACCGAACGGAGCGGGAAAGACGAGCACGCTGAGCGCCATCGAAGGGCTGGTCAAGCCCCAGGCCGGAACGATCCTGCTCGACGGCATCGATAGCAGGCGCCATCCCAACCAGGCCAGGGCGCGAATGGGCGTGCAGCTTCAGGCGACCAGCTTTCAGTCCGAGCTCAAGATCAGCGAGATCGTGCGGCTGTATGCCGGGCTGTATGGAGTCGAGCTCTCCGGTCAGCAGATCGCCGAGGGCCTGCGCGCCATCGGGCTCGAGGGCGAGGCGCACAAGCCGTTCAAGCAGCTCTCGGGCGGACAGCAGCAACGCCTTTCCTTGTACATCGCGGTCGTCCACGACCCCGCGCTGCTGCTGCTCGACGAACCGACCGCCGGCCTCGATCCGCAATCGCGCCGCCAGCTGTGGGGCCGAATCGAACACATCCGCCGGGAGGGCGGAAGCATCCTTTTGACGACGCACTCGATGGAAGAGGCCCAGGCGGTTTGCGATCGGGTCGCGATCATCGATAACGGCACGCTGCTGACGACCGAAACGCCGCATGACCTGATCGAGAAGCACAAGGACGACCCTCGGGTCCGCGAGGTCGCGCACGGCAAGGTGACGTTAGAGGACGTGTTCATCGGGCTGACCGGGAGCGAGATCCGTGACTAGCTCGAGAACGGTCGCCAGGCCACCGAATACGGGCGCAGGACCACCACTGCGCCTCGTGTTCAGCTCGCTGCTGCGTGCGGACTTCCTGGTGTTTCTCCAGCACCGCCGGGCGCTGATCATCAGCATGCTGCTGCCAGTTTTCGTTCTGATCAGCACGAGCGGGAGCAAGGCCACCGACAAATTCGGCGGGGCGGAGTTCGTAATCGGGTTGGCGATCGCCTACGGGCTGCTGTCGACGTCACTAATCGGCTACGCCCTGACTGTCGCACGCGACCGGGAGAAGGGCGTCTTCCAGCGGCTGCGCGTAACCCCGGCTCCCACCTGGACGATCATGACCAGCCGTCTGGCGATGCAAGCGCTCGCGAACCTGCTCATCGCGATCGCCGTGGTGATCATCGGCAGCCTGATCCATCACATCTCGCCCTCACCTGGGCAGTACGTGCTGGTCCTGCTGGTCTCGATCCTGGCGGGGGCGGTGTTCCTCAGCCTCGCCCAGGCGCTGGTCGGTCTGGTGAAGTCAGCCGACAGCGTCCAGGCCTGGGCGCGGGTGCTGTTCGCGGTCCTGATCCTGCTCGGGCTTCTCGGCCAGAGCGGAGCGCTCGGCGCCTTCTGGAGCTCGGTTGCGCGCTGGACTCCAGTCGGGGTGGTGATGACGCTGTTCGCCGGCGTGCTCAACCTGCACGCGTGGGACAGCCGCGACACGCTTTCACTGCTGGCGTGCTTTGGCTACATCGTCGTGTTCGCTGGAATCGGTATCCGCTGGTTCCAGTGGGACGCCCGATGAGAGCGGACACGCGAAAGCGTGTTGCGTAATAGCCGCAGGCATAGATGTTGGTTGTGCTCGACCCATACCGGTCCGGCGCGTGGTGGTGGCGGGGTCGGTGGGCCGGTCGGCGGACGCCGGGGTGCTCGCGGACGCCCGGGTGTGGCGGCTAACTGCGATCTCGACGTCCCCGTCGGGTCGAGATCCCGTATTCCCGCCACCATGGCCGCTAATCGGGATCTCGACGCCTGCGCCGCGTCGAGATCCCGTTATCCCGCCACCCGAAGCGGCCGTCGCCCCCGCCGGCATCGCGAGCTTGGCGTTATCCGCCATCACTCGCCATCGCCTGCCGCCCTCATCTGGCCGCCGGAGTGTCGGCCGTGGCGCTATCACGACGCCCTGAGGTTCATGCATCTAACTGAAAGCGCCGGCCGCGACGTGCGGTTCGGGTCGTTCTCCGCGCCTATGCCTTGGCTTCGGGCAGACGCCAGAAGTCTCCGGCCAGCTCGAGCTGATCGAGGATCGCTTGATTGTGTTCGCGACGGCGGGGCTGCCAGTCGGCCGCGAGCCGGTCGCTCCACCAGGCGTGTGCCAGCTCGCATAGCTTCGCCACGCCGATCGTGGCTCCCGGTTCGCGCCCGCCGAGCCACCGTTTGATGTGCTCCTCCGACCGGAAGAGGTTCATCGTGCTTCAGGTGAAGACGATGTCGTCCCACCGGTGCCCGGCCCGAACCAAGCAGTGAAACAGCAGGCGCTCGTCATCGACCCGTTGGTCGCGAACCTCGAGCGAGATCGCTTCACCACAGTCCGGACAGGATGTCTCGATGCTCGCATCCGCATGTAGCGCGGCACAGATCCCGAGTGCGTCCCAGGCGCAGTTCCCGTACCACCAACCGCCGGCAGCCAGTCGCCTACGACGTTCAGCGTAAGTGGACGTCGAAGAAGTCGAGGATCCGCCGCCATGAGTCCTCAGCCGATTCATGGCGGTAGTCCATGCCAATGAATTTGACGAGGTGACCGAGGCCGGGGCCGGCGTTGATGCGGTTCATGAAGCTGTGGCCGGCGTCGGGGTACTCCTTCACGTCGTGCTCGATCCCGAGCGCCCTGAGCGCGTTCTCCAAGCGCTGCGCGCGGCCTTGCAGCCCGCGGTCACGAGCCCCGTAGCTGGCGACAATCGGGCATGCGCCGGCCAGGCGCTGCTCTGCGTCGGCGGGGACCTCGCCGTAGTTGACCGACGCGGCCGAGAACGCATACCGCGGCGCCGACAACAGGGCGAAGCCGCCGCCCATGCAGAACCCGATGATCCCGATCTTGCCGGTGCAGTCCTCGCGGGCGCTGAGCCACCGGCGTGCCCCTTCGATGTCCTCATAGGTCTCGCCGCGCCCCGACCGCGAGGCGCCGAGCGTCGCAACCACGCACCTCATCCCGCGCCCGGAGTACAGGTCGGGCGCGAACGCGAGAAACCCCGCCGTGGCCAGTCGGTCGGCCGCCAGCCTGATGTCGTCGCTGAGCCCCAGCGCGTCCATCACGACGACAACGCCCGGCCACGGGCCGTCGCCCCTCGGCGTGGCCAGGTATGCGCGCAGTTCCCGCTCAGGCGCGGCCTCATACGTCACGTCGGACATCGCGGTCTCCGGTTCATCGTGGTCGCGGAAAGTGTTGCGAAGCTATCCGAACGTGAACGCGTACGCGTGAACCCCACGGTCGAGGAACGTGATTTCGAACGTGCGGTCCCTGACTCGTCCGGGTTGTCGGATCAGCTGATGCAGGCGAGGTTCGGTGACGGTACCTTCGCCGCGCTCGTCGGTATCGATCCCGCGGGCCGCCCCGGGCGGGTCACCGTCAAGGAGCACACGAAAGCGCATACGGTGGGCATCCGGTCCGGGCGCCATGATCAGGTGAAGATCGCGGGCGTGGAAGCGATGTGTGATCCGACCATGCGAGGCGTTCAGCACGGCCGCTTGGCGCCCTATCGTCCAGTCGCCACCGAGCGCCCAATGGTTGAGCGGCAGAACGTCGGGTAGCGCGTATGCCTGAGGCTGGTCCCAGGCGGCGGGGCCTGAGGCGAAGTTCTCGGCGCGGGCGTAGCCGATGTAGGACTCGGGGGAGCGCAGGTGATCCCAGTCCGCGGCAGCCTCTACGCCACGAGCGTCGACCCCGGCCAGCTGCCGGCTGACGTCTGCGGCTCCGGCGGCCTTGAGCAGTAGCTGGATGACGATCTCCGAGTACTCGTACTCACCCTCGCCGAATCGGTGGTGGCGAATATGCCCGTCAGCATCGGCGAAGTACAGAGCCGGCCAGTGTTGATTGCCGAACGCGCGCCAGATTGCATAGTCGCTGTCGACGGCGATCGGATAATCGATCCGCATCTCTTTCGTGGCTCGGCGAATGTGCTCGACCCCTCGCTCGACCTCGAACTCCGGGGTGTGCACGCCGAGCACCACCAGTCCGTCGTCCCGGTACTTCTCAGACCAGGCGCGGACGTAGGGGAGTGTCCGGATCCAGTTGATGCAGGTAAAGGTCCAAAACTCGACCACTACCGGTCGTCCGCGAAGCCCCTCCGGGGTCAGTGGCTCCGAGTTGAGCCATCCGGTGGCACCAGCGAGTGATGGGAGCTCGGCCTCCACGGGGAGCTGAATCGGGGTTGTCATGTCCGTCCTTGATCTGAAGCCACCCTGCCTCCGGGAGGCGGCGCACGCCGGCACCTCCTCCCGGACGGGTGGATTCGCGCTGCAGGCCCGGCTCGGTTATTTGCGCAGCGATCTGAAGCCGGCTCGCATCTCTTCGGAGAAGAGTTGCGGCTGTTCCCAGGCCGCGAAGTGGCCGCCTCGGTCGAGCTTGTTGTAGTGGATGAGGTTGTTCGGATAGGCGCGCTCCGCCCAGCTCCGTGGGGCTTGGTAGAGCTCGTCGGGGAACACGCTGATGGCGAACGGGATCGTGATCGGCTTGGCGTCGAAGAAGTCCGCCTTGTTCTCCCAGTACAGGCGAGCCGCGGAGATCCCGGTGTTTGTCAGCCAGTAGAGCGTGATGTTGTCGAGGAGATCGTCCCGGGTCAGGTCGCTGTCGAGGCTCCCGTCGAGGACCCGTTCGACGAGGCCGGGCTGGCCGGTACCGTCGCCGTGGTCGAGCATGAACGCCGCGAGATCGATCGGCGAGTCGGCGAGCCCGTACAGCGTCTGTGGGCGAGTGGCCATGATCAGCGCGTAGGCCACATGCTTGGCGTAGAAGTTACTCAACTGCTGATACGCGCTCAGCTCCTCGCCTGAGAGGTCGGGCGGCGGCGTGTCGCCGTGCTCAAAGCCCGGGACGAGCTCGGCCGGGGCAGTACCGGGCATGTTTGAGTGAATTCCAAGCAATTCGGGGGCGGCCTGAATGCCCATCTGCTGGGTGACGGCCGCGCCCCAATCGCCGCCTTGGGCGACGAACTCGTTGTAACCGAGGCGCTTCATCAGGACGACCCAGGCCCGCGCGATCCGGACCGGATCCCACCCGGTCGCGGTCGGCTTGGCGGAGAACCCGTGCCCGGGCAGCGAAGGGATCACCAGGTGGAAGGCGTCCGACGCACTCGCGCCGTGCGCGGTTGGGTTGGTTAGCGGCTCGATGATCTTCAGCTGCTCGATGATCGAGCCGGGCCATCCGTGCGTGACGATGAGCGGCAGCGCGTCCGCGTGCTGGGAGCGGACGTGAATGAAGTGGATGTCGAGCCCGTCGAGCTCGGTGATGAACTCGGGTAAGGCGTTCAGCTTCGTCTCGCACCTGCTCCAGTCGTAGTCCGTTGCCCAATAGCGTGCGAGGTCATGCATCACCTCGAGCCGCACGCCCTGCGAGTCGTCGGTGACCGTCTCGCGCTCGGGCCAGCGTGTCGCCTCTATGCGGCGGACCAGGTCGCCGAGCTCCGCCTGCGAAAAGGCGACCTGAAACGGTCGGATAGCGGTCTTATCTCCGGCCACCGGATCGACGGCAGTCGTAGCGGACATCCGCTCCTCCTTGGTTTGTGGGCCGCAGCACCTCACGGTCTGCGGCTGTTTGCTGATTGGCCGGGGACGATCCTCGGTCCTGCCGCCGCTCGCGCCCGTGGCACTCCCTGGTTTGCGCTCCCTGGTCTGCGGGCGGGTTACGCCAAGATCGATTCGCCTTCCGGTTCACGAAGCGCGCCACGGAGGTCTTTGCGCGAGCTGATCCTGAGCTTTGTGAACACCTTGCGCAGGTGCCACTCCACGGTCCGAGGACTGAGGAAGAGCCGCGCACCGATCTCTGGGTTCGACAGCCCGTCGCGGGCCATCTGGGCGATCTGCCGTTCCTGCGCGGTCAGGTCGTCACGTGTCTCGACGGTCCGCTTTCGCGCTCGTTCGCCCGTCGCCAGCAGCTCGTTAGCAGTGCGCGCGGCGAACGCGTCCATTCCGATCGAGGTGAACTGATCGTGAGCGGTCCGCAACTGCTCACGTGCGTCGATCCGGCGGCTCTCGCGGCGGAGCCACTCGCCGTAGACCAAGTGCGCCCGAGCGAGATGGGGCCGCAGCCGCGTGCGAGCCAGCCGTTCGATCGCTTCGCGATACAGGTGCTCGGCGGTCCCGCCCTCGCTCAGTAGGGCACGCGAGCGCGCTTCCATGCCCAAGCCCCAATCGGTCGGGCTGGCGCCGACGTGCTCGGCGAGGCGCCCGAGAGCTCGCAGACCCAGCCCTGGGTGTCCGCTCCTGGCCGCGGCTTCGATCACCTCTGCCAGTGACCACGCGGAAACGAACAGCTCTGGCGCGTCGTCGCTTGCGTCCTGCGCCGCCGCCAGCGCTTCGTCATGGCGAGCGAGGCCGTTGAGCAGAACCGAGTTCGCATAGTGCGCGTACTGGACGGCGGTCCCTTGACCCCCGGCGGCGGCCACTGCGATGGTCGCGTCGATCAGCTGGCGCGCTCGGGCCTCGATGCCCCGGTGTCCGGACAGGATCAGCGCCCCGTACGGTGCCACAGGCGTGCCGGTGGCTTCTCTCACGGACTCGGCCTCGGCGATCAGCGACGCAGCTTCAGCGAACTCCCCGGCGAGCGCGAGCGCCTGCGTGAGCACGTTGAGGCCGACCGCCAGCACGGAAAGCGCGCCCGACTCGCGTGCGACCTCGACCTCACGCGTAGCGACGGCCAGACATGTATCGAAATCCCAGACCGTGACGGCCGCCGCTGTCGCGAGCCACCCCCAACGGAGGACTTCCTCGATCGACACCTCGCGGCTGCCGAAACCTGCCACGGCGCGCTTCAAAACGGGCGCTGCCGCTTGACGTCCATGGGTGAACACGAGCGAGAGCCCGTCCAGCAGCAGATCGGAGGGACGCTCAGCGCCGGGCGGGCGAGGGGCTTTCCCTGCCGCTCGGGAGACATCGCCCAGGCTGCCGGCGCCGGCACACCGGCCTGCAAATAGCGCCGCGCTCCACGCGTCTAGATAGGTCTCGCGGGCGAGTTTCGAATCAAGCGACTCGAGTGTCTTCGCCGCCCGCAAGAGCAGCGGCGGCGCGTCGCTCCCGCGGCTCTGGGCAAACGCCGTCTCGGCGCGCAACATGTCCACCCTTGCGCGCTGAAGCTCGTCAAGCGGCCCAGCTTCCGCGATGGAAACGAGCTCGAGAGCCGCGTCGAACGCACCGGCCTGCAGGCTCGCCTGCGCGGCGTCCAAGGCGCGCTCGGAGCGCCGCGCGCGGTTCTCTGTCAGCTCGACCGCCCGCTCCAGAAACGCTGCCGTGGCAGCTAGTCCACCGCGCGCCTGCGCCCTCCCGGCTGAGCGCTCAAGCTCCGCGGCCACATCCTCGTCCACGCCCGCCGTAGCCAGTGCGCGATGCCATGCGCGGCGATCGGGGTCTCCCTCAGGATCGGTCGCGTCCGCGAGCGCCAGATGGACCGCCTGGCGCTCCGGCACGCGCGCCGAGCGGTACACCGCGGAGCGCACCAGCGGATGACGGAAGCTCACCCGCCCGCCGATCGCGAGCAACCCGTCGGCCTCGGCGGCGTCAGCGACCGCAACCTCAATGCCGAGGTGCTCGGCGGCCGACCACAGCAGCAGTGGATCACCGACGGGTTCGGCGGCGGCGACCAGCAAGAATCGACGCGTCTCCTCCGGGAGCCTCTCGAGCCGACGCGTAAAGCTCTGCTCGATGCGCCCCGACAATGTGTGGGCACGCAAGAACCCGAATCCGACTGCGAGTTCCGCCGCGCTCATAGCCCGCGGCAGCTCGAGCAAAGCGAGAGGATTCCCGCGCGACTCGGCGACGATCTGGTCTCGTATCCGGCGATCCAGCCGAAACGGAACCTCCGAGGCCAACAGCGCACGTGCGTCCTCCTCGCCCAGGCCCTGAACCTCGAACTGCGGGACGCCGTCGAGCACGTCGGGCGCCTCACGCGCGGCAAACACGAGTCCGACCGGCTCCGCGAGGAGCCGTCGGGCCACGAACGCGAGCGTCAACCCCGACGCGCGGTCAAGCCACTGCGCGTCATCTACGACGCACAACAGCGGCCGCTGCTCTGCGGCTTCGGACAACAAGGTCAACACCGCCAAACCCACCAGGAAGCGATCTGGGGCTGCCCCTTCAATCAGCCCGAAGGCGACCTCCAAGGCATGACGCTGCGGAGAAGGAAGCACGCCAACCCGATCGAGAATCGGAGCGCACAGCTGGTGCAGGCTGGCGAAAGCAAGTTCCATCTCCGATTCCACCCCGGACGCCCGGAGCACCTCCAGGCCCGACGCGCCGTCGACCATGTACTCGAGCAGCGCTGTCTTACCCACGCCCGCCTCGCCTCCCAGGAGCAACGTGCGGCTTTCTCCCTGGCTCACAGCCGCGAGCACGCCGTCGAGCAGGGCGGATTCTCGGCGACGCCCGCGCAACGCCTTCATCCCGCCCGGTTCGGGACGACCGTTGGACATAACCGACCGAACATCCTAGACCGAGCGAACTGCCGGCCCTCGGACCGTGAGCACGCTCCGTCGCTCCACGTCCGAGGCGGTTTCAACGCGGCGGGACGGAACGCAAACCAGTGCACCGGACCAGGGAGTCTCACGGGCGCGACCGGCCGGCCGAAGCGCGAGGCTGCTGCTCCACGAACTCGCCGGTCCCCGGGCAACAGAACTACCCGGGTGAGCGCCGTTGGTCCCACTCGAAAGGATGACGATGCAGCCCCCACCGCCCCCAGAGGGAATTGTGCTGGCCCACTTCATCGTCTCGGACGATGTCGAGCGCTCTCGGCGCTTCTACACCGAGGTACTCGGCGGCACGGTGGTCTTCTCCGGAGACGTCACCTACGTCGCGCTTTCCAACAGCTGGATCATCATCAATGTCGGCGGCGGGCCGACGGACGACAAGCCGGCGGTCACCCTGGAGACGCCACGCGATCCCGACCGGGTCAGCAGCTTCCTCAATATCCGGGTCAAAGACATCGCGGCCGTGTATGCCGAATGGAGCGCCAGGGGTGCGAATTTCCTGACTCCGCCGAAACAGCATCAGTACGAGATCCGTTGCTACATCCGCGATCCTGACGGTCATCTGATCGAAGTCGGGCAAACCACGGACCCAGAGGGGGACTGGTCGTTCTGGTCATGATCACCGCGATCATCGGCACTGGAGGGCTCGGATCGGTGATCGCGCGCCAGCTCGCCTCAGGCGGCGAGACACTGCGGCTCTCGAGCGCCAACCGCGAGTCGGCGCAAACGCTGGCCGCAGCGATCGGTCGAGATGCGGTCGTCGCAGCCGGCAACCGCGACGCGCTGCAGGGCGCCGATGCCGTCGTCCTCGCGCTGCGGTTCGTCGCACTGAAGGGCGTCATCGAAGAGATCGCCGACTCGCTAACCGACAAGCTCGTGGTCGTTCCGAGCAACCCGGTCGGGCTCAACGCACAAGGAGAGGTCTACCGTCTCCTGCCCGAGGAGCAATCCTCTGGGGAGGTTGTAGCCGGATGGTTGCCGGCCGGGGCGCGCTTTGCCATGGCCTTTGGAACCATGTCGGCCGATCTCTTCGAGTCCTCCAGCAACCGGTCACCGGAGCGTGCGGTCCTCTTCTACGTGACCGACGATGAGCGCGCTGGCAAGGAAGTCGAGCGGCTGATCCGAACGGCTAGGTTCGAGCCGGTGAAGGCCGGCGGGATCGAGCAGTCGAGTCGGCTCGAGGTTGGCGGTGACCTCCACGATCTCGTGGTCGGGCCCGCGGAGGCGCGTTTGCTCATCGGTGGGGCCTGAGTTACGCCCGGGTCGTCATCCGCGACGCCTGTTATCGAAACGGGATCAACGTCCGCGGGCGACGCCGGGGGACCGTGCCCGTCTGATGTCCGTGAGCGCAAGCGCGACCAGCGCCGCTGCGCCGACCGCGAAGAGCAGTGCGTAGTTCTGCCATTCGCGATAGCGGAAGCTGACCTGGTTGGTGCCCGCGGGGACGTCGACGGCGACGAGGGCCGGCGCCACCATCTCGGTGCGCTGGTGGCGTCCGTCGACCGTCGCCGTCCAGCCCGGGTCAAACGATGTGCTGAGCACGACGACCCCGGGACGACGCATCCGCACCGTCGCCGAGGCCTCGCCGTCGGCGAGGTCGGCGCGTTCGGCGAGGATTGCGCCGGCCGGGGACTGGTTTCGCACCGCGGGTAGGCCATCGCCGCCACCGTCGGACCCGTAGGCGACGCTGAGGTATTCGCCCTTTGCGGCGAGCCCGGAGCGAAGCAGGGGGACGCTGCGGGCGCCCACGTTCGTCCGGTTCGCCGAGATCTCGCCAACGATTCGCCCGGCCTGGACATAGCCGGCGCCGTCGATCGTCCACAGCCGGTAGGGGCCGGCACGCATCGCCGGCCGGGCAGGCACCGGCGGCTCGTCTCCCGCGGGAAGGATCAGGTAGCGGATCCCGAACAGCCGGTAGTCGGAGGGGTCGCGGTCGTCGAAGTAGTACTCGGGGTCGGTCATCAGCGAGGCTGTGCGCAGCGTGTAGCCGACCTCGTCGACGTCGCGGCTCTCCAGGTACTTGAAGACGGGCACCGCGCCGACCGTGAAGTCCTGGCCCCAGTTCGACGGCATCCCGGCGTACGTCCGACCGCCGCCGTTGCGCTCGATCACGGCGACAAGGCGATCGAGCTCGGCGCCCTTGGTGCCGTCGGCGCGGCGCTGAGCCGCGATCGCGGCGGCGTCGTGACGGTCGTAGTTGCCGAGCTGGAGCCACGCGGGCGCGAGCACCGCGATGGCCGCAACCAGTCCGGCGGCCGCGGACAGGCCGGGCGGCCACCGCGAGACGCGCGTCTTGAGCAGCCGCACGCAGCCGGCCGCCAGCCATGCCGCTCCGCGCCCGGCGAGCAGCAGAGCCGCGAGCTGCACGCCCATCATAAACCGGCGGAAGAAGAGGTCAGCGCTGCCCGGGATCAGATCGGCGAGCGACCCGAACGTCGTGCGGCCGAACGCGAATAGCAGGCACACGGCGAGCGCGATCAGCAGCGCGCGAGCGTCGGCGTCCGAGGACCATGCAAGCCACGCCAATCCGAAGCCGAGCGCCGCGAACACGGTCACGACCGGCAGCCGGCCGTGGTCCAGCAACTGCCCGGAGACCAGCCAGTCGATGACCTGACGCGCGCCGTAGCCGTTGACCAGTCCCGTGGGCTGGAAGGGCTCGTTGACGGCCGCCCACGGGCGCTGGTCCAACAGCGGGACGATCACCCATGCCGTTGCGAACAGCGATCCGCCGAGAACGACCGCGGCTCGTCGCAGCCGAGTAAGCAGCGGCGTACCCGCGACCAGCGGCCAGACGAGCAACACCGACAGCGCGAGGTACCCGGTCTCGAAATGAAACGCGACCGTGAGTGCTGTGAACAGCACCGCCTTGAAGTAGCCGCGCCCGTCACGGATCGCGCGCCAACTGAAGCCCCACGCGAGCGGCAGCGTCCACGACGCCCACAGTTGCGTCCAGACCCCGTAGCCGGTCCACACGTAGGCGTGCTGCTCGTAACCGACCCCGGTGGCGCTGAATAAGAACGGGGCCATCGCGGCCGACGCGGCCGCCGCCGGGCGGCCGGCCCCGAAGGCGCGGGCCGACAGGTAGACGCTGATCGGCCACAGCGACATCAGCAGGTACAGCGACCAGCGAAACGCCACGTCAGGCCCGGTCAACAGACCCACCGCGCCGGTCAGGGTCGCGGGCAGGCTCTGGTAATGAAGGAACTGCGGCGACCCCTCGCCGAGGAATGGAAACCAGCTGGTCAGCGGCAGGTGTCCGGCGCGCAGCTGTGAGGTCGCAAACCGCACCATCTGCTCGTGCATCGAGCTGTCGTTCAGGTACGGGACCCCGATCGTGAGCCCGCGAAGACTCACTAGGTTCCAGCAGACCGCGCCGGCAACAAGCAGCCACGGCAACCACGAAACGGTCCGGCCCCCGCCATCGTCCGGGCGCCGGACCGCCGAGCGCGGCCTCGCCGGCGTCCGCACGGGGCGGGCGCCGACGGCCGTCACAGGATCACGAGTTGCCGGTATTGCCCGACCCCGTGTCGCTTGAGGTGAAGCAGCTCACCAGGTGGAAGGAGCCCTCGGCCGTGTTGCCGGCTGACTGGCCCGCCGCGATCGTCTCTGTGCCATTCGCGCCCACGAGAACCCTGACCGGCGTGCCGGCGCCGGGCCCCTGCGAGCACGTGACCGGCCCACTGACGGTCGCCGCTCCAGGCGCCATCTGGATCCCGACCCGCTCGTGGATGCCCATTGAGGCGAGCTTGGCGTCCACCTGCGGAAGGTTCTGGTCCGAGGTGTAGTTCAGGCGCACCAAGACGCCATTGGCGTCCTTCGTGATGGCGAACGCCGGCGTGGTTGCCGCGGTCCCGCCCAGGGCGAGCAGAAGCGCCGCGCCGACGCCCGCCAGCCCGAGCGTGCTGCCCGCGATCACGGGCACACGCAGGCGGGTCGGCCGCGCCCGCGGCGCGGGCACAGCGTCGGCTCGCTCCTCGCGGGCCAGGTCGATGGTGGCGCTGGCGTGGAGCGCATCGCCGAGGCGCTCCAGATCGGGATCGAAATCGAGACGGGTCATGAGTGGTTCTCCTTGAAAGGGGTGAGATGGCGCTTGAGGGCCTTCAGCCCGCGGTGGACGCGGACCCGCGCGGCGGCGGGAGTGGTGTCGAGTGCGCGGGCGATGTCTGAGTACTCCAGGTCCTCCAGTACTCGCAGGCGCACGGCTTCGCGCTCGTGCTCAGGCAGGGTGTCGAGCAACTCGTCGGCTCCGTCGGCCCACCTGCTCTCGGGCACCGGATCGTCGGCGCACTGCGGTCGGTCAAGCCGCTCCTGCAGGCCGAGCCGCTCGGTGGCGCGTCGCTCGAGCGCGCCGCGACGGACGGACATCAACAGCACATTGCGCGCAATGCCGTAGACCCACGGCGCAGCCGAGCCGTTGGCCTCGTCACGGAACCGGGCACGGACAAGCCACGCCTGGGCGAACGTCTCGGCGGTGAGATCGAGCGCCGTCGCCCGGCTGCCGGTGCGACGCGCGAAGTAGCTATGCACCGCCTCTGCGTAGCGTTCATACAACTCCCGGAACGCGTCGGGATCGTGACGCGCGGCGGCGAGCAGCGAGGCGTCGCTGGACACAGCCGGCGCGGGGAGTGTGGGTGAGGATGTCATCGGGGGGTTCATTACACGACCAGCGCTCGGTGTTACCAGCTCACGCGGTTTCCTAGGTCGAGGAGGAGCCGAGCGGCGGCCGAAGAGGGCGCGAGGTCACCGGCCCCGGGTCAGTAGTCGTTCTCAAACGCGAAGTAGGAGCCGCGGATGACTCCGGCCAACTTCGACTTCTGTCTCGCGAATTTGAACCGCGAAGCCAGCTCCGCGGGGACCTCCATGCCCTCGGAGAGCTTGAACCCGACAGCCCGCTTCTTGGGGTCGTCGATTGTGTACATCACGTTGATCGACAAACCGCTCTCGTTGAAGACGTAGGCGATTCGGATGTTCTCGACCTGGAAGGCCGTAGCCGCGAGCGGGCGAGACGAGATGACGATGCCGCGTTCTTCCTTGAGGATCCGGTCCACCTGGTCGATCGTCGTCTTGGCGTCGCTCGCCGGCTCCACCGTGAACGTGTGGTCGTACTTGTTCTTGAAGTAGCGGGCCTCGTGCGCCCGTAGCCCAGCGAGCGCGGCGGCAACCGGCGACGACTCCAGGCCGACGGTCGAGACATCGTTGAAATCGACGGCGTAGGGCATGGCGGGCTACCGAAGCGCGTGTCTACGTCCGCTCACGTTACCCGTCCGCTCGCGCGCGCTGGCGTGGCTGGACGCGCCTGTAACGAATCGGGCCGTTCCCCGTCCCTGGGGCCAGACCAACCGAGAGGACGGTGAGAGGATGAGATTGCGATGGAGCTGAACGCGCTTGCCGAAGCCCCCGCGGCGCGCGTCCGGGCGCTCGATCCAGATGCCGAACTCGTCGCGAGGGCTCGGGCGGATCCGCGCGAGTTTCTCGGGCTGTATGACCGCTACTTCGACCGGGTGCTGGGGTACGCACGGTTGCGCCTGGCGGACGCGGCCAGCTGCGAAGACGTGACGAGTCGCGTGTTCACGACGGCGCTTGAACAGCTTGCACGGTTTCGCGGAGAGGGCAGTTTTGCCGGATGGCTGTTCCAGATCGCTCGGAACACGGTGCGCGACGTGCAGCGCCGGCGCCCCACAGAGCCGCTGGCCGAGGAGCCACCGGCCGCGGACCCAACCCCTGAGGAGTACGTGCTCGAGCGCGAGCGAGCTCGCGAGCTCCACGCCGTGATCGGCCGGCTGCGGCCCGAGCACCAGCACCTGTTGGCGCTCCGTTACGGCGCGGACCTCGGATACGACGAGATCGGCGCGATTCTGGGCGCCGTCCCCGCGACGGTGCGCGTCCGGATGCACCGGATCCTTGAAGAGCTACGACGGAGGTTTCCCCATGACAATGCATGACGACTCACAGTTGGAACTGCTCGAGCGTGATCTGCAACGGCTCGCCGAGCCGCGCGAGGAAGACGAGCTCGTTCGCCTGGCGGTTCGCAGGCAGCTCGCCGCCATGACGGCTCCCGGGCCGCGGCGTCGGCGATCGGTGCGGATCGCCGTCGGTATCGCCGGGGTCGCAGCCGCGGCGGCGGCGATTGCCATCGTCACCGATGTCGGAACATCGGGATCGGGCGGACCGTCCGTTGCGGACGCGGCGGTGATCCATCACGCACTGACGGCTGTCGCTGGGCCGGCGAACTCGATCGTGCACGAGAAGGTCGCCGGCGTGCAGAACGGCGTGCCGGTCGAAGCCGAGTGGTGGCAGCAGACCAGCCCGCCGTACGCAAGCCTCGTGATCAAGGGACCGGTCGGCCACGAGGGCGAGGTCAGCGACAACGGCACCACCTCGTTCGAGTACGAACCCAGGACGAACACGATCACCGAGCAGCCGGACTCATCTCCTCCGACGCCGATCGATCCGGTGTCGCAAGTCCGCCAGGAGCTTGCCAGCGGGCAGTCCCAAGTCGCCGGCACGGTCGTGATCGGCGGTAGCACGCTGTACAAGATCGACCTTCCGAACGGGCTCGTCGGTTACTTCGACACCAGCGACTATCGGCCTCGCTATATGGACGACCCACAGCGTGACGGCTCCGTGGTCCGGGTACGAGTCGTCGCTTACGACTACCTGCCGATGACCGCGTCGACCCGCGCCTTGCTGAGCGTGACGGAGCAGCACCCCGGCGCTCGGGTCGTGCACGCCTCGGATAGCGGATCGTCGAAATAGCGAGTGAGTGGCGTTATAGACGGGCGAGCAGGCTTGAAGGGCTTCGTGCAGGTGGCCGTCCGTCTTTCCATCCGTAGTTCTTCGGGAGACTCAACGGCAAATCGCGGTTGGTCGCGGCGCCGGATGAGAGCAAAGTGCGGTGGGTGCTGCGCATCGATCGGATTGCAGATGTCGACCGGATCTAGCGAAGATCTCGGCCGGGGCGCGCACGCCGCCTTGAATGCCTACCTGGCCTCGGATGACCCCGATGGAGCCGGCCTGTATTTCACGAATGGGGTCTTCCTGTACCGGGTCGTCCGGATGGCTCCGAGCGACGTGGGCGCGATGGTCGAGCTCGAGGACTGCTACTCGCTGGACGTGGTGCGCGTCCCGATCGGCCACTTCCGTACGCGCCGGCTGCGGGTCGTGAGAACAGCGCCCGCTCTGTCTAGCCCAATCGCCTCTGGTTTCTAGCGGCCGCTCGCGGCAGCCGATTCGGTCATGGCCTCCGATGCCCGTCGCTCGATGATCGCCGCGAGGGCCTTCCCGTCTTCGGGGATAGCGTGTAGCTCACCTCTCGCCCCGGGGAATGGACGCTCGACGCTGTTCGCGGGGCGAGTTCCCGATAATCGGTCTTGAGGGCGTCGTTTCGGGAACTCGACCGGTGAGGGGCGGCGAGTTACCAGTTATCCGCCAACGAGCAGCGCGGTCTAGGTCGGCGACGGTTATCACGTCGGCCTGCCGGGGGAAGATCCGCTCGGTCAGGGACTCTTGGACCTCGGGCTCGCGGTCGGCGGTGGCGTCGGCCGACACGAGGACGCGTCGACCGGTCGCGATCAACACGGGGTGGACGTACATGCCGAGCTTGGCGCGGGCGTACGGCGTGAGTTCGGACGGGGACGCCTTCACGGAACAACTGCCGGTCAGGTAAGCAGAGCCAGGCGCCGGCATCCTTGACGTTCGGCTCATACCGGTGGGTCAGCAAACCCAGGAGGGTGAGCGCGGCTATCACGCCGGCGATCCACAGGACCGCCCGGAGCTTGTCGTGGGACCCGACCACGATCGCAGTCGGGAACCCGATCAAGACAGCGAGACCAAAGAGGCGGAGGACGGTTTGTGTCGCGCAGACTTGCGGTCATCCCGTCGCGATCCCGGATATCAATCATGAGCGGAGCGTGAACGCGGACGAGCTCGAGGTCCAGCGGACCATGGTGTCGCTTCGGGCACCTGAACGGGCTCCGCTCAGAGCGCCGGCGGCTGGGGCACCGACGAGTGGTTCCTGTGCGGTTGCGATGGGTAGCCGCTGACGTACGGGCAGGAAAGAGAGGAGCGACGATGGCTTACAAATTTGAAGCGGATGAGTCGGTTCGCGGCGCGATTCTCCGGTGCTCCCGCGAGCAGCTTGATGAGGCAGTTTTCGAGTTGAGCGAAGGGACCAGCACGGATCCTGTGAGCGCGGTCCATGAGGCGCGTAAGGCGATCAAGAAGCAACGATCTCTGTTGCGTCTGGCACGAGGCGCGATGCCGAGCGGACAGCGTCGGCGCGAGAACGCGGCGCTGCGGGGAGCGGCGCGCCGGATCTCGGGGGTTCGCGATGCCGACGTGCTGATCGCAACGATCGGTCAATTGTCGGAGCGGTTTGCGGGTCAGCTGCCGGCCCACGCCTTCGAGAGCATTCGGTCGTATTTCGATGCCCGCCGATCCGCTCAGAACGGAAATGGAGGCGGGTCGGTTCTCGACGGCCGCGCCGTTCGCGAACTCGCGGCGGTGCGCGCCCGCATGGACGATTGGGACCTCCGCGCAGGAGGATGGAAAGCCCTCGAGCCTGGGCTGCTGCGCGCCTACGGGCGCGGGCGGGCGGCGTTCGCTCGCGTCGGTGTCGGCGGCGAGATGGAGGATCTGCACGCCTGGCGAAAGCGAGTTAAGGACCTCTGGTACCACGAGCGTTTGCTGGCACCCACATGCGGTCCGACGATGGCTGGTCACGCCAAAGAGCTGGACCGGCTCTCCGACCTCCTGGGCGATGACCACGATCTGGCCCTGCTCAGACAGGAGTTGACCGCGGACAGCACGCCGGTGGCCGTGGATCTCGGTGCGGTGGTCGGCCTGATCGACTATCGGCACACCGAGTTGCAGAGCGAGGCGATCCATATCGGCGACCGGGTGTACGCCGAGACACCGAAGGCATTCCGGCGCAGGATGGGCGAGTACTGGAACGCGGGGCGGGCGTTGGCTCGGGCGCCGCACGAGGAGCATCCGGCACAGCTCGCCGCGGCGACTCGGTGAAGCCCCGCTCGTCGCTCGGCGATATGGCTTGAGGCCGTCGGGGCAGCGCGGCGATGGCCCGGATAGTGTCGCGACGTGCGCCTGGGCATTGCCGATCACCTTGGCTGGGCGATCGCGGTAACCGCGTCGGAGGACCACGAGGTGGTGGACCGCCGGCGGCTCGAGCTGGTTGAACCCGGCATCACCTCGGCACCGATTCACTACGAGAGCCGGCGTCTCGATGTCGCGGGCACGGCTGCGCTCGTCGCCCAGGTGCGAGCGGCGGTCGTGCGCGCGACATCGGCTGCGCTCGACGAGCTAGTCGCCGCGCTGCCGGCGCCCATCGGCTCAATCTCGCTCCGGGTATGGCCGCTCGACTTTCCCGACGACATTGCCGTTCAACGTCGTGCGCCCTACGAGGCGCGGGCCGACGCGATCATGTACCGCCGGGAGCTGGCCGAGCTCGCTCACGATCGCGGCTGGCAAGTGAACGTCTACGACGCGAAGGCGGTGGAGGAGCAGGCGATCAGGCTGCTGGCCGAGCGCGCGGACGAGGTCCTGCGGGGGCCGCGGGCAAGGCTCGGGCCGCCGTGGACGAAGGACCATCGAGTCGCGCTCGCGGCAACGATCCTGGCCGGCTGACCGCGTCCACCGCCAGGGGGCGGCGTGGTGGCCGCGAGCCCGATCGGGTGAGGCAGGGTCCACTAGGATCGGCCGCGATGCGGCGAAGGGGAGGATTCAGAACGGTGCTGGGTGCGCTGGCGGGGGTCGGCGTGCTGATCGGAACGCTCATCAGTTCGTCGGCGGCGTCCGCGACCGGCTTCGGCAACCCCAACGGGGACTTCGCCGTCCCGTCCGCCGGCCTGGCGGTCAACACGAGGCACCCCAGCCACGTGATCGGGAACGGCCGGCCGGCAAGTTGCACGTCGGCCGCGGTCGTGCACGCCGTCGCCGCCGGCGGGATCATCACGTTCGACTGCGGGCCCAAGCCCGTCACGATCGTGATGACCACGACCGCCAAGGTGATCAAGACCCGGCACCTGGTGGTGTTGGACGGCGGCGGCCTGGTCACGCTGAGCGGCGCCGGCAAGCGCCGAATCCTGTACTCGGACACCTGCGCGGGCACCTGGTCGACCGATGACTGCGTCGATCAGCCGTATCCGCGGGTCGTGGTGCAGAACATCACGCTCGAAGACGGTTACGACGGCACACATCAGGCCACGTGCGCGACCAACGTCCCGGCGTGCTGGTACGGCGGGGTCGACGGCGGTGGAGCCATCTACCTCGAGGGAGGCCAGTTCAAGGCGGTCAACTCGCAGTTCGTCGACAACCGTTGCTACGCCTACGGCCCTGATCTCGGCGGAGGCGCGATCCGCGCCCTGGCCCAGTACCAGAACCGCCCGGTGTACATCACCAACGACACATTCCGCGGCGGCCGATGCTCGAACGGCGGTGCGCTGAGCAGCATCAGCGTCCAGTGGGATGTCCTCAACAGCGTGTTCACGAACAACAAGGCGATCGGCTGGGGGGCAAACCCGGCCTCGAGCGGCACGCCGGGCGGCGGCAGCGGCGGTGCGATCTACCTCGACGGCCGGGACGACAACGTGCTCATCGCCGGCACCGTGATGCACGACAACTCCGCGCGAGAGGGCGGCGGCGCCGTATTCGACGTCGTCGACAGTGGCTGGGGCGCGCTGACGTTCAACGAGTCGCATCTCCACAACGACACCAGCGGAGAGTTTCAGACCTTCCCCGGCGTCTATTACGACCTCGACGGGCACGACAGGCCGCCCGTGATGATCAACTCCACCGACGGCTGACTAATTACCGACGAGCTCCCGGAACGCGGGGTCGTCGCGAGCCCGGTCGAAGTCGGAGTCGCCGGCGGCAAACTCGCGGATGCGGTCCGAACGCTCGATCGCGCGCCGGAGGTGCTCGATAGCGTCGGCCGTCCGTCCCGCGAGGCTCTCGCAGCACGCGACGTTGTAGAGGAGCATCGGGTACCCGGGATGAGCCTCGATCAACTCCCGTCCGCGATCGGCGGCCTCGGCGTACTCGCCCGACCGGTACAGGGGGACGATCGCCGCCCAGATCTCGAAGCCGTTTGGCTCATACACCCTTCCCGGCGTTCCGCCGACCGCGATGATCGTCGTCGCGGGCTCCTCGGCGAACGCGGTGCGCCTCGCGCCGGCGGGGATGAAGACCAACGTACCCGCGGGTGCATCGATCTGCTCGGCCTCGATCTCGAACCTCGCGCGGCCCTGTTGGACGAGGTAGAGCTCCTCTTCTCCGTTCTCCTCGTCCTCGTCGTGCTCGTTGATGATCCGGT
>Ga0335076_10000541_pt1 | contig 35327 bp, 25 predicted proteins | sample Lox_Sample_25_FD_206717 | JGI IMG/M metagenome (GOLD analysis project Ga0335076, IMG submission 206717) | Soil microbial communities from Loxahatchee National Wildlife Refuge, Florida, United States - Lox_Sample_2.5 | ecosystem: Environmental > Terrestrial > Soil > Wetlands | place: USA...
CCATCATCCTCCACGCGCGCTGGGGTCGGTACGTGACGGAGAAGGGGATCATGGCGATGGCGATCTTCGGGAACGTCATCACCAGCCTCTCCTGGTTCGGCGTGAACATGCTCGGGGTGGGGTTGCACTCCTACGGGTTCATGGACAAGGCCTTCTACGCCCTGGCCGTGTTCATCGGCTCGCAGCTCCTGCTCATGGGCCTCACCCTCCTGCCGCGGCAGTTCTGGAAGGGCCGGGCGGCCGCGCCCGCCTCCGGGCGAGGGCCCGCCCCCGCCGCCGGCCGGTAGCGCCGCCCGCGCCCGGGCCGCCGGACGTCGCCGCAGGGTTCGCCCGCCGCCCCGCGCCTTGTGGGGCGGCGGGCTCCGTCGTAGCCTGCCGGCCGCTCGATGACCCGCCCGCCCGGCATCCGGCTCCTCGGCGCCGCCGCCCTCCTCGCGGCCGCGGCCGCCGCCGCCGCGCAGGACGCCGCCGACCTCCCCGGCACGCCCGCGCGCCCGGTGCTGGTCGGGGCGGACCCCGACTACCCGCCCTACGAGTTCCTCGACCGGAACGGCCAGCCGGCCGGCTTCAACGTCGACCTGACCCGCGCCATCGCCGAGGTGATGGGGATGGCGGTCGAGTTCCGGTTCGGCCCCTGGGCCGACATCCGGCAGCGGCTGCTCCGGGGGGAGATCGACGTCCTGCAGGGGATCTCCTGGTCCGAGGAGCGGGCCCGGACCCTGGAGTTCAGCTCCCCGCACGCCATCGTCCACCACGCCATCTTCGCCCGCCGGGACGCCCCCCGCGTCTCCAGCCTCGAGGAGCTGCGCGGCAAGCGGGTGATCGTCTTCGGGGGCGGGATCATGGACGAGGCCCTCACCCGGCGCGTCCAGGGGGTGGAGGTGGTCCGGACCGGCACCCCGGCCGACGCCCTGCGTCTCCTCGCCTCCGGTCAGGACGATTACGTGGCCCTCGCCCTCCTGCCGGGCGTCTGGATCACCCGCGAGCTCGGGCTCGACAACGTCCAGCCGGTGGCCCGGCGGGTGGCGGTGGAGCGCTACGGCTACGCGGTCCGGAAGGGGAACGGCGAGCTCCTCGCCCGCTTCGACACCGGGCTCGCCATCCTGAAGCGGACCGGCCGCTACGACGCCATCCACGACCGGTGGCTCGGGCCGCTCGAGCCCCAGGGCGTCCCCTGGGGGACGCTGCTGCGCTGGGGGGCGATCGCCGCCCTCCCGCTCGGGCTGGCGGTGGGCGGGACCGTGCTCTGGTCGCGCTCCCTCCGGCGCCTGGTGGCGCAGCGGACCGCGTCGCTCCAGCGGGAGGTGGCCGAGCGGCGCCGGGCGGTGGAGGAGCTGGAGCGCCGCCAGGCGGAGCTGGTCCAGGCCTCGAAGATGGCGGCCCTGGGGGTGCTGGTCTCCGGGGTGGCCCACGAGATCAACAACCCGAACGGCTACATCCTCCTCAACATGCCCACCCTGAAGGCGGCCTTCGCCGACGCGGTCGAGGTGCTCGACGGGCGCCGCGCCGAGCTGGCCGGGCTCAAGCTGGCCGGGATCCCCTACGGGCGGATGCGGGAGGAGCTCCCGCGGATGCTGGACGAGATGCTGGAGGGCGGCCGGCGCATCAAGCACATCGTGGACGACCTCAAGGACTTCGCCCGCCGCGAGGACGACCCCCGGCTCGAGCCCACCGACGTGAACGAGGTGGCGCGCGCCTCGGTGCGCCTGGTGGACGCCGCCCTGCGGAAGGCCACCCTCCGCTTCGAGCTGGCCCTGGCGCCGGACCTCCCCCGGGTGCGCGGGAACGGGCGCCGGATCGAGCAGGTGGTGGTGAACCTCCTGCTCAACGCCTGCCAGGCGCTCCCCGGCCCGGAGCGCGGCGTCCGCCTCGCCACCCGGCACGACCCGGCGCTCCGGCAGGTGATCCTGTCGGTGGAGGACGAGGGGGTGGGGATCCCGGCGGAGGACCTGCCCCGGCTCGCCGACCCCTTCTTCACCACCAAGCGGGAGACCGGAGGCACCGGCCTGGGCCTCTCGGTCTCCAGCCAGATCGTGCGCGAGCACGGCGGGACCCTGGAGTTCCGCTCCGCGCCGGGGGCGGGGACCACCGCCTCGCTGGCCCTGCCGGCGCTCGAGGGGGAGGACGCGTGAGCGAGGGCTTCTACCCGCCCTTCGGGGTGCTGGTGGTGGACGACGAGCCCGCCTGGCTCCGCTCGGTCGGCCTCACCCTGGAGCGCGCCGCCGGGATCACCCACCTCCTCGCCTGCCAGGACGCCCGCCGGGTGATGGAGATCCTGGACGGCGACGACGTGGGGGTGGTGCTGCTCGACCTCACCATGCCCCACCTCTCGGGCGAGGATCTGCTGGGCAAGATCGCGGTCGAGCACCCCGAGGTGGCGGTGATCGTGGTCTCGGGGCTGAACCAGGTGGAGACCGCCGTGCGCTGCATGAAGCTCGGCGCCTTCGACTACCACGTGAAGACGGAGGAGGAGGACCGGCTGGTGGCCGGGGTGCTGCGGGCCATCCGGATGCAGGAGCTGCAGCGCGAGAACAGCGAGATGACCGCCCGCTTCATGTCGGGCGAGCTGCGGTGCCCGGAGGCCTTCGCCCGGATCGTCACCCAGGATCGGACCATGCTCACCCTCTTCTCCTACGTGGAGGCGGTGGCGCGCAGCCCCCAGCCGCTCCTGGTCACCGGGGAGAGCGGGGTGGGGAAGGAGCTGGTGGCGGCGGCCGCGCACCAGCTCGCCGGCTGCCCGGGGAAGCTGGTGGCGGTCAACGTCGCCGGGCTCGACGACGCGGTCTTCGCCGACACCCTCTTCGGCCACGTGCGCGGCGCCTTCACCGGGGCGGACCAGGCCCGGCGCGGGATGGTGGAGGAGGCGGCGGACGGGACGCTCTTCCTCGACGAGATCGGCGACCTCTCCATCCCCTCCCAGGTGAAGCTCCTCCGCTTCCTCCAGGAGGGCGAGTACTTCCCGCTCGGCAGCGATCGCCCGAAGCGGGTCAAGGCGCGCGTCATCGCCGCCACCCACCAGGACCTGGCCGCCAAGGAGCGGGCCGGGCTCTTCCGGCGCGACCTCTACTACCGCCTCCGCACGCACCGGGTCCGGGTGCCGCCCCTGCGCGAGCGGAGGGAGGACATCCCCCTCCTCCTCGAGCACTTCCTCGGCGAGGCGGCTGCCTCGCTCTCGAAGAAGAAGCCCACCGCCCCCCGCCAGCTGGCGCAGCTCCTCCAGACCCACGACTTCCCCGGGAACGTCCGCGAGCTCAAGGCGATGTGCTTCGACGCCGTCAGCCGGCACAAGGAGCGGGTGCTCTCCATGGACGCGTTCCTCGAGGCGATCGGGCGGCAGGGGCAGGCCCCGGCGGCGGGGGACGGGCGGGCGGGGAACCCCTTCTCCGGGGTGGAGCGGCTCCCCAGCTTCGACGAGGCCCTGGAGCTGCTGGTGAACGAGGCGATGGCCCGGGCAGGCGGGAACCAGACCCTGGCGGCGCGCCTGATCGGGATCTCGCAACCCTCGCTCTCCAAGCGGCTGAAGAGCTACCGGCGCTGAGCGGCGCCCGAACCGGCATGCCCGGAGGAATGGCATGCCCGAGGGCATTCCGCGCGGAACCCCCGGTCCTCCTTGGCGATGCCGGGGGGGCACCCCCGGGGCGCATGCCCCCCGGAATACCCGTTCGATCGTGCCGCGGTGCGTGACAGGCCGGTGGCGCGTCGGGATTTTTCGTTTCCGCCCGGCGGCACCGCGCGTGCTCCTGCCCCTCACCTCCGGAACCCCGAGGTCGAGCCAGGCGCCGCATCGGAGGTGGGGTCCCCGGAGCCAACCGCTGGCCAAGGAGCCCCCCGATGCTGAAGCGCCTCCTGAAGAGCCTCTACTTCCAGGTCATCTGCGCCGTGATCCTCGGGGCGCTGCTCGGCTGGCTCTACCCGGCCGCCGGCGCCAAGATGAAGCCGCTCGGCGACGGCTTCATCAAGCTGGTGAAGATGCTCATCGCCCCCATCGTGTTCACCACGGTGGTGACCGGGATCGCCAAGATGGGCGATCTGAGGAAGGTGGGCCGGGTCGGGCTCAAGGGGATCGTCTACTTCGAGGTCCTCACCACCCTGGCGCTGGTGATCGGCCTGATGGTGGCCAAGTGGTACCAGCCGGGCGCGGGCATGAACGTGAACCCGGCCACCCTCGACACCAAGGCGATCGCCAACTACACCAACCCGAACGCCCACCTGAACACGGTGGACTTCATCCTCAACATCATCCCCAAGGACGTCGCCGACGCCTTCGCCAAGGGCGACATCCTGCAGGTGCTCCTCTTCGCCGTGCTGTTCGGGGTGGCGCTCGCCTCGATGAAGAAGGCGGGCGAGCCGGTCCTCCACTTCATCGACGGGCTCTCCGCCGTCCTCTTCAAGATCGTCTCGGTGGTGATGCGGCTCGCCCCGCTGGGCGCCTTCGGGGCGATGGCCTTCACCATCGGCAACTTCGGCCTCGGCACCCTGCGGCAGCTCGGCGGCCTGATCCTCTGCTTCTACACGACCAGCGCGCTCTTCGTCTTCCTGATGCTCGGGACCGTGATGCGCGTCTGCGGCCTCTCGATCGTCAAGTTCCTCCGCTACATCTGGGAGGAGATCCTGGTGGTGCTCGGCACCTCCTCGTCCGAGTCGGCCCTCCCCCTGATGATGCGGAAGATGGAGCGGCTCGGCTGCTCCAAGTCCGTGGTCGGCATGGTCGTGCCCATGGGCTACTCGTTCAACCTGGACGGCACCTCGATCTACCTGACCCTGGCGACCCTCTTCATCGCCCAGGCGACCAACACCCACGTCACCCTCGGCCAGGAGCTCGAGATCCTGGCGGTGCTGCTCCTCACCTCCAAGGGGGCGGCGGCGGTGACCGGCGGCGGCTTCATCACCCTGGCCGCCACGCTCTCCGCGGTGGGCAACATCCCGGTGGCCGGCCTCTGCCTGCTGCTCGGCATCGATCGGTTCATGTCGGAGGCCCGCGCCATCACCAACCTGATCGGGAACGGGGTCGCCTCGGTGGCCGTCTCCCGCTGGGAGGGCGAGCTCGACGGCGAGCGCGCCCGGGCGGTGCTGGACGGCCACGAGCCGCTCGAGGCCGCCCCCGCCCCGGAGAACGACGCCGCCGCGGCGGCCGCCTAGGCGGCCCCGGAGCTCCTGACCATGAAGCGGATCCTCGCGGCCCTGTCCCGACTCTGGAACACCCTCCGGGACGCCGACGCGCGCACCGCGCTCCGGCGCCAGGAGGTCCCCAGCCGCAAGTAGCGCAGCCCGGGGCGGCTCCCCCTTGCCGCCCTCTCATCCGAGAGTCGACATCGAGACCCCGGCCGCCGCGAGGCGCGCCGGGGTCCGCCGTCTTCGGGGACCGCCCGTCGCCGCGGGCGAGCTTCGCCCTTCCGCGGCCGTGCGCTGCGCGCTCAGGGCGCGGCCGGCGCGCCGGCGACCGGCGGGCGCTGCAGGGCCCGCCGCTGCGCGTCGAGCGTGGCGACCAGCTTCGGCACGCCGCCGAGCTGGAGGAGCTGCGGGAGCTGCTCCTGGTAGCCCTCGAGGAGGGCCAGGCCGCCGACGGTGGCGTCGTAGATGCGCCAGCGTCCATCGTCGCCGTGCCGGAGCCGGAAGGCGAGGGGGACTTGCTGGCCGCCGGACGTGGCGACCGCCTGGACCTCGGCGTCCCGTCCCGCCTGCCGCGCGGGACGGACGGCGAGCGTCCACCGGGCGCCGGGCGCGAGCCGGGGGAGGTAGGTCCCCTCGAGCAGGGCGCGCAGCGCCGCCACCACCCGCTCGCGGTCGCGTTCCGGGAGGCGGCTCCAGTGGCGGCCGAGGCTGCGCCGCGCCAGCTCCCGGTAGTCGACGCGGTCCGCGGCGAGCCGCGCGAGCTCCTCCCGACCGGCGCCGGCCTCGAGCGCGGCCCGGAGGCTGGCGTCGGCGTCCCGGAGGGCGGCGGCGGGGTCGGGGGCGGCGGCGAGGAGCGCGGCGAGCGAGAGGGCGGCGACCACGCGCTCCCATCTATCACGCCCGCGCCCGTCGCGGTCGCGCCCGCGACCCGGGCGGTCGCCGGGTCCGCCCGGCCCGGGAGCGCCCTGCGCCGCTCGTGGAGCTCGGGCGCCTGAACCGGACCGCAGGGGTCACGCCCCCCAGTCCAGCACCACCTTCCCCGACTGCCCGCTCCGCATCACGTCGAAGCCGCGCCGGAACTCGTCGACGGGGAAGCGGTGGGTGATGACGGGCGAGACGTCGAGCCCGCTCTGGAGCATCGCCACCATCTTGTACCAGGTCTCGTACATCTCCCGGCCGTAGATGCCCTTGAGCTGGAGCCCCTTGAAGACCACCTGGCTCCAGTCGATCGCCTCCTCGCCCGGCATGATCCCGAGGAGGGCCACCCGGCCGCCGTGATTCATCACCTCGAGGAGCTGACGGAAGGCGCGGCCGTTGCCGCTCATCTCCAGGCCGACGTCGAACCCCTCCTTCATCCCGAGCTCCTCCATCACCGCGCGCAGGTCCTCCCGGGCGACGTTCACGGTGCGCGAGGCCCCGAGCCTCGCGGCCAGGGCGAGCCGGTAGTCGTTCACGTCGGTCACCACCACGTGGCGGGCTCCGACGTGGCGGGCGATGCCGGCTGCCATCACGCCGATGGGGCCGGCGCCGGTGATGAGCACGTCCTCGCCCACCAGGTCGAAGGAGAGGGCGGTATGGGCGGCGTTGCCGAACGGGTCGAAGACCGCGGCCACCTCGTCGGGGATGTCGTCCGGGATCCGGTAGACGTTGTCGGCCGGGATCGCCAGGTACTCGGCGAAGCAGCCGGGGCGGTTCACCCCCACGCCGATGGCGTGCCGGCAGAGGTGGCGCCGCCCCGCCCGGCAGTTGCGGCAGAAGCCGCAGGTGACGTGCCCCTCGCCGCTCACCCGCTCGCCGATGCGGAACGCGTCCACCTCCGAGCCGAGCCGCTCCACCCGGCCGACGTACTCGTGCCCGACGATCATGGGGACCGGGATGGTGCGCTCGCTCCAGGCGTCCCAGTTGTAGATGTGGACGTCGGTGCCGCAGATGGCGGTCTTCGAGATGCGGATGAGGACGTCGTGGACGCCCACCTCCGGGAGCGGGGCGTCCTGCACCATCCAGATCCCCTCCGCGCGGCGGGACTTGACGAGGGCCTTCACGTGGACTCCGTTCCGGGGGGGCTAGACGACCCCGAGGGCGCGGCCGACCTTCTGGAACGCGGCGACGGCGCGATCGAGGTCCTCGCGCGAGTGGGCGGCGCTCACCTGGGTCCGGATCCGCGCCTGGCCGCGGGGCACGACCGGGAAGAAGAAGCCGACGGCGTAGACCCCCTCCTCGAGGAGCCGGCGCGCGAATTCCTGCGCCAGGGGGGCCTCGCCCAGCATCACCGGGACGATGGGGTGCTCACCCGGCAGGAGGCGGAAGCCGGCCCGGCCGAGCTCGGCCCGGAAGTGGCGGGCGTTCTCCCGGAGGCGCCGGCGGAGGTCGTCGCCCCGCTCCAGCAGGTCGAGGACCGCGAGGCTCGTGGCGGCGATGACCGGGGCGAGGGTGTTGGAGAACAGGTATGGCCGGGCCTTCTGCCGGAGCCAGGCGACGATCTCGCGCGAGCCGGCCACGTAGCCGCCCGAGGCCCCGCCGAGCGCCTTGCCCAGCGTGCCGGTGACCAGGTCCACGCGGCCGGTCACGCCGAAGAGCTCGTGGGTCCCACGGCCCCGCTCGCCCACGAAGCCGACGGCGTGGCTGTCGTCCACCATCACCAGCGCCCCGTGCTTCCCCGCCAGGTCGCAGAGCTCCGGGAGCTTCGCGAAGTACCCGTCCATGGAGAAGACGCCGTCGGTGGCGATCAGCTTGAAGCGGGCGCCCGCCAGGTCCGCCTCCACCAGCCGGGCGGAGAGCTCGGCCATGTCCCCGTTGGCGTAGCGGTAGCGGCGCGCCTTGCAGAGCCGGATCCCGTCGATGATCGAGGCGTGGTTGAGGGCGTCGGAGATCACCGCGTCCTCCTCGCCGAGGAGGGCCTCGAAGACGCCGCCGTTGGCGTCGAAGCAGGAGGAGAAGAGGATCGCGTCCTCGAAGCCGAGGAAGCGGGCGATGCGCCCCTCGAGCTCCTTGTGCACGTCCTGGGTGCCGCAGATGAAGCGGACCGAGGAGAGCCCGAAGCCGGTGCGGGGGAGGGCGGCCCGGGCGGCCTCCACCAGCTCCTGCCGGCCGGCCAGCCCCAGGTAGTCGTTGGCGCAGAGGTTGACCACCCGCCGCCCGTCGGCCTCCACCCAGGGCCCCTGGCGGCTGGTGATCACGCGCTCCCGCTTGAGGAGGCCCTCGGCCTCGAGCTGGCGGAGCTCGCCTCGCAGGTGCTCGGTGAAGGCGGTGCTCATGGGCTCCTCCACGCCCCGCGGCGGGGCGCCACGGTTCTAACCGGGGCGGGCTGGCACCGCCCCTCTGCCCCGGGGCGGGGCGGCGGCCGATACGTTACAACGGGTCTCGATGGCGCGCCGCGCCGGCTCGCTCGACCTGCCCTTCCACCCCGCGGTGCGGGAGTGGTTCGCCTGCGCCTTCGGGGAGCCCACCCCGGCCCAGCGGCTCGGCTGGCCGCCCATCCACGCCGGCGACAGCACCCTGCTGCTCGCGCCCACCGGGAGCGGGAAGACGCTGGCCGCCTTCCTCTCCTGCCTCGACCGGCTGATGTTCGCCCCCGAGCCGCCCCGGCGGGAGCGGCTGCGGGTGGTCTACGTCTCCCCCCTCAAGGCGCTGGCCGTGGACGTGGAGCGGAACCTGCGCCTTCCCCTGGCCGGCATCGCCGCCGCGGCGGTGGAGCGTGGCGAGGCCCACCGGAGCCCGGCGGTGGCGGTACGGAGCGGGGACACGCCCGCCCGGGAGCGGGTCCGCTTCGCCCGGGAGCCGGCCGACATCCTGATCACCACCCCGGAGTCGCTCTACCTCCTCCTCACCTCCGCCGCCCGGGAGACGCTCCGCACCGTGGAGACCGTGATCGTGGACGAGATCCACGCCCTCGTCCCCACCAAGCGCGGCGCCCACCTCGCGCTCTCGCTGGAGCGGCTGGAGCGGCTCACCGGTCGGCCCCTCCAGCGGATCGGCCTCTCCGCCACCCAGCGCCCCCTCGAGGAGGTGGCGCGGTTCCTGGGGGGGGCCGGCCCGGCCCCGGCGCGCCCCCCCGGCGGCCGGCGGCGGCCGCGCCGCCCCGCGCCCGCCGGTCCGCCCGGGGCGTTGGCCGAGTTCCGCGAGCCGGGGGCCGCGGTCCGCTACCGCCCGGTGACGGTGGTGGACGCCGGGGCGCGAAAGGCGCTCGCGCTCACCGTCGAGGTTCCGGTCGAGGACATGGCGCGGCTCGCCCGGGCGCCCGCAGTGGACGGCGCGGAGGGCGCCGGGGGAGGGGAGGCGGGCGGCTCCATCTGGGCGGCGATCCATGGCCGCCTCCTCGAGCTCGTCCGCGCCCACCGCTCCACCCTCCTCTTCGTGAACAGCCGCCGGGTGGCGGAGCGGCTGGCGGGGGCGCTCAACGCCCTGGCAGGCGAGACCCTGGTCCAGGCCCACCACGGCTCCGTCGCCCGGGCGCAGCGGCTCGAGATCGAGGAGAACCTGAAGGCGGGGCGGGTCCGCGGGCTGGTGGCCACCTCCACCCTCGAGCTGGGCATCGACATGGGGGCGATCGATCTCGTCGTCCAGATCGAGGCCCCCCCCTCGGTGGCCAGCGGACTGCAGCGGATCGGCCGGGCCGGCCACCAGGTGGGGGCGCCGTCGAGCGGCGTGCTCTTTCCCAAGTACCGGGCCGACCTGCTCGCCTGCGCCGCGCTCACCGAGGCGATGCACGAGGGGGAGGTGGAGGCGACCCGCTACCCGCGGAACGCCCTCGACGTGCTGGCGCAGCAGATCGTGGCGATGGTCTCGCTCGACGACTGGCCGGTGGAGGCGCTGCTGGAGGCGGTCCGGGGGGCGGCGCCCTACGCCGAGCTCCCCCGGACGGTCTTCGAGGGCGTGCTGGATCTCCTCTCCGGCCGCTACCCGGCGGAGGAGCTGGCCGAGCTCCGCCCGCGGATCACCTGGGACCGGGTGCGGGGCGTGCTCCGCGCCCGGGAGGGCGCTCGCCGGGTGGCGGTGGTGAACGGCGGGACCATCCCCGACCGCGGTCTCTACGGCGTCTTCCTGGCGGGCGATCGGGAGCGGCAGGCGCGGGTCGGGGAGCTGGACGAGGAGATGGTCTTCGAGTCGAAGGTGGGCGAGGTATTCGTCCTCGGCGCCTCCAGCTGGCGGATCGAGGAGATCACCCACGACCGCGTCCTCGTCTCCCCCGCGCCGGGCGAGCCCGGCCGGATGCCCTTCTGGCACGGGGACGCCGCCGCCCGGCCGCCCGAGCTCGGGCGGCGGATCGGCCGCCTGGCGCGGGCGCTCCGGGCGCTGCCCAGGGCGGCGGCCAGGGAGCGGCTCCAGACCCGCTCCGACCTCGACGCCCCCGCCGCCGACAACCTGCTCCGCTTCCTCGAGGACCAGCACGCCGCCACGGGCGCGGTGCCCGACGACGCCACGGTGGTGGTGGAGCGGTTCCGGGACGAGCTGGGCGACTGGCGGGTCTGCCTCCTCGCCCCCCTGGGGACCCCGCTCCTCGCCCCCTGGTGCATGGCGGCCACCGCCCGGGCCCGGGAGCTGCTCGGGGCCGAGCCGGAGACGCTCTGGACCAACGACGGGTTCGCCCTCCGCCTGCCCGACCGCGACGCCCCGCCCGCGCTCGACTTCCTCTTCCCCGAGGCGGGCGAGGTCGAGGGGCTGGTGCTCGAGGCGCTCGGCGGGACGGCGCTCCTCGCCGCCAAGTTCCGGGAGGCGGCGGCGCGGGCGCTGCTCCTCCCCCGGCGACACCCGGGGCGCCGCGCGCCGCTCTGGCAGCAGCGGAAGCGGGCGGCGGACCTGCTCTCGGTGGCGGCGCGCTTCGCCGACTTCCCGGTGCTCCTCGAGGCCTACCGGGAGTGCCTGCGCGACGTGTTCGACCTGCCGGCCCTGGTGGACCTGCTCGGCCGGATCCGGTCTCGCCAGGTGCGCGTGGTGACCGCCGACACCCGCACTCCCTCGCCCTTCGCCGCCTCGATCCTCTTCGGGTTCGTGGCCAACTTCATCTACGACGGCGACGCGCCCCTGGCCGAGCGGCGCGCCCAGGCGCTCGCCATCGACCAGGCGCAGCTCCGCGAGCTCCTGGGCGAGGCGGAGCTCCGCGAGATCGTGGACGGGGAGGCGATGGCCGACCTCGAGGCGCGGCTCCAGTGCCTGGCCCCGGAGCTCCGCGCCCGGAGCGTGGACGGCCTGGCCGATCTCCTGCTGCGGCTCGGCGATCTCTCCCGGGAGGAGCTGCGCGCCCGGAGCGGCACCCCCGAGGCCGCCGCCGGGCCGGAGCGGCTCCTGGCCGAGGGGCGGGCGGTCGCGCTCCGCATCGCCGCGGAGGAGCGGCTGGTGGCGGTGGAGGACGCCGCCCGGTACCGGGACGCCCTCGGCGTGCCGCTCCCGCCCGGCCTCCCCGAGGCGCTGCTCGGGCCGGTGCCGGACCCGCTCGCCGGCCTGGCGCTCCGCCACGCCCGGCGCCACGCTCCCTTCACCACCGCCGACCTGGCCGGCCGGCTCGGGCTCGCGCCGGCGGCGGTCGAGCCGGTGCTCGAGCGCCTGGCGGCGGAGGGGCGGATCCTGGAGGGCGCCTTCCGCCCGGGCGGCAGCGGGCGGGAGTGGTGCGACCCCGAGGTCCTCCGCTCCCTGCGCCGCCGCTCCCTGGCGCGGCTCAGGGAGGAGGTCGAGCCGGCCGAGCCCCGCGCCCTGGCCCGGGCGCTCCTCGCCTGGAACGGGATCCCCGGGAAGGCCCGGGGGCTCGAGGGGCTCCTCGACGCCGTCGAGCGGCTCCAGGGCGCGCCCCTCCCGGCCTCGCTCCTCGAGCGCGAGATCCTCCCGGCGCGCGTCCAGGGCTACCTGCCGGGCGACCTCGACGCCCTGGCGGCGGGCGGGGAGGTGCTCTGGGTCGGGCTCGAGCCGCTCGGCGAGCGGGACGGCCGGATCGCCCTCTACCTGGCCGGCGCCCTGCCGAGGCTCCTCCCCCCGGCGGCAGCCCGGCCTCCGGCCGGCGAGGGCCGGGCGCGGAAGATCCTGGACCACCTGGCCCGCCGCGGGGCCTCGTTCTTCCCCGAGCTCCACGAGGCGGCCGGCGGCGGCTTCCCGCCCGAGACCGTGGACGCGCTCTGGAGCCTGGCCTGGGCAGGCCTGGTCACCAACGACACCTTCCAGCCGCTCCGCGCCTACGCCGCGAGCACCCCTCGCCGGGCCGAGGGGCGGCGCCGGGCGCCGGTCGGCCCGCCCCGCCCGCGTCTCTCCACGCCGCCGGAGGCAGGGGGGCGCTGGACCCTGGTCGAGGCCCGGCGCGCGGCGGGGGGCGGGGAGCCGACCGCCACCGAGTGGAGCGCCGCGACGGCGCAGCAGCTCCTCGCCCGGTACGGCCTCGTCACCCGGGGTGCCGCCGCGGCGGAGGGGCTGCCCGGGGGCTTCGGCGCGGTCTACGACGTGCTGCGCCACCTGGAGGAGTCGGGGCGGATCCGGCGAGGGTACTTCGTGAGCGGGGTGGGGGCGATGCAGTTCGCCCAGCCCGGCGCCCTCGACCTCCTGCGCGCGTCGCGGACGCCGGGGGAGCGGCCGGAGGTGGTCCGGCTGGCCGCCGCCGACCCGGCCAGCGCCTGGGGCGGGCTGCTCGACTGGCCCGAGCTCCAGGAGGCGGGCGCGAGGCGCCCGGCGCGGGCGGCGGGGGCGCAGGTGGTCCTGGTGGACGGCGCCCTGGGCGCGTATTTCGCGCGCGGGCTCCGGCAGCTCCTCGCCTGGCTCCCCGAGGAGGAGCCGGATCGATCGCGGGTGGGGGCGGCGGTGGCCTCGGAGCTGTCGGCCGCCGCGCGCGAGGCGCTCGGCCGAGGGGAGGGGGTGCTGATCGAGGAGGTGAACGGCGTCGCGGCCGCCTCCCACGCGCTGGCGGGGTTCCTCGAGGCGGCGGGGTTCTCGGCCGCCGCCGACGGGCTCCGGCTCACGCGCCGCGCCGCGGCCGCCCTGGCAGGCGGGGCGGCGCCGGGGGCCGCGGCCGGATAGGGAGCTTCCCCCGGAGCCCATCCCGGGGAGGGGAGCGGGCCGCGCTTCCCGCTTGCGCGCCGCCCTGGCCTGCGCCATACGGTCCGAAACCCCGGGGGCCGACCGCATGCTGCTCGTGAAGACCCACCTCGACCGGAGCACGATCCACGGGATCGGGCTCTTCGCCTCCGAGCCCATCCGCGCGGGGACGGTCATCTGGCGGCTCGACTCCACCATCGACGTTCAGCTCGGCGCCGACCAGATCGAGGCCCTCGCTCCCCCGGCGCGCGCCCAGATCCGGAAGTACACCTACCTCGACAAGGTCCTCCGGACCTGGGTGCTCTGCGGGGACGACGCCCGGTTCTTCAACCACGCCGAGCAGCCCAACTGCCGCGACGTGCCCGACGAGCGCGGCGGGAGGACGATCGCCGCCCGGGACATCGCGGCAGGCGAGGAGCTGACCTGCGACTACGCCGCCTTCGACGCCTCGTTCCGGCTCGGCGGCGACAAGGGATTCTGAGAGGCCTCTGGCCCGTCGCGTCGTCGACGGCTGAGGTCCATATCCCTGGCCCGGGGGACGCATCCCGGCCGCCCGGAGGGCCATCCCCAGGCGCACCCCCGCACCCGCTGCGCGAGCGGCGGTTGGGAGGGGTGCCGGTGCGCACGTCCTGCGCCCGATTCCGTGGTCGACGGGGCTGGCGGTGCCGGGCTCAACAGCGAAAGGGACGACGACCATGAGCGTTGGCAGGAGGCAGTTGCTGAAGCTGGCGGCCGGGGGCGGGGCGGGCCTGGCGCTCGCCGAGCTGGGCTTCGGGCCCAGGCAGGCGCGGGCGGCGGCCGAGGGCGTGAAGCTGGAGGGGACCCAGGAGTTCACCACCGCCTGCAACTTCTGCTCGTGCGGCTGCGGGATGGTCGCCCACGTCCGGGACGGCAAGCTCGTCAACCTCGAGGGCGATCCCGACCACGTCATCAACTTCGGCGCGCTCTGCTCCAAGGGCGCCGCCATGAAGGCCACCCACGAGTCGCCGCAGCGGCTCCGGGCGCCGCGGTACCGCGCCCCGGGCGGCGACCGCTGGGTCGAGATCTCCTGGGAGGAGGCCTACGACAAGCTGGCGCGGAAGCTCAAGGCGGTCCGCGACGCCAGCTGGGTGGCCACCGAGAAGGACAAGGACAAGGCGGGCAACGAGGTCGAGTACCCGGTCAACCGGACCGACGCCATCGGCCTGCTGGGCGGCGCGCAGCACACCAACGAGGAGTGCTACCTCTGGAACAAGATGGGCCGTCTCCTCGGGACGAGCTACGTCGAGCACCAGGCCAGGCTTTGACACAGCCCCACGGTCCCCAGTCTGGGGGCCTCGTTCGGCCGCGGCGCGATGACCAACGGCTGGGCCGACCTTCAGAACGCGAAGGTCTTCCTGATCGAAGGGTCCAACTGCGCCGAGAACCACGTGATGGCGATGAAGTGGATCCGCAAGGCGCAGGAGAAGGGCGCCAAGATCATCCACGTCGACCCGCGCTTCAACCGCACCTCCTCGGCGGCCGACGTCTACGCCCGCATCCGACCGGGCGCCGACATCGCCTTCCTCTCCGCCGTGATCAACCACGTGCTCTCCGAGAAGCTCTATGACGAGGAGTACGTGAAGCTCCACACCAACGCGCTCCTCCTCGCGGACGACGCGTTCGGCTTCGACGAGGGGGTCTTCTCCGGGTACGACCACGAGAAGCACAAGTACGACCAAGCCTCCTGGGGCTACCAGCTCGACCCGAAGACCAGGAAGCCCAGGAAGGCGGCGAGCCTCGACGACCCGAAGAGCGTCTTCGCCAGGCTGAAGCAGCACTTCTCCCGCTATACGCCGCAGGTGGCCGAGGAGATCTCCGGCGTCCCCGCCAGGCAGGTGGTGGAGATCGCCGAGACCTTCGCCAAGAACCGGCCGGGCACGATCCTCTACGCCCTGGGGATGACCCAGCACACCGTGGGCATCCAGAACATCCGGTGCTACGGCATCCTGCAGATGCTCCTGGGCAACATCGGCGTGGCCGGCGGCGGGGTGAACGCCCTCCGCGGCGAGCCGAACGTCCAGGGCGCCTGCGACATGAGCGTGCTGAACGGCTACATGTTCGGCTACCTCAACTACCCGAACCACGACCAGCCCACCCTCAAGGACTGGACCCGGGACAACGGCACCTTCCGCCAGAAGATGGCGGTCAACGGGCTCAAGGCCTGGTTCGGCGACGCCGCCACCGCCGACGACGAGTTCGGCTACCGGCTGCTGCCCAAGAAGAGCGGGAAGAAGGACTACTCGGTCTACGGCATGGTCGACGCCGCCTGGGCCGGGAGCCTGAAGCTGCTCTGGGTGAACGGGCAGAACCCCATGGTCACCAACCCGAACCTCAACTACGTGGCCGAGGCCCTCGGGAAGCTCGACATGCTGGTGGTCCAGGAGCTCTGGGAGACCGAGACCGCCGCCTTCTGGCAGCGGCCGGGGACCGATCCCGCGAAGGTCCAGACCGAGGTGCTGCTCCTCCCCGCCGCCTACTTCATGGAGAAGGAGGGGACCATCACCGGCTCCGGCCGCATGGTGCAGTGGCGGTACGCGGCGGTGAAGCCGCCGGGGCAGGCGAAGACCGACATCGAGATCATCGACGAGGTCTTCCGCCGGGTGCGCAAGCTCTACGAGGGCTCGGCCGATCCCAAGGACGCCCCGCTCCATAAGGCCGCCTGGAGCTACGCTCAGGCGAGCCTCTCCGAGGACGTCCTCAAGGAGATCGGCGGCCGCGTCCACCGCGAGGTGACGCTCCCCGACGGCAAGGTGCTCAAGCCCGGCGACCACGTGGCCGGGATCGGCCAGCTCCAGGCGGACGGCTCCACCTCCTCCGGCGCCTGGATCTACGCGGGCTGCTTCGGCGGAGGGAAGAACCTCACCAAGCGGCGCGACGGCTCGGACAAGTCCGGCATCGGGTTCTACAAGGACTTCGCCTGGACCTGGCCAGGCAACATGAAGATCCTCTACAACCGCGCCTCCTGCGACGCGAGCGGCAAGCCCTGGCCGAGCACCATCCCCATCGTCGCCTGGGACGAGACCGAGAAGAAGTGGAAGGGGAAGGACACGCCCGACGTCCCCGATCCGCTCAAGGGGCCGGACACGCCCGAGGGGCAGCGCGCCTTCCGCATGAACGCCGAGGGGCTGGGGCGGCTGATGGCCGGCCCGGCCAAGTCCTGGAAGGAGGCGAAGGACGAGCTGCCGGTCGACAGCTCCTACACGCCCAAGGACGGTCCCTTCCCGGAGCACTACGAGCCGGTGGAGAGCCCGGTGGCGAACGTGCTCCACCCGGCGGTGGCCACCAACCCGGTCCTCAAGTACCCGCGGGTGAAGGGCAAGCAGCCCATCGGCGCGGCCAAGGAGTTCCCCTACGTGCTCATGACCTCCTCGGTCGCCGAGCACTGGTGCGCGGGGTCGACCACCCGCAACGTCCCCTGGCTGAACGAGCTCGTCCCCGAGCCGGTGGTGGAGCTCCCCGAGAAGCTGGCGGAGAAGCTCCGGGTGGCCACCGGGGAGAAGGTGAGGGTGTCGAGCGCCCGCGGCGAGGTGACGGTGAAGGCGGTCGTCACCCGGCGCATGCAGGTGATGCGGATCGCCGGGCAGGACGTGCCGGTGGTCTGGATGCCCTACAACTGGGGCTTCAAGGGGCTGCAGACCGGCCCGAGCACCAACGTCCTCACCATCGACGCGGCCGATCCCGGGGCGATGACCCAGGAGACCAAGGCCTGCCTCGTCAACGTGGTCCGCGCGGAGGAGGCGGTGGCGCAGCGCTGAGCGCGCTCCCCCGGAGACGACCATGAGCCACGCCACGCTGATCGACACGACGAAGTGCATCGGGTGCCGCTCCTGCCAGGTCACCTGCAAGCAGTGGAACGACCTCCCCGGCGAGAAGACCCAGCTCCAGGGCGGTGAGAAGGGGCTGCAGAACCCGGCCACCCTCTCCGCCAAGACCTTCGCGGTGCTGACGTACAACGAGATCGCGGACGACAGGGCCCCCGGCGGCCTGCGCTACGTGTTCGCGAAGCGCCAGTGCATGCACTGCGAGGAGCCGGCCTGCGCCGCCGCCTGCCCGGTCACCGCCCTCCACAAGACCGCGGAAGGGCCGGTGGTCTACGACGAGGCGAAGTGCATCGGCTGCCGGTACTGCGTCTGGGCCTGCCCGTTCGGCGTGCCCACCGCGGAGTGGGACTCGCTCGCCCCGCGGATCCGCAAGTGCACCATGTGCGCCGACCGGCTCAAGCCGGCCGCGCCCGCGGAGCGGAACGGGCAGAAGCTCTCCGACGAGGACCGCAAGCGCTTCGCCGCCGCCCACGCCGTCCCCGCCTGCGTGAAGCAGTGCCCGGCCGGCGCGCTCGTCCACGGCGAGCGGGAGGAGCTGCTCAGGGAGGCCAGGGCCCGGATGGCGAGGAGCCCCGGCAAGTACGTGGACCACGTCTACGGGGAGAAGGAGGCGGGGGGCACCAACATGCTCTACCTCGCCTCGGTCCCCTTCGAGCAGCTCGGGTTCCCGGCGGTCGGCACCGACGCCTACCCGCGCCGCAGCGCGGTCGCCCTGGGGGCGGTGCCCCCGGCGGTGGTCGCGGTGGGGGCCGGCCTGGGCGGCGTCTACGCCCTGGGTAAGCGCCGGGCGGAGGTGGCCAAGGCCGAGCCCGCGCCCCACGTCGAGTTCGCCCCGGTCCCGGGCAAGCTCTGGACGCCGGCCAACCTGGCGCTCGCCGCGCTGATGGCCTTCGGGGCGATCTCCTTCCTCGCCCGGTTCGTCCTCGGCCTGGGCGGGTCCACCCACCTCTCCGACACCTGGGCCTGGGGGCTCTGGATCGTCTTCGACCTGGTCTGGATCGCGGTGGCCGCCGGCGCCTTCGCCACCGCCGGCCTGATCTACGTCTTCCGGCGGAAAGACCTCTACTCGCTGGGACGCTCCGCGGTGCTGATGGGGCTCCTCTCCTACTCCTTCGTCACCGTGACCCTGCTCGCCGACCTCGGCCTCCCCTGGCACTTCTGGCGCCTGGGCACCGAGGCCCCCCACCACTCGGCCATGTTCGAGGTCTCCTGGTGCGTCGGCCTCTACGTGACGGTGCTCGCCTTCGAGTTCCTCCCGGTGCCCTTCGAGCGCTGGGGGATGAAGCGGGCGATGGACGCCTGGAAGCGCTGGTCGCCCTGGTACGTGGTCCTGGCGGTGACCCTCTTCGTCTACCTCATGTCCCGCAAGCCGGTGTACGCGCTGGTGGCGGCGGCGGTCTTCTCCCTCCTGGCGGTCGCCTTCCGGACGCGCGAGGGTGAGAAGCCGGTCCCGGTGATGCTCGCCATCGCCGCGGTCACCCTCTCCACCATGCACCAGAGCTCGCTCGGCTCGCTCTTCCTCCTCATGCCGGACAAGCTCGACCCCGCCTGGTGGTCGCCGGTCATGCCCATCGCGTTCTTCCTCTCCTCGATCGCCGCCGGCCTGGGGCTGGTGGTCCTGGTCGAGCTCTGGGTGGCGCGCGCCTTCAAGCGGTCGGTCCGGATCGAGCAGGTGGCGGCCGTCGGACAGGCGGCCTTCTGGGCCCTGCTCGCCTACCTCGCCTTCCGGGTGGGAGACGTGGCCCTCCGCGGCCAGCTGGGGCACGCCTTCGCGCGGCCGGTCTTCTGGCTCGAGGTCGGGGTGGGCGGGATCCTGCCCCTCGCCCTGCTCGCCTCGGCCGGGCTCCGGCGCCGTCCGGGCCTGCTCGGCCTGGCGGCCGCCCTCACCACCGGCGGCGTGGTGCTGAACCGCGTGGCGGTGGTGGTGCTGGAGATGACCCTCCGCGGTCCGATGCCCCAGAACGCGCCGGCGCCGTACCACCCGAGCGCCTTCGAGTGGGGCATCTCGGCCGGTCTGATCGCTGCGACGATCTTCCTCTTCGGGCTCGCCGTCCGGCACCTGCCGGTCCTGCCCAGGGAGGAGCCGGCCTCGCACTAGCCGGCCCCGCCACGGAAGCTCCCACGCTCCCGGCAGGATTCCCTGCCGGGAGCTTCTTCGGGTAGAGAGGGGCGCATGGATCCGGTCCGGCAGGCGTGGCTCGCGGCGCACCCGTACCTCGCGCAAGTGGCGGAGTTCCAGGCGCTGGTGGAGGAGGCGGCCGCGGGGGCGCGGACGGCGCCGCCGGCCACCTTCGAGCCCTGCCGGCCCGACCTGGCCCGCGGGATCCCGCTCCTCCGGAGCGAGGCGGCGGGCGTGGATCCCCGCCCGGCCGCCGCCGAGGCCCTCGGACGGATCGTGGAGCGGCTCGCCGGCGCGGCGCTGCCGCCGGCGCTGGCCCAGGGCGCGGCCGGGCTCCGCGAGCGGTTCGCGCGCGTCCCGGCCGAGCGGACCGCGGCGCTGCAGCGGGCGCTGGCCGGGGGCGGGGAGGGGGAGGGGGAGGATCCGGCGGGGCTGGAGCGGTACCTGGCCTGGTCGGCGCTGGCGACCGCGCTCGCCGCGGTGGTGGAGGCCTTCGACCGCTGGCGCGACGACGCGGCCTGGGGGCGGCCGGAGTGCCCCACCTGCGGGGCGCTACCGGTGATGGCTCAGCTCGTGGCCGCCGACGCGGGCCGCGAGCGGCGGCTGGCCTGCGGCCGCTGCCGGAGCCGCTGGAGGTTCCGCCGAATCGGCTGCCCCTACTGCGCGAACGACCGGCCCGAGCGGATCGACGTCTTCGAGGTCTCGGGCGAGGACGGGCTCCGGCTCGACGTCTGCCGGGAGTGCTCCGGATACGTCAAGACGGTGGCCCGCGAGGATCCCCCCGCCTTCCTGCTCGCGGACTGGTCCACCGTCCACCTCGACGCGCTCGCCCGGGAGCAGGGCTACGCGCGGCGGGGGGCCTCGCTCTACGACCTGTAGCCTCGGCGGCCCGCGCCAAGGACGCGATCGGCCAGCGGGCCGTCGTGGCTCGTCGCGACGGTGGCCGTTGCCGCAGGGTCGTCCCGGTGGCGGTCACGATGGCCGGGGTGAACGGGCCCCGGCCGTCGGTCCTCGCCGGGCGGCCTGCGCCTTGCCCAGGCCCTGTGACCTTGGTCGACGGGTGGCGGGGGCGAGCCCACGGACGGCCTTGCTCACCTCGGTGACCTCGATCGCGGTGCGGCGGGACCTTGCCCTGGATCCTGCGGGCGGTCCCGGCTCCGGGCTGGCGGCAGCCTTCCCGTTCACCCCGGCCGAGGGGCGTCGCCGATGGAGACGGGCCGCCCGCGGCGGCGCCCTAGACGATCTTGTTCAAGAAGACCGGGAGCCCGCGCTTGTTGGCGTAGTTCGGCCGGAGCCGGTTCACGTTGTACATCGTGGCCACGTCCACCTTCCGCGGGCCGAGCTTCGGATCGGGGATGGGGACCAGGTCGTACCGGCCGTTCACCAGGGCGGACATGAGCCCGCTCTTCCCCTCGGTGACCGCGTCGAGGGCCATCGAGCCGAAGGTGCTCGCCACCAGCTTGTCGGTGAAGTCCGGCTCCCCCGAGCGCAGGTCGTAGGTGAGGTCGGAGACGATGGTCTCCTCGCCGGTGCGGGCCTTGATCTCGTCGGCCAGCGACTCGGCCACGCTCGCCTTCTTCCGGTGGCCGTAGGCGTCCGCCTCGCCGTACTCCTGGACCTTGTAGCCCTCCCACTCCGCCCCCTCGGAGAGGATGATCAGGGCGTAGTTGGAGGGGTTCTCGCGCTTCTCGGTGACGAGCAGGTCGATGATCTTCTCCAGCTTCGGGCGGTACTCCGGGATCACGCACCGGTTCGAGGTGACGTAGGCGGTGTAGTAGGCGGTGAAGCCGGCGTCCCGGCCGAACACCCGGAAGATCCCGATCCGCTCGTGGGAGCCGACCGTGGTCCGCTGCCGCTCCACCGCGTCCATCGCCCGGGAGATCGCGGTGGAGAAGCCGATGCAGTACTCGGTGGACTGGACGTCGTTGTCCATGGTCTTCGGGATCGCGATCACCTTGAACCCGAGCTGGTGGAGCCTGGCGGCGTAGGAGAGCGTGTCGTCGCCGCCGATGGCGAGGAGGGTGTCGAGCCCCAGCCCCTCGAGGTTCCGCAGCACCTGCTTCGAGAGGTCGAAGGTGGTGGAGGTCACCCCGCCCTTGGTGGTCTGGGCGGTGGGGAAGTCCTTCCCCTCGAGGTGCCTGGGGAGCTTCTTCATCTTGGAGGGGTTTGTCCGCGAGGAGTGGAGCACCGTCCCGCCGGTCCGGTCGATGGTGCGGGTGTTCTCGCGGTTGAGGGGCCAGACGTAACGTGTCCGGCTGGCGGCGTCGTCCAGATCGAGGTGGGTCAGCCCCTCCCAGCCGCGCCGGATGCCGACCACGTCGATCCCGTGCTCGCTCCCCCGGTAGGTGACGCTCTTGAGGACGGAGTTGAGGCCAGGGACGTCGCCCCCGCCGGTGAGGATGCCGATGCGCTTGTTCGCCATGGGTGCCATCCTAAGGGGAAAGGCCGGGGCGTGCCGAGCGGAGGCTCGCGTCTCGCTCGGGTCCACCCCGCGCCGGGAGCGCGCTTGCGCGCGCCTCCGCTCTCCCCCAGGATGCGCCGCATGGCCGATCCCCTCCACCTCGACACCGTCCTCCTGCACGCCGACGAGGGGCTCGAGGCGGCGCCCGACGTCGCCCCGCCCATCCACGTCGCCACCACCTTCGACGCCGGGAACCCCGCGGGGCTCGTCTACGCGCGGAACGACCAGCCCACCCGCCGCCGGCTGGAGGCGGTCCTCGGCGCGCTGGAGGGCGGGAGCGCGGTGGTCTACGCCTCCGGCCAGGCGGCCACCACCGCCGCCCTCGCGCTCTGGCACCCGCGCCGGGTGGCGATCGCCCGCGGCGGCTACCACGGCACGCACGCCGCCGTGGACGCCCTCGCCCCCTGGGGCGTGCGGAAGGTGCCGCTCGACGGGCCGCTGGAGCGGGGCGACCTGCTCTGGCTCGAGTCCCCGCGGAACCCGACCTGCGAGCTCCCGGACATCGCCACGGCGGCGGCCCGCGCCCGGGCCGCCGGGGCGCGGCTGGTGGTGGACGGGACCTTCGCCACCCCGGTCCTGCAGCGACCGCTCGCCCTCGGCGCCGACCTGGTGATGCACTCGAGCACCAAGCTCCTCTCTGGCCACTCCGACGCCCTGGGGGGCGTCCTGGTCGCCCGGGAGCCGGAGGTGGCCGAGGCGCTTCGCGCCGCGCGGACGGTCTCCGGGGCGGTGCCCGGCGCGCTCGAGACCTGGCTCACGCTCCGGGGGCTCAGGACCCTGGCGCTGCGGGTGCGGCGCCAGGGGGAGACCGCCGCCCGCCTCGCCGCCTGGCTCGAGCCGCGGGTGGCCAGGGTCTGGCACCCCTCGCGCCCTGGCCACCCCGACCACGCCCTCGCCGGCCGCCAGCTGCTCGGGCCCTGCCCCATCCTCTCCTTCGAGCTTTCGAGCGAGGCGGCGGCCCAGGCCCTGCCCGGCCACCTGCGGCTCGTCCGCGACGCCACCTCGCTGGGCGGCGTCGAGTCGCTCGTCGAGTGGCGGCGGAAGCACGACCCGGAGGCCGCGCCGGCGCTGCTCCGGCTGTCGGTCGGGCTCGAGGAGCCGGCCGACCTCGAGGCCGACCTGGAGCGCGCCCTCGGCGCCGTGGCCTCGGCGTAGAGGGCGCGCCTGCCGGCGAGGCGCTGCTAGACTGCGCCGATGCGTTACTGCGAGGGACTCCCGGAGCACGCCGAGCGGGCGCTCGATCCGTTCGAGCGGGCGCGGACCCTCGCGGCGCGGCGGCGGGCCGGGTGGTGGGCGGTCGCCGCCCTGGCCGCCATCCCGGCGGTGGTCGCCTCCGTCCTGCCTGTGGCCTGGCTCGTCCTCGAGGTCCTCCGGCTGCCCGAGGCCTGGAGCGGCCCGGCGATCGGCCTCTACGGCATCGCCGTCCTCCTCGGCGGCCTCCCGGTGGCGCTGGTCACGGCCCGGGACCGGATCCGCGCCTGGGCGGCGCTCCGGCGCGACCTCGTCGCGGGCACCGCGGTGGAGTTCGGGGAGGGAGCGCGGCAACTCCTGGTGCTGCCCGGATCGGGCCGCATCCTGGCGCGGGGCGGGCGGCCCGACGATCTGCGGCGCCGGGCGGCGGTGGGCGAGGCCGCGCCGGTCCCCGAGGGCGCCAACACCTGGTCGATCCCCTACGGAGACGTCCCGGAGCGCCTCCGCTCCGCGGGCTGGGTGAAGCGGGCTCTCGATCCCGCCGAGCGGGGCGAGCTCGAGGCCTTCGCCGCGCGCGGGGAGCGGTTCCCCTGGATGTTGGCGGTGCTCACGGTCGCGTTCCTCGCCGCGCTGGTGGCACGCTGGCGCCCGGCGAGCGAGGGCGGGACCGGCCCGGCCGGCACCGCCGCGGTCCTGGTGCTGGTGGGGCTCGGCTGGTGGCGGGTGGCGAGCGCCCGGGCGATGGCCCGGCGGATGAGGGCGGACGCGAGGGAAGGTTGGGTGCTCCGGGCGACCCAGGGCCCGGCGGCCGGGGACGAGATGCTGCCCGGCTCGCGCGCCGCCTGGGCCCTGCGGGGCACCCCCGCCCGCTGGCGGCTCCGCCGGAGGCGGTGAGCCTCACCACTCGGCCAGCCGGCACTCCTCGCAGACGAGCATGTGGTGGCCGTAGGGGCGGATGCAGGCGACGCACGCCGGGCGTCCGCAGGTGGCGCAGCGGACGGCGTCGGAGGCGGGGACCCGCCGCCCGCAGGAGGTGCAGGGAATGCGCTCCGAGGGGGGGGCCTCGGCCGGGGTGAGGGGATGGGGGGCGGGAGTCACTGCGCCAGGATGTGAATGGCGGCGCGGCTCCTCCACGGCCCCGGCGGGGCGAGCCGGATCCGCCCGGACCCCCCATCCCGGCGAGTTCCTGCTACCTTCCGCGCCCGGAGGGCCGGCCCGGGCCGGCCCCGCAACCCGCCCGACCGCCGGAGGCCCCGTGACCGATCTCCTCGACAGCCTGGAGCCCAAGCCGCTCTGGGGGTACTTCCTCGCCCTCTCGCGGATCCCGCGCGGGTCGAAGCACGAGGCGGCGGCCGCCGCCTGGGTGGCGGAGCAGGCCCGTGCCCTGGGCTGCGAGGTCGAGCGCGACGCGGCCGGGAACGTGCTGGCGCGCAAGCCGGGCTCCCCGGGCCGCGAGGGCCGCCCGGCGGTGGCCCTCCAGGCCCACGTCGACATGGTCTGCGAGAAGAACGAGGGGACGCACCACGACTTCCTCGCCGACCCGATCGACGTCGTCCGCGACGGCGACCTGCTCCGGGCCCGGGGCACCACCCTCGGCGCCGACAACGGCGTCGGGGTGGCCGCCGCCCTGGCGGTGCTCGCCGCGCGCGGCGTGCCCCACCCGCCCGTCGAGGTCCTGATCACCGTCGACGAGGAGACCGGGCTCACCGGCGCGGCCGGGGTGAGGCCCGGCTGGCTCCGGGCGACGCGCCTGCTGAACCTCGACAGCGAGGAGGAGGGGGAGCTGACCATCGGCTGCGCGGGCGGGGTGGACACCGTCGCCACGCGGCGCCTCGCCCTGGTCGCGGCGGCGCCCGGGCGGAAGGCCCTCCGGCTGCGCGTGCTCGGCCTCAAGGGCGGCCATTCCGGCATCGACATCGACGCCGGCCGCGCCAACGCCCTGAAGGTCCTCGCCCAGGTGCTCGAGGCGCTCCGCGGGCACGATCTCGAGCTCGCCGGCCTCCGGGGCGGCAACAAGCGGAACGCCATCCCCCGCGAGGCCTCGGCGGTGATCCGGGTGGCGCCCGCCCGGGAGGCGGTCCTCCGGGAGGACGTCGCCCGGCTGGAGCGGGAGTGGCGGATGGCGTACGGCGCCCTCGACCCGGGCCTGGCGCTGGCGCTCGAGCCCGCCCCCGCGGAGCGGGTGCTGTCCGGGCCGGACGCCCGCGCCCTGGTCGGCCTCCTGCTCGCCGCGCCGCACGGGGTCGAGGCGATGAGCCCCGACATCCGCGGCCTGGTCCAGACCTCGACCAACCTCGGCCTGGCGGAGGTCCGCGGCGAGGTGGCGGAGGTCTGCTTCCTCACCCGCAGCTCCATCGACGCCTCGAAGCAGGCGCTCGCCGCCCGCACCGCCGCCGTCTGCGCCCTGGCCGGGTTCGAGGCGACGCACTCCGGCGGCTATCCGGGCTGGAAGCCGGAGCCCGGCGCGGCGCTGGTGCGGCTCGTCGACGGGGCCCACCGGGACCTGTTCGGCAAGCCCATGGTGGTGAAGGCGATCCACGCCGGGCTGGAGTGCGGCCTCATCGGCGAGAGGTACCCCGGGCTGGAGATGGCCTCGATCGGCCCGACCATGAAGGACGTCCACACGCCGGACGAGCACGTGAGCATCCCCTCGGTGGCCGCCTTCTGGCGGCTGCTGCTCGGGATCCTCGAGCGGGCCTGACGGTCGCCCTCAGGGCCCGACGCGCTCCAGGGCGGGGGAGGGGGCGCCCTCCATGACCGCGAGCGCGGCGGCGATCCGGCGGCGCGTCTCCTCGCGCAGCGCCTCCACGTCCACCAGCCCCAGGCCGAGGGTGGGGAGCGGAGGCAAGATCCGGATCCGGATCCGGGAAGGGCGGATCCCCGCCTGGTCGGGCGGCATGGCCTCCCCCGCGCCGGAGATCGCCACCGGCACCACCGGGACGCCCATGTCCACCGCCAGCTTGAAGGGGCCGGCCCGGAAGCCGCGCAGGGTGCCGTCGCGGCTCCGCGCGCCCTCGGCGAAGAGGCCGACCGGGATCCCGGCCGACAGGTAGCGGCGGAGGCGCCCGAGCGCGGCCGAGCCGCTCTCCCGATCGCCCCGGAGCACGGGCACGTAGCCGGCCAGCCGGAAGGCCCACCCGAGCCAGGGGATGCGGAACGCCTCCACCTTGCCGATCCACTTCATGTTGCGCGGCAGGCAGGCGACCGCGAGGGCGTCCACCATCGACTGGTGGTTCGGGACGACCACGAAGGTGGCGGGCGCGGGCGGGAGGGCGCCCTCGACCTGCACCGACCAGAGGGGGGCGAGCCGGAGGAGCGCCTGCCCGAGGTGGCGGAGCGCGGCGCTCGGCGCCATCCGGTGTCGGTCGAAGGGGGCGCCCAGGAGCCGGCAGAGGAGGGCGATCGGGAAGGTCAGGCCGATGGCGCCGGCGGCGAGCGCGTAGGTGAGGGCGGCGGCGAGGCGGCGCATCCGTACCCCGAGCCTAACGGGCCACCGGTGGCGGCGCCCGTCAGGGTCGCGGGGTACGGTGCGCGGCTCGATGCCTGCTGCCGCTCGCTTCCTCCTGTTCTCCGACGGCTCCGCCCTCGTCAACCCGGGAGGCCCCGGCGGCACCGGGTTCGTGGTGCTCGACCGGGCCCGCCCGGCCCTCCGCTACGGTGGGACCCGCTGGGTGGAGGACGGCTCGCACCCGGTCACCAACAACCGGATGGAGCTGCGGGCGGTGCTGGAGGGGCTCGAGGGGCTCCCCGAGGGCGAGACGGTGGAGGTGATCTCCGACTCGCGGTACGTCGTGGACGCGCTCTCCCGCTGGATCCACGGCTGGCGGCGCAAGGGGTGGCGGACGGCGGCCGGGGAGCCGGTCTTGAACCGGGATCTGATCGAGGCGCTCGACGCCCGGGCCGGCGCGCTCGCCGTCCGGTACACCTGGGTGCGGGGCCACGACGGCCACCCGGTGAACGAGGTCGTGGACGCGCTCGCCCAGGCGGCCGCCCGCGGGGTGGCCGGCCCCGACGAGGGAGCGGTGATAGCGGCCCTCCGGGCCGAGGCCCTGCTCGCCCCCCGCGATCGAGGCGCTTAGCGGTGCCCGGATCCCACACCCGCGCCCACCTGATGCGCTGTCCTGCCGCACCCTGGGTCATCCGCGCAGCAGGTGCGTACCCTCCGCGCGGGTCGTGACTTCGTGCCACCTAGGGAGGACACTCCGGAGCGATGATCTCCCGGGTGCCCCCGCGCGGACGGCCGGCGAACGTCGCCCCCCGCGACGCCCCCCGTCTCGCGGGCACGAGCACCCGGCCGACCTGCGAGGTCACCGCGCTCGGCGACGGCTGCCACGGCGTCCGGCTCTCGGGCCGCTTCCTGCCGGGGTGGGCGGGCCGGCTCGCCGCCTCGCTCGCCGCCCGTGGCATCAGCGTCCTTCACGGGCACGCCGAGCGCCTCTCCGCCCACGGCTGGGAGGTGGAGCTCGAGCTCCGCTCGAGCAACGCGGCGATGGACCTCGGCCGGCTCGACCTGGTGGCGCTCACGCGCGAGGAGCGCGGCGGGGCGGCGCCGACCGGCGACGTGCCGCTCTCCCGGGTGCGGATCGCGCGGGGCGAGAGCGAGATCGAGGTCGAGGTCCAGGGCCGCGACCAGGTCGGCTTCCTCGACGGGATCCTGCGGGTGTTCGCCTTCTACGCGCTCTTCCCGCGGACGCTCGACGTGGGGCTCGACGGCGCCGAGGCGCGCGGGACCTTCCGGCTTCAGGGGCTCGGCGGCGGCCCGCCGTCCGCGGACGCCGCCGACGCCCTCGAGATCCGGCTCCGCGAGCTCGCCCCGCGGGGCCAGCCGGGGTAGGGCGCTCCCGGCGCCTCACCCGCCGTCGGAGCCGGGCTCGTCCGCCTCGTCATCCTCCAGGTCCGGTCCGATGGGGAGGACCACCAGCCGCTCCTTCACCCACTGCTGGTGGCGGAGCTCCTCCCCGTGCAGCTCCTGGAAGAGCGCTCGCACCTCCGGGTCGCTCACGTGCTCCAGGGCCTCGGCGAAGAAGTCGGCCGCCTTCTCCTCGGAGGCGTAGGCGACCTCCATCGCCTGGCGCGCCGACATGAAGGGCCGGGGGGCGCTCCGGTCCGGCGCCTCGACGTCCTCGAGGGAGTCCCGATCGAGCTGGGCGGGTGCGTCCCCGAAGAGCTTCCGCCGGCGCTCGGCAAGCTCCTCGCCGTGGCGGGCCTCGTACCCGGCCATGGCGCGGAACATGTCCGACGCGTCCCCGGCGTAGCGGCCCCCCACCACCCGGGAGAAGCCCTCGTACCGCTCCCGCGCCTCGTCCTCGATGAGGATGGCGAGGTCGAGCGCATCGCGGAGCGTCAGGTGTTCGAAGTCGACGTGGTCCTGCATGGGGCTCCTCCTCTCCGGGCGGGCTGGCCGGGAGAGTGGCGTAACGCGGAGGGCGTGTGGATGCGAGCGTCCGCTGGCCTCCGCTTGGGGCCGGTGGCGGCGGGCGCGGGTCGGCCGGGCGGGGCCTGAACACTTGCTTGACCGCGAGCGGAGTTGGGCCGAAAAGGTGGGGCCACTCGAGCCACCCGAACACCCTGGGAGAACCGAACATGTCCGTGGTCCTGGTGGGGCTTTGCCTGCCGATCGTGCTCGCCGCCGCGCAGCCCGGCGCCCCGGAGAAGGCGCCGGCGCCGGGCGCCAAGAACCCGCTCCTCGCCCCGTGGACGGGGCCGTACCACGGCGTGCCGCCCTTCGCCGAGGCGAAGGTGGAGCTCCTCCGGCCGGCCCTCGAGGCCGCCATGGCGGAGCAGCTCGCCGCCGTCGACCGGATCGCCGCCGACCCGGCGCCGCCCACCTTCGAGAACACCCTCGCCGCGCTGGAGCGCTCCGGGCGCTCGCTCGACCGGGTGGGGAGCATCTACGGGATCTACTCGTCGGCCCTGAGCAGCCCCGCCTTCCAGGAGGTGGAGCGCGAGATGGCGCCGAAGCTCGCCGCCCACCAGGACAAGATCACCCAGAACGAGAAGCTCTTCTCCCGGATCGAGGCGGTCTACGACGGCCGCGAGACCTCCTGCAAGACGGCCGAGCAGAAGCGGCTCGCCTGGCTCTACCACACCAACTTCACCCTCGCCGGCGCGAAGCTCGACGCCGCCGCCAAGAGGCGGGTGGCCGAGATCAACGAGCGCCTGGCCGCTCTCTTCACCACGTTCACGCAGAACCTGCTCGGCGACGAGGCCGGGTACATGCTGGTGCTCGAGAAGGAGGGCGACCTGGCCGGCCTGCCCGCCTCGGTGCGGGCCGCGGCCGCCGCCGCCGCGGAGGCGCACGGGCAGAAGGGCAAGTGGGCGATCCTCAACACGCGCTCGAGCGTGGAGCCCTTCCTCTCCTACTCGGACCGGCGCGACCTGCGCGAGCAGGTCTGGCGGAGCTTCGTCTCCCGCGGCGACCACGGCGACGCCCGCGACAACAAGGCGGCGATCACCGAGATCCTGAAGCTCCGGACGGAGCGCGCCCACCTGCTCGGCTACCCGACCCACGCCCACTGGCGGCTGGTGGACTCGATGGCCAAGACGCCCGATCGCGCCATGGAGCTCATGCAGGCGGTCTGGCCGGCCGCCGTGGCGCGGGTGCGGGAGGAGGTCCGCGACATGCAGGCGATCGCCGACCAGGAGGGGGCGAAGCTCACCATCGAGCCCTGGGACTACCGCTACTACGCGGAGAAGGTGCGCAAGGCGAAGTACGACCTGGACGAGAACGAGGTGAAGCCGTACCTCCAGCTGGAGAAGCTCCGCGAGGCCATGTTCTGGGTGGCCGGCAAGCTCCTCGACCTCCACTTCCAGCCGGCCAAGAACGTGCCCGTGTACCACCCCGACGTCCGGGTCTGGGAGGTCCGCGACGGGGCGGGGAAGCACGTCGGGCTCTGGTACTTCGACCCGTACGCGCGGGAGGGGAAGCGCTCCGGCGCCTGGATGAACGCCTACCGGAACCAGGAGCGATTCGACGGCGAGGTCCCGACCATCGTCTCCAACAACGCCAACTTCGTGAAGGGGAAGCCCGGCGAGCCGGTGCTGGTGAGCTGGATCGACGCCGAGACCCTCTTCCACGAGTTCGGCCACGCCCTCCACGGGCTCTCCTCGAGCGTCGGCTACCCCTCGCTCTCCGGCACGAACGTGGCTCGCGACTACGTCGAGTTCCCCTCCCAGCTGCTCGAGCGCTGGCTCTCCACGCCCGAGGTGCTGAGCCGCTTCGCCCTGAACGTCACCACCGGCAAGCCCATGCCCGAGGCGCTGCTCCAGAAGATCGAGCGGGCCTCGAAGTTCAACCAGGGGTTCATCACCGTGGAGTACCTGGCCGGCGCGATCGTGGACATGAAGCTCCACCTCGCCGGCGACAGGCCCATCGACCCGGACGCCTTCGAGCGCGAGACCCTGGCCGAGATCGGGATGCCGCGCGAGATCGTGATGCGCCACCGGACCCCGCAGTTCGCCCACATCTTCTCGGACGACGGCTACTCGGCGGGCTACTACAGCTACCTCTGGGCCGACACCCTCAGCGCCGACGCGTACGAGGCCTTCACCGAGGCGGGCGGCCCCTACGATCCGGCGGTGGCGCAGCGGCTCAAGCGCTTCGCCCTCTCGGTGGGCAACACGGTCGATCCGGCCGAGGCCTATCGGGCCTTCCGCGGGCGCGACCCCGGCATCGGCGCCCTCATGCGGAAGCGCGGCTTCCCGCAGCCCGAAGGGGCGCGGGCCCCGTAGGCCGGCGGGGCGGCTTCGCTCGGAGCGCCGGCCCTCGCAGGCCGCGCTCCGGGCCTCCCCGGGGCCGGCGGCTCGCTCCCCCCGGGGGTCCCCCGCCGAGCGCTTGACCGCCCGCTCCCGGGCGCGCGTACTCCGCGGCGACCCCGCCGAAGGAGCGCGCCATGGCCAAGCTCCGCAGCCTCGTCACCCTGCTCGCCGCCCTCCTCGCCGTCCATGGGTTCGCCCGGGCCGACCCGCCGCAGCACCTCCCCGGCCTGCAAGCGGCGGCGAGCATCACCCGCGACGGAGCCGGGATCGCCCACCTCCAGGCGGCGACCGAGCACGACCTCTTCTTCCTGCAGGGCTGGGTCCACGCCGAGGACCGGCTCTTCCAGATGGACGTCACGCGCCGGCGGGCCAGCGGGACGCTCGCCGAGCTCCTCGGGACGGGGGCGCTCTCCGCCGACGTCCAGCTCCGGACCTTCGGCCTGCGCCGGGCAGCGGCGAGGAGCCTGCCGCTCCTCTCGCCGGGCGCGGTGGCCGCCCTGGAGGCGTACGCCGAGGGCGTGAACGCCTACGCCGGCACGCACCCCCTCCCGCCCGAGTACGCGGCGCTGGAGCTGTCGCGCTTCGCCCCCTGGACCGCGCTCGACTCCGTGACGGCCGGCAAGCTCATCGCCTTCGGGCTCGCCTTCGACCTCGGGGACATCGACCGGACCGTGGCCCTGGAGAGCTACGTGGCGGCCCTCGGGCCCGCCGCAGGCGAGGCGCTCTTCTCCGAGGACCTGTTCCGGTCGGCCCCCTTCGATCCCGCCTCGACCGTCCCGGACGCCCTCCGGCCGGCGCGGGGGGCGGGTGGTGGGCACGGCCACGGCCGGGCAGGCGGTCTCGCACCCCTCCACCCGCGGGCGGTCTCCCTCGCGGCCGACTACCTGAGGCAGGTCCGGGCCGATCCCTTCCTCGCCCGGCTCCTGAACCGCGATGACCGGGACGGCTCGAACCAGTGGGTGGTCTCCGGGGCCTTCACCAGCACGGGGAGCCCGCTCCTGGCGAGCGATCCGCACCTCGCCCTGGGGGCGCCCTCGACGTTCTACCCGGTGCACCTCGAGGCCGGCCCCTTCGACGCCATCGGCAACAGCTTCCCCGGCGTGCCCTCCGTCGTGGTGGGCCACAACCGCCACCTCGCCTGGGGCGCGACGGTGGATCCCTTCGACGTCACCGACGTCTACCAGGAGCAGCTCGTCCAGGACCCGTCCTCGCCGAGCGGCCTCTCCACCGTCTACCAGGGGAGGCCGGAGCCGGTGATCCCGATCCCGGAGTCGTACGCGGTCAACCTGGTGGGCGACGGGGCGCTGGACGACGTGGTCCCGGTCCCCTCCGGCGGCGCCATCCCCGCCGCCACCCTGATCGTGCCGCGCCGGAACGGGGGCCCGCTCATCGAGGTCGACCTGGCGCACGGCATCGGCCTCTCCGTCGCCTACACCGGCTTCGCCGGCACCCGCGAGGTCGACACCTTCCTCGGCTTCGACCGCGCCGCCTCGCTCGACGACTTCGTGGCCGCGCTCCGCCGGTTCGACGCCGGGTCACAGAACTTCTGCTACGCGGACGATGCGGGGAACGTGGCCTACTTCACCAACTCCGCCGTGCCGGTCCGCGAGGACCTCCAGGCGGGGACCGTGGCGGGGGCGCCGCCCTGGCTGATCCGCGACGGCACGGGGGGGAACGAGTGGCTCCCCGCCCTCCACCCCCAGCTCGATCAGGCGGTGCCCTTCGAGGTGGTGCCGCTCGCGGAGATGCCGCAGATCGTCAACCCGCCCGCCGGGTTCGCGGTGAACGCCAACAACGATCCGGACGGGTTCACCCTGGGCAACGATCCGCTCTCCCGGGAGCGGCCGGGCGGCGGCATCCTCTACCTCGCCCCCGGCTACGACGCCGGGTTCCGCGCCGGGCGCATCACCCGGCGGGTGCGGGAGGTGCTGGGCCGCGGGAAGATGAGCTTCGAGCAGATGCAGGCGATCCAGGCGGACGTGCGGCCCCTCGACGCCGAGGTCCTGGTCCCCTGGATCACCGGCGCCCTGGCGCGAGCCCGCCGCCCGGGTGCCCCCGCGGCGCTGGCGGCGCTCGCCGCCGACCCGGCGGTGGCCGAGGCGGTCGGCCGCCTGGCGGCCTGGGACGGGAGCATGCCCACCGGGATCCCCGAGGGCTACGACGCCTCCGACGTCGACGGCCGGCGCTCGCCGCCCTCGCCCGCCGAGATCCGGGCCAGCGTCGCCGCGACGATCTACTCGGTCTGGCGGGGGCAGGCGATCCGGAACGTGATCGACGCCCACCTCGGGCCGCTCCCGGTGCCGCCCGATCAGCAGGCGATGACCGCGCTCCGGAATCTCCTCGACCGCTTCGCGGTGCGGCACGGGGTGGGCGCCTCCGGGATCGACTTCTTCGCCCTGCCCGGGGTGGACGCGAGCCCCGAGGATCGCCGTGACCTGCTGCTCCTGCAGAGCGTCTCCGGCGCGCTGGCGCTGCTCTCCGGGCCGGTCTTCGCCCCGGCCTTCCAGGGCTCGACGCACCAGGGCGACTACCGCTGGGGGAAGCTCCACCGGATCGTCTTCGCCCACGTCATGGACGGCCCGTTCAGCGTGCCGCCCGCCTTCGGTCAGTTCCCGGCGCCGCTGGCCGGGCTGCCCGGGATCCCCAAGGGCGGCGGCTTCGGGGTGGTGGACGCCTCCAACCACCCCGTCCGCGCGGACTCGGCGAACGCCTTCATGTTCTCGGGCGGGCCGTCGAACCGGCTGGTGGTCGAGCTCTCCCGCGGCCAGGGCAAGCGGGCGGAGTCGGTCTGGCCCGGGGGCGCGAGCGCCGTCCCCAGCTCGCCCTGGTACCTGAACCTCCTGCCGCTCTGGCTGACGAACGACACCGTCCCGCTCCTCTTCACCCGGGGCGGGCTGGCGCGGGACACCGCCGCGGTGGAGCGGTTCGTGCCGTGAGCGGGGAGCGGGGCCGCTAGTACACCGCCAGCAGCTCGACCTCGAAGACCAGGGTGGCGTTGGGCGGGATCTCCGGGGGCGCGCCGCGGGCGCCGTAGCCCAGCTCGGGCGGGAGGGTGAGCCGGCGCTTGCCGCCCACCTTCATGCCCGCCACCCCCCGGTCCCAGCCCTCGATCACCTCGCCGGCCCCGAGCCGGAAGGAGAAGGGGTTTCCCCCCGCCGAGGAGTCGAACTGGGCGCCGCCCTCGAGCCAGCCGGTGTAGTGGACCTCCACCGTCTTGCCGCGGGCCGCCTCCAGCCCCTTCCCCTTCACGAGGTCCTCGATCTTGGGCTTCGCCATGGCGCTCCTCCGTCGTGCGGGGCCCGGAGCCTAGCCCGGCCGGGCGCCGCGCGCCAGGTCAGCGGAGCTGGAACGTCACCTCGACCGCCCCGCTCACCTGGAGCTCGCCGGGGGAGACCGGCACGGGCTCGGCTGCCAGCGCCGCCCGGGCCATGCGGACCGGGACGGGCCGGGCCCCCTGCACCTGCTCGCTCACCGAGAGGACCTCGCCGAGGACCACCCCGGCCGCCTTGGCGATGGCCTCGGCCTTGGCCCGCGCGTCGGCGTACGCCAGGGCCAGGGCGCGGGCCCGCTGCGGACCGGTGTCGTCCCGCTCGAAGGCCAGCCCGCGGAGCACGTTCGAGCCGGCCGCCACCACGCGCTCCAGCACCGTCCCGAGCCGGGAGAGGTCGCGCACCGTCACGCGGACCTCGTCGCTCACCGTGTACCCGGTGATGGGGCCGGGCTTCCCGTCCTTCCAGGGCCGCTCCACGTTCACGTCGTGGCGGGTGGTCTGCACGTCCCTGGCGGCGACCCCGGCCTGCTCCAGGGCGGCGAGCACCCGCTTCAGCTGGGCGGACGCGTCGGCCGTCACCTGCGCCAGGTCCCTCCCCGTCGACTCCACCCCGGCGCTCACCACCGCCACGTCGGGGGGCACCGAGACCAGGCCCTCGCCGCCGACCCGCAGGGTGCGGAGGGGAGGGGCGCCGGGGGCGGGAGGCGGCTCGGCGAGAACGAGCGCGGGGAGGAGGGCGAGGAGGAGGCTGAGCGGTCCCTTCATGGCGGGCTCCGGTGCGGGTTCGCCGGGAGCAACGCACGGCCAGGGCCCGAGATCCGGGCCCGCATGGGGCGGGCGCCGATTCCGGCGTCGATCCCACGGGATCGACGGAGCGGCGCGGTCGTGTATCATTCCGCCCTTCATCTCATCTCATCCGGTCGGCTCGATCCGGCGAAGCGGCGTGGAGAGCGGAGGCGCGGTGATCCAGATCTACGACACCACCCTGCGGGACGGCACGCAGCGCGAGGGGATCAGCCTCTCCTGCGACGACAAGCTCCGGATCGCCCGGCGTCTCGACGAGCTCGGGGTGGCCTTCATCGAGGGCGGCTGGCCGGGCTCGAACCCCAAGGACGCCGAGTTCTTCGAGCGGGCGCGCGACATCCCCTGGCAGGTGGCCAAGATCGCCGCCTTCGGGTCGACCTGCCGGGTAGGGGGCGCGCCGGAGGACGACGCCAACATCCAGGCGCTGGTCGAGGCGCGCACGCCGGTCTGCACGGTGGTAGGGAAGACCTGGACCCTGCACGTCCGCGAGGTGCTGCGCACCACCCTGGAGGAGAACCTCCGCATCGTGGAGAAGAGCCTCGCCTACCTCCGGGCCCAGGGGCGGCGGGTGATCTACGACGCCGAGCACTTCTTCGACGGCTACCGGGCCGACCCGGCGTACGCGCTCGAGACCCTGCGGGCGGCGGTCAAGGGCGGGGCGGAGACCCTGGTCCTCTGCGACACCAACGGCGGGTCGCTCCCCTGGCAGATCGGCGAGGTGGTCCGCAAGGTCCAGGACGCGGTCCGCCACCCGCTCGG
>Ga0335076_10000543_pt1 | contig 35267 bp, 31 predicted proteins | sample Lox_Sample_25_FD_206717 | JGI IMG/M metagenome (GOLD analysis project Ga0335076, IMG submission 206717) | Soil microbial communities from Loxahatchee National Wildlife Refuge, Florida, United States - Lox_Sample_2.5 | ecosystem: Environmental > Terrestrial > Soil > Wetlands | place: USA...
TCATCCAGGGTGTAGACATAGCCAATGCAATCCCGGCCCGGAACCGTGAGCGGAGAGATCATGGCACGAAACGTTTTCCGGTATTTGCTCGGAGTGATGCAGCGCACCTCAGTTTGCGCCCGCTCGCTGCCGACGACGGGAAGAGGATCAAGAAAAAGCCGCTGGACGGGCTGTCCCCACAGCTCGCGCTCGCTGCGCTCGAGCAATTTCTGCGCGGAGGCGTTGGCAAAAGTGATTTGCCCGTCCAACCCGGTCGTGAGCAGCCCCCCGCTAATGGAGTGAATAATGTTTTCGTGAAGCGCTTGCAGATTCTCCAGCGCGCCGCTGGTGTCTTTCAGCTTCACATCCACCTGGCGCAGCTTGCCGGCCAGGCGGCTCGCCAAATACGCCACCGCCAGGTATCCGAAAAGATTGACAAAAATGATGGCTTGCAGCGTGCTCAGTCCCGGATGCGTCGTGGAATACGAAGGAATGACGGCGAAATACGTGAGCTCGAGAACCGTGCCATAGAGAATGAAAGCCAGAGCCGCAGCCAGATATGCCCAGGCCCGCGGCAGTAAAATGCAGGCGACGATAATGACAAGGGGATAAAGAAAGTTGAATGAACTGTCCACTCCGCCGGTCGCATACACGACCAAAGTCACCATCGCGAGGTCCGTGAGCACCTGCAACAGCGACTGCGTTCGGTGTTCTTGCCAGAAAGAAAGCAGCAAAAGATAAAACACCGACATCGCGTACCACAGCAGAATGACGTTGATGAACAGCCGCAGCGGCAGCGTGCTGGGTGTGAGCCGCGCGATGGCCAGCTCAATTCCCAGCAAGAATGTCAGTATGATAATGCGGACTTTGGCCAGCCAGGCCAGCCCCAGCCGCTCATCGAACAACGATTGCATGCTTGACTCTCAATTCCCTGACTTCGGGCTGCCTGCTTGAAATCCAGCGCAGAGTAAACGACCTGCTCATGGCCGCTCAACAGGCCAAGCGCCGGAAAAACCCGGAGATTCCCCGGTGCGCTTTGCCGTTGCCGTTCTAGCCTGCGAGTTTCGCGATCATCGAGAACAGCGGCATGTAGAGCGAAATCACGATGCCGCCGATCATGACACCCAACAGACCGATAATGACCGGTTCCAACATAGCCAGCATGTCTTTGGTGGCTACGTCAACTTCATCTTCGTAGAAGTCGGCGATCTTTTGCAGCATGGCGTCCATGGCGCCGGTGGCTTCGCCGACGCCGATCATCTGGGTGACCATGTTGGGGAAAACGCCGGATTCGCGCAGCGGATCGACGATGGTGCGGCCTTCCTCGATGGCCTTGCGCACCTTCATCAGCGCCTCTTCGAGGACCGCATTGCCCGAAGTCTTGGCGGTGATGCTCAAGCCTTCCAGGATCGGCACGCCCGAGGTGATCAGTGTGCCCAGGGTACGTGTGAATCGCGCAACCGCGATTTTGCGCAGCAGCTGGCCGATGATGGGCATTTTCAGCAGAGCGTAGTCGAAGGCATATTTCCCGCGCGGGTCTTTGCGGACTTGCTTCATGCCATAAATCAGGCCGCCGAAGCCCAGAATAAAGAACCACCAGAAATGCCCGACAAAGGCGCTCAAACCAATCACGATGCGGGTCGGTAGCGGCAGAGCGACGCCGAGGCCGACAAACAGGTTGGCGAAGATAGGCACGACCCACTTGAGCAACGCGCCCACGATCAAAAAGGCCAAGCTTACGACCGAGACGGGATAGACCAACGCCGATTTCACCGCAGCGCGCAGCTTTACGGCTTTCTCCACGTAGATGGCGAGGCGCTGCAGAATGATGTCAAGAATACCGCCCGTCTCACCGGCCTCGATCATGTTGACGGTGAGGTCATCGAAGATTTTGGGATACTGCTTCATGGCATTGGCGAGGGTCGCGCCGCCTTCCACCGTCGTCCGCACGCCAGTCAAAGTCTTCTGGAAAGCCGGATTCTCCTGATTGGCCGCCAGAATTTCCAGACACTGTACCAGGGGAAGCCCGGCGTCGATCATGACGGAAAACTGTCGGAAGAAGATCGCCACTTCCTTAGTGCCGACTTTGCCGGAGCCGAAGGTCGGAAGAACAAATTCCTTGCCCTTCTCGCGTACGGGGCCAGGCGTAATGCGCTCGCGGCGCAACTGGGCAACCAGCGCGTCTTTGTTGACCGCAGACCGTTCGCCGCTGACTTTTTCGCCGGATGCGTTTTTTCCCGAAAATGTAAAAACTGGCATGGTAAGTCTCCCTCGCTAAACTACGTTTGCTATCGAGCCTCTAATTCGTTCTCACTTGCCGATTAACGCTTGCCGGGTGCCCCGGCCTTTGCGGCCGCAGCGCCCTGCTGATTACGGTTCAACAGGCCAGCGCCGCGGTTGATCATTTCGTTCAATTCATCCTGGTTGCTGGACCGCGACAACGCCATTTCCAGCGTGATTTGCTTTTGGAAATAGGCCGTCGCCAGGGCCTGGTTGAAGGTCTGCATGCCGAACTTGTCCTGTCCGGATTGCATAGCCGAATAAATCTGATGGATTTTGTCTTCGCGGATCAGGTTGCGGATGGCGGCGTTCGGCACCATGATTTCCATGCACATGGCACGGCCCTTGCCGTCGCCTCGCGGCAACAAGCTTTGGCACATGATGCCTTCCAGCACCAGCGACAACTGGGCGCGAATCTGCGGCTGCTGGTGCGCCGGAAAGACGTCAATGATTCGGTTGATGGTGGACGAAGCCGAGTTGGTGTGCAGCGTGCCGAAGGTCAAGTGACCGGTTTCCGCGATACGCAGAGCCGATTCGATGGTTTCCAGATCGCGCATTTCGCCGATCAGCACGACATCGGGGTCTTCGCGGAGCGCGGCGCGCAGCGCGTCGCTGAAGCTTTTGGTGTCGGCATGGAGTTCGCGCTGGTTGACCACGCAGTTCTTGTTCATGTGCACGAACTCGATCGGGTCTTCGATCGTCAGGATGTGATCGTGGCGCTCGGTGTTGATCTTGTCGATCATCGCGGCTAGCGTCGTGGACTTGCCCGATCCAGTCGGCCCCGTCACCAGCACCAATCCGCGCGGCTTGTCGCAAAGTTTGCTGACTACGGCGGGCAGGCCCAGTTGATTGAACGACTTGATTTCGAAGGGAATCAGACGAAAGACGGCCGAAGTCGCGCCGCGCTGGTTGAACACGTTGGCCCGGAAGCGGGCCAGCCCTTTCAAGCCGAACGAGAAGTCCAGCTCGAGATTTTCTTCGAAGCGGTGCTTCTGCGCGTCGGTCATGACGCTGTAGGCGAGCTGCTTGGTTTCCGCCGGGGTCATTTGCGGCAAGTCGAGCGGCACCAGATGTCCGTGCACCCGAATCTGGGGTGGCGAATTGGTGGTAATGTGAAGATCGCTTCCTCCCATTTCCAACAACCGTTTGAGCAAATCACTGAGTGAGAGCGCCATAATTTCTTTTCCCTTTATCCTTCCCGATATTTCCTCTCATCTTGCCGAACCTTAGTGGATGGTTTCGCGGGCCACTTCCTCGAGCGTGGTCCATCCCGCCGCAACCTTGATCAAACCGCTGCGGCGCAGCGTGATCATGCCTCGCTCGATGGCCTTTTTCTTGAGTTCAACCGCCGATGCGCCCACCAGAACCAATTCCCTGATTTCGTCATCCACTTCCATCACTTCATACAAGCCGGTCCGGCCCTTGTAGCCGGTGTTGTTGCAGACTCCGCAGCCTTTGCCTTTCTGGATCTTGACGGTCTTGGCCTCTTCCGGCGTGAATCCTTCCTCAATTAACGCCTGCGGCGGCATTTCCACGACTTCGGTGCATTCTTTGCAGATTCGCCTCACCAGGCGCTGAGCGCAGATCAAATGCACAGAAGTGGCCACGAGAAATGGCTCGATGCCCATGTTCATGAGCCGGGTGATGGTTTCCGGCGCGCCGTTGGTATGCAGCGTGGAAAGAACCAGGTGGCCGGTGAGCGCGGCTTTGATCGCGATTTCTGCAGTTTCAAAATCTCGAATTTCGCCGACCAGAATGATGTTCGGGTCTTGCCGCAAAAAGGCGCGCAGCGCGGCGGCAAAGTTCAGCCCAATCTGCTCTTTCATCTGGACCTGGTTGACTCCGGCCAATTGAAATTCGACCGGGTCTTCCGCGGTCATGATGTTCGTGTCGGGCGTGTTCAGCCGGGCAATCGAAGAATAGAGCGTGTTGGTTTTTCCGGAACCCGTGGGCCCCGTCACCAGCACCATGCCATACGGTTTCAAAATCGCTTTTTCAAATTTGACCAGCGATTCCGACTCGAAGCCGAGTTTGGTCATATCGAGCCGCAGGTTTTCTTTATCCAGCAACCGCAGCACGATTTTTTCGCCCCACAGCGTGGGCAGCGTGCTGACGCGGAAATCGAGTTGCTTCTTCCGCCCGCCCAGGTTCATCTTGAGCATGATGCGGCCGTCTTGCGGCAGGCGTTTCTCGCTGATGTCCAGTTTCGCCATGATCTTCACGCGTGAAATAATGGCGTCTTTCAACTTCAGCGGCGGAGACATGATCGACTGCAGCACACCGTCAATGCGGAAGCGAACTCGAAATTCTTTTTCGTACGGTTCCATGTGAATGTCGCTGGCGCCCCGCTTGACGGCGTCGGTCAGCACCAGGTTCACCAGCTTGACGATCGGAGCTTCGTCGGCCGCCTTTTCCAGGTTGGCCAGGTCCATCTCGGCTTCTTCAGCCTGCAGTTCGACATCGGCATCGCTCATGTCGGTCATCGACTGCATGACCGTTTCGAGATCCTCCTGTTGCGTCGTGCCGTAGGCCTTCTCGATGCCCTCGAGAATTGAGCTTTCCGATGCGACTACCGGCTCGATGTTGAAACCGGTCATGAACTTGATATCGTCCATGGCGAAGACGTTGGTTGGATCGACCATGGCGATCGTCAAGGATGCGCCCACGCGGCTTAGCGGCAGAATTTGATAACGCTTCGCGGTTTCAAAGGGAATGAGCTTGACGACCGCCGCATCAATTTCGAAGTAGGAGAGATTGATCGCTGGTACGCCGTATTGCCGGGACAGAAAGTTGGTGACGTCCTCATCGGTGAGGAAGCCCAATTTCACCAGGGCAGACCCCAGGCGACAGTTTGTCTCCTTTTGGACCTTCGTCGCCTGTTCCAACTGCTCTGGGGTAATGACCTTCTCTTTAACCAGAAGGTCGCCCAGTCGTTGAGACATACCTCGGTCTCCTATTTCCGCGGCGGAAAGAGTGCGGCTGTTTTATTCCCAGCGCGATTTGCTGCTTTTTCGGGGGGAGAAGTTGCAGCCTATCGCGTTGACAGAAATTGTCAACGCATATGGATTACGGCACCAGTAACTTTGGTACTTGTCCCGCGCGGCTGTGGCTGGGCAATTCCTTGAGCCATCACGGAATGCGCTTGAGATGGGCATTTTGTGGCACTTGCATCAAACCGGGTTCCGCAGGACATGGCCTTCGGTAAGTTCGCGAACCTGACTCGATCAACCGAGAACCGGGAACTTCTAACTGACAACTGGTTTTTTGCCTGGCCGTTCCTTAGGAGCGTGCATGAAGGCTGGACTTGCTCGCCGATTCGGCGCGTCAACAGTCACCTTGCCGGGTAATGCTTACTCCGTATAACCCGGAATATAATGAAATTCGGCACGGGCGCAAGGCGTGGTGTCGCGCCGCGTCGCCCGCCCAGTTGCTCGTGGCTCCCCCGGCTCCAATCCGTTCGGAAAACACTCGTCGCAAGCGAGCTATTCTGCTGCTCGCCATCGGGATCACGCTGCTGTTCGGCATCCTGCTTTCGGAGTCATCCTTCGATCTGCCCTTCCTGAATCCAGACAGCAACCAGCAGCTCTGGTTCTTCGTGGCTCTCACGGGTCTGGTATTTCTTTTGTTTGTTTTGCTGACTTTCGTCCTGTTCCGCAATGTGCTCAAGCTGTTTGCCGAGCGCAGACTGGGAGTTTTAGGCTCGAAATTCCGTACCCGCCTCGTCGTAGTTGGCCTGTTGCAGTCGTTTCTTCCCGTTATCTTCATGTTTTGGTTTGCCTACGGACTGATGAACCGCTCCATCGAGAGATGGTTCTCAACTCCCGTTGAAGAAGTGCGCCGCGATACGGAAGCGATGGCCTCGATGCTTTCTCAGTACGCCTACCGGAATGCCCTGGCCGAAGCGAAATCCATCGCATCTGCCCCGGAAACGGAACGCGCCTTCGAGGGGCATAGTTTTTCCACAGTGATGAATGAGTTTCATCGCCATGAAACCACCATGCAGGGCGGTTTCGCGATCGCGATTGCAGATGGCAACGCCGAAGCCAGCTTCGCCGTTCCCGCAGCCTGGCCAATCCTCAGGGCGAAGATTCCGATGCAGCAAATCTCTGCCGGCCGGGCGGCGCATTTGCAGTGGGAGCAAACCGAGTATGTTTTAGGCTCTGCGCCGGTTGGCGATCACGGGTTGATCCTGGTGGGCATGCCATTGCCGGCAAACTTTTCCGCCACTCAGAGACAAATTGAAGCCAGCCAGGAGCGTTATTACGAACTGGCCGCTCAGCGTCGCCTGGTTCGCCGTACATACATGGATTGGCTGCTCCTGCTCACCGTGATGGTGCTCTTCGCCACGTTATGGCTGAACTTGTTTCTCTCGAAGTTGGTCACTCGCCCGGTCGCGGCGCTGGCCGAGGCGACTCAGGAAATCTCGCGCGGAAACCTGGACTATCGCGTGGAAGTCACCGCTGCCGATGAGATCGGCGATCTTGTCCGCTCCTTCAATCGCATGGCAGAGGAACTGGAAGCCAGCCGCCGCCAGATTGAAGCTTCCAGCCGTGATCTGGGTGTGGCAAACATTACGCTGGAACAGCGCCGGCGTCACATGGAAACCGTTCTGGAGAGCATTCCGACCGGCGTGCTCTCACTCGACGCCGGTCGGCGCGTGACTCACGCCAACCATGCCCTGCTCCGTTTATTCAGCCCGCGCCGGACCGAATCCGGAACACCTGAGGCATTGGTTGGCGCATCGCTTTCAGAAGTCTTTCCCGCGGAAGTGCTCGAAGACCTTCAACCCCTGCTCCGCCGCGCCGACCGCATGGGCACAACCACTACGCAGATGGAAATCGCGCTGTCGCGCGCCAAACTGAACGTCGCCGTCACCGTGGCGACGTTACAGCACGGCGGCCAGGGATTGGGTTATGTTCTGGTTTTCGAGGATCTCTCTGATTTACTCAAAGCCCAAAAGCAGGCAGCGTGGCGCGAAGTCGCGCGCCGTGTCGCGCACGAAATCAAGAATCCCCTCACTCCAATCGCTCTTTCCGCAGAGCGAATCCGCCGCCATCTCGGCAAAGGAACTCCTCCCGATTCCACTTCGGTTGAAGTGCTTCGCGGCTGCGCGGAAAGTATCGGGAGCGCGGTCGAAACTTTGCGCACACTGGTGGACGAGTTTTCCACGCTGGCTCGTTTTCCCACCGCTCGTCCGCTGCCAGCCAATATCAATTCCATCGTCGAATCCGCCCTGGCCATGTTCAACGGCCGCTTGGACAGCATCCAGGTTCAAACGTTTCTCGGGTCCGATTTGCCGGAAGTGATGGCTGATTCCGAAGCGATCAAGCGCGCTGTCGCCAATCTGGTCGACAACGCCGCCGAAGCCGTACAGGGCGCGCTGCTACGCGAGATCCACATTTCGACCTCCCTCGTAGCCAGCCGCGATGCCGTCGAGATCGTCATTGCCGATACCGGCCACGGCGTGACCCAGGAACTCAAAGAAAAGTTGTTTCTGCCTTACTTTTCCACCAAAAAGCGCGGAACCGGTCTGGGCCTGGCGATCGTGAGCCGCATTATCGAAGACCATCACGGATCCATTCGCGTGGAGGAAAACGAGCCGCTCGGCGCCAAGTTTGTTGTAGAGTTGCCGGTCGCTGCCGAGGCCGTTCCTGAACCCGCCGTCAGTCAGCATGCATAACATTCTCATCGTGGATGACGAAGCCGGCATCCGGCAATCGCTCAAGGGCGTGCTCGAGGACGAAGGCTATAAAGTCGCAGTCGCCGAAAGTGGCGAGTCCTGTCTGGAAGCCGTGCGCAAACGCTCCTTCGACGTGCTTCTACTCGACATCTGGCTGCCGGGCATGGATGGCCTCGAAACGCTGCAAAAAGTCCGCGAGGCCGAGAACGCTCCCGAAATCATCATGATCTCCGGCCATGGCACCATCGAAACCGCGGTCCGCGCCACCAAACTCGGGGCCTACGACTTTCTCGAGAAACCGCTCTCCATCGATCGCACTTTGATTCTGGTCAAGAATGCGATCGACAGCAAGCGCCTGCGCCAGGAAAACCGTGACCTTAAGCGCCAGCTCACGCCCCGCAGCGTCATTGTCGGTGAAAGCATTCCCATGAAAGCGTTGCGCCAGCAGATCCAGCTGATGGCGCCCACCAACGGGCGCGTTCTCATTTATGGAGAATCGGGAACGGGCAAGGAACTCGTGGCCCACGCCATTCACATGCAAAGCCTGCGCAAGGACGAAATGTTCGTGGAACTTAATTGTGCCGCGATTCCCGAGGATCTGATCGAGAGCGAACTATTCGGCCATTTACGCGGAGCATTTCCGACTGCGACCAATGACAAGGAAGGAAAGTTTCAACGCGCCCATGGGGGAACGCTTTTTCTCGACGAGATCGGTGATATGAGCCTAAAAACTCAAGCCAAAGTTCTGCGTACGCTCGACGAACAACGGGTAACGCCGGTCGGTGGCCAGGAGGCAGTCACGGTCGATGCCCGCGTCATCGCTTCCACCAACAAAGATCTCGAAGAAGAAATATCGCGCGGCAATTTTCGGGAAGACCTTTTCTACCGGCTCAACGTCATCCCTTTTTCCGTTCCGCCGTTGCGCGAGCGTAGCGAAGATGTCCCCATGCTTGCGCGCCATTTCCTGCGAGAATTTTCCACCGCCTACGGCCGCCGCCCACGCGAAATCACCGATGACGCTATCGAAACCCTCATGCGCTACTCCTGGCCCGGTAATGTGCGCGAATTGCGCAATGTGATCGAACGCATTGTCATCATGAATCCGACCACCACTCGCTTCGACCGACGGCATTTGCCGCCCCTGGTGCATCGTGACGGCGGACGCCGAAGCGCCGGCGCCGAATTTTCCACGTTGCATCAGGCCCGCGCCGCTTATGAACGCGACTACATCCTCAAGAAGCTCGACGAAAACCACGGCAACATCAGCCGCACCGCGGAAGTGCTGGGCCTGGAGCGCAGCCATCTTTATCGCAAGATGAAGACGTTGGGGATTGCAGTCAAAGAATAGTGCGTTTCTCTGCGGTTGAAGATTTGTCGCCGGAAAGTAGTTACTGCTTCAGCATGTGGATTTCCGTGCCATTTTTCAAGTACCGCACTTCATCCATCAACTGGTTGATCATATAAATCCCGCGCCCATGATCGAGGAACAGATTCTCGCCCTGCATCGGGCTGGGAATTGATTTGGGATCGAATCCTTCTCCCGGATCACGCACTACAATCAGCATGCTCTGCTTTTCATCGCACGCCACATCACACTCCACAACCTTCGAAGGGTCGCCTTTGGCGCCATGGACGATGGCATTGGCCAGCGCCTCGGTCAGCGCCAGTTCAATGTCGTTTTCCTTGCCCATTGCGCATCTCATTTCCCGCACAATTTTCATAATGCCTTCGACGACCGGGGTAATGGTCGCCTTGTCCGCCGACAACGTAACGCTCAGCTTGAGGCGCAACTTGTCGGCGTCGAAGTTCGAGAAGGGAGTGTCGTCTGCCATAACTACAGTTTTTTCGCATCGCCGGCCAGATGCTCCAACTGTCTCCTCCAATCCAGTTCGTTCAGAAACTCGCGGGAATCCCGCCATCCTGCCCGCACTTTGACAAACAACTCGAGAAATACTCGCGTGCCCAGCATTTTCTCGATTTCCAGCCGGGCGGCCGTGCCGATTTTCTTCAGCATTTGCCCGTGCTTGCCAACCAGAATTGCCTTTTGTCCGTCACGCTCGCAATAAATCGTGGCCGCGATGCGCGTCAGCTTCGCGCCTTCTTCAAATTGTTCGATCACGACCGTCGTAGCGTATGGCACTTCTTCACTCGTCTCGCACAACACCCGCTCGCGGACGATCTCAGCCGCCATAAAACGTGCCGGCTGGTCGGTGATCTGGTCCTCCGAAAAATACCGCGCCCCTTCCGGCAGCACTGCAATCATCTTCTCCAAAAGCATATCAAGCCCCTGCCGTTTACGCGCGGAAAGCGGAATGACCTCGCGAAACTCGTGCAACTTGCTGTATTCGTCGATGATCGGCAGCAGTTTCGATTTCTCCCGCAGAAGATCGATCTTATTAAGCAGCAAAAATGCCGGCGTCCGCGATTTCCGGATCATGTCGATGACAAACTGGTCCCCGTCCGCCGACCTGCCCATCACATCCGCGATCAACAAAACCAGGTCACAACCTTCCAGAGCTTCGTGCACTTCGGCCATCATTTTGCGTCCGAAGGGGCTGTCGGGACGGTGCACGCCGGGTGTATCGATCAGGACGATCTGCGCTCCTGACCGGTTCTTGCGATCCGGCACATGAATAATTCCCAGAATTCGGTTGCGCGTGGTTTGCGGCCGCGGGCTCACAATCGCCAGTTTTTCACCCACCAGCGCATTCAGCAGAGTGGACTTCCCTGCGTTCGGTCTCCCGAGAATGCAGACGAATCCGGAGTGAAATGCCATAGTTGAGATCTTAGATTTCTGCGGGAAATAACAGGCTTCAAATCAGTTTCATCTGTCTTGGCTCGACGGCGGAGATTCTAACCCGCTCCACGCGCCGCTCGGTCGAGTCCAGCACCTCGAACCGCAAGCCGCCATCTTCTATCACTTCGCCCTTTTGTGGGATGCGGCCGGCCAGTTCGCTTACCAATCCCCCCACGGTCGCCGACTCCTGCCCCTCCGGCCGCACACCGAAGAGTTCATCGAGCCGGTCAACGTCAATATTGCCCGGCACCACAAACGAGTGGTCGCTCTCGCGCACCACTTCGGTTTTCTCGTGCTCATCGCGAATCTCGCCGACGATTTCTTCCACCAGGTCCTCGATGGTCACAAGGCCGGCGACTCCGCCATATTCATCCACGACAATCGCCATGCGGATATTTTTCTTCTGCATTTCACGCAGAAGGTCGCTGCTCGACTTGCTTTCGGGCACGAAATACACGTCTTTGCGCATCAACGTGCCCACGGTCCGCGTATGCGCCTCTGCATCCGCCACTTGCAGAACGTCCTGCGCGTAAACGATTCCAACGATGTTATGGATCGTTCCCTCGAATACGGGCACTCGCGAAAACGGCTTTCCCCGCAACAATTCGACGAACTGTTCCACCGTCGTATTGGTGGGAACCGCCACGATCTCTGGCCTCGGCTTCATGACTTCGCGCACCGTCTTCTCACCGAATTCCACCACGGATTGAATCAGATCGCGGTTGCTGGCATCCAGAATGCCTTCTTCCTGGCCGGCTTCAATCAGCGCGTCCACCGCTTCCGATTGGCTCTCCGGGGTTTCATCCACATGCTCTTTGGTCAAAGTGGTCACAGATTGCAGAAATCCCAAAACCAGCGTCACCGGCAAGGCCACAAAAATCAGCACCTTCAGGACCGGCACCCAACGGACGAGCCACTCACCCTTGGTACGGGAAAAAAAAAGGAACGGCAGAAAACGGTTGAAGATGATCACGATCATCACCAGGCTCAGGGTTGCCTGCAGAATCTCGTAGCCAGTCCAGGTGCGTTCGCGAAAGATGCCGAAGCCGATCAGGAGCGCGATCGCGGCCATAAGGATCGGCACCAGCACCGCCATCGACAACGCCGCGCGCGAGCGACCCAGGCCCATTCTCGGTTCTACCCGCTGCTCAAAGGAGTCGATATTGTCCTGAAACTCACGAGAGAGAAATCTGCCGATCTCCGCGTAGATCCGGTCGACGTAGGAGACGAGCGTCAGCAGTCCTACCAACAACAGCAGCGCTGCCGCGATGGCATAGTTCATCTTGATGTTCGCAAAGCTTGTTTGCTTCGTCGTTGTGTAGGCACGGGTCTTCGACCCGCGCGTCGTCCCTGTCGGGACGAATCGTGTGGGGATGGGGGCCTCGCCCGTCCAGGTCTGTTTCGTTCAATCAACCCTACAGGCAACCCCAGGTCCCGTCTCAAGCGAAGTTCCTTCCGTTCCATCTCTCCGCCGTCGGCTTCGTGATCGTAACCGGCCAGGTGAAGTAATCCATGCAAGGCAAGAATCTTGATTTCTTCCCCAGCCGAATGTCCCATTCCCTTCGCGTTCTCGACCGCAATCTGCGCTGAGATAGCGATATCGCCGGCAAAGCCGTCCATCGAGCCTGACGGAAACGAAAGAACGTCCGTGGCTTTGTCCTTCCCGCAAAACGCCGCGTTGAGCGCCCGTAATTCCTGGCTGCCGGTGACGAGCACGTTCACTTCACCCTTCAGGCCTGTCGCCCGGCTGGCTCGCCCGATGAATTGGGCTAGCGCCGCCGAACTCAGCCCCGCGATTCGTTTTTTGAAGATAACCACGTTTGTTCCGTGCCCCGGAGATCGCTTCGAAGATTGCGGGCCTAAATACAAACGGGAGGGCCACCAACGGCGCCCTCCCATGAAATCTTAGTCTCTCTACTCTTCGGTTTCCACTTCCGTCAAAGCGGCCGGCTTTTCTTCACCCACGCCAGGTTTGCCATTCGTGCTGGACTTGCTTTCGAGCAACAGCGTCTGCTGTTCTGCCAACTTAGTCTTATGCTCGTCATAAGCGCGAATAATGCGCTGCACCAAATGGTGACGCACCACGTCGCCCTCGTCGAAATAAACGAACATCAGGCCTTCGACCCTCTTGAGCACGTCCACCGCTTCCAGCAACCCGCTGCGCCGCGCATTCGGCAAGTCGATCTGCGTTACGTCGCCCGTAATCACGGCTTTGGAGTTGAATCCCAGCCGCGTGACGAACATCTTCATCTGCTCGGAGGTTGTATTCTGCGCTTCGTCGAGAATCACGAACGAATCGTTCAATGTGCGCCCGCGCATGAAGGCGATCGGCGCAATCTCAATGACATTCTTCTCGAGATACCGGTCGACCTTCTCCGGATCGAGCATGTCATACAACGCATCATAAAGCGGCCGCAGATAGGGATCGATCTTGTCCTGCAACGTTCCCGGCAAAAATCCCAGGCGCTCGCCCGCTTCGACCGCCGGCCGCGCCAGAATGATGCGATTCACGCGCTTCGCCAGCAGCGCCGAAATCGCCATCGCAACCGCCAGGTAAGTCTTCCCCGTTCCCGCCGGCCCAATGCCGAACACCATGTCATGCTTTTCGATCGCTTCCAGGTAGCGCCGCTGATTCACGCTCTTGGGCTGCACCGTGCGCCGCCCGAACGAGCGCTGACGCCCCGCTTCCGCCAGCCCCCGCAGCGTGGCCTTGGAGTCAGCCATCAGCACGCGCAGCATGCTGCTCAGGTCGCCATTGTTGAAGGTGTATCCCGAGCGCTGCAGGTGCTCGTAGTCGGTGAATAGCTGCTCGGCGCGGCCCACGTCGCGGGGCGCGCCTTCCAGTTCAATGGAATCCGAGCGCAGATCGATGGTGATGTTGAGGCCGTCTTCCAGCACGCGCAGATTTTCGTCCCGCGTGCCAAATAATGTCTCAATATTCGGACTAATTTCGATACTCTTCTTCATTCACCCCTGTCACTTCCACGTTCGTGTGGGGACGGGCGACCCCGCCCGTCCAACATGGCCACGTGGACAGCCGCCCTCGGCTGTCCAGGCCGAGCGAAGCTCGGCAATACTGAGCGACGCGCCCGCCCCGCTTAAACACAAAACATTCTTCTGTCTGGAGATGGAACCCGCCGAGGATGCGCCCGAGGCGCGCAACTACCATTACCTAAAGCCTACCTCTGTTTTCGGACGAGAGTCAATGCGTTAGTATCGCCGCGGGGAGCGCCGAGCGTCCCCGCCTGGCCCAGACGGGCCCGTTCTCCCTTGAAGTGAGCTGAAGTTCCCAGCCATCCAATTGACCGCAAGCGAGTTACTCCCGTAAAATATTGGATTCGGTACCCGCCGGAAGCATCTTCAGGGAAAAAAGGTAACGAAGCAAATATGGCGAATCATTTTTCTGCGCTCAAACGCGCCCGTCAAACCGAGAAACGAACCGTCCGCAACAGGGCCAACACCTCACGCCTGCGTGGCCAGCTGCGCGAACTTCGCGAAGCCCTCACCAAGGGCGACAAGCAAGCCGCCGAACAGGTTTATCGGCAAACTGTGTCCGCGCTGGACAAGGCGATTCAGAAGGGCATTCTGCACGAGAACACCGCCGGACGCTATAAGTCCCGCCTGGGCAAGCGCTTAGCAGCGATGAAGTAGCGTTTGGCCGTCAGCACTGAGCCGTTCAGCCGAGGGCGTGCCTGGTTTAGCCCCGGTAGGGCCGGAAGGCCGTCCGAACGCTTCAGAGCAAAATTAGACCGTGTGCGCCGGGCGCACAACCAGCTCTACAAGTGGCCCGGCTGTGTCAAAAAGGGGCGGTCCGTCCCCTCACAGCACAATCCCGAACTTCTCCTTCAGAACCTTCTGCCGTTGCTTCTCGCTCAGCAACCTTTCGGTGCGCTTTCCACCGCGCGTCACGATCAGCCTGCGGTCTGAAAGCGTAACCCTGCCATCGGGCATGGCCAGCGTGCAAACACGCTTGCTCGTGAATGGAGACTCCGCCGACGTCTGATGGTGGTGGCACATGGGAGCGAATTCGTCTAACCGGCGAGGCTGGAGCGTGAATGCATATTGTCTCTTCCAGATTCCGCCAGGCGCACTCCGTTCGAGATGCAACGAGCTTTGCTCCTCCACGATGCGAAATTCCCCGTTGTCCTGCACTTGCTCGACCCCAACCTCAAGCCGCAATGGATCAAGAAAGGATTCGCCGAACCCAACATCGGCAAGCCACGATTGTTCGAGATCGACGCGAAGAGTCAGGTGGTCGAACTCAGGCCCGATGCTGCCATTTTCGCGAGGCACGCGTGCGGAAAGCAGCGTGACCTTGAATCCCAGCGCGCGCAGCAAGGCGGCGAACGCGCCGTTCATCTCGTAGCAAAATCCGCCGCGGCGGCGCTCGACGATTTTGCGGAGGAAAGATTTTTCATCGCAGACAATCTTGCGGCCCAGCGGGATGTCGAGGTTTTCGAAGGGAATGGAGAAGAGATGGGCACGATGCAATTCGCGCAGAGTTGTTGCCGTGGGATTCGTCGAGCCGCGATAAGCAATGCGTTCGAGATAGGCGTCGGCCAGCGAAGCTGCGGAGAGAAAGCCCGGAGGCGTTTTTCTAAGCGGCTGTGTCACGCGGGGTCCTTCGAGTTCGCCAGCCCACTAGCCAGCGAGCGGGCGAGCTACGCTCAGGATGACAGTTCATGAAGGCGATAGCTAGCTGAGGGTGAAAGCTAGACCGGCAGCTCTTCCTGCGCCCAGCCCTGCGTTTCAGCTTTCGGCTCGGCAGACAAATCCATTACCAATTTTTCCAGCACCAAACGCTTGCTCACCGGATTCGAGCGCAGAGCTAAATCGGCTTTCGCGATCAGGCGAATGGCGCGGGTCAGATCGCGCTTCGATTTGTACCGACGCGCCTGGCGGATGATGTCGTCGGCAGCGAAGGGCGGCACACGGAAGCCCTGCCACAGCGCAGCCCACAACATGCGCTGATCGCGCACGTTGCGCTCCAGAATCACCAGCATCTGCCGGAAAGTTTTCGCCAGCATGTAAAGATGCCCGATTGCCGCTTCCTCACCTTCTCCTGAAGATAAGATCGCATCCAGAACTTCGAGGGCGCGCACGCTGTTGCGGGCAGAGATCGCATCAGTCAGTTCGTAAAGTGACCGCTGTTTGGCAGCGAGCACCATGGTCTCGACGTCGCCGAGCGTGATGCGCATCTTCTCGCCGACGTAAAGAATCAGCTTCTCCAGTTCGTTGGAGATCATCATCATGTCGCCGCCGAGCGCATCGACCAGTTCACGCGCGGCATCGGGGTCGATTTTCACGTCTCGCGTGGCGCCGTATTCGCCAATCCAGCGCACGGCCTCGCCTTCCTCGACGCGCGCGAGTTCGACAATGCCACAATATTGGCCGAGGGTCTCGCGGATGCGCTCGTAGCGTTCTTTGTCCTGCATATCAATCCGGCGGGCGTCGGCGGGAATGCTGATGTGATCGGCTACGAGAATCAGCACGGCATCAGGATTGGGATCTTTGCAATAGCTTTCGATGGCCGCAAGTTTTTCTTCATTCGATCCGCGGCCGAACAGAGTTTTGACTCCGCGAACGAAGAAAACCTGGAATGGAGCCATCAGCGAGGGTGTGCGGGCGCGATCGAGGATTTCGGCCAGCTCTGTCTCGGCAAGATCGAACTCGTACAAACTAAATTCCCGCAAACCCTCAGGAACCAGATGTTGAAGGATCGCTTCGCGGCAGCGCTTGCGGAAGAAAGCTTCATCTCCCACGAAAACGTAAGCTGGACGCAGCTTGCGGCCCTGCACATCCGCGACAAAGCGATCGGCCTGGGCGAAGGCGCGCATCAGAAGCCCTCCAGGATGTTGGAGACCAGCGTGCGGGCAAATTCGCGCGACAAGCGCTCCAAAGCCGGCGTGTCTTCTTCAAAGAAACTTGGGTTTTCGCTCGAAACCTGGTATTGCTCGCGGAAAAAATACGAGGGGTTCTGGTAAAGCACTTTGCCGTCACGCTCGGTCAGAGAAACGCTCATGCTCACGATGACCAGCACACTAGAGGCACGGCCGGTCGTGGTGTCATAGGTCAGCGGCGTGGTGGAAGTACTCAACACTGTTCCTTTCAGTGTAGCGTCGGCCGTTCCGCCCGGCGTATTGAGGATGTGATAGTGAGTGCGCGTGATCATCTCCTGCGACACCGCGGCCGTGAGCATCTGTTCGATCTTAAACGTTTGCGTCTGGTTGGCGAAGGGGGGAATGGCGATGGTCTGAACGTTTTCCGGCAAGGTTACAGCATGGCCACTCGTGTGATAGCCGCAGCCGGAGGCGAAGGCGCAAAGCAAAATCGGAAACGCTCGTAACAAAAGACTCCTCGCCGCGGGGGCAATTCCGGTTCGAGCCAACCTCATTGAATCTGGCCCCGGGGACGGCTGGCGGCCATGGATTCAGCGCACTCGACTGCGGTCGTGGCCGCGAGACGCAGGTTATCAGCAGCGGCCCAGAGCCACAATCCTGTGGCGAGATTAGCATCGGGCGAGAGCGATACCAGAACGTCTCCCTGCCCAGCCGCGTTGACGTTGCTGGGAGAATCGTCGGCCATATGCGTCACAGTGATATGTTCTCCGGCCAGCGCCCGCGACATGGCTTCAATGTCCGCCGCCTGCTCCATTTGCAGGTGCAGAGCGAAAGCATGGCCGTGAAAAATTGGCGCCTGCACCATTAAGAGTGAAGGCACGGGCGCCTTCTTCTCCGTGATGCGCTGGTAATGTTTCAGCACGCGCTGCTCGACCCCGATCAGAGTCGCCGCTGACTGTTCTCCGTAGCGCGTGACCAGATTGAAAGCGACTTGGGTATCGAAAATCTTCTTGGGCAATTGCTGAAAGGAGAGCAGGTTCACGGTCTGCTCGTGCAGTTCGTCCATGCCTTTTTGTCCGTGCTCAGATGCAGGCTCGAAAATGGTCGCGACCACATGTTTGGTGGCGCCGGCTTTCTGCGCGCGCAATAACAGTAGCGCCAGCACGACCGCGGCCGGGTGCGCAACAACTGCCGGCGCAGGCTGCAGTTGCGGCGCCGGCACCTGCCCTAGCTGCCGTTCAATCAGCGGGGCGCGAATGACTGCGCCAGCGGTGTCTTCCAGAGCATAGGAAAGGTCCACGATGGCGCTGCCGGCTTTTTGCGCGGTTTTCCAATTCTTGAGCGTGCATTCCGCATCGGAGGCGAAGAAAGTGAAATCCACTTTGTCGAATTGCTCGGCGCGCACGCTCTGAATGAAAGAAATTTCGTCGCCCGTGGTTTCGAGCTGACCCAAGGATTCGTCATCATCGAGCAGCTTGATGTCCGCGGAAGGAAAGTTGCGGTCGTTGAGGACCTCGGCAACTTCCTTTCCTTTTAGCGTGGCTGCGCCGACGATGGCAACCCGGTAGAGATTGCCGGCGCGCACCGGTTCTGGATGGGCCACAGGCGCGGCTTTGGAGATCGAGGTCATGAGGGTTGCGAAATTTCGTGATACACCGGAGGTTTCGGAGGGCCAGGCTTCCGACGCAGAGCCCATTTGAGACGCCAAAACACTGCCGAGAACAGGTAAAGCAGAGCGATGAGAAACAGAACCCATGGCGAATAGAACCAAATCGCGGCGAACAACAATCCGAACAAGAGCACCATCCGGAAGGGTCGGCGCGAGCGCAAGTCGATATCTTTGAAGCTGTAAAATCGCCAAGTGCTCACCATGAGATAAGAGACCGCGACCAGCAGCAGCAGCCAACTGATAGCGGACCAGAGTGCGGCCAGCGGTTCTCCTCGCGTGAAATGCACGACCGCTGCCAGCACTCCTGCTGCGGCTGGAATGGGCATGCCGACAAAATATTTTTTCCCCGGGCGGCCGGGGTTGGAAGGTTCGGGATCGTGACTGATGTTGAAGCGGGCCAGGCGGCTGGCGCCGGCGAGCAGGAACAGGAATCCTCCGAATTCGCCAAGCTGCGTGAGATTGAGGCGCAACGCGCCCAGACTCACGCCGGCGAGTTCCCCGAATCCCCAAATCCAGGCGAGCATGGCAGGCGCTACGCCGAACGTGATGACATCGGCCAAAGAATCCAGTTCGCGGCCGAAATCGCTGCTGGTTTTGGTCATGCGAGCAATGCGTCCGTCCAGACCATCGGAAACCACGGCAAACCCAATGGCTTTGGCTGCATTATCAAAATGCCAGGGCTCGAGCGCCGAGCCATGTGTCACTTGCAAAATCGCGTAGTAGCCCAGGGCAATGTTGGCGGTGGTGAACAGCGAAGGCAGAATGTACATGCCCCGGCGCATGCGAGCCCGCTCACGATCCTCTTTCCTGGGACGTCTGGGAAATTCCGGGACTTCAGGGTCGGCATCCATTAGCCTGCTCCTTCCCGGGCTTTTTCTGTCCCTGCCACGGCGAGCTGCTCCCGTTCAGGCGGCAAGAATGCCAGCACGCTCGATCCGCCTCGCACCCGATCGCCGCGTTTCACTTCCACTTTAGCCAACGAGTCCAGCAGAACATCGACGCGCGAGCCGAACTTGATCAAGCCGACGCGTTCGCCGCGTTGCACTCGGTCGCCCACTTTTTTATCGAAAACGATCCGGCGCGCCAGAACGCCGGCGATCTGCTTGAAGACTACGCTTTGCCCTGCGTCCTCCACGGTCACGATGTTCTGCTCATTCTCAACCGCGGACGCGGGATTCATGGCGTTGAGAAATTTCCCACGCTGATAGCGGATGTCGCGAATCACTCCGGCTACCGGCGAGCGATTCACGTGGACATCGAATACGCTGAGAAAAATACTGATGCGCTTCCGTTTCGTGCCGTCTACGTCTACCAGCGAGACATCGGTGACTTTCCCATCCGCCGGGGAAACCACAGCTCCCTCGCTGCCCGGGATAACCCGCTCAGGATCACGGAAAAACCACAGAAAAAAGAAGGCCAGCACGAACGCCGGCAACGCCCACACCGGTCCGGCCAGCCAGCCCAGCAACACACCAGCTGCGGCGAGCGGAAACGCGTAGTAATAGGCGTCTCGAACCATGAAAGAAAGTTAATTGAAGACAGGGTCATTATAGTTCAGGCGTCACAGTTCAGGCAGTCGGCGCGTTCGGATAATTTGGAGTTAACCGCAAATAAAAAGGGCGCTTACGAGCGCCGAGGTAGGGCATACACGAATTGTTCAGCGGCCGTCGCCGCGTTGAACCGAGACGGTAAATTAAGCGACCTGATTCGCTTGCAGCCGAAACTGCCGCTCAATGGTTTCCATTTGATCTTTGAGCCGCAGCTTCAGCTTCTTCAGCCGCACTTCTTCTACTTTTTCGTCTTCTGTCAGGTATCGCTTTTGGGTAAGTGATTCGAGGCGCTCTGCGTATTGCGTGTGCTCCTGCGCCAGACGGCGGAACTCATCATGGCTGGCCAGGAGCTGGTCTCTTGGAGTCATCCAGCAGACCTCCCAGGCAATTTTTACGGCCCTTAACGTATCACAGGGCCGAGGCCGCTTCAATCCCCTAATTCATGGGGAAGAACCCTGGTCACCTGCACTGGCAATGGTGCAAACTAGGCAAAATCAAGACGATAGAGTATGGCGGCCTCGGCCGGATCCTGATAATAGTTGGGCCGGCAGCCAGTTTCGACGAAGGCCCATTTCTCGTACAGTTTTCGTGCGGCCAAGTTGGATTCGCGGACTTCCAGGAAGACTGACGTGGCGCTCTGCGCGCGAACCTGATCGAGAAATTCGCCAAGCAGCCGGGTTCCCAGGCCGCGGCGGCGCGCGGACCCGCTGATCGCGATGTTTTCAAGTTCCCAATCGGCGCCGACAGCTCGGGCGATCAGAAAACCGTGGAGCGCTGGCCGCGCGTCATCTTCTTCCGTGATTTCAATCACCAGAGCCAGGCGGTTAGGGCTTGCGTCGTCGAACACGGCCAGGTGTTGTGTGAGCGACCAATGCGCTGCCGTGGCAGCATGTTTTTCCAGCGCCATAATGGCGGGGACGTCGGCACGAACCGCGGAGCGGATAAGCAGTTTCATGATTCAGAGCGCGCTCGCGCCGGCAGGCGCGGGGCGATGGCATAGAAAAGCTGCACGGCGACGATGAACGCGATGCTCCAATAAGTGCTGACCACGCAAAGCAGCGCACCCACCGCGTAAAGGGATTGCGCGATCACGATCCGCCTCTTGATGGCGTTGGAAACTTCCGGCGGAAGATCGGCAGTCACCAGCCCTAGACCTGTAGCACATAGCCAGGTAGCGTAGAGTGTCCAGCCCAGAAGTGCGATGTTCAGCCAGTAGACGAGAAGAGCAACGCGGTAGGCGATGAATTCGGCGAGAAGCGTCGTGGAAAACGGGGTAATGGAAACCCATAACAGAAACAGGATGTGCATCCAGGAGAGGCTGCGATCGGAGCGGGTGAGATGATTCAGCTGCGTCTGCTGGCCGACCCAGAAAATTCCCAAGGTCAGGAAGCTCATCATGTAGGGCACGAGTCGCGGGGATAAGGCCACGAGCGCTCGCCACAGATCGTGCTCGCTGTGTACTGCCTCCATGGCGGGGACACGAAGATCTAACACAAGCAAGGTCATCGCGACGGCAAATATGCCGTCGCTGAGGGCGGCGAGACGCTCTACGTTTTGCCCGGCAATGCGATTGTAAGTGGTGGGCATGCGGGATTGATGGCGGAAAAGTGTAGCAGGTTAGAAACCCGGCAGCTAAAGCCGCCATGGAAAACGAAGGACCTTTACCGCAGCGCTGAAAGCGCTGCGCCACCCAAAACCAGAAGGTTGCTAGGTCTCGCCTTTGGCGAAGATTTCGGCATCGGAGCGGCGCACATAATTGGCGTCGAGGGCTTCGGGAGAAACGGTCTCGCCTGCGAGAATTTTTCGCCATCCCAGGCGGGCGATGGTGTCGCTGCGCGGGCGAGAGACATGTTCAACTTGCAACCCCTGCTGGCCGGCCATTTCGGCGAGATCGTTGTCAGGCGTGACGATTGCGATGTCAGCTGACGAGCCGAACAATTCTTCCCGTTTGAGCAGCAGTTCAGCGCTTGTAGCATGGCCGCCGTCGTAGTCGGCTACGTAGATTTCGCTTCGGCCCGCGTCGAGCGCAGCGCGAACCTTGCCTTTCTTGTTCGCTGCTAACGCTTCCAACAGAGAAACAACGGCGATCGGTTTGTTCAGCACTTCGGCCAGCGCTTTGATTGCAGCCAATCCGACGCGCAGCCCGGTGAATGAGCCCGGACCGGAGGCGACGGCGAAGCCTGCGATGTCCAGTTTGGTAAATCCCTGTTTGGAAAGCAGCGCGGCGATTTGCGGAACTAGTTGCGCGGAAAACGTGCCGCCTTCGAGCGGGACGACTTCGACGATCTCGCATCGGTCCGGCGAACCGCATTGGGCCAGGGCAATGCTGCCGTTCTTTCCCGAAGTGTCGACTGCGAGAACGAGCATGGAGCAGCTTGGGCCTCAGAGGCTAAAGCGGAATTCTTACTGGCTCGGATCGGCACGGCTGAAGGCCGTTCCCTACCCAAGACAATTTCTAGTGCGCGGCCTCGACCAGTTCCAACAGCACGCCGCCGGCGCTCGAAGGATGCACAAACACGTAGCGATGGCCGCCGGCGCCAATCTTAATCTCGTCGGAAACCAGGCGTACGCCGTCTTTTTTCAGTTTCTCGACCGCGGCGTCGAAGTCGGGCACGCGCAGCGAAACGTGGTGCAAGCCTTCGCCGCGCTTGGCAATGAATCTGCCGATGACGGAGTTTTCTGACGTTGGCTCGAGCAATTCAAAGCGGCTTTCGCCAATCGGAACCATGACCACGCGCACCTGCTCGCCTTCGACCACCTCTTCGGGCGAAACGTTGAGGCCGAGCTTTTCGTAGATCGCTTTGGCCTGCTCCAGCGATCTCACCGCGATGCCGAGATGGTCGATGACGAAATCCATTTTTCACTATTTAAGCGAAGGAGGCGTCGCACGGGCGGGGACGCCCGCGCCCACATCGTTTCGGCCTATGATCTCCTCCACCAGCGTGTACGGATCGCGCTTGTGCTCGGCGACTTCGGCGGCGTAGCGCGACAAATCGCCATCGCTCATTTGCGCGCGGACGCGGTCGAGCATTGTGTCGCGCAGCATCTCGATCAAGCGCTGCTGCCAGTTCTGAATTTTGTGCTTGAGCACGAGATTCTGCTTCTCCAAATAATTTTCGTATTCGGCGATGGTCAACGCCAAATCAGTTATTCCCTTCCCTTCGGTGGCGACGGTCTTCACGATCGGCGGAGTCCATTTATCACTGCGTATGGCAAGCGCCTGCAGCGCCCGAATTTCGCGCTCGACGCGGTCGGCGCCTTCGCGGTCGCTTTTGTTGATGACGAAGATATCAGCAATCTCCATGATGCCGGCTTTGATGGTTTGCACGTCGTCGCCCATGCCGGGCACAAGAATCACGATGGTGACGTCGGCCACGCGAACGACGTCGACTTCATCCTGGCCGACGCCAACGGTTTCGATCAGGATCAGGTCGCGGCCGGCGGCGTCGAGCACGGTGGCAACGTCGGCCGTGGTGCGGGCCAGGCCTCCGAGCGAGCCGCGCGTGGCCATGCTGCGAATATAAATTCCGGGATCGGAGAAATGGTCCTGCATGCGAATGCGGTCGCCGAGAATCGCCCCGCCCGTGTAGGGGCTGGTGGGATCGACGGCGATGATGCCGACCGTGTGCTTTTCCTTGCGATAGAGCCGCGCGAGTTGATCGACCAGGGTGCTTTTGCCCGCTCCCGGGGCTCCGGTAAGACCGATGATGCGAGCGTGGCCGGTATGGGGGAACAGGGCTTTGAGCAGTTCGATCCATCCGGGCGAATGGTTTTCGACGGCAGAGATGGCGCGGGCGAGGGCGCGCGGATCGCCGGAGCGAACTGGAGAGATCAGGTTGGAGTGATTACCGGCCAAGCTATTCAGTGTAAAGCACAAGGAGGGGAAAGGCATCCGCCCAACTGGCGGGAAGTAAGGAATGGTGAATTTATCGCGAAGGCAGCCAGGACTCGTATTCTTTGTAGTTGCTCATGGCAAATCCGGGATCTGATTTCCCGCTCACGCTGGTAACCAGCCCCTGGGACGTCACCCGCAGCACCGAGAGCTTGGTCAGGACCCATGCTCCGGGTTCGCTTCCCGTCCATACTTCGTACTCTGTCATCGGTTGTGATTTGCCCATTACGTTTGCGGTTTCCGTGCCTGCATAAGTCAACTGTATTGGCTGACCAGGGTGGATTTTATTGTCCAGCATTATGTAGACATTAACCGCGTTGTCCTCGGAATGGTTATGTTGAGTTAAACGAACAATTGCTGTCATCAGCCACGTGTGGTCGAGAGCATAGAACTCGCCGGGGACAAGAACGTAGGGCTGCTTGGCTGGGATCGAGATGGCTGATTTTTTTCCGTTGTCCTCCGTTTCACAGCTCAAATCTTGGGTACTGTATCGACAAGAAATGATCGTGGGATAAACTGCGAACGGAAGCGTCCCGCGCTCGGTAGCAGGGATAGTGGGACGCGTGTCTATCGTGAGCGAAAACCCACTGGGCAGGAACTGGGCGTCGAAATAGAAGGCCTGCACAATGTGGCTTGGGCCAGCAAGGGCCTCCACAACTTCATAGTCGCCGTTTCGAAGATGCCAAACTTTCCAGTGAGCCAACGGCTTACCCAGGTTGCTCCGGGCCACATAGTCCCCCTCCGCCACCAGGGCCCTGTCAGCAGCGGACGCCGTGGAGCTGAAGAGCAGCGTAACTGACAGCAAGAGTGACGCCCGCCGGGTCATCGCGCAACTGTGCCCAAGGATGGGCCAGAAGTCAACTGTTCGCAGCATTAGTCCTTCAGCAACTGCCGCGCGATCACCAGCCGCTGAATTTCGCTCGTCCCTTCGCCGATGGTACACAGCTTCACGTCGCGATAGAACTTTTCTGCGGGATAGTCTTTGATGAAGCCGTAGCCGCCGTGAATCTGCACGCCTTCGTCGGCGCACTTTACCGCAACCTCGCTGGCGAAAAGCTTGGCCATGGATGATTCGAGCGTAGTTTTCATGCCGGCATCTTTCATGGAAGCCGCGCGCATGGTCAGCAGGCGGGCGGCGTCGATTTCCGTCGCCATATCGGCGAGCTTCCATTGAATGGCCTGGAAATCGCTGATCGCATGGCCAAATTGCTTGCGCTGCTTGGAATATTTAAGTGCCGCATCATACGCGCCCTGTGCGATGCCCAGCGACAATGCCGCAATCGAGATGCGTCCGCCATCAAGCACCTGCATGGCGTCAATGAAGCCGTCGCCTTCCTTGCCGAGCAGGTTCTCCTTGGGAAGAAAGCAGTCTTCAAAAATCAGCTCTGAAGTATCGCTCGCCCGCAGTCCCAGCTTGTTCTCCTTTTTTCCAGGGCGAAATCCTTTCGTGTCCTTCTCCACGATGAACGCGGAAAGTCCGTGCGTGTGCGCGGCGCGGTCGGTCACGGCAATCACAACCAGCACGTCGGCATAGTGTCCGTTGGTGATGAACGTCTTCGTGCCGTTGAGCACCCAGCCATCTTTCTTGCGCGCAGCCGTCATGCGAGCGCTGCCGGCATCCGAGCCAGAGGAAGGCTCGGTCAAGCCCCACGCGCCGATGAATTCGCCGGTCGCGAGCCTGCTGACATAATTTTTCTTTTGCGCTTCCGTGCCCACGAGAAAAATGTGGTTGGTGCACAGAGAGGTGTGCGCGGCGACGATGATTCCAATCGAGCCGTCGACGCGTGAAAGCTCATCGATCGCAGTCACATATTCGACGTATCCCATGCCGGCGCCGCAATATTCTGGCGGGAAAATCGTGCCCATCAGGCCGAGCTTGCCGAGTTCTTTGAGCGTGGCCAGAGGAAATTCGCACGCCTCGTCCCATTTCATGACGTTGGGCGCGATCTCGCGTTCGGCAAACTGGCGCACGCTTTTCTTCAGGTGTTGTTGTTCGTCGTTGAGCTGGAAATCCAAGCTGCCTCCGCTCGCGCAGACGGAGCACACACGCTCCCCGTTCATGCGCAACAGAAGATTAGATCACAGCGGCGCAGCAAGAAAAAGTTACTCCGGGGTGGGGCGGCCGACTGCGATACCATGAGTGACGGTTCCCGCGTGATATGAAACAGCTGTCGGCCTTGTTACTTCTATGTCTGAACGCGGCGGCGCAAAATTCCGCTCCGCCAACTTTCTCTCACGACATCGCGCCTCTGCTCTACCGCAACTGCGCTTCCTGCCATCGTCCTAAAGGCCCGGCGCCATTTTCCCTACTCACGTACGAAGATGCAAAAAAGTATGCCGCGAAGATCGCTGAGACGACCGCGAACCGTTCCATGCCGCCGTGGCTGCCTGAGCCGGGGTACGGCGATTTCGTCGAGGAACGCCGGTTGAGCGACGCGGAAATTCGCATGATCGTGGATTGGACCCGTCATGGCGCGCCGGAGGGTTCTGCTTCGCAATCACCTTCTCCGCCGCACTTTTCAGACGGCTGGCAACTCGGAACGCCGGACTTAATTCTCAAGGCCGATCATCCGTTTGCCGTGCCGTCTTCAAAATCTGATGTTTTCTGGAATTTTGTTTTCTCTCCTTCGCTGACCAAAACACGTTACGTGCGCGCCATCGAAATTCGCCCCGGCAATGAAGGCATGGTGCACCATGCCAACCTGGTGATCGATCGCACAGCTTCGGCACGGCGGCTGGAAGCCCAACCGGGTGCTGGTTTCCCAGGGATGGAGTTGAGCCTGGCGCACAGTCCACTGGATTTTCCCGGCCACTTTTTGTTCTGGAAACCGGGAAACGAGCCGTGGGTTGAGCCCGTCGGTCTTTCCTGGCGGCTCGATCCGGGTAACGATCTTGTGCTCAACGCTCACCTCATGGCGATGACAATGGCGATGGGCGAAGCGATCAAAATTCAGCCGTCGATTGGGCTTTACTTCACCGATAAACCTCCCGATCGCTTCCCGCTGCTCATTCAACTCGAGAACGACGGCAGGCTCGACATTCCGGCTGGCGACCGGGATTTTGTGGTGCGCGATGATTTTCGCCTGCCGATGGATTGCGACGTACTCGCTGTTTATCCCCATGCGCACGAACTTGGTCATCTGTTGGAGGGTTACGCCGCGCTGCCTAACGGTGAGCGAAAGTGGCTGATTCGCATTCCCGATTGGGACCCGAAGTGGCAGGCGGTATATCACTATCGAAGCCCGGTTCATTTGCCGAAGGGCGCGGTGGTTTCGATGCGCTACCACTACGACAATTCTGCCTCGAATCCGCATAACCCCAACCATCCACCGAAGCGAGTGCAGAGCGGAAATCAATCCAGCGACGAAATGGGACACTTGTGGTTACAGGTCTTGCCGCGAGCGGCTGGCGATCATCGGCGTGAGTTAGAAGAAGCCTGGGTGCGGCACCGGTTGGAGAAATATCCTGACGATAGCTCCGCACGAGTGATGCTGGGAGCGTTGTTGCTGGCGCGTCTCGACCCGGCGGAAGCGGTCGGTGAATTGGAGCGCGCGGTGCAGATCGCACCTGCACAACCAGAGCCGCATAATTGGCTGGGCGTGTCGTTCATGGCAGTGGGCCGCGTTCGTGAGGGAACGCAGGAATTCCGCATCGCGCTCGACATTCAACCGGGCTACGCCGACGCTCGTTACAACCTTGCGAAAGCATTGGCCAAGTCCGGAGAACTCGAGGAAGCGCGGCAGAATTTTTCTCTGGCTGTGGCTGCTTATCCGCAGAACGCGCAAGTGCACAACGACTTCGGCGAGTTGCTGATGCGAATGGGCCAGCCAAGGGAGGCGCTCAAGGAGTTCAACCAGGCAATCGCGCTCGACCCGCAATATGAGACGGCACGCAAGAATAGCGAATTGGCGCAGCAGCGCGCGGGCCGTTAAACCGACTTCTTTTCACCGCCGCCAAAGATTTTGCGCACCAGCCACAGCGGTGCGACAAATACGTGCACAGGGTTGGTCAAGAATGCCGGCTTGTTGCCTTCAATCAGATGCCCGAGCCAGGCGAGCGCGAATGCGGTCGGAATCAGGAGCAAACCGATAATCCAGTGGTACCAAACCACGATCAGTGAAGAAAAACCAACAGGAATGGCGATCATGTGGAGAGCCCGATTGACAGGGTGATTATGCGCGCCATCGTAGTGGGAATAGAGACCCATAATGCGCCTCCGGAGCGATATTCCGCCGGGAATTATATCCCGATTTTGATTTGGGTCTAAGAACTCTCGGCTGTTTTACGAGGCTCGGCTAGCTGCACTTAAACCGCCGGGAGCGCACAGGACTGTTCACCGAGATCGCTAAAGATAAAGCGCTCAAAGACTTCGTTGGAAAGCAGGCGGCCGCGGCTGGTCAGGCGGATGCTGTCGTCGGTTCGCCCCAGCAATCCGGCATCGAGCAATTCGGTAATTACCGGCGACACGGCCGCCACGGCTTCTTCGCCGAATTTCTCTTCGACCTCGGCCAGATTCACTCCGCGATTCAACCGCAAGCCAAGAAAAAATGTCTCCTCCAACGCCGAACGCCGCGAGACTTCTGTTTTTCTAGGCGCCGCGCCCGCAACGTATTCTTCCAGAGTCTCAGGCGTCGCGAAGCGGAAAGCGTCGAGCTCGGGATCGGCTGCCGGCAACATGGAGTGCGCGTCGACGCCGAAACCAAGGTATGGCTGGCGAGTCCAGTATTTCAGGTTGTGGCTCGACTCCTGCCCGGGCCGCGCGAAATTGGAGATCTCATACTGCTCGATGGCGGCTTTTTGCAGCCCCTCGCAGGCTGCCAGATATAAATCCGCTGTGAGTTCGTCGTCGGGGACGGCGTGGGCATGATATCTTGTACCGCCTGCGATCAGTTCGCGGCCGAGCCGTGAATCTTCGTCCACTTCGAGCATGTAGATGCTGACGTGAGGCACGCCGGAGGCGATGGCTTCATTGAGAGAAAAATCCCAGCTCGCGGCCTCCTGGTGCGGCAAGCCGGCGATCAGATCAAGGTTGAGGTTGGAAATGCCGGCAGCGCGAAGGCGCGAGATGTCCTCCAGCACTTTGGCGCGAGTGTGCAAGCGGCCTACGGTGGCCGCTTCGCGATCGACGAACGATTGCACGCCCAGGCTGATGCGGTTGACGCCGCAACGGACAAAGCATTCGACCATAGCGTCGCTGAGCGTTCCGGGCGCGCATTCTACAGTGATTTCTGCAGCGGACCGCACAAAGAGGTTTTGCGAAATCGTGACAAACAGGCGTTCGAGACCGGCTACATCTAGTAAAGTAGGCGTGCCTCCGCCGAGGTAAACGGAGTCGAGCGTGGGCTCGAATTTCGCGCCCATTTGGGCAAACGTCTCGCCGGCATTTTCGATGTCGGAGCAAACGCGCTCTACGTAGCGCTGAAAAATGGCGCGGGAAAAAACATCGGAGGCAAAGTTGCAGTAGCTGCACTTGGTGCGGCAAAAAGGAACGGAAAGATAGAGGCCCAAGGACATGCGACGTAATTATCTCATCGCTTGTAACAAAGCGACACACGCGGCATCTTAAGAAAGCCGGCGAAAAATATGAGCCCTCGAGTCATGATTACCGGACTTGGCGTAGTCAGTCCGAACGGCATCGGGCGTGTCGAGTTCTGCCGCGCGATTCTTGCGGGCAAGTCCGGCGTGAAGCGAATTTCGCGTTTTGATCCGTCCTGTCTTCCGGTGCATATTGCCGGGGAAATTCCTGAGTTCGACGAATTGGCCTGGGTCGATGCACGCGAGCGGAAACATGTCTCGCGCGTGGTCCCGCTTGCAATCGCCGCATCGACCGAGGCGCTGTGCGATGCCGGCCTGGATCCGGGCGCAATGTCAGAGGAAGAGAAACGTGAGATTGGCGTGATTCTCGGAAGCGGCGGCGGAGCGCAGGAGTTTTCTGAGGAGCAATATCGTTTGTGGCATTCCGGCCATGTGAAGCAAGTCAGCCTGTTTTGCATTCCCAGCGGCACGATGGGAACGATCTCGAGCGAAATTTCCATGCGCTTCGGATTTCGCGGATACAGCCACGTCATCACCACCGGCTGCACGTCATCCACCGACGCGCTCGGTTATGCGCTCGACCACATTCGCGCCCGAGTGCAGCCGATGTTTCTGGTGGGCGGCGTCGATTCAACCATCACGCCGGGAATTATCAAAGGCTATTCGCTGCTCCGCGCTCTTACTCAAGCCTGGAACCATGCGCCGGAACGTGCTTCGAGGCCGTTCTCCGCCGACCGTGACGGATTTGTGCTGGCGGAGGGCGCATGGATGTTCATCCTCGAAGATTATGATCATGCGCGCGCCCGAGGCGCTCACATCTACGCAGAACTCGCCGGATATGCATCGACTTGCGAAGCCTTTCACCGCGTACGCATGAGTGAAGCGCCCGAGGAACCAGCGCGCGCGATTATGCTTGCGCTGGAAGATGCCCGGGTTGCGCCAGCTGACATTCAATATGTCCATCTTCATGGCACTTCGACGCCGCTCAACGACCGTGTGGAAACGCGAGCGCTTAAGCTGGCACTGAATTGCCATGCCCATCGCACTCCCATGTCTTCCGTGAAGTCGCAGATCGGCCATGCTCAGGGGGCGAGTGGAGCGGCCGGCGTGGCGGCTGCGCTGATTGCCATGGAACACGGAAAAATCCCGCCCACCATCAATCTGGAAAACTCCGATCCGGAGTGTGATCTGGATTACGTCCCTGAAGCAGGCCGGGCAGCCAATATCGAGCATGCAATCTGCAATTGCGTGGGCTTTGGATCGAAGAATTCAGCGATCGTGCTGCGAAAGGTCGCGTAAGTCGAGATAAAGGCCGAGCTTGAGCGGATGAGCCCAGTCCCACACAACTCCTCTGAATCAACGCACACCCAGCCCACTCCCACACCCGGCTGCACGAGCGAGACGCTCGCGCCCCCACAGGCACTTCCGATCACGAAAGTGCGCAAGTTTTTCATCCACAGGCCCGTTTTCCCCATCTACTTGAGATAATCTTTTAGTTAGCGCCCTTATGGCCGTCCAGGAAGAAGAAGTACTCGGAAAAGCTTATGACAGCCGCTTGATGAAGCGGCTGCTTACGTATCTCGGGCCATATAAGTGGCAGGTCGGCGTTGCTCTGGGTTCGATCATCATCAAGGCCGGCGCCGACGTGCTGGGGCCGTACCTCACCAAAGTCGCCGTCGATCGCTATCTGGTGCACGTTCCGGGGGAGCGAACTCCCTTCGACCGTTTTCTGAGCAGCCAGCCGCTGGTTGGAATCGCGCAGATCGCGGCGTTGTACGTTGGCTTGTTGGTTTCGTCTTTTCTCCTGGAGTACCTGCAGACTTACTTCATGCAGTGGGCAGGGCAAATGGTGATGTACGACCTGCGCAGCCAGATTTTTCGGCATCTCCAGCGCATGCACATCGGTTTCTATGACAGAAATCCTGTGGGACGACTGGTCACCCGCGTCACTACCGATGTCGATGCCCTCAACGAAATGTTTACGGCCGGCGTGGTTTCCATCTTCGAAGACGTCTTTGTTCTTGCCGGCATCATCGCCATCATGCTGCACATGAACTGGCGGCTGGCGCTGATCACTTTTGCAGTTCTGCCGGTGATCGGTATCGCCACCAACATTTTTCGCAACAAGGTCCGTGACTCCTACCGGCGCATTCGCGTAGCCATCGCGCGCATCAATGCTTACCTGCAGGAGCACATCAGCGGCATGGTAGTGTTACAGCTTTTCAATCGCGAAAAACGGGCCTTCAGGAAGTTTTCCGAGGTCAACGCCGTCCATATGGACGCGTTCAAAGACGCGATCATGGCGCACGCAGTCTATTACCCGGTGGTGGAAATACTTTCTTCCGTCGCCATCGCGTGCGTGATCTGGTTTGGCGGGAACGGCGTGCTGCGCGGAATCACGACTCTGGGCGTGATGGTCGCGTTTATCCAGTATGCGCAGCGGTTCTTTCGGCCCATCCAAGACCTGAGCGAGAAGTACAACATTCTTCAGTCGGCTATGGCAGCCAGCGAGCGCGTGTTCAAGCTGCTCGACACTCCCGTGGAAATTACCACGCCCGCCGTGACCAGGAAACCGGAGGGCCCCGGCCGCATCGAGTTCGATCACGTATGGTTTGCCTATCGGATGCCTGACCGTGTGGAGGCGAGCAGCTCGCCCGCCAATATCAACGGTCATCCAGAGACGGGACCTCGTCTCGCCCGGACGGGCGAGGCGCCCGTCCCCACACGGTCCGTGCCAATAACCTCCGAGCCCGATTGGGTTCTCCGCGACGTTTCTTTTGTGATCGAACCGGGACAGACGGTTGCGATTGTTGGCCATACTGGCGCGGGGAAAACCACGATCATCTCGCTGCTTTTGCGCTTTTATGATGTGCAACGCGGCGCCATTACCCTTGACGGCGTTGCCGTCAAAGATATGGACCTCGACGATCTCCGCCGGCGTTTCGGAGTCGTGCTGCAAGACCCGTTTTTGTTTTCAGGGACGGTCGAAGGCAACATCCGCCTGGGAACGCAATGGATCGAAGATGTAGACATCGAGAAAGCCGCGGAAGACGTGAACCTGGCTGACTTCGTCCGTTCGCTGCCCGGCGGTTTCAAGGAAGAGGTTCGGGAACGTGGGTCGACGCTATCCACCGGACAAAAACAGCTGATCTCATTCGCCCGCGCGCTGGCGCATTCACCAAAAATTCTTATCCTGGATGAAGCCACCTCCAGCGTGGACACGGAAACCGAATTCCGCGTGCGCGAAGCCCTCAATCGCATGGTCGAAGGCAGGACATCGATCATCATTGCGCACCGGCTTTCGACGGTGCAGCGCGCCGACAAAATTATCGTCATGCATAAGGGGCAAGTGCGCGAGATGGGCACGCACCAGCAACTCCTGGCGCAGCGCGGCATTTACTACAAGCTGTACCAGTTGCAGTACAAGGACCAGGAGCTACGGACACCCAGGACGGAAGTCACTGCGAGCGCAGATGACTAGGAACGACTGTGTGGCGCGGGTGCCTCGCCCGCGAATCAGATCGGCGGTTTGAACTATTTCAGACCTTCGACGAGGAACAAATCCGAGAGCGTGCGGCCGTACTCGTAGACGTAGGTCTTTGCGTCGGGGGTAATCAGGATCGGGCCGATATCAGTGACGCCGGCGCTGTCCGCCGGGATGAGTTCTTTCCACAGCTGTTTTTGCCCAGTGGCCACGTCCAGCCGAAACACTTTTGCTGGCAACTCGCCCGGACGATAAGTGTATAGCGAGCGCCCGTCACTGCTCCATCCTACGGGCACATCTCCCATCGGAAAGCCAGGTATGCGGCGTGGGTCGCCACCATCTACGGGATAGAGGTATCCGTTTTGATCGGGGCCCACGGCAGCCACAACTTTGCCGTCAGGAGAAATCTGCCATTGCGTGGCGCTGGTTCCCTCCGGAGAGATGGCGCGGGCCTTCCCGCCATCGACATCCTGTACGTATAAACGCACTCCGTGCCCTGCCTCGCTGCCCAGGAAAAGGAACCGCTTGCCATCGGGAAACCAGTGCGCGCGAACGTGGTCCAGTGCATCGTTGGTCAGAGGACGCGCTTCGCCGACACCGGTCGGCAGGATCGTCAACTGCGCCGGATGGTGAGGCAGGGCAGAGATCACCCATTTTCCATCTGGAGAAAGAGAAAGACCCGATCCTTCGCCGAGTCGAATGGCCGGCGAACCATCGGTCTTGCGAAGATAGGCAGCGTAATTTTCCCCGCCACCTTCGCCAGCCTCGGTAAACAGCAGAGTATTTCCGTCTGCGGAAATATCATTCGGGGCGGACCAATCCAGCCAGGAAAGATCTTTTTCTTTCGCGTCGTTGGGAGTCATGCCGACCATGCCGACGCGAACTACGTCTCGTGTCAGTAAAACCTTGCCGTCTCGGGTCACATCCTGAAGAGTCAAAGTTCCCGGCTCACGGGTGAGGAGCCGCACCGTTCCCGACAGGCTTGCCGCGTTCAAATAGCGTCCAATACCCAGCTTTGCGGTCGTGAACCAGACTTCTTTCCCGTCGGGCGACCAGGCCACACCTTCAACCGAATCCCACCCTTTGGAGAGAGTTTTCTTGTTGCCCGCCAGATCGACGATCGCAATGGCACCGGCATCGTCGCGGCGGGCTGGATGATCGGCAAATGTAATGAGATCGCCTTTGGGAGAAATTCGCGGATGGCTGATCCAGCCGCTTGTCTGATAAAGGACTTTTCCCACGGGATATTCCAGCCGGTTCTGCCCGCCGGAATCGCGCACAATGGCGAAATTATTTCCATCGGGTGACCAGTCTGCCCATTGCACGCCCTCGAGGATTTCACGCGGCGCGCCGCCACCCAGCGGTACCCGGGCCAGGGTTCCGCTATTGATAAATGGCTCGATGTTGCGGCTGTTCAGCAGAACCGCCATTTCCCCGGTCGAAGCGATGGAAAGAACTTCCGCATTTTTCAAGCCAAAGGGCCGCGACTCCGGACTTTCGGGGCGGGTGGAGAAAATCTCCACCGGATTGCTCTCCCAGGACGCGCTATACAGAATCACTTGACCGTCAGGCGCAAAACGGGCCATGCGAATGCCGCCGTGGCGAAATGTGAGCTGGTGATAAACCGGAGGCGTAATGGCCGCCGACTTCACGGTCGACCGGCCCAGAAAAAATGCACCTGCCAGCGCCACGATAACGAGCAACGCACCAACCACCGGCCAGAGCCGTTTTACCCCAGACGGGCTGGGAGGAGGTTCCAGCGACGCCGTAATCACCGGTACTGACCCCGAACTTTGAAACGCCAAGCGGCCTGATTCCGTGTCGCGTTTCAGTCGCTTCAGGTCGCCGCGCAGTTCCGCAGCGGTCTGGCAGCGGAGGTCGCGGTCTTTCTCGAGCGCCTTGCCAATGATCTCATCCAGCTTGAGCGGGACTTGTGGGTTCAACTTTCTGGCCTGAGTAGGCGCGCGTTCCAGAATCTGATTGAAGATGACTGCGGAAGTGGAACCGCTAAAAGGCTGTCTTCCGGTGGCCATTTCATAGAGAACGACGCCGAAGGAGAACAGGTCGGTACGTGCGTCCAGGTCTTCGCCGCGGGCTTGCTCGGGAGACATATAAGCCACCGTCCCCACCGCCATACCCGGGCTGGTAAGCGCGTGGTCGGTCGCTGCCGTGGGCATGGTCTCGCCGGAAACCGGCCGCGCCAGCGGATTCAGTTTGGCCAGGCCAAAATCCAGAATCTTCACATGACCGCGCGTGCTGACAAAAATGTTGGCGGGCTTGATGTCGCGGTGGACAATGCCGCCGGCATGGGCCGCATCCAGGCCCTCAGCGATCTGGGTACCGAGGTCGAGGACTTGATCCAGCTTGAGCGGCCTACCCTCGATCCGATGCTTGAGGGTTTGGCCCTCAAGAAACTCCATGGCAATGAAATGGACGCCCTCAGCCTGATCGATTTCGTGGATGGTACAGATGTGAGGATTGTTCAGGGCTGAGGCGGCCCGGGCTTCACGCTGAAAGCGCTCGACGGCCTGCGGATCGCGGGAAAATTCTTCGGGCAGAAA
>Ga0335076_10000544_pt1 | contig 35252 bp, 28 predicted proteins | sample Lox_Sample_25_FD_206717 | JGI IMG/M metagenome (GOLD analysis project Ga0335076, IMG submission 206717) | Soil microbial communities from Loxahatchee National Wildlife Refuge, Florida, United States - Lox_Sample_2.5 | ecosystem: Environmental > Terrestrial > Soil > Wetlands | place: USA...
GGGAGATGGCCCTCACCGGCACGCTCAAGGACTTCGGGATCGCGGAGATCCTGCAGCTCATCGGGCAGCAGGCGAAGAGCGGAGCCCTGCACCTCAAGAACCGCAACGACGAGATCCACATCTTGGTATCGAGCGGCTTCGTGGTGAGCGCGGAGTTTGCTGGCCGCAAGTCCCGGGAGAAGCTCGGGAGCCTGCTCGTGCGAGCCGGCCTCATCACCCAGGCGCAGCTCCAGCTGGCGCTCGACGCGCAGAAGCGCACCCTGCGGCGCCTGGGCGACATCCTCATCGAGCTCGGCATGGTGGCCAAGGAGGAGCTGAAGGAGATGACGGCCCTCCAGACCACCGAGACCGTCTACCAGCTCTTCCACTGGAAGAGCGGAACGTACGACTTCGAGCCGGGAGAGGTGGAGTACGACCGGGAGACGGTGACGCCGCTGCGCTGTGAGTCGATGCTGATGGAGGGGTTCCGCCAGGTCGACGAATGGCCCATGATCCGGCGCAAGATCCCCTCCACCGCCGTCACCTTCGAGCGGGTGAAGGAACTCGACCTCGACAGCTCCAAGGCGGCCTGGAGTTCGCCCGCGCGCGCCCCCGCGGAGGAGCCCGGCGAGGGAGACGCCTCGGCGCTCGGCCGCAACGAGTGGCGTGTCTATGAGCTCGCCGTGGCCGGCCGGACGGTGGAGAAGATCGCCGACCTCTCCCGCCTGGGGGAATTCGAGGCCTGCAAGGCGCTCTTCAACCTCGTCAACCTGGACGTCCTGCGAGCCGTCGCCCCCTCGCGCCGCTCGGCGGCGGCCGAGGTTGGGGCGTACGCGCGCGACTGGGAGCACCGGCTCCGCGAGGGGGCGTCGCGCCTGCTCGCCACCGCGGCCATCGCTCTCGCGCTCGCCGCGCTGGGCTTCTTCGTCACTGAGCGCGGCCTTGCGGTGGACCCGACCGGGGTCTACGGGTTCCACGACAACCGTGCCGAGATGTTCCTCGCGCGCTGGCAGCTCGAGCGGATCCGCAGCGCTCTCGAGATCTACCGGCTGGAGCGAGGCCACTACCCCGACGCGCTCGGGGCGCTCGTCGAGGAGGGGCTGCTCGGGCAGAGGGACCTCCGCTACCCCTGGACGCGGGGATACTGGTACCGCCGGGACGGCGAGGGGTACCGCCTCCTGCCCCCGGTCGAGTAGCGCCGCAGCCCCGTGCCCCGGCGCGCCGCCCGGGTTAAGCTCCGTGGGTCGAGCGCGGCGCCGCCCTTCGCTTAGGCGCCCACCCGAAAAGGCGGTTCGCCGAGCGAGGAGGTCGATTGCCCCAGGCTGCCGAGTCTCCCCGATCCACCCGCATCGAATTCCCCGACAACGAGAAGGTCCGCGTGCTGTCCGGCGCCCACCAGGAGCACCTGAAGCTCATCGAGAGGCGCATGGGCGTGCAGGTCGGCTCCCGCGGCAACCAGATCGTGGTGGCGGGCGGCGACGAGGGGCGCCGGGAGCTCGCCGAGAAGGTGGTCCGGGAGCTCTACGACCTCGTCGACACCGGCTACCCGCTTTACCTCGAGGACGTCGACCAGGCCACCAAGCTCGCTTCCCAGGGCGTGCCCCTCCGCGACGTCTTCGGCGACACGGTGTACGTGTCGGCGCGCCACCGCATCATCACCCCGAAGAACCTGGGGCAAAAGCGCTACGTCCAGGCGATCCGCGACCACGACATCGTCTTCGGGATCGGACCCGCCGGCACGGGCAAGACGTACCTCGCCATGGCCATGGCCGTCGCTCACCTCGTCGATCGCCGCGTCAAGCGCATCGTCCTGACCCGCCCGGCGGTGGAGGCGGGCGAGCGGCTCGGCTTCCTCCCCGGCGACATCGCGGAGAAGGTGAACCCGTACCTGCGCCCCCTGCACGATGCCCTCTTCGACATGGTGGACTACGAGAAGGCGATGGCCTTCATCGAGCGGGGCACGGTGGAGGTGGCGCCGCTCGCTTTCATGCGCGGGCGGACGCTCAACGACTCCTTCATCATCCTCGACGAGGCCCAGAACACCACCAGCGAGCAGATGAAGATGTTCCTGACGCGGCTCGGGTACGGGTCGAGGGCGGTCATCACTGGTGATGTCACACAGGTCGACCTGCCGAGCGGCCGGCCCAGCGGCCTCCTGGAGGTGCAGAAGGTGCTGCGGGGAGTGGAGGGGATCGCCTTCTGCCAGTTCAGCGAGATCGACGTGGTGCGCCACCCCCTGGTTCAGGAGGTGGTGAAGGCCTACGAAAGCTACGAGACTCGCCCCCGCCCGGAAGGGTCGTCGCGCCCGGAGGAGGGCGGGGGGGCGCCGCAGCCCTGAGCCGTCCCCTTGCGTCGGCCGCTAACGGGTGACAGGCTCGCCCCCGTGCCCACACCCGAGCCGCAGGCCCCGAAGGCCCAAGGACCGCGCACGCGGCGCCGCCTCCAGGAGCGATGGGCCGGGGCGGCGCTGCTCGTCGCGGTGGCGGTGGGGTCCGCCTTCGTACTCTTCCCCGGTACCGACGCGCCCGCCATCCCCGGCGAGGGCGCGGTGGGGCTCCCGGCCGCCGAGACCGTGCGCGCCCCGCGCGACCTCGCCGTCCCGGACGGCGACGCCACTCGGCGCCGGCGCGAGGAGGCGGCCGCCGCCGAGCCGCGCGTCTTCGACCACGACCTGGCTGCCGAGGAGGAGGCGGAGGCTCGGGTGCGCGAGGCCTTCCAGCTCATGCGCTCGACCGAGGCGCTCTGGCGCGAGCGGCGCGGCCTCTCCCCCGGCCACCGGGACACGGCCGCCGAGGCGGCCGACCTCGCCAGGGCCTACGCCGCTCGCCGGGACGAGTTCGCCTCCCGCCTGCAGCTCTGGGTCGACGACCCGGAGTTCGCGGCCCTCTCCGAGATCCGCTTCGCCAATCCGGCGGAGGAGGAGCTCCTCGCCCTGGCGCGGCGAGGGCTCGACGGGCTGGTGGTGGAGGACCGGGCGCTCCTCGCTGCCGACCGCGAGCACGGGGTTCGGGTCCGCGACGTGCGGGCCGGCGAGATCCGGGGCGAGCGGGCCGTGCAGGACCTCGACCGGCTTCGGGACGTCGCCGGCGCCCGCAAGGACCTCGAGCGGGCGGCGGAGGCGCTGCCCGACAAGAGCCCCCGGCTCCGCTCGGCCCTCGCCGAGGTGGGCTCCGCCCTCTTGCGCCCCACCCTGGTCCTCTCCCAGGCCGAGACGGAGAGGCGGCGGCAGCTCGCCGCCTCCCGGGTCACCCCGGTCGTCATCCCGGTGCGGCGCGGGGAGGCGGTGCTGGTCGCCGGGGAGCGCGTCGAGCCGAGCCACCTGGCGGTTCTCCGCGCCATGCGCGACCAAGGGCGGCTGTTCGACCGCGCCACCGTCCGCATCGGCGCCGGGCTTCTCGTGGGGGCGACGCTCCTGCTCCTCTGGATCGCGGCCGCGAGCCTGGGGGCGACGCTACGCCCGCGCAGGAGGGGGGCGCTGCTGCTGGCCGGCCTCTACCTCGCCACGCTCGCGAGCTGCGCTCTCGGGATCGCGCTCGGCGACGCCCTGCACGACCGCCTGCGCCAGGTGAGCGCCGAGACGTTCTCGCTCCTCGTGCCCGCGCCCGCCGGGGCGGCGCTCGCGGCGATGCTGCTCTCGCCGGCGGCGGGAGTGCTCCTAGCGGTGGCCGTCGGTGCCGCGAGCGGGCTGCTCGGTGGGCAGTCGGTGCTCTTCGGCATGACCGTGACGCTCGGGTCGATCGCTGCTGCCCTCCTCCTCGCCCGGGTGCAGCGCCGCCGCCACGTCTGGCGCAGCGGCGCGGTGGTGGGCGGCCTGCAGGCCTTCCTGGTGGGGTGCGGTTGGCTCTTCGCCGGTCGGCCGCTCGGCTGGCTGCCCCCGGAGGAACTCGTGACCGCCATGGGCGCCGCCTTCCTGTCAGGCGCGCTCCTCCTCCCCGTCATCGTCCTCCTGCTCCGTCCCGCCCTGGAGTCCCTCTTCGACCTGGCGAGCGACCTGCGCCTGCGCGATCTGGCGAGCCTGAACCACCCGGCGCTGAAGGAGCTCATCGTGCAGGCGCCCGGCACCTGGCATCACTCGGTGGTGACCGGGGCTCTGGCCGAGGCCGCGGCGCGCGCGGTGGACGCGGACCCCCTGCTTGCCCGCGTGGGCGCGTACTACCACGATCTCGGCAAGGGCAAGGACCCGGGCTGGTTCTCCGAGAACACCCGCGGCGAGAGCCCGCACGCCGAGCTTCCCCCGGCCAACAGCGCCCTCCTGGTGAAGCGGCACGTCGAGGACGGCGTGGAGATGGCGCGCCGCTGGAAGTTGCCGCGGCCGGTGGTGGAGATCGTGGCGCAGCACCACGGAACGCGCCTCGTCTCCTTCTTCTGGTCGAAGGAGCGGCGCTCCCATGACGGGGAAGCGGTGGCCGAGGTCGACGCCATCTACCGCTACCCGGGCCCGAAGCCCCAGACGCGCGAGGCGGCGCTGGTGATGATCGCCGACGCCTGCGAGGCCTCCTCCCGCGACCTCGTCGACGCCACCACCGACAAGCTCCTCGCCCTGGTGAGGCGGCGCATCGGCGAGATCGTGGACGAGGGCCAGCTGAACGAGTCCGACCTGACGCTCCGGGACCTGGAGGCCATCGCGAGCGCCATGGTCGAGGTGCTCGACGAGGTTTACCGGTCGCGTTCCAAGACCGGCGTCGGCCCCATAGCCGAGAGGCCCACTGCGCTGGCGGTCGTGCGCCCGTGAGGGTGGAGCTCCGCAGCGACCACCCCGGGGGTGCCGCCCTGGCCGGGCGGGTGCGGGCCATGGCGCGCGCGCACCTGGCGGCGCTCGAGCGTCCGGAGGCGGAGCTCTCCGTTCTCCTCACCGGGGACCGCGCCCTTCGCACTCTCAACCGTCGCTGGCGCGGGGCCGATCGCGCCACCGACGTGCTCTCCTTCCCCCTCCACGACCCGCCCGGGGAGAGCGACGAGCTCGGGGACGTGGCCATCTCGATCGACACTGCCCGGCGGAGGGCCCGCCGGGAAGGCCGTCCGGTCCTGGCCGAGGTGAACCGCTACCTGGTCCACGGGATCCTGCACCTGCTCGGCCACGACCACGAGCGGCCCGAGGACGCCCGCGCCATGGCGGTGCTGGAGGAAAGGGTGCTGGGGCGCTCGGGGCTGGTGTCCTCGGCTCTTCCGGCCCGCGCCCCGCGCCGGAGCGGGCGGGGCCGGAAGGACGGCTAGAGGTCCCGGCATCGGCCCTCGCGGCTCGCAGCGACGCGTGCCGCCCTTGCAGGGGCGCAGCCTCTACACTAGATTCGGCGGCCGGTTCGCGAGGAGCCGCTTCGCTGCGTGCTGCGGCGGACCCGGGAGGATCGATCCGACATGGCGAGCGCCACCGCCGAGCGACTGAGCGACCTCGCGGCCCGCATGGCCGCCCTCCGGGGGTCGCTTTGACGTCGAGGGCAGGCGGGATCGGGCCGCCGAGATCGCGCGCCTGACGGAGGATCCGGGCTTCTGGAACGACAACCAGAAGGCCCAGGGGCTCCTCAAGGAGAAGGCGCAGTGCGAGGCGGCGGTGGCGGAGTTCGACGGCGCCCAGCGCGCCCTCGACGACGCGGCCGCCCTCGACGAGCTCGCCGAAGAGGCGCGCGACGAGGCGGTGCGGGTGGAGGCCGCGGCCCACGCGAGCGCGGTGGAGCGGCAGGTGGGGGCGCTCGAGTTCCGGCGGATGCTCTCGGGCCCCCACGACCACGCCAACGCCATCGTCGAGGTGAAGAGTGGCGCCGGCGGCACCGAGGCCATGGACTGGGCCGCCATGCTCTACCGGATGCTGGTGCGCTACTGCGAGCGCAAGGGGTGGGAGGTGGAGCCGGCGGACATGGTCGCCGGGGAGGAGGCAGGGATCTCGAGCGCCTCCTTCATCGCCCGGGGCGACTATGCCTACGGGTTGCTCAAGGCCGAGAAGGGCGTCCACCGCCTGGTGCGGATCAGCCCCTTCGACTCCGCCGCCCGTCGCCAGACGAGCTTCGCCGCGGTGGACGTGACGCCCGAGTTGGAGGACGACATCGTCCTCGAGATCAAGGACTCCGACGTGCGCATCGACACCTACCGATCGTCCGGGGCCGGTGGGCAGAAGGTGAACAAGACGGACTCGGCGGTGCGCATCACTCACCTCCCGACCGGAATCGTGGTGGCGGTCCAGAACGAGCGCAGCCAGCAGAAGAACCGGTCGGTGGCCTGGAAGATCCTGCGCTCCCGGCTCTACGAGCTCGAGGAGCGCAAGCGGCAGGCGGTCCGTGACGCCGCCGAGGCCCAGAAGAAGGACATCGACTTCGGCTCGCAGATCCGCAGCTACGTTCTCCACCCCTACCGCATGGTGAAGGACCTGCGCACCGGGGTGGAGACCGGCAAGGTGGACGATGTGCTCGACGGGGAGATCGGGCAGTTCATCGAGCCCTTCCTGCTCGGCGTCCGCCGGACCGACCGGCCCACCGACGAGTAGCCGGGGGCCTTTGGGCGCGGGGCCTGCGCGGGGGGTGCGGAGAGATGGCCGGGTACATTCACGGGAGCGATCCCGCCGAGCGCCGGCGCCTGGCGCGGCTGAACGTGCTCCTGAACGAGAGAAGCCTGCGGGAAATGGCGCCCCGCCCCGGCGAGCGCATCCTCGACCTCGGCGCCGGCCAGGGGCAGCTCGCCCGCGCCATGGCGCGCGCCACCGGGAGGCCGGTGGTGGGGGTGGAGCAGAGCTCCTCCCAGGCGAGGGAGGCCCTGGATCTCGCAGCCGCCGCCGCGGAGGCGCACCTGCTCGACCTGCGGGTGGGGGATGCCGCCGACCCGCCGCTCGGCGAGGCCGAGTGGGGCACCTTCGATCTCGCCCACGCCCGCTTCCTGCTCGAGCACGTGCCCGAGCCAGAACGGGTGGTGGAGGCGATGGTGCGCGCCGTCCGGCCCGGCGGCCGGATCGTCCTCTCGGACGACGACCACGACGTCCTCCGGCTCCATCCCGAGCCGCCCGGCCTGAGGGCGGCTTGGGAAGCGTTCCTGCGCAGCTACGACCGCAACGGCAACGACCCCTTCGTCGGTCGCCGCCTGGCGGCGCTCCTCCACCGGGCCGGGGCTCTGCCGAGCCGGATCACCTGGGTGTTCTTCGGGGCCTGCGCGGGGGAGCCCGACTTCCCCGCCTTCGTCGAGAACTTGTCGCAGAACCTCCGAGGGGCCCGCGAGCTGATCGCCGGAACCGGGCTCGTCGACGGTCCGGCGCTGGAGCGGCTCGCGGAGGAGCTGCGCTCGTTCGCCGAAAGGCCGGACGCCGCCATCTGGTACGCCATGGCGTGGGCCGAGGGAACGCGGCCCGAGCGGTAGCCGGCCGGCCCCGCTTCAGGTGGGCGAGTAGACGATGGGCTGGCGCGCCAGGAAGAAGCGCTCGATGGCGTCGACGGCCCAGCCGGGCAGGTTCTGGAGGCGCACGCCGCAGCCCGGGGGCTGGCGCCCGGTAGTGGCCGACTTGCTCCGGATGAAGGCTACCTCGCCGTCGAGGTCGATCTTGCGCCCGTCGGCGAGCCCCAAGCGCACCTGGACGCGCGTGCCCACCGGAGGAGGCATGGACGAGGCGATGAAGACGCCTCCCGAGTCGATGCGGCGGGTCACTCCCACGAAGAAGTTGTGCTCCGAGACCAGGCTAACGCTCACCTCGACCCGCGCGTTCTGGGGTCGAGGACGCTCCTCCACCAGCTCCTCGTCGATGAGGGCCATCAGGTCCACGTTGGGCTGCGGCGCCGCCCGCAGGGGGTGCTCGTCCGTTTCCCCGAGCGCGGGAGCGCTGGGCGAGGGAGAGCGCGGGACCGGGGCGGTCACCGAGGGAGTGGGCGGGGGTGCCGGGGGCGGAGCCGCCGCCTGCCGCGGGGAGGCCCGCTCCACCACCGAGAGCGGACGAGACAGCACCTCGGCGCGCGCCAGCGCCCGCTCGGCGCCGGCCACGGCGGCGAGCGGCTCCACGATCTCGCGCGACGGGGCCACCACCATCACCCGCACGCCCACGCGGGCGGCGCTCTGCGCCGCGGTAAGGGCGCTGCCCCAGCTCGCGTCCGGGGCCGCCGGCAGGAGGAGGACCACCACGTGCGGGGCGACCGCGCGCAGCATCGCCTCCAGCTCGGTGGGGGCGGGGACGCAGTAGAGGGCAAACCCCGCCCGCTCCAGGTGCAGGTGGAGTGCGACCGAGACATCCGCGTCCGTGCCCACCACGAGGACGCGAGACGCCGCCAGGGCGCCCGCGGAGTTCACGCGCTGCGACCCCCCGTCTCGATGAGGATGCGGCGCTCCAGGTCCGCCCGGTTGGTGGCGTTCCCAAGCGCGGTGTCGAGGGAGATGCGCTTCGCCTCGTGCAACTTGTAGAGATACTGGTCGAAGGAGTGCATGCCCAGGTCCGCCCCCGCCGTCTCCATGTAGGGCTTGATCTCCTTGATGCGCGCGCCGTCGCGGATCATCTCCCGCACCGTGGAAGTGGCGAGCAGGGCCTCCACCGCGGGGATGAGCCCGGCCGCGTCGGCGCGGATGAGCAGCCGCAGCGCCACCACCGCTTGGAGGTTGTCGGCGAGGCGGGCTCGCACCGTCTCCTGCTCGTCAGAGGGGAACAACCCCACCACGCGGCCGACGGCCCGGGCTACGTCGGGGGTGTGCAGCGAGGTGATGACGAGGTGGCCGGTCTCCGCCGCCTTGAGGCAAATGTCGGCCGACTCCCGGTCGCGGAGCTCGCCCACCATGAGGATGTCGGGGTCCTGCCGGAGCGCGGCCCGCAGGGCGTCGGAGTAGCTGGCGGTGTCGGTGCCCACCTCCCGCTGGATGACGAGCCCGCGCCCCGAGTTGAAGATGAACTCGATGGGGTCCTCCACCGTCACCACGTGCAGGCGCTCCTGCTGGATGATGTGGTTGATGATGGCGGCGATGGTGGTCGACTTTCCGTTGCCGGTGGCCCCGGTGATGAGGACCAGCCCGCGCCGGGTCTCCGCCAGGGTGGAGACCGCCGGAGGAAGGTTGAGGGTGGCGAAGTCGGGGATGAGGAAGGGGATGGTCCGCATGACCGCTCCCCAGCTGCCCCGCTGCTTGAAGATGCTGGCTCGGAACCGGGAGACGCCGGCGAGGGAGTAGCTCCGGTCCACCTCGCGGAAGTCGAGCGGCGCGAACCCCGATCCGGGAGCCTGCAGGACGAAGTTCGCGATGGCCTCGGTATCGGCGTGGGTGAGAGGAGGCACCTTTGCCGAGAGAAGTTCGCCGAACACCCGGTAGGTGGGGGGGTATCCGACCTCGAAGTGCACGTCGCTCGCCTGGCGTTTCACTGCCAGCTGCAGGAACGAGTGGAACATCTCCTCGCTGAGGGGCCCCTGGGACGCTTCCATGCGTGCGAGTCTAGCCCGCGTGCGGCGCGGCCACCAGACTGCGACCTCCTCCTGCTCTCCCCGAAAGACCGGGGGTTCTGGCGGGTCGGGACGCCGTGTGGTTCTATGGCCACATGCTTGCCTCCGTCGCAGAGGTCGCCGCCCGGCTCGAGGCAGAGGGCTACCTCTCGTCGCGCGAGATCGCGACCTCCGTCTTCCTCGCCGAGAGGCTGGAGAAGCCGCTCATGGTGGAAGGGCCGGCGGGGGTGGGCAAGACCGAGCTCGCGCTCGCCTGGGCCCGCGCCACCGGGAGGGAGCTGCTCCGGCTGCAGTGCTACGAGGGGCTCGACGAGGCCAAGGCGCTCTACGAGTGGGAGTACGGCAAACAGCTCCTCTACACCCAGATGCTGAAGGAGCGCATCGGCGAGACCCTCGCCGGCGCCCGGACGCTCGAGGAGGCGGCCGACCGCCTCGACGCCGAGGGCAACGTCTTCTTCAGCGAGCGCTTCCTCCTGCCGCGCCCGGTTCTCCGCGCGGTGACGAGCGATCGTCCCGCGCTCCTCCTGGTGGACGAGGTGGACAAGGCCGACCCGGAGTTCGAGGCCTTCCTCCTCGAGGTTCTCTCCGACCAGGCGGTGACCATCCCCGAGCTCGGGACGCTCCGGGCGCGACACCCGCCCCGGGTGCTGCTCACCTCCAACGCCACCCGCGACCTCTCCGACGCCCTGCGGCGCCGGTGCCTCCACCTCTTCATTGACTTCCCCACCCAGGAGCGCGAGCTCGCCATCGTGCGCGCTCGCGTCCCCGACGCCGGCGCCGAGCTGGCGCGGCAGGCGGTGGCGGCGGTGGCGGTGCTGCGGCGGATGGACCTGAAGAAGGCCCCTTCCATCTCCGAGACCCTCGACTGGGTGCGCTCCCTGCTGCTGCTCGGCGCGCACGCGCTCGACGAGAAGGTGCTCTCGGAGACGCTGAGCGTGCTCCTCAAGCACGAGGCGGACGCCCAGTCCGCGAGGCCGCGCGCCGCCGATCTGGTCCGCGGCACGGCGCCGGGGCCGGCGTAGCATAGGCGCCCACACCGGCCCCGGGCGGCCCGCCGCCCGGTGGACCCGCCGCCGCAGGCGTGGCTAGACTCGGGCACGCGGCGCCGGCCGCTCGCATGGACACCAAGCGCCTCCTCATCGTCGAGCCCGACGAGCCCTTCGCGCTCTCGCTCGCCTCTCTCTTCCAGGGCGACGGGTTCGCCACCTCGCTCGCCCGCAGCGCCGCCGAGGCCGAGCGAGCAGTGGGGGAGCGCGTGCCCGATCTGCTCGTCCTCCGGGCGGAGCTCCCCGATGTCTCCGGCTTCGCTTTGGCCGGCCGCCTGCGGCGGACCCCGGACGCGGCCGGGGTGCCGATCATCCTCGTCTCCTCCGAGGCCGCGCCCGAGGCCTTCGTCGAGCACGCCCGCACCGCGGCGGCCGCCGACGGCTACCTTTCCATGCCCCTCGACACCGAGGCCCTCACGGCGCTGGCGCGGCGCCTGCTCGAGGCGGGAGCGGCGGAGCCGGCGGACGACGCCGTGCTCGCCGACGGCGCCGACCCGGCGGTGGAGGTGCCGATGGGGCGCCCCGCCGAGCCTGCGCGGTCGCAGGAGCCGGCGCCGCCGCCCGTCCCGCAGAGACCCAAGCGCCAGAGTCTCACCGACGAGGACCGGCTCTTCCTCGACCGCACCTTCCGCTCGGTCTCCGACCGGCGCCAGGCCCTCATCCTCGAGTCCTACCGGCGGCGCCCGCCGCCGCGCCGGGACCTCTTCTCCTCGCAGGAGGGGAGGCTCGCCCTCTTGCGCGAGGAGCTGAAGGAACGGGAGGCGCAGATCGCCCGACTCTCCGAGCTCTGGGAGGTGCGCGATCGCGAGGTGGCCTCCGCCGACGAGCGCGTCCACAACAAGGACGTGGAACTCCAGGGGATCAAGCTCCGGGCGGAGGAGATGGCGCGCAAGTTGGCCGCAGCCCGCGAACTCCTGCTGCAGCGCGATCGCGAGCACGGCGCGTCGATCCAGGACCTGCTGCTCGAGAAGTTCAGCCAGGAGAAGGAGCTCATCGAGGTGGTGGCCTCGAGCGAGAGGCGGATCCACGAGTTGCAGCGCGATGTGCGCCTGCGCGACGACGACCTCGCACAGCGGAAGCTCGCGCTGGAGTCGGCGGCCGAGGAGGCGGCGCGCCTCGAGCAGAGGCTCCACCAGGCCCAGGAGAGGGCCGAATCGCGCCAGTCCGAGCTCGCCCGGGAGGTCGCGCGCCGGGAGGAGGACCTGCAGGGCGTGGGGAGGGAGCTCGCCCAGGCGCGCTCGGCGCTCGAGGCGGCCTGGCGCGAGCGAGACGAGGTTCAGGCCGCAGCGCGCTCGGCGGCGGAGGCCTTCCAGGCGCGGGTGGACGAGCGCGAGGGCGCGCTGCGCGAGCGCGAGGACCGGCTCGCGAGGGAAGGGGAGGAGCGCCGCCGGCTGGAGAAGGTCCTGCGGCGCCGCGAGGAGGAGCTCGCTCGGGCCACGGCCGCCCGATTGGCCGAGACCGCATCCGCGCCCGGCGGCACAGGGCCCCCGCTCGAGGAGCCGCCCCCCGCGGTCGCCGGAGCGCCGGCCGGACCGGGGGAGGGGAAGGGCGGGGCGGTATGATCCCGGTCCCGCCGATCCTCCGCAGCGCCCTGCTGGACCGCTTCCCTCACGGTTTCACCACCCGCTCGGGCGGGGTGTCGGAAGGGCCCTTCGCGAGCCTCAACCTCGGGGACCGGGTCGGGGACGACGCCGCCCGCGTGGAGGAGAACTGGAGCCGCCTGCGAGCCGCCACCGGGCGGGAGTTCGCCCGGGCGAGGCAGGTGCACGGGAACCGGGTGCTCGACGCCGCCCGTCCGACCGAGCTCGCGGAGGAGGCCGACGCCGTCCTCTCCTCCACGGCCGGGCTCGCGGCCTGCGTATCGGTCGCCGACTGCGTCCCCATTCTCATCGCCGACCCGGAGAGCGGAGCGGTGGCGGCAGTGCATGCGGGGTGGCGCGGGACGCTCGCCCGGGTGGCGGAGGAGGCGGTGAGGGCGCTCGTCCGGGAACACCGGGCTCGGCCGGAGCGGCTCCTCGCCGCCATCGGGCCGAGCATCGGCCCCTGCTGCTACGAGGTGGCGCCCGAACTCGCCGAGCGGTTTCGCGGCGAGCTCGGTCAGGCGACCGGCAACCCGAGCCCGGGCCAGGCCCGGGTCGACCTGTGGCTCGCCAACGAGGTCGTGCTGCGGCGGGCGGGGGTCGAGCGCCGCCACATCGACCAGCTGCGCCGCTGCTCCTCGTGCGAGGACGGCACGTTCTTCTCGCACCGGCGCGACGGTGGGCGCACCGGGCGCCAGGTGGGCTTCATCGCTCCGCTTTCTTGACTGTGGCTCGTAGGGGTCCGAGGATCTTGAGGGATTTGACGAAATCGCCACCGAGAGCCGCCGCGGCGGCCCTGATGCTCTGCGCCTGCGCGTCGGAGGACCCGGCTCTTCGCAAGGAGCTCAACTCGTTGCGTGCCGAGCTGCAGACCCTGCAGGGGGAGAACGCGGAGCTGTCGAGGAAGCTCGACGCTCTGGGCAGCCGCGTCGACCTGCTCGCCGCGCGCCCGGTCCCGCAGGCCGCGGCACCCGCCCCCTGCGAGCCCGCGCCGCAGAAGGCGGCCGAGCCGCTCGTGCCGAGCCGGCTCAAGGTGGTGCGCCTCCAGCCCGAGGCCGAGAAGGCGAAGGGAGCGAAGCCGCCCCGCCAGCGCCCGTCGCCGACCGGCCCGCGCGCGGCCCCCGCTCCCCTGCCGACCTCGACGGCGGTGCGCGAGCCCGACCCGAGCCAGATGGCCGCCCTCGGGCCGGGCGGGAAGGACCTCGCCGCCGAGGCCCGGGCGGCTCTCGACGCCGCGTGGGCGCAGGCCGGGCTCTCGCGCGCTCGCGCGCTCGAGCAGTTCACCGCGCACTACCCGGGTCACCGCGCCGCGCAGGATTCGCTCGTCGGGGCCGCGCGCGCCCGGGCCGAGGTCGGCGACCCCGATGGATCGTGCGAGGACTACGCCAAGGCCGTGAGGGAGTACCCGGCCGGAGACGCGATGCCGGACGCGCTCCTCGGGCTCGCGTCGTGCGAGTTGCGCGCCGGTCGAGCGGACGAGGCGAAGCGGCTCGAGGCCCGCCTGGCCCAGGACTATCCGAACTCTCCCGCCCAAAAGCGCGCGCGCGAGCGCGCGTCCGCAGCCCAAGGAGCCGCCCCATGAGCCCCTGCTGGAAGATCGCCGCCCTGGCCGCCGCGCTGCCGTCCCTGGCGCTCGCCCAGGCGAATGCCCTCGACGCCGCGAAGGGGGTGAGCCAGACGCAGCAGGCCGGCGTGGCACGGGAGGAGAAGCTCATCGACCCGGCCTTTAGCGACGCGCCGGAGCCGGCGCCGGCGAAGGCCCCGAGCGCCGCGCCGGTGGACCTCACGCCAGCGGCGGAGCAGTTGGAGGGGACGGGCGGCGAGGAGGCGCTGCCCGCGCCCGCCCCCGCTCGCGCCCCGGGGGCCGCCCCGCCCGACAGCTACACGGTGAAGCCCGGGGACACGCTCTGGGATCTCTCGGGCCGCTATCTCGACAATCCCTGGTACTGGCCGAAGCTCTGGTCCTACAACCCGGGGATCGCGAATCCGCACTGGATCTACCCGGGGAACGTGGTCCGCTTCTTCCCCGCCGGCGAGGAGGCGCCCGCGCAGGTGGCGCCCGTCGCCGACGCGACCGCCGCCCCCGCCCCGGTGGACGACTTCACGGCGCCGAAGGAGCTCGAGGACCTGAGCCGGGGGAGTATCGACAAGATAGAGGTCCTCGACGAGGAGGACGCGGTGATGGTGGTGGGTCCCTACAAGGTGGCGCACCCCAAGCCGAAGGGGCCCATGGTGCAGCGCAACAGCTTCGTCACGCCGCGGGAACTCCAGGAGGCGGGCAACATCGTCGCCGCCTTCGAGGAAAAGATGAACCTGAGCGTCGGCGACAAGATCTACGCGCACTTCCGCGACCCCGGCCAGGTGAAGGTGGGCCAGAAGGTCTCCATCTACCGCACCGAGGGGGCCATCCTGCACCCCTTGACGCACGAGCTCTGCGGCTACAAGACCGTCATCCTGGGGAGCGCGCGGGTCACCGCCGTCGCCCCCGCCAAGGCCACCACGCTCGTCATCACCTACTCGAACGAGGTCATCGAGCGCGGCGATCTCATCGGGCCCGCCTCGGAGCAGGTGCTCAAGCCCCTCTTCTTGCGGCCGAACCGCACCGAGGTGGCGGGCTTCATCATCGGCGTGCAGCCGAGCATCATCACCGGCGCGGCGGAGTTCAACGTCGTCTACCTCGACAAGGGGAAGGCCGACGGGGTCGACATCGGCAACACCTTCGTGGTCGTGCGCAGCGGGGACCCGCTCTTTGCCCCCATCGATCGCCCCATGTACGGCGCGACCGACTCGATGTACAGCGCCGCCGACCGCCTCATGTACGAAACGTCGAATCGTCCGATGGACGCCACCGGGCTGCCCGCGGAGGTGATCGGCGAGGTCATCGTCTTCGACGCCCAGGAGCGCGCCTCTTCGGCGTACGTCCGCCGCAGCCTCATGGACGTTCTCGTCGGCGACCACGTCGAGATGCACCCGGAGGGCCCGGGGGCAGGCTCCGGAAAGCAGGGAGGATAGCCCTCCGCGGCGCCGTCGCTCGCGGCCTCGAGCCCGCCGGACCGGGCGGCGGTGGGCCCGGACGAAATGGGGTGCGCTTGACCTTGTCCGACCCCGTGCGTATATGACCCGGCCGCATGAGGGGCCATCGAGCCATCCTCCTCTGCGGGGCGGAGCGCCGTCCCATCGAGGGAGTGAGGCGATTGAAGGGGGCAGGGTAGCCGCGGGCGGCCCGCGAAGCGCCTCGGTGAGAGCCCGCCGGTGAGCGGGTGAGCGAGGTTGCGAGCGACGAGAGATTCCTCGAGGACGGGAACGATGGCGACCGAGAAGAAGAACGGCGCGAAGGGCGCGCGGGCCAAGAGCGGCGCGAAGGTGGTGGCCAAGCCCGCCCCGGCCGCGAGGTCCGCCAAGGTCGCCCGGTCCCCCGCCGCCGAGAAGGCGGTGGCGAAGTCCTCCCGGCCCGGCAAGGGCAACAGCCTGGTGGTGGTGGAGTCTCCCGCCAAGGCGAAGACGATCAAGAAGTACCTGGGGCGCGCCTTCGACGTGATGGCGTCGGTGGGCCACATCATGGACCTGCCCAAGTCGAAGCTCGGCGTCGACGTGGCCCAGGGCTTCGAGCCGCAGTACGTGGTGATCCGGGACAAGTCGAAGGTCCTCTCGGACATCAAGAAGGCGGCGCGCAAGGCCAACCGGATCCTGCTCGCCACCGACCCCGACCGGGAGGGCGAGGCCATCGCCTACCACCTGTCGGTGGAGCTCGGGGCGCCGGGCGGCGACGACCGCGTCCAGCGGGTGCTCTTCAACGAGATTACCAAGACCGGCATCCTGGCGGCCATCGACAAGCCCGGGCCCCTCGACCGCAAGAAGTACGACAGCCAGCAGGCGCGCCGGATCCTCGACCGCCTGGTGGGCTACCAGATCAGCCCCATTCTCTGGAAGAAGGTGCGCCGCGGGCTCTCTGCCGGTCGAGTCCAGTCGGTCGCCGTCCGCCTGGTGGTGGAGCGCGAGCGCGAGATCCAGGCCTTCGTCCCGGTGGAGTACTGGACGCTCGACGCCGACCTGGCCGCCGCTCTCCCCCCGGAGTTCCGGTCGCGCCTGGTGAAGCTCGGCGGCGAGAAGGCGGAACTAAAGGAGGGCGAGACGGCGCGGTCGCTCGTCGCCGAGCTCGCGGGGGAGCGCTTCGTCGTCGCCGCCATCGAGCGCAAGGAGCGACGGCGCAACCCGCCGCCGCCCTTCACCACCGCCAAGCTGCAGCAGGAGGCCGCCAACCGCCTCGGCTTCACCGCCAAGAAGACGATGACGTTGGCGCAGCGGCTCTACGAGGGCGTCGACCTGGGCGAGGACGGGATCACGGGTCTCATCACCTATATGCGGACCGACTCGGTGCGGCTCGCTCCCGAGGCCGTGGAGGCGGCGCGTGCACACATCGCCGCCCGCTACGGAAAGGAGTACCTGCCCGACGAGCCCAACGTCTACCGCACCAAGCAGAAGCAGGCCCAGGAGGCGCACGAGGCGGTGCGCCCGGCCTCGCTCGACTTCCCGCCGGAGAGGGTGGCCGCGCACCTCGAGCCGCAGGGGGAGCGCGACATGGCGCGGCTCTACGAGCTCATCTGGAACCGCTTCGTGGCCTGCCAGATGCTGCCGGCGGTCTACGACCAGACCGCGGCGGACGTGCAGGCAGGGCGCGCCACCTTTCGGGCGACCGGCTCGGTCCTCAAGTTCCCGGGCTACCTGGCCGTGTACGGCGAGAAGCGCCCCGAGGACGAGGCGGGGGCGGAGCAGGAGAGGGAGGGGGAGGAGGCGAAGGAGCGCGCCGAGGACCGCACCCTTCCGCCCCTCGAGGCCGGCCAGGAGCTGCGGCTCGTGCGGCTCGTGCCGGAGCAACACTTTACCCAGCCGCCGCCGCGCTTCAACGAGTCCTCGCTCATCAAGGAGATGGAGGAGCGCGGGATTGGACGCCCCTCCACCTACGCGAGCATCCTCTCCACCATCCAGGACAAGGGGTACGTGGAGAAGCTGGAGCGGGTCTTCAAGCCGACCCAGCTCGGGTTCGTGGTCACCGACGAGCTCGTGAAGGCCTTCCCGCGGGAGCTCGACGTCGCCTTCACCGCCGGCATGGAGGAGAAGCTCGACGAGATCGAGGAAGGCAACATGGGGTGGCAGTCCGTCCTGGCCGAGTTCTGGTCCACTTTCAAGGAGGACCTCGACAAGGCCGAGGTGGTGATGCGGGACGTGAAGCGCCAGGAGATCCCCACCGACGTGGCCTGCGAGAAGTGCGGCAAGATGATGGTCATCAAGTGGGGGCGCAACGGCGAGTTCCTCGCCTGCCCGGGCTACCCGGAGTGCCGGAACACCATGAACTTCCGGCGCGAGGGGGACCAGGTCGTCCCGATGAAGGAGGAGGAGGTCCCGACCGACGAAAAGTGCCCCGAGTGCGGGGCGGCCATGGTCATGAAGCGGGGCCGCTTCGGGCGCTTCTTCGCCTGCACCCGGTACCCGGAGTGCAAAGGGACGAAGTCCATTCCGCTCGGCGTCCCATGCCCAAAGTGTGGCAGCGACCTCTCGGAGCGTCGCTCGCGCCGGGGCAAGACCTTCTATGGGTGCACCGCCTACCCCAAGTGTGACTTCGTCTCCTGGGACAAGCCCAGGGCCGAGCCCTGCCCGCTGTGCGCGAATCCGTGGCTCGTCGAGAAGTACTCGAAACGCGACGGCGCGTTCGTGGCCTGCCCGAACAAGGAGTGCGGCTACCGGCGAGTCTCCGGGGACGGCGAGCAGGCGGCCGTCTCCCCGGCCAATGTGGTCACCGGCACTGCATGAAAGAGGTGAGAGCGCGTAAGCCGGTGTGCGCGGCCCAATCCTTGACACCCTCTCGAAGCCCCTGATAGGACAGCTTTCAGCCTTTTCCGTCGAAAAACCAAGCGATTCCGGCGCGTCCGGCAGCTCCCATCGGAGAGCAGATGATCCAGTACCTTGCCGAGTTCTTCAGCGTGGGTGGCCCGTTCATGTTCGTGAACCTGGTCATCCTGGCGGTGGCCATCGCCACCATCGTCGAGCGGGTGATCACCCTGGGGTTCAAGCTCAACCTGAACGCCCGGCCCTTCATGGAGCAGATCCAGAAGCTCGTCGCCGCCGGCAACCTCGACAAGGCCATCAAGCTCACCGAGGCGGCGCCCAACGCCGCGCTCGCCAAGGTGGTGCGGGCCGGGCTCTCCCAAGGCAATCGCGGCCAGGAGGAGGTATCGCGGGCGCTCGAGGAGGAGGTGCTGCAGCAGACGCCGGCCATCACCCGGCGCATCGCGCCCCTGTGGTCGCTCGCCAACGTGGCCACGCTCGTCGGGCTCATCGGCACCATCACCGGCCTCATCACCACCTTCCGCTCCCTCGGCGTCGCCACCCCGGAGATGAAGCAGGTGATGCTCTCGCGCGGCATCGCCGAGGCCATGAACAACACCGCCTTCGGCCTCATCATCGCGGTGGTGTGCATCATCGCCCACCTCATGCTCTCCTCGAAGGCGAAGGCGATGGTGGAGGAACTCGAGTTCAACGCCCTCCGGCTCGAGAACATCCTCTCGCGCCGCGCCTCGGGAGAGGCGAGCCCGCTCGACGCGAGCGGGCGCCGCGCCTAGGCGCGAGGAGGACCGGGCCCCATGCGTCGCTGGGTGCACGCCGAGGAGCACGCGGGCGAGCTCAACATCGTCCCCTACCTGGACGTCGTCACCAACCTCGTCGTCTTCATGCTCCTCTCCATCACCGGGCTCATCACGCTCGGGGTGGTGAACGTCTCTGCCCCCAAGATCGGCGGCGACGCCGCCGTGGTCCAGGACGCGAGCGCGCCGCGCCTGCTCCTCACCGTGGCCATCTCCAAGAGCGGGTTCTACGTCGCCGGCGCCGGGGGCGTCCTGGGCGGGCCCGCCGACAAGCCCACCGTCGACGCCGCCCAGCCCCCGACCGTCCCGCTCCGGAACGGACAGTACGACTATGCCGCCCTCACCGACGTCCTCGAGAAGGTGAAGGAGCGCTACCCGCAGGAGACCAACGTCATCCTCTCTGCCGACCCCGACATCCAGTACGAGATCCTGGTGAAGACGATGGACGCCACCCGGGAGCGCCGGGTGAAGCTCCCGAACGGGACCATCGACAAGAAGCCCCTCTTCTACGACGTGTCGCTCTCCCTCATCGGCTAGAGGCTCGCCCGACCATGGCTCAGAACGCCCAGAGCGCCGCCCGCAAGTCCGAGGCGGCGAGGCTCGCGGAGAGCCGCGAGGGACGAAGGCGGCGGCGCCGCAAGCTCGACCTGGGCGACATCCGCGAGCTCAACATCGTCGCCATGATGGACATGATGACGATCCTGCTCATCTTCCTGCTCAAGTCGTACCAGGCCTCGTCGATCTCGGTGAACATGTCGGAGGATCTGAAGCTGCCGGTGTCGACGGCACAGGTCCAGCCGCAGGACAACATCAACGTCACCATCGCCATGAACGGCGTCACGGTGGGCGACAAGCTGGCGCTCCCGCTCCAGACAGGTCTCGTCCCGGCGGCGGCCAAGGAGGGCGGGCGCGCCGACGGCTTCTACATCGGGGCGGTGTACGATGCGCTCAAGCGCGAGGTCGACAAGCAGAAGTACGTCGCCCAGTACAACCCCAAGGCACCGTTCATGGGGCGCGTGAACGTCATCGCCGACCGGCGCGTTCCCTACCGGACGCTCATGGAGGTGCTCTACACCGCCGGGCAGGCCGAGCTCGGCGAGTACAAGTTCATGGTGCTCAAGAACGAGTAGGGCGCTTCGCCGTTCCCGCGCACTCGGCGCACTCGAGGGCGAGGGGAAGGGCCTCGAGCCGCTTCGACTCGATCGGCTCCCGGCAGCGGTGGCAGATGCCGTACTGTCCGGCGTCCAGGCGCTCCAGCGCCGCGGCGATGCGGGTGAGCTCCCCGCGCTCGGTCTCCTCGAGCTGGTTCAGTCGCTGCTGGGCCTCCTCGCTCTGGGCCTCGTCGCCGAACTCGATCTCGCGCTCGCTCCGGATCTCCTGGATGCCTGCCTCGGCGGTGCGCGAGAGTCTGGTGAGCTGTCGCCGGCGCTGCTCCAGCCGCTCCCTCAGGCTGCGAAGTTCCTCGGGCCGCATGGCGATTCCTCCACGCATGGCGATGCCTCCAGCGGGAAGCATCGCGCCGGCCTCGCGCCCATGGCAAGCCACCCTTTCCGGGTATTCGGGTGCCCTTCGGGGAAGGGGAGGAGAGCCGGGCCCCCCGACGCCGGCCCGGTCCTCGTGGTAAGGAAGCGCGATGCCGACGCGGGTCACGGTGGTGGGCGGGGGGCTGGCCGGCTGCGAGGCCGCCGCGGTGCTCGCCGCCGCCGGGGTGCAGGTCGACCTGCGGGAGGCGAAGCCGGCTCGCCGCTCGCCGGTGCAGCACTCAGACGGACTCGCCGAACTCGTCTGCTCGAACTCGCTGCGCTCCGACAATCCGGCGAACGCCATCGGGTTGCTGCACGAGGAGCTGCGCCGCCTCGGCAGCCTGGTGCTCGCCTGTGCCGACGCGACGCGCGTGCCGGCCGGCGACGCCCTGGCGGTGGACCGGGAGCGGTTCAGCGCGCTCGTCACCGAGCGCGTCACGTCGCTCCCGCTCGTCCGGCTCCGGCGTGAGGAGGTGCCCGACCTGCCCGAGCCCCCCGGCCTGTCGGTGATCGCCACCGGGCCGCTCACCTCCGAACCCCTCGCCGCCGCGCTCGCCCGCGTCACCGGCGGCCACCTCGCCTTCTACGACGCCATCGCCCCCGTGGTGGCCGACGAAACGGTGGACCGGCAGGTGGCCTTCGCCTCCTCGCGGTACGGGAAGGGAGGGGGCGACGACTACCTGAACCTGCCGCTCGACGAGGGGGAGTACCAGGCCTTCGTGGCGGAGCTCCTCTCGGCAGAGAAGGTGGGGGGGCACGGCGAGGAGGAGCCCCGCTACTTCGAGGGGTGCCTGCCCATCGAGGTGATGGCCGAGCGGGGCCTCGACGTGCTCCGCTACGGACCGATGAAGCCGGTGGGACTCGTCGATCCCCGCACCGGCCGGAGACCGCACGCGGTGGTCCAGCTGCGGCGCGAGGACCTCGCCGGCACGGCCTGGAACCTGGTGGGGTTCCAGACCCGCCTGACCTGGCCCGAGCAGCGTCGGGTCCTCCGCGCGCGCATCCCGGGGCTCGCGGCCGCCGAGTTCGAGCGAATGGGGCAGGTGCATCGCAACACCTTCGTGGACGCGCCCCGGGTGCTGGCGGAGGACCAGTCGCTCCGGGCGAGCCCCCACCTGTTCCTGGCGGGCCAGATCACGGGGGTGGAGGGCTACGTCGAGTCGGCGGCCTCCGGTCACCTGGCGGCCCGGGCGGTTCTCGACCGCCTCGCCGGGCGCCCCTTCCGGCCGCCGCCGGCCGGCACCGCGCTGGGCGCGCTCCACCGCCACGTCACCGGCGCGGCCCACCCCCCCGGCGCCGACTACCAGCCGTCGAACGTGGTCTTCGCTCTCTTTCCCCCGCTCGCCGGGCGCCACCGCGGCAAGGAGGCCCGCAAGGCCGCCCACCTCGAGCGCGCCCGCCGCCAACTCGAGGAGTGGATCCCGTGAGAAGTGCCGCCGCCGCCCTGTTCTGCCTCGCCGCCCTGCTGGCGGCTGCCTGCAGCGATGGCTCCCGCATCCCGGCGGGGCTCGGGCGGCGCGTCGCCGAGGGGCAGGCCCTGGGTCTCCGCCCGTCCCCGGACGGAACCCGCCTCGCCTGGCTGGAGCGCTGCGCCCGGCCGCCCTTGCCGCAGCTCCCGCAGGGGGCGCTCGCCTGTGATCTGCTCGTCGCCTCGGCGGAGGGAGGCGCGGCCACCCGCGTCGCCGAGGGGGTGAGTTCCCTCGACGCCGGCTTCAGCTGGGGTCCCGACGGGTCGCTGGCGGCGCTCGCCAACCACGACTACGCCACCGGTACCGGGACCCTGGTGCTGCTGAGGCCGGGGGACGCGCCCGTGCGCCTGGCGTCCCACGTCGGCTTCTACGGCTTCGGGCCGAGCGGGATCCTGGCGTTCGTCTCGGCGGGGGAGCTCTCCGTCGCCTCCCCGGGAGGCCGGCCGGCGCCGGTGCCCGGGGCGGCGGGGATCGCCACCTTCGAATTCCGCCCGGCCGACGCGACCGAGCTGCTGGCCCGGCGCCAGTCCACCGCCGGCGGGGAACTCGTGCTCGTCCGTGGGGGGACCGCGACGCCCCTGTCGCGCACCGCCGTCGCCGACTACGCCTGGTCGCCGGATGGGCGCTTCGCGGCCGCCACCGCGCGCGGCCCGGATGGCACCTGGGATCTTCAGTTGTGGCGGGCAGACTCGGCGCGACCGGCCGCGACGCTCGGGCGGGACGTGCACGGGTTCGCCTTCGCCCGCGACGGGTCGGCCCTCGCCTTCCTGGCGGGGATGGCCCCCGGCAAGGCGGGCGACCTCTTCGCCGCGGCGCTGCCGGGCGGGCCGGCCGCGGGAGAGGTCCGGGCGCAGCGGGTGGCGACGGGTGTCGGCGAGTTTCGTTGGGCTGCCAAGGCCGCGCGGCTCGCCTGGCTCGAAGCCTTCGACCCGCGAATCCGCGCCGGAACGCTCTGCGTCGGAGGCCCAGGGGTGGCCCCCGCCGCTTTCGGAAAGAACGTGACCGCCTTCGACCTCACCCCGTCCGCGGCCCAAGTCGCCTTCCTCGAGCACGTCACCGCTGGCGGGTACTCGGTGGACCTGGTCCTCGCCGGGGCCCAGGCCGGACCCTCGGGGACCGTGGCGCGCGGGGTCTTCGGCTTCGACTTCTCGCCCGACGGCCGCTGGCTCTACTACCGCACGAGCTGCGTCCGGAACGCGGACGCCTGTGACCTCTACCGGATCCCGGCGACCGGACTCGCCGGCGGCCAGCCTCCCGAGCGCGTCGCGGAGGGAGTGAAGAGCTTCGAGTTCGACCGGGCTCGCCCGGAGCGGCTCCTCGTCGGCTTCGCCCGCCGCGAGCTCGCCGCGCTCGACCTCGCCGTCTGGCAGGGAGCGCGGCTCGTCTCGGTCGACCAAGCCGTCCTGCCGGGGAGCGCGCGCTTCCTCGGGCCCGGGGGCGAGCGGGTGGCGTACGTGGGGATGGCCCCGGGGCGCCCCGGCGTCTACGTGGCCCGGCTCCCTTGAAGGGGCGCCGCCGGCGCCGCAAACTGGCCGCGCGCCGGGGCGCGTGGTACCGAGAGCCGTGGCCCCCGACCCCGCCGCGCTCCCGCGGGAGATCGAGCTCTTCGCGCGCTGGCTGAGGAGCGAGAGGCGCGCCTCACCGCACACGCTACGGGCGTACCTCGGTGACCTGGCGAGCTACTCCGGCTACCTCGCCGGTCGGGGCCTCGCGCTCGTCCCGTCCTCGCCGGCGGCGGTGCGGAGCTGGCTCGGCCACCAGGCGGGATCCTCGGGGCCGAAGAGCCTGGGGCGGAAGCTCTCCTCGGTTCGATCCCTGTACCGCTTCCTGGTGAAGGAGCGCATCGCCACCTCCAACCCGGCGCGATCGGTCCAGGCGCCCCGGACTCCCCGCCCCCTGCCCGAGGTGCTCCCGGAGGCGGAGGTGGCGGCGCTGCTCGAGGCGCCGGAGGCAAAGGAGCCGCTGGCGCTGCGCGACCGCGCCTTCCTAGAGCTCCTCTACTCGAGCGGCCTGCGCGTCTCCGAGCTGGTGGGGCTCGACGCCGGGGGCGTCGACCTGGCCGAGGGGCTGGTGCGGGTCGTCGGCAAGGGGCGGAAGGAGCGGGTGGTCCCGGTTGGTCGGCCGGCTCGCCAGGCTCTCGCCCGGTGGATCGAGGAGGGGAGGCCAGTGCTCCGCGCCGGCCCGGAGGGGGCGAAGGCCGGCGAGGCCCTCTTCCTCAACTACCGTGGAGGTCGGCTCACCGCGCGCTCGGTCGCGCGCCGCCTCGAGCGGTGGGCGAGGAAGGCCGGTCTCGCGCGCCACGTGCACCCCCACGTGCTGCGCCACTGCTTCGCCACCCACCTCCTCGGCAACGGGGCGGACTTGCGCGGCATCCAGGAGATGCTGGGTCACGCCTCCCTGTCGACGACGCAGCGGTACACCCACCTCGACTGGAAGCGGCTCGCCGAGGTGTACGACGACGCCCACCCGCGAGCGCGGGAGTGATGCTTCGCCGCCGGGCCGGCCTCTGCCGGTCGCCTCGACCTCCGGAGCAGCCGCCCCAGTCCCGCCCGTGAGTTCCGGACAACGTCCGCCAGATGCCTCGATTGCCTGGACCGCGAGCGCGCGGTAGATGGTCTCTATGATGCACGGGACCACGGTGCTCTGCGTCCGCCGCGGCGACCAGGTGGCGATGGCCGGCGACGGGCAGGTGACCCTCGACAAGACGGTGATGAAGTCCGGGGCGCGCAAGGTGCGCCGACTGGCCGAGGGCCAGGTGCTGGCCGGGTTCGCGGGCGCCACCGCCGACGCCTTCACCCTCTTCGAGCTCTTCGAGAAGAAGCTGAAGGAGCACGCGCGCGCCCTTCCGCGCGCGGCGGTCGAGCTCGCGAAGCAGTGGCGGACCGATCGCTTTCTGCGACGGCTCGAAGCGCTGCTCCTCGTCGCCGACCGCGAGCACGTCCTCGTCATCTCAGGGTCGGGCGACGTCGTCGACCCCGACCCAGTGGCCGGCGGAGCCGCCGCGGCCATCGGGTCGGGCGGGCCGTACGCGCTCGCGGCCGCGCGGGCCTTGCTCGCGCACTCCTCGCTTCCGGCGCGGTCGGTGGCCGAGGAGGCGATGAAGCTGGCGGCCGAGATCTGCATCTACACCAACGACCGCATCACCCTCGAGGAGCTCTAGTGCAGGCCAAGAACCTCTCCCCGCGCGAGATCGTGGCCGAGCTCGACCGGCACATCGTCGGGCAGGCCGCCGCCAAGCGCGCCGTCGCGACCGCGCTCCGCAGCCGCTGGCGGAGGCAGCGGGTGTCCCCCGACCTCCGCGACGAGATCCTGCCCAAAAATATCATCCTCATCGGTCCCACCGGGGTGGGGAAGACGGAGATCGCGAGGCGGCTGGCGCGCCTGGCGGACGCACCCTTCATCAAGGTCGAAGCCTCGAAGTTCACCGAGGTGGGCTACGTGGGGCGCGATGTCGACGCCATGATCCGGGACCTGGTCGAGGCGGCGGTGAAGCTGGTGAAGGAGGAGGAGATGCAGAAGCTCCGCTCGCGGGCCCGGGCCGCGGCGGAGGACCGCGTGCTCGGCGCCTATGGCGGGGATCGCGACCGGGGGCGTTCCCGGCTGCAGGCCGGGGCGCTCGACGAGGAGGAGGTGGAGATCGAGGTTTCGGAGCGCTCCGCGCCCGCCATCCCCGTCGTCGCCGGGCCCGGGATGGAGGAGATGACGCAGGGCCTGCAGGACATGTTCCAGCAGATGGGGCAGGGGCCGCTCGGCTCGATCTTTGGAGGGGCGCGCAAGCGGCGCCGCAAGGTCAAGGTGAAGGAGGCGCTCGAGATCCTCACCGAGGAAGAGGCGGCCCGGATGGTCGACATGGACCGGGTGGTGCGCGAGGCCGTCGGCCGGGCCGAGAACCACGGCATCGTGTTCATTGACGAGATCGACAAGATCGCCACGCGCGAGTCGGCGGGCGGCCCCGACGTGTCTCGCGGCGGTGTGCAGCGGGATCTGCTCCCCATCGTGGAGGGGTCGAACGTCAACACCAAGTACGGCACGGTCCGCACAGACCACGTGCTCTTCATCGCCGCCGGCGCCTTCCACGTCGCCAAGGTCACCGACCTCATCCCCGAGCTCCAGGGGCGCTTCCCCATCCGGGTGGAGCTCGAGCCGCTCACGCGCTCGGACCTGGCGCGTATCCTGCGCGAGCCCTCTGGCTCGCTCACCCGCCAGTACGCCGCCCTCCTCGCCACCGAGGGGGTGGAAGTCATCTTCCAGGACGACGGGGTGGAGGAGATCGCCCGCATCGCGGCGGAGGTGAACGAGCGGACCGAGAACATCGGCGCCCGCCGGCTCCACACGGTGATGGAGCGGCTCCTCGACGAGATCTCCTTCGACGCCGACCGGATGGCGGGCGCCCGCATTCCCGTGGACGCGAGCTACGTGCGCGAGCGCCTCGACGGGATCGCAAGGGACGAGGACCTTTCCCGCTACATCCTGTAGAGCGCGTGCTCGACGCGGGGTGAATCCCAGGGGGGCGCCCTCCCGGCACCGCACCCTCAAATTCACAATGAATCCGGAAGCATGCTCGCGTCGGCCCGGGCTCCTCGCGCGGGGCCCCCACCCAACCGATTGACTCGAAAGGATTTTTGGAGGGCGAGCGCTTCTGCCTCGGCGAGATCTCCAGTATAAACGGCGCATGAGCGCCAACGAGTCCATCGTCGCCCGCGCCCAGCGCGTCTTCACTCCGAACTACCGCCAGGCCCCCCTGGCGCTCGTCCGGGGCGAGGGGAGCCGGGTGTGGGACGCCGACGGCAAGGAATACCTGGACCTCATCTGCGGCATCGCCGTGAACGCCCTCGGCCACTGCCACCCCGCACTGGTGCGCACGCTCGAGGAGCAGGCCCGCCAGCTCTGGCACGTCTCGAACCTCTACTACAACCCGAAGGCGGTGGAACTCGCCGAGGCCCTCGTCGAGGGGTCGCTCTTCGCGCGCCGTGTCTTCTTCTGCAACAGCGGCGCCGAGGCCAACGAAGCGATGCTGAAGCTCGCCCGCAAGTACCACGCCGACCGCGGCCACCCGGAGCGGAACGAGATCGTGGCCTGCGTCAACTCGTTTCACGGGCGGACGCTCTTCACGGTCACCGCCACCGGGCAGGAGAAGTACCACCACGGGTTCGAGCCGCTGGTGCCGGGCGTGCGACACGTGCCCTTCGGCGACCTGGCGGCGCTCGAGAAGGCGCTCGGCCCCCGGGCTGCCGCCTTCGTCGTCGAGCCCATCCAGGCGGAGGGCGGCGTCCTCCCGGCACCCCCGGGCTACCTGCGCGCGGCGCGCGAGATGGCCCACCGGGCCGGAGCACTCCTCTGCCTCGACGAGGTGCAGACCGGCATGGGGCGCACCGGGAAGCTCTGGGCCCACGAGTGGGACGGGCTCTCCCCCGACCTGATGAGCTCGGCGAAGGCGCTCGCCAACGGCTTCCCGATGGGGGCGCTCCTCGCCTCGGAGGATGTGGGTGCCCATCTCACCCCCGGCAGCCACGCCAGCACCTTCGGCGGCTCGGCCCTCGCCTGCGCGGTGGCCCTCGCCTCCCTGCGCGAGATCCGCGCCCTCCTGCCCCACGCCGGCCGCATCTCGGCGCGGCTCGTCGAGCGGATCTCCGCCCTGGGGGGCCGGGTGGCCGGGGTGAGGGGCAAGGGCATGCTCCTCGGCATCCTGCTCCGCGGGGTGAAGGCGGGGGACGTGGTGGACGAGGCGCGCGGGCGCGGGCTCCTCGCCAACGCCATCGGGGACGAGGTGGTACGGCTCGCGCCGGCCCTCAACCTCACCGAGGCCGACGCGGACGAGGCGGTGAGGCGGCTCTCCGCGGCCATCGCCGCCGCCCCGGCGATCCCGTAGCCCCATGGACTCGCCGCGCCCCGAGAAGCGCGACTTCCTGCGCGTCACCGATCTCGGTCGATCCGAGCTCCTGGCGCTGCTCGAGCGCGCCGCCGAGTGGAAGATCCTGGGGCAGAAGGGGCCGAAGCCGCTCTCGGGCATGACGCTCGGCCTGGTGTTCGAGAAGGCCTCCACCCGCACCCGGGTCTCCTTCGGGGTCGCGTGCTACCAACTCGGCGCCTACGAGATGATGCTCTCTCCGCGGGACATGCAGCTCGGCCGCGGCGAGCCCATCCGCGACACCGCCCGGGTGCTCTCCCGCTACCTCGACGCGCTCGTGGTGCGGACCTTCGGCCACGCCAAGCTCGAGGAGATGGCCCGGCACGCCAGCGTGCCGGTCGTGAACGCCCTCACCGACGCCTCTCACCCCTGCCAGCTCATCGCCGACCTGCTCACCGTGGCGGAACGCTTCGGCCAGGACCGGCTCGCCCGGGGGGACCTCGTCATCGCCTGGGTGGGGGACGGCAACAACGTCGCGAACAGTTGGCTGGAGGCGGCCTCGGTCCTGGGCTTCCGGCTGCGCCTGGCGTGTCCAGCGGGCTACGGACCCGACCCCGAGCTCCTGCGACGAGCCGGCGACCGGGCCCTCCTGACGCGCGACCCCGCCGAGGCGGTCCGCGGGGCGAACGTGGTGAACACCGACGTCTGGGCCAGCATGGGCCAGGAGGGGGAGGCCGAGGAGCGCAAGAAGACCTTCCAGGGCTTCACCGTCGACCGCAGGCTCCTCTCCCTGGCGGACGCGAAGGCCGTCGTCCTTCACTGCCTGCCGGCGCACCGGGGGGAGGAGATCGAGGACGAGGTGCTCGAGGGACCGCAGTCGGCGGTGTTCGACGAGGCCGAAAACCGGCTCCACGCGCAGAAGGCACTGCTCGAGTTCCTGTTGTCGCACAGGTAGGAGACTTGGCACCGTTGACCCCACCGACAGCCGGTGGCTAGATTCGAAAGGGCAACGACCGAGAGGGACGGGGCTCGGGAGGCAGCCGTGTCGGCCGATCGCTTTCGGGGATTCGTGTTCAATCCCGCGGACTTGTCCGAGGACGTGGACCTAGACTTCGAGCGCCGTCGCGAGATCCTATTCGCCCATGCGCACGTCGGTGACTTCACCCACTGGGAAGTGCTCGGTCTCGCCTGGAACGCGACCCCCGAGCAGGCGCGCGACGCCTACCGAGAGAAGGTCAAGGTCTTCCACCCCGACCGCTACCCCGGCAAGCGCCTGGGGAGCTACCGCGCTCGGTTGGAGCAGGTCTTCCGGCGGCTCACCGAGGCCCGCGACGTCCTCACCAGCGAGGCGACCCGGGCGGCGTACGCGCGGAGCACGGCTCCGCCCGACGAGTTCGCCCGCGCCGAGGCCCGGCGCCTCGACGACGAGGAGCGGTCTCGCGAGCGCCGGGCCCGCCTGGCGCGCACTAACCCGCTCGTGGCGCGTGTGGGCCGGGTTCACGACCTCATTCGGCGCGGGAAGCAGAAAATGGCCGACGGGCAATTCTCCCAGGCGCTCAACGACTTCTCCACCGCGCTCGCCATCGACCCCTCGCTGGCCGAGGCGAAGGAGCTCGCCCAGGAGGCGCGCAAGCGCAGCAGCGCCGACAAGGCGAAGGACCTCTGGGACAAGGCGCTGGGGGCGGAGGCCGTGAACAACCTCGAGCTCTCACAGGAGATGGCCCAAGCCGCGGCCGAGGCCGATCCGACCAACCCGCGCTACCCCGTCTTCGCGGCGCGGCTGGCGCTCCGTCGCGGCTCCCTCGACGCAGCGCGGAGCCAGGCGGAGGCGGCGGTGCGGGTCGCCCCCGGCCACGGGCCCGCCCACGAGATCCTCGGCGAGACCCTGGCCGAACAGGGAGACAAGGTCGCGGCCAGGCGGGAACTGGAACGCGCCCTGGAGATCGACCCCAGCCTGGAGAAGGCTCGGGAGCGCCTGAAGCGGCTTCGCTGGAGCTTCCTCGGATGAGCGACATCGAACCCTTCGTCGGCATCGACCTCGGGACCACCAACTCGGTGGTGGGCACGGTCATCGACGGGGTGCCGCGCGTCATCGCCAGCCGGACCGGGCAGATCCTCACCCCGTCGGTGGTGGCGGTCTCGAAGAACGGCAAGCGGCTCGTGGGCAACATCGCCAAGCGCCAGGCCATCACCAACGCCGAGAACACCGTCTTCGCGGCGAAGCGCCTCATCGGCCGCCGCTGGGGATCGAAGGAGGTCGAGGACGCCCGCAAGGTCCTGCCCTATCAGCTCGTCCCCGGGCCCGAGGGTTACGACGTCCGGGCGGTGCTCGGGGGGCGCACCTTCGCCATCCCGGAGGTGAGCGCCATGGTGCTCGCCGAGCTCAAGGCGGACGCCGAGGCCTTCTTCGGGCGACGGGTGGCGAAGGCGGTCATCACCGTTCCCGCCTACTTCAACGACGGGCAGCGCCAGGCCACCAAGGACGCCGGGCGCATTGCCGGGTTCGAGGTCCTCCGCATCATCAACGAGCCCACCTCGGCTGCCCTGGCCTACGGGTTCGGGAAGCAGATGGAGAAGAAGGTGGTAGTCTTCGACCTCGGGGGAGGCACCTTCGACGTCTCGGTCCTCGACATCGGCAAGAGCGTTTACGACGTGGTGGCGGTGGGCGGGGACACCTACCTGGGCGGCGAGGACTTCGACCGCCGCATCATGGACTGGCTCACCTTCAGCTTCGCCAAGGAGAACCAGGGCATCGACCTGCGCCAGGACACGATGGCCCTCCAGCGCCTGCGCGACGCCGCCGAGAAGGCGAAGATCGAGCTCTCCGCCACCCAGAGCGCCGCCATCCACCTCCCCTTCCTGGCGGCGGCCGGGGAGGGCAAGGCCGCGCTGCACCTCGCCAAGCAGCTCACCCGCGAGAAGCTGGAGGAACTCTCCAAGGACCTGGTGGACCGCTGCGTCCAGGTGACCGAGAGAACGCTGCGCGACGCCGGCATCCGCCCGGTGCAGGTGGGCGAGGTGCTGCTCGTGGGGGGCATGACCCGCATGCCGCGCGTGCAGCAGGCGGTGAAGCAGTTCTTCGGCAGGGAGCCGAGCCGCGGAGTGCACCCGGAGGAGGTGGTGGCGCTCGGGGCCGCCATCCAGGCGCATGCCCTGCTCTACCCGCAGAAGGACCGGGAGGTGCTGCTCCTCGACGTCACCCCCCAGAACCTCGGCATCATGGTGGTGGGTGGCTACTTCGCGACCATCATCCCCAAGAACACCACCGTGCCCACCAGCCAGACCCACACGTTCACGACGGTGCAGGACCAGCAGACCTCGGTCCGCATCGCCGTGCTCCAGGGGGAGAGCGACAAGGCCATCGAGAACGAGCTGTTGGGGGAGTTCATCCTCGACGGCATCCGCCCCGCCAAGCGGGGAGAGGTGGAGATCGAGATTGCCTTCGACATCAGCGCCGACGGCATCGTCGGGGTGTCGGCGCGCGACGTCGACACCGGTCAGCGCCAGTCGATCACGGTGACCGCCACCTCGGGGCTCACCGAGAACGAGCTCCGGCGCATCCTGGACGAGAACCTCGACGAGCTGCTCGAGCGCAAGCAGTCCGGCGAACTCGAGCGGCTGCGGGAGCACTCCCAGGCGATGATCGAGGAGATCCAGTCGCTCGTGCCCCAGGTCCGCGAGGCGCTCACCCGGAGCCACTTCGGCAAGGACGCCTTGCAGAAAGCGGAGGGCGTGGTGGCCCGCGCCCGCGCCGCCATCGCCTCGCAGGACCTCCAGCAGATGGCCGCCGCCGAGGAGCAGCTCGAGCGCACCGTCCAGCTCTTCAAGGGGCTCGCCGGGGGAGCCCCCGTGCCGGGCGGGGAGGCCTGAGGCGTGGCCACGGTGGCGGAGCTCCTCGACATGGGCGTGAAGGCCTACACGCGCGGCCAGGGCGAGGAGGCGGAGCGCTGCTGGAAGGAGGCGCTCGACCTCGATCCACGCAACGAGCGCGCCCAGGCCTACCTGCGCCAGCTTCACGGAGAGGCGACTCCGCGCCCCGAGGTGCGCGCCGCTTCGGCGGGCTCGTTCGCGTCGTCGCGTCCGGCGCCGGCCGAGCCCCCGCCCGCCACCGTGGCCCCGGCGCCGCCGCCGCCCGCCCCCAAGCCTCCCCCGGCGGCCGCGCCCGAGGCCCCCGCGCGGCCCGCAGCTCCCCCCGGGCAGGGGCCGGGGTACGCCAAGTCGCCGTGGGACGACGGCCCCGCCGCCGCCGCCACCATCGTCCTCGAGCCCGGCGGTGGCCTCGAGCTCGACATCGTGGCCGAGAAGTCCGATCTGCGGCCCCTCGTCCCCGAGCGGCGCGCCGGCCAGGGGTCCTTGAAGAACGACGTCGACGTTTGGATGGAAGGGACGCGCGAGCTCTTCGCGCTCGGGGACTTCTCCGGCTCGCTCGAGATGATCGAGAAGATCCTGAAGGTGGACCCGAACCACGCCGAGGCGCGCGCCTACCTGAGGCAGAACGAGGCCACCCTCATCGCCATGTACGAGTCGAAGCTCGGGCCGCTCATCAACGTCCCCCGCCTCGCCATCAGCGAGGAGGAGGTGATGTGGCTGAACCTAGACCACCGCGCCGGTTTCCTGCTCGCGCAGGTGGACGGGATCGTGAACTTCGAGGAGCTCTTCTCCCTCTCCGGGCTGCCGCGTCTCGACACCGCCCGCATCCTCGCCACCCTTCTCGCCGACGGCGTCATCCGCTAAGCGCGCGCGGAGAGGCGCGGAGCCCGTTTGTCGCGCACTCGGGCTTCAGTTTGCGGTGATGCCCTGACCTGCGCCCCAGTTCCGCTGCAAACCGACCTCGACAGGAACCGGGCTCGCCGTGCTCCTGTTGCCAACGGCCCAGACATCCTTCACGCCGACGCCCCAGACGCCGGCAAGGGTCGTCGTCAGGACGCTCGATTGGGTCGTCCAGGTGCTTCCGTCCCAGTGAAGGATGCTGCCGGCGGAACCGGTTGTCGTCGAGGTTCCTCCGACCGCCCATACGTCGTTCGGGCCCGTGCCCCAGACGGCGGTAAGGTTCGCTGTCGTACCGCTGTTGACGCGGGACCAGCCGTACCCGTTCCAGTGCAGCACCGTGCTGGCTTCGCCGACAGCCCACGCGTCGTCGGTGCCGCTGCCCCACACGCTTGCGAGGCCGCTCGTCGTACCGCTCGCGAAGTTCGACCAAGTCGTGCCGTCCCAGTGAAGAATCGTGCCGCCGCTGCCTACGCTCCAGACATCGTCCGCCGCACCGCCCCAGACGCCGAAGAACTCGCTGGCGGAACCGATGGGCACGAGCACCCAGGCGGTGCCATCCCAGTGAAGGACCCAGTGGAGGAGGGCACCGCTGTCCCCGGTCGTGGGGATGTGACCCACGGCCCACACGTCCGCGGTGCCGCTGCCCCAGACGCTTGCGAGGTCACCCGTGGTGCCGCTTGGGATCTGCGACCAAGTGGCGCCATCCCAGTGCAGGATCGCGCCGCCGGTCCCCACGCTCCACACGTCGGTGGCGGCACTCCCCCAGACGCCCATGAGTGCGCTGGCGGAGCCGATCGGCACCAGCGACCAGGCGGTGCCGTCCCAGTGAAGAACCCAGGAAAGGGTCGCTCCACTGCTGGAGGTGGTGGTGACATCGCCGACCGCCCAGACGTCCGCGGGTCCGCTGCCCCAGACCCCCGCAAGGTTGCTCGTCGTGCCGCTCGGCGCGCTCGACCAGGCGTCGCCGTTCCACTGAAGGATGTCATTGCTGTTGCCGATCTGACCCTCGTAGTTACGACCCCACGCCCACAGGGTACCGTCGCTCTTGGCAGCCAGCGTATGGCGCGAGCCTGTGACGACCGAGGCCCAGTCTCGATCGGCGACCTGCACGATGAGCACACCCGCGTAACCGGGCACTCCGAGCGCACCGTCGGAACTATAGCCCCAGGCAAGGAGGGTTCCGGCGGCCTTGATGCCCAAGCTGTGATCCGACCCCGCGGTGACCGAGACCCAGTCGTTGGCCGTGCCGACCTGGACGGGGGCGTAGGCCAAAGCGCCCTGGGAGATGCCCAGCTGCCCCTCGACGTTGGAGCCCCACGCCCACAGCGTTCCGTCCCTCTTGATGGCGAGACTGTGAGACCCGCCTGCGGCCACCGAAGCCCAGTTTCGCTCCGCGCCGATCTGGACCGGCAGAGGCTGATCGCGGCCCTGTGCGCTACCGATTCCGAGTTGGCTGGCGGAGTCTGAACCCCATGCCCACAGGGTCCCGTCGAGCCCGATCGCGAGACTATGAGCATCACCGACGGCGATGAACGCCCAGCTTCGCCCGGTGCCGATCTGGACGGGGTTCCACCTGTTCGCAGTCGTGCCATCACCGAGCTGCCCGTTGGAGTTCGAGCCCCACGCCCAAAGCGTTCCGTCGGTCTTCAGGGCGAGGGTGTGGAAGGCGCCCGTGGCGACGGAGGACCAGTTGCGGTCGCCTCCGATCTGGATAGGGGCGAGCTGATCGGGCCCGGTGCCGTTCCCGAGCTGGCCGGTGCCATTCTCTCCCCAGGCCCACAGCGTTCCGTCCCCTTGGATGGCTAGGCTGTGATTCCCCCCCGAGGTCACCGAGAGCCAGCTCTGGCTCGCGCCGATCTGGACCGGCAAGTACCTATCGAGGGTCGTCCCGTCGCCGACCTGACCGCTTCCATTCCCGCCCCATGCCCAAAGCGTCCCATCGGCCTTCAGTGCAACCGAGTGGGCAGCGCCGGCAGAAACGCGCCGCGAGACTTGCGCCGATGCCTCGGAGCTGGCTGGGCCGCCATCGCCTCCAGTGATATTGCCCACGCAGGCGGCGAGTGCCCAGCAGGCCGCCACGGCGAAATGATTGCGGCCCCGCACGAGAGCCTCCCTTACTCCAGTCCGGCCATGATCGACACACTCGCGCCCCAAGCTGAAAGCGACCTTTCGGTGAACTATCTCGGCGCCCGCACGGCAGGGTAAGGCCGCAGTGGCCCACCCTGCTCCCGCAGACGATCGGACGCGACGTCGCGACCACGAAAGGCACGGCGATCGCCAGGGATTCGTCGATCGCCATCGGATACGTGCGGCCCCGCCGAGTCATGGGGCGGGGAGTGCGGGACCGCAGGGGTCAGGGCCTCGCGAGCGGATCTTGGCTGAGACCCGGGGCCTCCGCTGCCTCGGTGCGGTCGACGGGAAACCGAGTGTAGCTCGTGCCACGCGCGGATGCGTGGCGCGCGACATGCGTCTGGCAGCGCGGTCGACAGTCGAGTGAGCGCCGGTGGTCACGCGTCCGGCCGCGTCGCAAGTCCTTCACGAAATTGTGGCACCGAGAGGTGGCAGCGAATCGTACCGTGCGGCCGCTCCACGGTGGGAGCCGCACAGACGCGCTGCTCGGTGCGCACCATTCTTTCAACTCGAGGCGCGGTTCAGCGCGTGCCGCGTGCCGGCGAGCGCAAAAGGAGAAGGGCGATGGGATCTCTGTCGAAGTCAAGGTACGGAAACGCCGCGCTTGCCGCTGCCGTCGCGCTCCTTGCGATCGGCGCGGCGGGTTGCGGCGGAACCGGGAACTCGGCGCGGGCCACCTCCACTGGAAGTGCACGCGTCGCGATCGCGTCGCCCCAACTCTCAGCCACCGTCGCCAGCGTTCAGCTCACCATCAGCGCCGGCACGGGCCCGGCGTTCACGCCCATCGTGGATAACCTGTCGCAGAGCGCGAGCGGCTGGACCGCCTATGTCACCGGCATCCCGGTGGGTCCGGGTCGGAATTTCAACGTGGTGGCCATGGACGCCT
>Ga0335076_10000545_pt1 | contig 35245 bp, 36 predicted proteins | sample Lox_Sample_25_FD_206717 | JGI IMG/M metagenome (GOLD analysis project Ga0335076, IMG submission 206717) | Soil microbial communities from Loxahatchee National Wildlife Refuge, Florida, United States - Lox_Sample_2.5 | ecosystem: Environmental > Terrestrial > Soil > Wetlands | place: USA...
GCACCGGCCAGTCCGATGCCGAGGACATGAGCCCGGACCCGGTCGACCACTACACCGATATCCCCGTGGATGTCATGGACTCCGAGGTGCGCGAAGCCGAGCCCGCGATCGAGGATTCGGCGTACCTACGCTCCTACCTGCAGTCCGATTCCACGCTGTTCGGTGGGCAGACGCTCGCCGACGAGCTGGCTCGACGGCGCGGCGCGGAACAGGCCGCGGACTCGCTGGCGGACAAAGAACTCGGCGGCGCCCAGGACCTCGAGGCCGGCCGCGCGGACGAGGCCGAGCAGCTCCATAAGCCGGTCGGCAGGCTCGAGGCGCTGTGGCGCGGCAGCTTGATCGTGTTGCAGTCGATCCTGGCCGTCGCGTTCGGGGCCGGGCTGTTCGTAGCGTTCGACGAGCTGTGGCGCTGGAACAGCATCGTGGCATTGGTGCTCTCGGTGCTGGTCATTCTCGGCCTGGTGGTGGGGGTCCGGGTGGTTCGCAAAACCGAGGACATCGCCAGCACGTTGATCGCCGTCGCGGTGGGGGCGCTGATCACCCTGGGGCCGTTGGCGCTGTCGTTGCAGTCGAGCTAGGCAACTCGACTCGGAACCAGACGGACCTTTGCGCCCCGCAATCAAAGTCGGCCTGTCGACGGCCTCGGTGTACCCCTTGCGGGCCGAGGCCGCCTTCGAATATGCGGCCAGGCTCGGCTACGACGGGGTCGAGCTGATGGTGTGGAGCGAGTCGGTCAGCCAAGACATCAACGCCGTCAAAAAGCTGTCGCGGCGCTATCGCGTCCCCGTGTTGTCCGTGCACGCACCCTGCCTGCTGATCTCCCAGCGGGTATGGGGCGCCAACCCGATTCCCAAGCTGGAACGCAGCGTGCGCGCCGCCGAACAACTGGACGCGCAGACCGTCGTCGTGCATCCGCCGTTCCGCTGGCAGCGGCGCTACGCCGAGGGTTTCAGCGACCAGGTCATGGCGCTGGAAGCGTCCAGCGACGTGATGATCGCCGTGGAGAACATGTTCCCGTTCCGGGCGGACCGGCTTTTCGGCGCCGGCCAGTCACTGGAACGGATGCGCAGGCGCGGCGGCGGCCCCGGCCCCGCGATCTCGGCCTTCGCGCCGTCTTACGACCCGCTGGACGGCAACCACGCGCACTACACGCTGGACCTGTCCCACACCGCCACCGCGGGCACCGATTCGCTGGACATGGCCCGGAGGATGGGCGGGGGCCTGGTTCACCTGCACCTGTGTGACGGCAGCGGCCTGCCCGCCGACGAGCACCTGGTGCCCGGGCGTGGCACGCAACCCACCGCCGAGGTGTGCGAGACGCTGGCCGGTGGCCGTTTCGCCGGCCACGTGATTCTGGAGGTGTCCACTTCGAGCGCGCGTTCAGCCCACGAGCGCGAAGCCATGCTCGCCGAGTCGTTGCAGTTCGCCCGCACTCACCTGATGCGCTGATTTTCGCCGATCCTTTAGCGACTTCCCAGGAGAACATGAACGCGTTATTCACCACCGCAATGACGTTGCGGGAGGTCGACCTAGGCGTCTTTGAGGGCGAGCTGGACAAGCACTGGACCATCGGGCCCAAGGTGCACGGCGGTGCGATGCTGGCGCTGTGCGCCAACGCCGCACGCACCGTGTGCACCGGACAGTCGAGCGGACGGGTGTTGGAACCGGTCGCGGTGTCGGCGAGCTTCCTGTGGGCGCCGGATCCGGGGCCCATGCGGCTGGTGACCTCGGTCCGCAAGCGCGGCCGCCGCATCAGCGTCGTCGATGTCGAGCTCATGCAGGGCGAGCGCACCGCGGTGCACGCCGTCGTCAACCTCGGCGAGCCGGAGCACTATCACCCGGTCGACGATGCGGGCCGTGAAGCGGCCCGAGGAGGAGCCGGGCAATCGGAGCCGCTCGGCGGCCAGGCCGCGCCGCTGCTGTCGGCGAACCCGGTCGTGGACCTGATGGCGCCGGAGCCGCCCGACGACGTCGCGCCGATCGGGCCCGGCCACCCGCTGGCCGGCCTGGTGCACCTGGGCGAGGGCTGCGACGTGCGCCCGGTGCTGTCGTCGATGCGGCCCAGCGACGGCCACCCACCCGTGATCCAGATGTGGGCCCGCCCCCGCGACGCGGCTCCGGACGCGCTGTTCGCGCTCATGTGCGGCGATCTGTCGGCGCCAGTGACCTTCGCGGTGGACCGCACCGGCTGGGCGCCGACCGTGCAGCTCACCGCCTTCCTGCGCGCCTTGCCCGCCGACGGCTGGCTGCGAATCATCGCCACCTGCGTGGAGATCGGCCACGACTGGTTCGACGAGGACCACATCGTGGTCGACCGGCTGGGCCGCCTCGTGGTCCAAACGCGCCAACTGGCGATGGTCCCTGCCGCTCGTTAGCACCCGGTGTCTGGAATGCTTTCCGGCATGGCGAGAATCGCGATCATCGGCGGCGGCAGCATCGGCGAGGCGTTGCTGTCGGGTCTGTTGCGGGCCGGCCGGCAGGTCAAAGACCTGGTGTTGGCCGAACGGATGCCCGAGCGCGCCAAGTATCTGGCCGACACCTACTCGGTGCGGGTGACGTCGGTGACCGACGCGGTGGAGAACGCGACGTTCGTCGTCGTCGCCGTTAAGCCGGCCGATGTCGAGTCGGTGATCGGGGAGCTGGCCCGGGCGGCCGCCGCAGCCGAAATCGACAGCGCCGAGCAGGTGTTCGTCACGGTCGCGGCGGGGATCACGATCACCTACTTCGAATCCAAGCTGCCGGCCGGCACGCCGGTGGTCCGGGCGATGCCGAACGCGGCGGCCTTGGTGGGCGCGGGGGTGACCGCGCTGGCCAAGGGCCGCTTCGTCACCGAGCCGCAGCTCGAGGAGGTTTCGGCCCTGTTCGACTCCGTCGGTGGCGTGCTGACCGTTCCGGAGTCCCAGATGGACGCGGTGACCGCGCTGTCCGGCTCTGGTCCGGCATATTTCTTCCTGATGGTCGAAGCCCTGGTGGACGCCGGTGTCGCGGCGGGCCTGAGCCGCCAGGTCGCCGCCGACCTGACCGCGCAGACGATGGCCGGCTCGGCGGCGATGCTGCTCGAACGGATGGACTCCGACCGACCCGTCGAGGGGGAGGCGCTGGGCATGCGGGCGGACGCCACGGCGGCGCAGCTGCGCGCGACGGTTACCTCGCCCGGTGGGACGACCGCCGCTGCGCTGCGGGAACTGGAACGAGGGGGATTGCGGGTGGCCGTCGACGCTGCGGTTCAGGCCGCCAAAAGGCGCTCTGAGCAGCTAAGAATTACATCGGAATAATTCAGGTTTTCCGGATTGGTTGTCCCTCACCAGTACCATTAACCCCACTAGTCCCGCTATTCTCCTCTTTGTATGCACGTGTGGGTGCCAGCGGAGGGGAAGCCACTGGCATAGCGCGAGCCTGACACGATTGGGTTGCGATGACGTCTACGAACGGGCCATCAGCACGAGATTCCGCTGGTAAGGGTCGGGACTCCGGTTCTGCTGATGGCCAGCAGGCCAGGACACAATTTCTTACCGTCGCGGAGGTGGCCGCGCTGATGCGCGTCTCCAAGATGACGGTGTACCGGCTGGTGCATAACGGCGAACTGCCTGCGGTTCGGGTTGGGCGGTCCTTCCGGGTGCACGCCAAGGCCGTCCACGACATGCTGGAGACTTCGTACTTCGACGCGGGCTGACCTGTAACCCGCGTCCCGTGGGCTTTCGAGCCATCGCGCGGTCGCCGGTTTGGTGTTCCGTGCTACCGGCCGGGTAGAGTGTCCGGGTCGTTCATAAGAAGCAGGTCACCGGTCAGATAGCGGAGTTCATGGGTTCAGTAATCAAGAAGCGGCGCAAGCGCATGTCGAAGAAGAAGCACCGCAAGCTGCTGCGTCGTACCCGGGTGCAGCGCAGAAAACTTGGCAAGTAAGCCCAATTAAGCGCAGTCGACCGTCACGCCGCCGTAACGCCCCTGTGTCGCTGGCCCGTTAGGCTATTTGGGTGGATCAGTCGAGCGGGGAGGGTGCCGGAACAGGTGGCACCGTGCACTATCCCAAAGTTGTGCTGGTTACCGGCGCGTGCCGGTTTCTGGGCGGCTATCTGACTGCGCGGCTCGCGCAGAACCCGTTGATCAAAGGGGTGATCGCGGTGGACGCGATCGCCCCCAGCAAGGACATGCTGCGCCGCATGGGGCGCGCCGAGTTCGTCCGTGCCGACATTCGTAATCCGTTCATTGCCAAGGTGATTCGCAACGGCGACGTCGACACGGTGGTGCACGCAGCGGCGGCGTCGTACGCGCCGCGATCCGGCGGCAGCGCGGCGCTGAAGGAAATCAACGTGATGGGCGCGATGCAACTCTTCGCGGCCTGCCAGAAGGCGCCCTCGGTGCGCCGCGTCGTGCTGAAGTCGACGTCCGAGGTGTACGGGTCGAGTGCGCACGACCCGGTCATGTTCACCGAGGACAGCAGCAGCCGTCGACCCTTCCGCGACGGTTTCGCCAAGGACAGCCTTGACATCGAGGGCTACGTGCGCGGATTGGGCCGGCGCCGCCCCGACATCGCGGTGACGATTCTGCGGCTGGCCAACATGATCGGCCCCGCGATGGACACCACGCTGTCGCGGTATCTGGCGGGGCCGCTGGTCCCGACGATGTTCGGCCGGGACGCGCGATTGCAGCTGCTGCACGAGCAGGACGCGCTGGGCGCCCTGGAGCGCGCGGCGATGGCGGGCAAGGCCGGCACGTTCAACATCGGCGCGGACGGCATCATGATGCTGTCGCAGGCGATCCGGCGGGCCGGCCGAATCGCGGTGCCCGTACCCGGGTTTGGCGTGTGGGCGCTGGATTCGCTGAGACGGGCTAACCGCTATACCGAGATCACTCGTGATCAATTTAATTATTTGAGTTACGGCCGCGTCATGGACACCACGAGAATGCGGACGGAGCTCGGCTACCAGCCGAAATGGACGACGGCCGAGGCGTTCGACGACTACGTCCGCGGGCGTGGCCTGACTCCCATAATCGACCCTGATCGGGTACGCTCCCTGGAGGGTCGCACCATAGCGTTAGCGCAGCGGTGGGGAAGCCGAAATCCAATTCCATGGGGTGGGGGCAGGTAGGGATCGTGGCGGGTGAGACCAGAGCGAACGTCATTCCACTGCACACAAATCGGGGTCGGGTAGCGGCGCGTCGTAGAGCCGATCAACGGGCGGAGTCGTCCCGTCAACACCCCTCGTCGCTCTCCGATCCGCGGGGTGGGGCGTCTGCCGAACAAATCGCAGCGGTCGTCCGCGAAATCGACGAGCACCGGCGCGCCGCCGGTGCGACGTCAACGATCGAGGCACCACTCAACGATGTCGCGCAGCGGGTCGCCGCGGTCGCAGGCTTCCTGCGCCAGCGTCTGATGGGCGACTACACCGTCGACGAGTTCGGGTTCGATCCGCACTTCAACAGCGCGATCGTTCGGCCTTTGCTGCGGTTCTTCTTCAAGTCGTGGTTCCGGGTCGAGGTCAGCGGCATCGAGAACCTGCCGACCGACGGTGCCGCGTTGGTGGTGGCCAATCACGCCGGGGTGTTGCCGTTCGACGGGCTGATGTTGTCGGTAGGGGTTCACGACGAGCACCCGGCGCACCGGGACTTGCGGCTGCTGGCCGCCGACATGGTCTTCGACCTTCCCGTGGTCGGCGAGGCCGCCCGTAAGGCGGGCCACACCATGGCCTGCACGGCGGACGCGCACCGCCTGCTCGCCGCGGGCGAGCTCACCGCCGTGTTCCCGGAGGGCTACAAGGGGCTTGGCAAGCGCTTCGAGGACCGCTACCGGTTGCAGCGGTTCGGGCGCGGCGGCTTCGTGACGGCGGCGCTGCGCACGAAAGCCCCGATCATCCCGTGCTCGATCGTGGGTTCCGAAGAGATCTACCCGATGCTCACCGACGTCAAGCTGCTGGCGCGGCTGTTCGGGCTGCCCTACTTCCCGATCACCCCGCTGTTCCCGTTGGCCGGACCGGCGGGACTCTTGCCGCTGCCGTCGAAGTGGCGCATCGCGTTCGGGGAACCGATCTACACGAACGACTACGCCGCGTCCGACGCGGAGGACCCGATGGTCACCTTCGAGTTGACCGATCAGGTGCGCGAGACGATCCAGCAGACGCTGTACCGGCTGCTGGCCGGGCGCCGCAACATCTTCTTCGGCTGAGCTCGACGGCGTCAAACGTCGAATTGTCGGGCGATTTGCCGGGCGTTGCTGCCCGACAACTCGACGTTCGCGCGGTCGCGGTGGAACTACTTCACCAGGGTGAACTGGCAGACGTCCGTGTAGTGGTCGCGGAACAGGTCCGAGCAGCCCCTCAGGTAATGCATGTAGATGTCGTAGGTCTCCTGCCCCTTCAGGGCGATCGCCTCATCCTTGTGCGCCTCGAGCGCATCCGCCCAGGCGTTCAGCGTCGGAACGTAGTTGGAGCCGATGCGGTGGTAGCGATCGACCTTCCAGCCGGCGTTGGAGGAGTAGTGGTCGACCTGCGAGATCCGCGGCAGCCTCCCGCCCGGGAAGATCTCGGTCAGGATGAACTTGATGAAGCGCAGCAGGCTCATCGGCGACGTCAAGCCGAGCTCCTCGGCTTCCTCCTTGTCCGGGATGGTGATCGTGTGCAGCAGCATCCGGCCGTCGTCGGGCGTCAGGTTGTAGAACTTCTTGAAGAAGGTGTCGTAGCGCTCGAACCCGGCGTCGCCGGCGCCGTCGGCGAAGTGCTCGAACGCGCCCAGTGACACGATGCGGTCCACCGGCTCGTCGAATTCCTCCCAGCCCTGGATCCGCACCTCTTTGCGGCGGGGGCTGTCCACCTCTTCGAACTTCGCCTTGTCGTGGGCGTACTGATTCTCGCTCAGCGTCAGGCCGATGACGTTGACGTCATACTCCTGCACCGCGTGTCGCATGGTGGAACCCCAGCCGCAGCCGATGTCGAGCAGCGTCATGCCGGGCTCGAGGTTCAACTTGTCCAGCGCGAGCTTGCGCTTGGCGTACTGAGCCTCTTCCAGCGTCATGTTGGGACGCTCTTCGAAGTAGGCGCAGCTGTAGGTCATCGATGGGTCAAGCCACAGCTTGAAGAACTCGTTCGATTTGTCGTAATGGGATCGGACTGCTTCGACCGGCGGCTTGAGCTGAGTGCCACCCGATTCACCCTGTGACATTGAAAGGACCCTACTTTCCGGCTGATATGGATGCAATTGCGGCGACGGTTTCTTCGGCGTCCGCGTCCTGGTGTGCGGCCTCTCCCAGCATCGTGACGACGCTGGTGACAACCGGTTTCCCCTCGGCGTCTGTGACTTCGCTGCGGATCTCGGCGAGCACAGTGCCGTGGGACTCAAGCACCGAGTCTAGATAGGTGTCGAAGTACAGCCTGTCGTGGGCCAGGATCGGCCGGTGGAACTGGAACTTCTGGTCGCGGTGGAAAACCCGGGCGATGTTGATGGGGATTTTGAACTTGGTGAAGATCTCCAGCTGCACGCGCCGCCCGGCGATCGCAAGGAACGTCAGCGGCGCCACCAGCGCGGGGTATCCGGCGGCCGCGGCATCGGCCTCGCTGTAGTGCGTCGGGTGGTCGTCCTTCACCGCGAGGGCGAACTCCCGGATCTTCTCGCGTCCGACCTGGAAGTAGTCCGGTGCCCGGTAGTGGCTGCCGATGAGTCCTTGGGCCGATTCTGGGACTGTCATGCCGCTTTGCTCTCCGCTCGATTACGTCTCAGCGGCGCAGCTTATCAGCGCGATTGCCGCCTTGACGCCAGCGCTGCCAGCGCGCCGCCCGCCGCGCCCAGGGCCAGAGCCGACGGCACTCCGATCCGGGCCGCCTTGCGAGCGGTCCGGAAGTCGCGGATCTCCCAGCTCCGTTCGCGGGCCAGGGCCCGCAGGCGGGCGTCGGGATTGATCGCGACGGCTGTGCCCACCAGCGACAGCATGGGCACGTCGTTGTAGCTGTCGGAATAGGCGGTGCAGCGCTTGAGGTTGAGGCCCTCGCGGATCGCCAGCGAGCGCACCGCGTGGGCTTTTCCGGTGCCGTGCAGGATCTCGCCGACCAGCCTGCCGGTGAAAACCCCGTCGACCGACTCGGCAACCGTCCCCAGCGCGCCGGTCAGGCCGAGCCTCCGCGCGATGGTCGCCGCGAGCTCGTATGGCGTGGCGGTGATCAGCCACACCTGCTGGCCGGCGTCGAGGTGCATCTGGGTGAGCTCGCGGGTGCCGGGCCAGATCTTGTCGGCGATGATCTCGTCATAGACCTCCTCGCCCAGAGCGACCAGCTGCTCGACGGAACGGCCCTCGATGAAGGTGAGCGCCTTGCGCCGGCCGGCGGCGACGTCGTTGCTGTTCTCCTTGCCGAGCAACTGGAACTTGGCCTGGGCGTAGACGAATCCGAGCACATCGCGATAGGTGAAGTAGTTGCGAGCGGCCAGCCCGCGGCCGAAATGCACTGCCGAGGAGCCCTGCACCAGGGTGTTGTCGACGTCGAAGAATGCGGCCGCGGTCAGGTCGATCGGTGGCTGCGGGCGACCCTCGGGCGGTGCGGCCGGCGCCTGCAGGTCGTCAAGCGCGCGTTTGGCGCTCGCGTTGTCGGCCAGCGACTCCAGGTCAGCGCGGCCGGGGGGCTCCTCGCCGCCGGACTCAGAGGAAGCCATCGCCAAACCTCCTAGATCGCTGAGCCGCCCGGTATTCCATGGGTGGCAGGTATCAACCCTATCCGGCCGATGTTCAGTGGACTTTGCGCGCCGGAGTGGGTTGGGCCGGCGATCCCGGCGGCTGCGCCGCGGAGTGTGACGCCGGCGTCACACTCGACGGGTCAGGACCATATGGCCAAATTCGTCGACATGGCGCCGGTGTAGTTGCGGTGGGCCGTCGCGGCCGCGGTCCGCAATTGAGCCAACGCCTCGCGCATCATGGCCTCGCCGCGCGCCCAGTGCCGATGCGCCTCGGCGTGGGCCGCCGCACCGCGCCCTGTCCATGTCGAGTGCAAATCGCCCACCAGAGAATCGATTTCGGTGAACGTGTTTTCGGCATTACGCTGAAACTCTGCCATTCGTCGCACCGCATCGGCCAACGCTTGCGGATCCACTCGAAACGCCTCAGCCATGGCGCACCCGGCCGAACTCCTGTGCGGATACCGCCTCGTTCTCCTGGTAGAGCCCGCCGGCCCGGCCCACCAGCCGCGCCAACATCGACAGGCCCACCTCCACCTCACCGGCCCCGCGTTGCCACAGCTCCCACGCGGCGGCGTAGGCACTTCCCGATGTTCCGCGCCAGCCGCCCAGCATCTCGCCAACCTGGTCGTCGAGCTCGGCGAGCTGGTTGCGCAGCTCCTCGGCGCGACCGCTCAGTGCCTCGGCGAACCCCCGCATCGCCGGCGGGTCGACGAGCAATGTGTCCTCGGCAGCCACAGCGGCAACCTAACCACTGGGGCGCGGCCCCACAATTCACCCGGGGTCCAGCGACTGGGGACCGATGCCACACTGGTGGCCATGACCCAGCGCGCGAGCCGGCCGCAGGTGGAGCTGCTGACCCGCGACGGCTGCACGATCTGCGCGCGGGTGCACGCGCGGCTGGTCGAACTGGCCGACGAGCTCGGCTTCGAGCTGGCGACGACCGACGTCGACGCCGCGGCGTTGGCGGGCGACCCGGGGTTGCGGGCCGAGTTCGGCGATCGCTTGCCCGTGGTCCTGCTGAATGGCCGCGAGCACAGCTACTGGGACGTCGACGAGCCGCGGCTGCGCGCCGATCTCGCTCACTGACATCGACGAGACGGGCTGGGGCCCGGCGGTTACCGGTAGCCGCCGGGCAGCTATTTGGTAGCCCAGCTGATTAACGTTTACCGTGGACGTCAGTTCGTTTACTGGAGGAAGCAAGGGAGCTGGCCAGGTGATGCTGCCGTGAGCGTCCTGCTTTTCGGGGTTTCGCACCGCAGTGCGCCGGTCTCCGTCCTGGAGCAGCTCAGCATCGACGAGTCCGATCAGGTCAAGATCGTCGACCGGGTGTTGCAGTCGCCGCTGGTGACCGAGGCGATGGTGCTGTCGACATGCAACCGGGTCGAGGTCTACGCCGTCGTCGACGCGTTCCACGGCGGGTTGGCGGTGGTCGGGCAGGTGCTGTCGGAACACTCCGGGATGTCGATGGGTGACCTGACCAAGTACGCCTACGTCCGCTACAGCGAGGCCGCCGTCGAGCACCTGTTCGCGGTTGCCAGCGGCCTGGATTCGGCCGTGATCGGCGAGCAACAGGTGCTGGGCCAGGTGCGCCGCGCCTATGCCGGCGCCGAGGCCAATCGCACGGTCGGCCGGGTGCTGCACGAGCTCGCCCAGCGGGCGCTGTCGGTGGGCAAGCGGGTGCATTCCGAAACCGCCATCGACGCCGCGGGCGCCTCGGTCGTGTCGGTCGCCCTGGGCATGGCCGAACGGAGGCTGGGCGGGCTGGCGGGCAAGACCGCCGTGGTCATCGGTGCCGGAGCGATGGGCGCACTGTCGTCGGCGCACCTGGCGCGCGCCGGCGTCGAGCACATTCACGTGCTCAACCGGTCGTTGTCCCGGGCGCAGCGGCTGGCCCGCAAGGTCCGCGAATTCGGCGTGCGTTCCGAGGGGCTGACCCTGGACCGTCTGCCCGAGGCACTGGCGGACGCCGACGTCGTGGTCAGCTGCACGGGGGCGCTCAGCCCGGTGGTTTCGCTGGCCGACGTGCACCACGCGCTGGCCACCGCCCGCCGCTCGATTGTTGATGAGACCACCCACCCTTTGGTGATCTGCGACCTGGGCATGCCGCGCGACGTCGACCCGGCGGTGGCCGGACTGCCCGGCGTCTGGGTCGTCGACGTGGAGCGCGTGCAACACGAGCCGTCGGCCCATGCCGCAGCCTCCGACGTCGAGGCCGCGCGCCACATCGTGGCGACCGAGGTGGCCACCTATCTGGCGGGACAGCGGATGGCCGAGGTCACGCCGACGGTGACCGCGTTGCGCCAGCGGGCCGCCGATGTCGTCGAGGCGGAGCTGCTGCGCCTCGACAACCGCCTGCCCGGCCTGGAGAGCGCACACCGCGAGGAGGTGGCCCGCACCGTGCGGCGGGTGGTGGACAAGCTGCTGCACGCGCCCACCGTGCGGATCAAACAGCTCGCCAGTGCCCCGGGTGGTGACAGCTACGCCGAGGCCCTGCGCGAACTCTTCGAACTAAACCAGACCGCCGTCGACGCCGTCGCCGCTGGTGAATTGCCAGTCGTATCAAGCGGATTCGACACGGGCACGCCAACGCCTTCCGCCGAGTAGCCGATTGGCGCACGTGATCCGGATCGGTACCCGGGGCAGTCTGTTGGCCACCACCCAGGCCGGCGTCGTCAGGGACGCACTGATCGCCAACGGCCACCCCGCGGAGCTGGTGACCATCACCACCGCGGGCGACCGCTCGTCGGCGCCCATCGAGAGTCTGGGTGTGGGCGTCTTCACCACCGCGTTGCGGGAGGCCATCGAAGACGGCCGCGTCGACGCCGCCGTGCACTCGCACAAGGATTTGCCCACCGCCGACGACCCGAGGTTCACGGTCGCGGCGATACCGCCACGGAATGACCCCCGCGACGCGCTGGTAGCCCGCGACGGGCTGGTGCTCGGGGAGTTGCCGGCGGGTTCGCTGGTGGGCACATCGTCGCCGCGGCGGGCCGCACAGCTTAGAGCATTGGGTCTCGGTTTGGAAATCCGCCCCCTACGAGGCAACCTAGATACCAGGTTGAACAGGGTAAGCAGTGGTGATCTTGACGCGATCGTGGTTGCCCGGGCCGGTCTCGCCCGGCTGGGCCGCCTCGACGATGTCACCGAGACGCTAGAGCCGGTGCAGATGTTGCCAGCACCGGCTCAGGGCGCGCTCGCCGTCGAATGCCGCGCCGGCGACAGCCGGCTGGCGGCGGTGCTGGCGGAGTTGGATGACGCCGACACGCGCGCGGCGGTCACCGCGGAGCGAGCCCTGCTCGCCGAACTGGAGGCCGGTTGCTCCGCACCGGTGGGCGCGATCGCCGAGGTGGTCGAGTCCATCGACGAGGAAGGCCGCGTCTTCGAAGAGCTGTCGCTGCGTGGCTGTGTGGCGGCGCTCGACGGGTCCGATGTGATCCGCGCGTCTGGCGTCGGCACTCCCGGACGGGCACGAGAGCTGGGGCTCTCGGTCGCCGCGGAGCTGTTCGAGCTGGGCGCGCGGGAGCTGGTCGGGGGAGCGCGGCAAGACCCCGCGCGAGGAAACTGAATAGAAATGAACTGGGAGCGACAATGACTCGCCAACCAACCATGCGAGGGCGTAAGCCAAGGCCGGGCCGCATCACGTTCGTGGGCTCGGGCCCGGGCGATCCCGGACTGTTGACCACGCGGGCCGCCTCGGTGCTGGCCAATGCTGCCCTGGTGTTCACCGACCACGACGTACCACAACCCGTGCTCGCGCTCATCGGCAAAGACCTGCCACCGGTGTCCGGCCCGGCGCCGGCCGGTCCGGTTGCCGCCAACCCCGAAGGCGGCGACGGGGACGCCGGCACGGCGGCGCCCGCGGTGATATCCGGCGGTCCCGATGTTCGCCCGGCGCTGGGTGAGCCCGCCGAAGTCGCCAAGACGCTTATCGCCGAAGCCCGTACCGGCGCCGACGTGGTGCGGCTGGTGGCCGGCGACCCGCTGACGGTCGACGCGGTCATCACCGAGGTGAATGCCGTCGCGCGGAGCCACCTGCACATCGAGATCGTGCCCGGACTGGCCGCGACCAGCGCCGTCCCCACCTACGCGGGGCTGCCGCTGGGCTCGTCGCACACGGTCGCCGACGTGCGCGGCGACGTGGACTGGGAGGCGCTGGCGGCGGCTCCCGGCCCACTGCTGTTGCAGGCCACGGCGTCGCATCTGGCCGATGCGGCCCGAGCGCTGATCGACCACGAGCTGGCCGAGACCACTCCCTGCGTGGTGACCGCGCAGGGCACCACCTGCCAGCAGCGTTCGGTCGAGACCACGCTGGCCGGCCTGACCGATCCGGCTGTCCTCGGCGGCGCCGACCCGGCGAGCCCGATGACGGGGCCGCTGGTGGTGACCATCGGAAAGACGGTGGCCAGCCGGGCGAAGCTGAATTGGTGGGAAAGCCGCGCACTCTACGGCTGGACCGTGCTCGTGCCCCGCACCAAGGACCAGGCCGGCGAGATGAGCGAGCGACTGACCTCCTACGGCGCGCTGCCGATCGAGGTGCCGACCATCGCCGTCGAGCCGCCGCGCAGCCCCGCCCAGATGGAGCGTGCCGTCAAGGGTTTGGTCGACGGCCGCTTCCAGTGGGTGGTGTTCACCTCCACCAACGCGGTGCGCGCGGTGTGGGAGAAGTTCGGCGAGTTCGGTCTGGACGCCCGCGCGTTCTCCGGGGTGAAGATCGCCTGTGTCGGCGAGTCGACGGCCGACCGGGTCCGCGCCTTCGGCATCAGCCCCGAGTTGGTGCCGGCGGGGGAACAGTCCTCGCTCGGTCTGCTCGACGACTTCCCGCCCTACGACAGTGTTTTCGACCCGGTGAACCGTGTCTTGCTGCCGCGGGCCGACATCGCCACCGAGACACTGGCCGAAGGACTGCGCGAGCGGGGCTGGGAGATCGAGGACGTCACCGCGTACCGGACCGTGCGCGCCGCACCCCCGCCGGCGGCCACCCGCGAAATGATCAAGACGGGCGGCTTCGACGCGGTGTGCTTCACTTCGAGCTCGACCGTGCGAAACCTGGTCGGCATCGCCGGCAAGCCGCACGCGCGGACGATCATCGCCTGCATCGGCCCGAAGACCGCCGAGACCGCTGCCGAGTTCGGCTTGCGGGTGGACGTCCAGCCGGAAACCGCCGCCATCGGCCCACTGGTCGACGCTCTGGCCGAACACGCCGCACGGTTGCGCGCCGAGGGCGCGCTGCCCCCGCCGCGCAAGAAGAGCCGCAGGCGCTAGTGGGCTACCCGCGGCAGCGCCCGCGCCGGCTCCGCTCCACCGCTGCATTGCGTCGCTTGGTGGGGCAAACATCCTTGGAGCCAAGGCATTTGGTGCTGCCGATGTTCGTCGCCGATGGAATCGACCAACCCCGGCCGATCCCGTCGATGCCGAAAGTGGTTCAGCACACCCGGGATTCGCTGCGCGGGGCCGCGGAAAGCGCCGTCGCCGCCGGGGTGGGCGGGCTGATGCTGTTCGGTGTGCCCCGCGAGCAGGACAAGGACTCGACCGGCTCGGCGGGCACGGACCCCGATGGCATCCTCAACGTCGCGCTTCGTGACCTGGCCAAGGATCTCGGTGACGCCACGGTGTTGATGGCCGACACCTGCCTGGACGAGTTCACCGACCACGGGCACTGCGGGGTCCTGGACGCCAGGGGCCGGGTGGACAACGACGCGACCTTGGCCAGGTACGTCAAACTTGCTGTGGCACAAGCTGAATCGGGTGCCCACATGGTCGGGCCGAGCGGGATGATGGATGGCCAGGTGGCCGCGATCCGCGACGGCTTGGATTCCGCCGGCTACACCGATGTGGTGATCCTGGCCTACGCCGCGAAGTTCGCCTCGGCCTTCTACGGCCCATTCCGCGAAGCGGTGAGCTCCAGCCTGTCCGGGGACCGGCGCACCTACCAGCAGGAGTCGGGCAACTTCCGGGAGGCGCTGCGCGAGATCCGGCTGGATCTTGACGAGGGCGCAGACATCGTGATGGTCAAGCCCGCTATGGGTTATCTCGATGTGCTGGCGGCCGCGGCGGAGGTCTCGCCGGTGCCGGTGGCCGCGTATCAGGTGTCGGGGGAGTACGCGATGATTTGCGCTGCGGCCGCCAACGACTGGATCGACGAGCGCGCCGCCGCGCTGGAGTCGTTGACCAGCATCAGGCGCGCCGGGGCCGATATCGTGCTGACCTACTGGGCCGCGGATGCGGCGGGGTGGCTTTCGTGAGATGGGGCTTGCGATGATGAACACAGCGAGGGGTGCCGAACCGAAGCCGTTGTTCTACGAGCCCGGCGCCAGCTGGTGGTGGGTGATGTTGGGCCCGGTGTCGGCGGTGGCGATGGTCCTGATCGAAGTCTGGAGCGGTGCCCCGGTGTCATTCCTGGTGCCGGCGATCTTTTTGGTGCTGGTGTCGGCGTTCGTGGCGTTGCAGGTGAAGGCGGCACGGATTCACGTTTCGGTCGAGCTGACCGAAGACGCCCTGCGGCAGGGGACCGAAACCATCCTGGTACGTGAAATCGTCAAGGTTTATCCGGAGCCCGAGAACCACGAGGCCTCGGGCAAGGAGCTGGCCCGGTGGCAGTCTTCGCGGGCGCTCGGCGAATTGGTCGGGGTGCCGCGCCACCGGATAGGCATCGGCCTCAAGCTCACCGGAGGTCGCACCGCCCAGGCCTGGGCGCGCCGTCATCGCCACCTTCGGGCGGCGCTGACCCCACTGGTCCAGGAGCGGGTGGAGCCCGCCGGAGCCGATGTCACCGACGACCATCTCGACGAAGATCTTGAAGACGGGTCAATGCCGTGATCGCCCGCTTCCGGGCTCTGGTCGAGCTGGGCCTGGCCTGTGCCGGGCTGGTGGCCGCGGGCGCGAGCTGGGTGCACGCGCGTCACACGGTGCGTGTCGCGCCCGTCGCGGACGGACAGCCGTTCACCACCTCGTTGGTGTATGACCCCCAGCTGCTGTTGTTGACGCTGGTACTGGTGACGACCGGCGGGGTGCTGGCGGTGGTGGGGACCGCCAGGCTGTTGCGGAAGCGGGGCTCTAGGCCGTCTTCTTGATGAGCGGCAGCACGAGCTGACGGCGGCTGACGATGGCTTCGGCCACGTTGTGGAGCGCCTCGCGCACCGAGCGCGCGATCGGGAACTCGTCCTCCGCGCGGCCGCCACCGAGCAGCGCGATGACCGCCGGGCTCGCGACCAATGTCCACTCCACCCCGGCGGCGCGGCAGTCCTCGTCGAGCGTGTACACGAGCGAAATGCCGGCCTCAGCAAAGTGGCTCACGTCGCTCACGTCGAGCACCAGCGGGTTGCTCTCGAGGATGAAGCGCCGAATGTACTGGCTAACCCGGTCGACGTTGACGGCGTCGATCTCGCCGCGGATGGTCACTACGGTCGCCAAGTGGCGGCAGTGAGCCCGGATCTTGGCGCCATCGCAGTCAAAGGTGCCGTAGCCGTGTCGAGTCGCGACGTTAGCGATTGTCATGAGCGCCCCATTCCCACCAAACCTGTCTTCTAAAGGTGCCCGTCAAATCTAAGGAGACCGAAAGCCGCTTCTAACTCTTTGCTAAGAAGCGACTTTCGGGGGGCCCGCGGGGGCCCAAGCAACGTAAATGGCGGCCGTCTGGCGGTCCGGCCGGCCGTTCAACATGCGTGCCACGCCACGGCCCATCACTCGATCGGCCCGCTTCCGCTGTTACGCTGCGAGGGCTGCCGGTTGCCAGTCGGGGGGCTTGTGATCGCCCGGTCAGCCGGACGGAAACGAACGAAACAGCACAAGTTCAGACGGAAAGAGCATCGTGCGCAGCGGAGAGATCAGGGGCGAGATCAAGGCGCTGACGGGCCTCCGCATAGTCGCCGCGCTGTGGGTGGTGCTGTTTCACTTCCGTCCGATGTTGGGCGATGTGTCGCCGGATTTCCGCGACGCCCTCGCGCCGGTGCTCAACTGCGGCGCCCAGGGCGTCGACCTGTTCTTCATCCTCAGTGGCTTCGTGCTGACCTGGAACTACCTCGACCGCATGGGCCGGTCATGGTCGACGCGCGCAACCCTGCACTTCCTGTGGCTGCGGCTGGCCCGAGTCTGGCCGGTTTACCTCGTCACGCTGCACCTGGCTGCCCTGTGGGTGATCTTCACGCTGCACGTCGGTCACGTGCCGTCGCCCGACGCCGGTCAGCTGACCGCGATCAGCTACGTGCGCCAGATCCTGCTGGTGCAGCTCTGGTTTGTCCCGTTCTTCGATGACTCCAGTTGGGACGGGCCGGCCTGGTCGATCAGCGCGGAATGGCTGGCCTACCTGCTCTTCGGCCTACTCGTGCTGGTGATTTTGCGGATGAAGCAGGCGACTAGGGCGCGCAGCCTGATGCTGCTGGCGTTCGCGGCGTCGTTGCCACCCGTAGTGATGCTGCTGGCCAGCGGCCATTTCTACACGCCGTGGAGCTGGTTGCCGCGAATAGTGACGCAGTTCACCGCCGGCGCCCTGGCCTGTGCCGCCGTGCGCAGGTTGCGGCTGACCGATCGTCGTCGCCGCGTCGCGGGGTACATCTCGCTGCTGCTCCTGGCCGCCATGGTGGGCGTCCTCTACTGGTTCGACGCGCATCCGATAGCCGGAGTCGTGGAGAACGACAGCGGCGGGGTGGTCGACGCGCTGTTCGTTCCGCTGGTGATAACGCTGGCGATCGGTGTCGGCAGCCTGCCGCGGGTGCTGTCGACCCGGGCCATGGTGTACGGCGGCCAGATCTCGTTCTGCCTGTACATGGTGCATGAGCTGGTGCACACCGCTTGGGGGTGGGCGGTCGAAGAGTTCCGGCTCACGCCGCAGGATTCGCCCTGGAAATGGAACATCGTCGGCCTGCTCGCGATCGCCGCGGGCATTTCAATCCTGCTGTATCACTTCGTCGAAGAGCCGGCCCGCCGCTGGATGCGTAGAATGGTCGACGTCAGACCGGCGACCGCGAAGGTCGAGGCCGGCCAGTCGGTAAGCGCCAAGGTTCACCCGATCGACGATGCGCGGGAAGCGATTTCGGCTCGCGCGGTGTGACGATTGCCCGGGCACACGAATCCTGATGTGCCCCAGAACCAATGAGGATCACAAGCCGCTGTAGCGCATTCACAGCGAGTTCGCGTCTTTTTCCTCGTAGGATTCCGTTGAACTGCGGCACGCGACGATGCCGTTGAGGGTGGGGAGGTGGTTGTGAGTCGGCTGACCACGTTCATCATCGGTCTCTTGCTTCTGGTCGCCGTCGCCTGTCAGGCCCCGGCATACTCCGCGCACCCCACACGTGTGCGCGCCTACGGCACACTGACCAAGGATTCTCGGCTGAACCGCGTCGCGGTGATCGGCGACTCATATACCACCGGCACCGATGAGGGTGGCCTCGGCCCGAATTCGTGGACCGCTCGAGCCTGGCAGACGCTCGCCCAGCGGGGCGCGCGGATCGCGCCCGATGTCGCGGCCGAGGGCAGGGCCGGCTACGGGGTGCCCGGCGACCACGGCAGCATCTTCGAGGATCTGACCTCCAGGGCGGTCAGGGCCGACGATGCGCTGGTGGTGTTCTTCGGCTCCCGCAACGACCAGGGCGTCGATCCCCAGCTGCTGGCCGGAAAGGCCCGCGACACCTTCGATCTCGCGCGCGTCCTCGCGCCGTCCGCAAGGTTCCTGGTGATCGGACCGCCGTGGCCAACCGCCGATGTGCCCGAGCCGATGCTGGTGATTCGCGACGTGCTCAACGCCGCGGCCCGGGCCGCGGGAGCGGCGTTCGTCGATCCCATCGGCGATCGCTGGTTCGTCGACAGGCCCGACCTGATCGGCCCGGACGGCGTGCACCCCAACGACGCCGGGCACCAGTATCTGGCGGACAAGATCGCACCGCTGATCGGCATGCAGTTGTCTCGGTGAGGAGCTGAGGGCTCAGTCGCACGAGGGGTTTAGCGGACGGCTAGTCTTCCGCGTGCCGCTCGTAGTCCCATTGCTCCAGGCGTGCCTGCAATTGCATCAGGCCAACGCCGACGACCGGGGCGGCGGCCGCAATGCAGACCAGCAGCAGGGGAGTCATCTCAAAACCTCCAAACACCTTTCATTAATTTGACGTTCGTCCGCGGTGAGAAGTTCATTACGGCACCCATTCCTCGTCAGCCGCCGCTCACGGCGCGGTCGGCCAGCGCGCCGATCACGGGCCTCAGTAGCCGCGCGTACTCGGTGGTCACGTGGTTGTCGTCCCGGAAGACCAGGGTGTTGCCGACGATCACCGGGCAGCGGTCGGCGGCGCAGAACAGGTCGGTCAGGTCGGCGTACTGCCCGCCGGCGCCGCCGGTCGCCGCGCGCTCGGCGCCGATACCGCCGTCGTCGAGCGCGGCCGACCGCGCCGGCGCACACGCGGTGGCGTCGTCGAGATGCCCCGACAGGCAGGTGGGCACGGAGCCGTGCGGATCCGGGGCGGGCCCGAGGACCAGGACGGCCGCGCCGACACTGCGCAACTGCGCCACGCTGCGGCCCAGGGTGTCGATCCACGCCGGGTCGTACGACACGAAACCGAAATCCGCGCCGTAGCGCCGGCTCATGTCCAGCACGACCAGGCGCGGGTGCTCGGCCTTCAAGCGGTCCATGATCTGGCCGCGCCAGTGTGCGCATTCGGTGTACTCCCGGCCCAGATACGGGCTGGTGATGCGCAGTTCCTGCAGCGGGCAGGTCACCTTGGCCAGCGTCTCGAGCCGCCAGTGCCGCTGCTCGGCGACCCGCTGGAACGCCGGTTCCCACATGGCCGCGTGCGAGTCGCCGACCAGGGCCACCGTCGTCGGCGAGGCGGTATCGCCCGTCGCACAATCGCTTTGGCCGACATCCCGCCACGATCGCACGCAACCGTTGACGAAGACCGCCGCCTTGTCGGCCGGGGCGTTGGCGAGCGGCGGGTCGAGGTTGGACGGGACGGCTCGCAGACCGGCCGACGCCGCGACCGCGTCGCGCACCTGCCCGAAGGCCTGGCGGACCGCCCCCTCTTGTGGGTCGACGACGGGGACGTTCGCCGGGGGCAGCGCGACGATGTTGGCCTTGGGGGCGGCCGCCCCGTGACCCGCCGGCACCGGTGTCAGCGTCAGTAACAGCACGCACGCGCAGGCCGTCACCGCGCTGGCCGCACCGGCCAGCGCCAGGCTGGCCTTCACCGATCGGCGCAGGGCGGTGGCGAACCGGCCGGGGTCTTCGACCAGATGCAAAGTGATCACGGCGAGTCCGCCGGAGACCGCGGTCGCGGTCAGCCTGGCGGTCAGCCCCGCGGGTTCTCCCAGCATCTGCGGCATGAGCAGCAGCACCGGCCAGTGCCACAGATACCACGAGTATGAGAGCCGGCCGATCGCCCGCATCGATGGCCGGCACAGCACGCGGTCGGCCCCGAGGCCGCCGCTAACGCAACCGCCCCCGATCACCAGCGCGGTGCCCAGCACGGGCAGCAGCGCCGATGTGCCGGGGTAGGGGGTGCCGGGGCCCAGCTGCGTGCAGGTCAGCACGATCAGGGCGAGGCCACCCCATCCGACGACGGCCGCGGGCAGCAGCGGAAGCCTGCGCCACTGGTTAATCGACAGGGCCACCAGGCCGCCGACCGCCAGCTCCCACGCGCGGGTGGGCAGCGAGAAGAACGCCCAGGGGGGCGACGTGCGGGTCCACAGCAGCCCTGCGGCCAGCGACGCCGCCCCTACCAATCCAAGGACGACCGCATACGGTGTGGTCCGCGAGGCGGCGCCGTCGCTCCTGCGGCGCACGAGCCATGCCGTGCCGATGATCAGCACCGGCCACACCAGATAGAACTGCTCCTCGACGCCCAATGACCAGTAGTGCTGGAATGGCGAAGGCACGTCGGAGGCCAGGTAGTCGGTGCCTCGCATGGCGAAGCGATAGTTGCCCACATACAGGGCGCTGGCTATGCCGTCCACGAAGACGCTGCGCGCCTGCAGCGGCGGCAGCACGACGGCCGCCCCGACTGCGGTGACGACGCCGACGGTGGCCGCGGCCGGCAGCAGGCGTCGCGCCCGTGCGCCGTAGAAGCGGCCGAGCGCAACGGTATTGGTGGTGGTGACCTCGCGCCAGAGCAGCCCGGTGATGAGGAAGCCGGAGATGACGAAGAAGACGTCCACACCGATGTAGCCACCGGTGACGCCGGGTATGCCGGCGTGGTAGAGCACGACCGCAATGACCGCGACGGCCCGCAAGCCCTCGATATCGGGCCGGAATCCCTTCGGTGAAGTCCGCCGCTCCACTCGAGGTGGGCCGCTGGCGACTGATTCCTGCCGGACTGTCATCTGCGTGGGCTAGGTCGCCATCCAGGCCAGCTCGCCAGGCAACTGCATCCGCCAGTAACCAATGTCGTGTCCGCCCAGGGAGAAGCTGCCGGCCGGCGGAGTCTTCAGTTGGCCGACGAATTGTCTTGTGGCGAAATAGAATCGGTCGAAGGTGCCGCAGTCCACGCGCAGCGGAATCGAATTTAGTGCCGGCACGCCCAAAACGCTGTTCTGTACCCAGTCGTCGTAGCTATCGAACGCCCCGAGGGTGCTGCCGGTGAACGAGGTGAACAACGCCGGGCTGATCGCGCAGATCCCGGCGGTTCGTGATGGCCCCAGCTTGGCGCCCAGGTGGAGGGCCCCGTATCCGCCCATCGACCACCCCATGAAACCCACCCGGGAGGTGTCGAAACCCATCGTGGACAGCATCGGCAGCAGCTCTTCGAGCACCATCGCGCCGGAGTCCCCGCCGGAAGCCCTTTTGTGCCAGTAAGTGTTGCCACCGTCGACGCCCACCACAGCGAACGCCGGCTTGCCTTCTTTGGCCAGTCGGGCCAGTCCCTCCGGGACACCCATGTCCAGCATCTGGTTGGCGTCGCCGTCCACGCCGTGCAGCGCGATCACGGGACGCAGCATCCCGGTTTGGCCGGGCGGCACGGCGATCACATAGTTGGTCTTTATGCCCCCGCGCGCTGCCGACACGAATGACCCGGTGACCTTGCTCGGTAGGGCGGTGCCCGCGGTCGGAGGCTCGAACGGGGCGGGGCCCTGCGGCGCAGGAGCCGCTTGCGTCTTGATCGGATCCAGTAGGGCGCTGAAGGCGAACACGCCGGCGGCTCCCAGGCTGGCACCGGCGCCCATCCGGAGCACCGCCCGGCGTGTCAGGTCAGGCATGATCGCAATCATGCCGCGCTGACCGTGTATTCCCGGCCGAGCCACGCCGAATTGGAAGCGTTGTGTGATCTCGTGTGATCGCGCGGTCACGAAGAGGTGATCTTCGAGCACGGGTGGCGCCCGGGTGCGGCACCCACCCGTACGCCGGGTGTTGACACATCGTTAACCCAATGGGCACCGGCTGAAGATCTGGAGCCGGTACGCCTCAGCGGCATGGTAGTGCAGCGTTTCGCCGTCGTTCTCGCAGTGCTCGGTCTCGTCGCCGCATGTGCGCACCCGCCCAAGACCCCGGGCGCGGAACCCGTGACCGCTACGCCGATCCACCACCTGGTCGTTGTCTTTCAAGAGAACGTCTCGTTCGATCACTACTTCGGAACCTATCCCCGCGCCGCCAACATCGACGGCGAGCCATTCACCGCCGCGGCGGACACTCCCACGGTCGACGGCCTCACACCAGAGTTGTTGACGCACAACCCGAACGCGGTACAGCCGATGCGCCTGGGCGGAGGGGGTCAGCAGGTGACCTGCGATCAGGACCACGCCTACCCGGCCGAACAATCGGCCTTCAACGGGGGCGCGATGGATCGCTTCGTCGAGCACACCGAGGGCGAGCCGTGTCCACCGCCGGCCTTCAACATCCCCGGCCTGGTGATGGCCTTTTACGACGGCAATTCGGTGACCGCGCTGTGGAACTACGCACAGCACTTTTCGATGAGCGACAATTTCTACAAGACCACTTTCGGGCCTTCGTCGCCGGGTCATATCAACCTGGTGTCAGGCCAAACCCATGGAGTGAGAACCAAATTCATGCCGAGCGGGCAGCCTTTCCCGCCGCATATGGTCATCGACGACACCGGTAACGGACAGGGGACCCTCATCGACGACTCGCAGCCTTTGGGCGACGACTGCTCTTCCCGGGACCAGGTGCAATTCGGCGCCGATAACAAAAACATCGGCGACCTGCTCAACGCGAAGGGCATCACGTGGGGCTACTTCCAGGGCGGGTTCAAGCCGACCGCCCACAGGCCCGACGGCACGGCGGAGTGCGGCGCGACCCACAACATCGGCGAGATCCTGGGCGGGACCGGCAAGGCCGGCGCATTGCCGTTCGGCACCAAACCGGACTATGTCCCCCATCACGAGCCGTTCCAGTACTACCCGTCCACCGCCAACCCGCACCACCTGCCACCGAGCGCGATCGACAAGACCGGCCGCACCGATCAAGCCAACCATCAATACGACTTGTCGGACTTCTGGGCGGCCGCCGACGCCGGTCACCTGCCGTCGGTGAGCTTCCTGAAACCGCCCGCTTATCAAAACGGGCACGCCGGTTACAGCGATCCACTCGACGAACAGCAGTTCCTCGTCAACACGATCAACCATCTACAAAGGCTCCCGGAATGGCGGGACATGGCAATCGTTGTCACCTATGACGACTCCGACGGCTGGTACGATCACAAGGCTTCGCCGATCGTGTCGTCATCGACGACACCGGAAGACGCTCTGAACGGCCCGGGCCGATGCGGTGACCCGGCCGCCACACCCGTGGTTTACCAAGGGCGTTGCGGGTATGGCCCCCGGCTGCCCCTGCTGGTGTTATCCCCTTATGCCAGAGCGAATTTCGTGGACCACACGCTGACCGACCAAACGTCAATCCTTCGGTTCATCGAGGACAACTGGAGCGCGGGCCGCATCGGCGACCACTCGTTTGACGAGCGCGCCGGCGCGTTTTTCGCGATGTTCGATTTCACCGGCCCGACCCGACCGACGCTGACCCTCGATCCGCAGACCGGCAACCCCCAATAGCGTCAGCCGGGATCCGATCTCGAAGGTTTCAACCCTGGCACGCCGCGCCGCTGTCCCGCACCATGCGGAGAGGTCCAAAGGGGAGAATGGATGAGCCTGGCTTTTCACTGGTTTTTGCCGACGTAAGATTCACGAAACCTGGTAGCGGGCGGGCACGGGACCGCGATGCACGGCGACCGGCGCGCGACCCGCGATCTTGCAGATCGCGTTGGGTCAGGCCCGGTTCCTCGCCTACGGGTGGCGCATCGGATTCTTGCTGAGCCTCGTGTTGGTCGTGATCGGCGTTGTGGTGCGGTTGCGCGTCGAGGAAACCCCTGCTTTCCGCCAGTTGGCCGAGGCCGAGGCCGCATCGACCGTTCCGATCCGGGAGATCGTCCGCGAACCCCGTTCCCGGCGCAACACGGTGCTCGGGCTGCTGTCTCGATGGGCCGAGGGTTCGGCGTTCAACACCTGGGGCGTTTTCGCGATCAGCTACGCCACCGGCGCATTGGGTCTGCACCGGGTGTCGGTCCTGGTGGTGGTGACGATCGCGGCTCTGCTCATGGCCGTGCTGCTGCCCGTGTCGGGAGCCCTGACCGACCGCTTCGGCGCGCGGCGCGTCTATCTGGCCGGCGTGGCCTGCTACGGGCTCGCGGCCTTTCCCGCCTTCGCCTTGTTCGGCACCAAGAATCTGATCTGGTTCGGGCTGGCGATGATCGTCGTGTTCGGTGTGGTGCACGCGCTGTTCTATGGCGCACAGGGCACGTTGTACTCGGCGCTGTACCCCACCGGCACCCGCTACACCGGGTTGTCCTTCGTGTACCAGTTCTCGGGCATCTACGCCTCGGGCGTCACCCCGATGATCCTCACCGCGCTGATCGCGGCCACCGGGGGCAAGCCATGGCTGGCGTGCGGCTATTTGGTTGCGACGGCGGCGATCAGCATTTTCGCCACCGCGTTGATCCGCGACCGGGACCTGCATTTCTGAGCTGTCTCGCCGACCGCTTGATCGCTTCTGGCGCGCTCACCGCAGGCTCGGCGCCGACATTCATTCCCAATAGACGATTGTGTTCGTTCAGCGAGCCCAATTAGTGAACGATAACGTCTACAAATCGAATCGCAAGGAAGCGAGAAGATCATGACAGCAGACGCGAGCGTTGCCGGTTTCGAGCCGTTGTATGGCGAAGCGGAACACACCGACGGGCTGGTCCCGTGGGACATCGGGGGCCCGCAACCGGTGGTGCAGCAGTTGGTGGCTTACGGCGCGGTCCGCGGCGAGGTCTTGGACCCGGGGACCGGTCCCGGCTACCACGCGATTCACTATGCGTCCCAAGGGTATTCGGCAACCGGGATCGACGGTTCGCCCACCGCGATCGAGCGGGCCAAGCGCAACGCGGAGCGGGCCGGGGTGCAGGTCGATTTCCAGGTGGGCGACGCCACCAAGCTGGACGGCTTCCACGGCCGCTTCGACACCGTCGTCGACAGCGCCTTCTACCACGTGCTCACGGGCGACGAAGCCGTGCAGACCCGGTACGCGCAGGCGTTGCATTGCGCCACCAAACCCGGGGCGCGGTTGTTCATGTTCGAGTTCGGCCCGCACAACGTCAACGGCCTGCAATGGACGGGGATACCTGCGGACAACTTCGAGCGGGTGCTCGGGGCCAGCGGCTGGCGCCTGGACTACCTGGGTGGCACCGCCTACCTGGCCCGGTTCGGTCCGAACACCTTCGACGCAATGAGCGGGATCCTGGTCGAGTCGCGGGGCGACACTGCGGAGAAGATGCAGCCAGATGGACGTCCTGCGGCCGCTGCTGAAGGACGGCGTGGTGCACTTGCCGGTCTGGTCCGTGGTGGCCACCCGCCTGGACTGAACGCCGTGCACCGGGCGCTCCCGGTGGTGTCCCGCGCACCGATGTGTTGTGGTTAATCACCAGCACCAGGTGGCGGGCACGCCGGGAGGGCCAAGGCATGGCCAGTGTTTCGCAACTGCGGCAAGGACTGTCGCAGCGGCAGCTGAGCATGATCGCCCTCGGCGGGGTGATCGGCGCCGGTTTGTTCGTCGGCTCCGGTGTGGTGATCAGGGACGCCGGGCCCGCCGCGTTCTTGACGTACATGCTGTGCGGTCTGCTGATCGTTCTGGTCATGCGGATGCTCGGCGAGATGGCGGCCGCCAACCCGTCGACGGGGTCGTTCGCCGACTACGCGGCGCGGGCGCTGGGCGGCTGGGCGGGGTTTTCGGTGGCCTGGCTGTACTGGTACTTCTGGGTGATCGTGGTCGGGTTCGAGGCGGTCGCCGGGGGCAAGGTCCTCAACTACTGGTTCCATGCGCCGTTATGGCTGCTCTCGCTGTGCCTCATGGTGCTGATGACCGTGACGAACCTGTTCTCGGTCTCATCCTTCGGCGAATTCGAATTTTGGTTCGCCGGAATCAAAGTCGCCACAATCGTGGTCTTTCTCGTCGTCGGCTCGGTCTTCGTGCTGGGCTTGCTGCCCGGCCGTCACGCGGATTTTTCCAACCTCACGGCGCACGGCGGCTTCTTCCCGAAAGGCGTCGGGGCGGTCTTCGCGGCCATCGTGGTGGTGATCTTCTCGATGGTCGGTGCCGAGATCGTCACCGTCGCCGCCGCCGAAAGCCGTGATCCCGAGCTCGCGGTCCAGCGCGCGACGAGGTCGGTGGTGGCGCGCATCGGGATCTTCTTCGTCGGTTCCGTCTTCCTGCTCGTGGTGATCCTGCCGTGGAATTCGGTGGAGCTGGGCGCCTCACCGTACGTCGCCGCGCTTAAACACATGGGTCTTCCCGGCGCGGATCAGGTCATGAACGCCGTGGTGCTCACCGCGGTGCTGTCCTGCCTGAACTCGGGCCTGTACACGGCGTCGCGCATGCTCTTTGTGCTCGCCGACCGGCGCGAGGCGCCGGCCCGGCTGGTCACCCTCAGCCGGCGTGGGGTCCCGCACTTCGCGATCTTGTCCTCGTCGGCGATCGGATTCCTGTGCGTCATCATGGCGTGGGTCGCGCCCGGCACCGTGTTCTTGTTCCTGCTCAACTCGTCGGGCGCCATCATCTTGTTCGTCTACTGGTTGATCGCGCTGTCGCAAATCGTCCTGCGCCGCCGAACACCCGAGGAAAAGCTGCGGGTCAAGATGTGGTTTTTCCCGGTGCTGTCGATCCTCACCCTCGCGGGAATCACCGGCGTGCTTGTGCAGATGGCCTTCGACCGCGCAGCGCGCAGTCAGCTCTGGCTCAGCCTGCTGTCGTGGGCGGTGGTGATCGGGCTGTACTTCATCGCGCGGGCCCGCGGCCGAATCGGCGTTGGAGGTGAGGGTTAGCGCCAGGGGGGCGATGTCTACTGTGCGCGCCGAGATTGCCGTGATGGTTGTGATCAGCGCGGCGCCAACCACGACCACGGCCGCTCGGCGATCCGACGGGTCCCAACCACGGACCCAAGCATCATCCGGTCTTGGTGAGTAACACCGCTTGCTCGAACGGCAGCCTGGAAAAGATCGGCCGCGTCCCGCCGGATATGTGCGTTGCCGCCTCGGCCTTGGTGACCACCCGCGGGTCGACGACGTCGAAGCTCTTACCGTTGCGACGCATCCGGCCGCCGCCGGCGGCGGTGAGTTTCTTCACCCAGTCGCGGTCCGGACCGTAGGTCAGCAGGATCGCCACCCCGGGTTTGCCATCGACGGTGGTGCTGAACACATTCACCGGGGTGCGGTACTGCTTGCCCGAGCGCCGCCCGGCGTGCTCGACGATGCCGAACGGTGGCAGCCAACCGGCCCACAGCCGCTGGACGGGGTTGGTGACGTGCCGGTTGAACCGTGCGAGTCCTTGTGGGAATTCCATGCTGTCCATCCAACTCGCCCGGCGCGGCCGACATCAAGACGTGCGGCGCGTCGCCCCACCGACTCGCCGGTCGCCGCCCATTTTCGCCGCGCAGGCGTAGTGTCGTTGCATGGCCGACTCACCTGGTGAACAGGCCGCCCGACGCGCCCAGGAGCTGCTGCGCAGGGGGGCAGAACTCGCCGCCGGAAAGGCCGTCACGGAGGAAGACGTGAGACGCGCCGCCGAGCACGCCGAGCACGCGCATCAGCGTGACCAGGAGGCGCGTCAACGCGAGCTGCATCGCCATTACGCGGCCGGCGCCGCGCACGAACGCGCCGCCGTAATCCACGAACTCGCGGTCGAGGAGGGCCTCGGCGACATCTCCGCCCACCGACGCGCCGCGGAAATGGAGCGCCAAGCCGCGCGGCGTGACCTGCAGGCGGCCCAGCAAGCCGACAATCAAGACGCCTGATCGATCAGCCGCGCAGGATCGGCAATTCGCTCACTGCTACACCCTGTAGTTGAACGATCGGCGGAGGCTGGGACACTGGTCGGCATGGGTACCAGTGACCACGCGACCGCGCGTGCCCCGGCCGCGACGGGGGCCCTAGTGGCGTCGGCGAAGTTGTTCGAGGACGCGTGCACGGTCATTCCGGGCGGGGTGAACTCTCCGGTGCGCGCGTTCACGGCGGTCGGTGGGACCCCGCGGTTCATCACCGAGGCGCGCGGGTGCTGGCTGACCGACGCCGACGGCAACCGCTACGTCGACCTGGTCTGCTCCTGGGGACCGATGATCCTGGGCCACGCCCACCCGGCCGTCGTCGAGGCCGTCGCCAGGGCCGCCGCCTCGGGCCTGTCGTTCGGGGCGCCGACGCCGGCGGAGAGCCAGCTGGCCACCGAGATCATCGCGCGGGTGGCGCCGGTCGAACGGATTCGGCTGGTGAACTCCGGCACCGAGGCCACCATGAGCGCCGTCCGGCTGGCCCGCGGATTCACCGGCAGGGCCAAGATCGTCAAGTTCTCCGGCTGCTACCACGGCCACGTCGACGCGCTGCTCGCCGATGCGGGTTCCGGGGTGGCGACGCTGGGTCTGCCGTCCTCACCCGGGGTGACCGGGGCCGCCGCGGCCGACACGATCGTGTTGCCCTACAACGACATCGACGCCGTGCGCCAGGCCTTCGCCCGATTCGGCGACCAGATCGCCGCGGTGATCACCGAGGCCAGCCCGGGCAACATGGGGGTCGTCCCACCGGCCCCGGGGTACAACGCGGCGCTGCGCGCCGTCACCGCGGAACACGGCGCGCTGCTGATCGTCGACGAGGTGATGACGGGTTTCCGGGTCAGCCGAAGTGGTTGGTACGGAATCGATCCGGTCGCCGCCGACCTGTTCACCTTCGGCAAGGTGATGAGCGGCGGATTGCCGGCCGCCGCGTTCGGCGGGCGGGCCGAAGTGATGGAGCGGCTGGCACCGCTGGGGCCGGTGTATCAGGCCGGCACGCTGTCGGGTAACCCGGTTGCGATGGCCGCGGGGCTGACCACGCTGCGGGCCGCCGACGACGCCGCCTATGTCACGCTGGACGCCAACGCCGACCGCCTGGCCGGGCTGCTATCCGAGGCGCTGACGAAAGCCGGTGTGCCACACCAGGTTCCGCGCGCCGGCAATATGCTCAGCGTGTTTTTCTCCGAAACGCCCGTGACCGACTTCGCGTCCGCGCGGGCGAGCGCGACCTGGCGTTACCCACCGTTCTTTCACGCCCTGCTGGACGCCGGCGTCTACCCGCCGTGCAGCGCCTTCGAGGCGTGGTTCGTCTCGACGGCGCTGGACGACAACGCGTTCGACCGGATCGCCGACGCGCTGCCCTTGGCAGCCGAGGCGGCTCGCGCTGCCGCCCAGGCGGAGAGGCCCTGATGGCCGGGCAAACCAGGATCCATGTGGTGCGCCACGGCGAGGTGCACAACCCGAGCGGCATCCTGTACGGCCGGCTGCCCGGATTCCACCTGTCCGATAAGGGCCGGGCGCAGGCCGATGCGGTTGCCGAAACGCTGGCCCACCGCGACATCGCCGCCGTCATCGCCTCCCCGCTGCAGCGGGCGCAGGAGACCGCCGCGCCCATCGCCGCAAAGCACGACCTGTCCGTGGACACCGACCCCGACCTGATCGAATCGGCCAACTTCTTCGAGGGCCGGCGCGTCGGCCCCGGCGACGGCGCATGGCGCGATCCGCGGTTCTGGTGGCGGCTGCGCAACCCGTTCACCCCGTCGTGGGGCGAGCCCTACGCGGTCATCGCGGCCCGGATGACGACCGCGGTGGACAAGGCGCGCGCCCGCGGCACCGGCCAAGAGGTGGTGTGCGTCAGCCACCAACTGCCGGTGTGGACGCTGCGGCTGCACCTGAGCGGTAAGCGGCTCTGGCACGACCCGCGGCGGCGGGAATGCGGGCTCGGCTCGGTCACCACCCTGGTCTACGACGGCGACCGCCTGGTCGACATCGAGTACTTCCAACCGGCGGGCGCCTGACCATGCGGCGGCTGGCGATGGCCGGGGCCGTATTGGCGGCCCTTCTCCCCGGTCTCCTTGCGGGGTGTTCGGGCCGCGACGCGGTGGCGCAGGGCGGCACCTTCGCATTCGTGTCGCCCGGCGGCAAGACCGACATCTACTACAACCCGCCCCCCGGCCGCGGCCGCCCTGGTCCGCTGTCCGGGCCCGACCTGGCCGACCCGGCGCACCCGCTGTCGCTGGATGACCCGATCTTCGCCGGCCGGATAGTCGTCATCAACATCTGGGGGCAGTGGTGCGGGCCGTGCCGGGCCGAGGTCGGCCAGCTGCAGCAGGTGTATGACGCCACCCGGGCCGGCGGGGTGTCTTTTCTAGGCATCGACGTCCGGGACAACAACCGCCAGGCGGCCCTCGACTTCGTCGACGATCACCACGTGAGCTACCCCTCCATCTACGATCCGGCGATGCGCACCCTGATCGCGTTCGGCGGCAAGTACCCCACGACCGTCATTCCGTCCACACTGGTGCTGGATCGCCAGCACCGGGTCGCGGCGGTCTTCCTGCGCGAATTGCTGGCCCAGGACCTGCAGCCCGTGGTGCAGCGGGTGGCCCAAGAAGACGCCGCGGGCCAGGTCGCGCCGGGAAAGCAATGACGGGCTTCGCACAGATCGCAGCCGCCGGGCCCCTGCTGGTGGCGCTGGGCGTGTGCCTGCTGGCCGGGCTGGTGTCGTTCGCCTCACCGTGTGTGGTGCCGCTGGTGCCCGGCTATCTGTCCTACCTGGCCGCGGTCGTGGGCGTCGACGAGCAGCCCCCGCCCGGGGCGGTCAAGGCGCCGCCGGCCGCCCGGTGGCGGGTCGCGGGATCCGCGGCGTTGTTCGTCGCCGGCTTCACCACGGTGTTCGTGCTCGGCACCGTCGCCGTCCTCGGCATGACCACCGCCCTGATCACCAACCAGCTGGTGCTGCAGCGGGTAGGGGGCGTGCTGACCATCGTGATGGGGCTGGTCTTCGTGGGCCTGATCCCGGCGCTGCAGCGCCAGGCCCGGTTCAGTCCCCAGCAGCTGACGACGGTCGCGGGGGCGCCGTTGCTCGGCGCGGTGTTCGCGCTCGGGTGGACGCCGTGCCTGGGGCCGACGCTGACCGGAGTGATCACCGTCGCCTCGGCGACCGACGGTGCGAACGTCGCGCGCGGGGTCGTGCTGGTCATCGCCTACTGCCTGGGCCTGGGGATCCCGTTCGTGCTGCTGGCGTTCGGCTCGGCGGGTGCGGTGGGGGCACTGGGCTGGCTGCGGCGGCACACCCGGGCCATCCAGGTCTTCGGCGGCGCGCTGCTGATCGCGGTCGGCGCCCTGCTGGTCACCGGGGTGTGGAACGACTTCGTGTCCTGGCTTCGCGACGCGTTCGTGTCCGACGTGAGGCTGCCGATTTGAGGCAAGTTGTCGCTTGGGCCCGCAACACGTGGCGCGCGCTCACCTCGATGGGTACCGCGTTGGTGCTGCTGTTCTTGCTCGCCCTGGGCGCGATACCCGGCGCGCTGCTGCCGCAGCGCAGCCTCAACGCCGGCAAGGTCGACGACTACCTGTCCACCCATCGGGTGATCGGACCGTGGCTGAACCGGCTGCAGGCCTTCGACGTGTTCTCCAGCTTCTGGTTCACCGCCATCTACGTGCTGCTGTTCGTCTCCCTGGTCGGCTGCCTGACCCCGCGGATGATCGAGCATGCCCGCGGCCTCCGCGCCCACCCGGTGGCCGCGCCACGCAACCTGGGCCGCCTGCCCAAGCACGCCAGCGCCCGGCTCGTCGCCGCTCCCGACGAGCTGAACGCCCTGGCGAACACGATCACCGGCCGGCTTCGCGGCTGGCGCACGGCCATCCGCCACCCCGACGACACCGACGCCAGCACGGTCGAGGTGTCCGCCGAGAAGGGCTACCTGCGCGAGTTCGGTAACATCGTCTTTCACTTCTCGTTGCTGGGCCTGCTGGTCGCGGTGGCCGTCGGCAAGCTGTTCGGCTACGAGGGCAACGTCGTCGTCATCGCCGACGGCGGCCCCGGCTTCTGCTCGGCCTCGCCCGCCGCATTCGATTCCTTCCGCGCCGGCAACACCGTCGACGGCACGTCACTGCACCCAATCTGCATGCGCGTCAACGACTTTCAGGCCCGCTACCTGCCGTCGGGCCAGGCCACCTCGTTCGCCGCGGACATCGATTACCAATCAGGCCGCGACCTCGCGGCCAACAGCTGGCGGCACTACCTGCTGGAGGTCAACCACCCGCTGCGCGTCGGCGGCGACCGGGTATACCTGCAGGGCCACGGCTACGCGCCCACCTTCACCGTGACGTTCCCGGACGGGCAGACGCGCACGTCGACCGTGCAATGGCGACCCGACAACCCGCAGACCCTGCTCTCGTCGGGGGTGGTGCGGATCGACCCGCCCGCCGGCAGCTATCCCAACGCGGCCGAGCGCCGCAAACACGAGATCGCGATCCAGGGCCTGCTGGCGCCGACGGAGCAACTCGACGGCACCCTGCTGTCGTCGCGCTTCCCGGCCCTGGACGCCCCCGCCGTGGCCATCGACATCTACCGGGGCGACACCGGCCTGGACACCGGGCGGCCCCAGTCGTTGTTCACGCTGGATCCCCGGCTGATCGAGCAGGGCCGGCTGACCAAGGAGAAGCGGGTCAACCTGCGCGCCGGCCAGGAGGTTCGGCTCGACCAGGGTCCGGCAGCCGGCACCGTCGTCCGCTTCGACGGGGCCGTGCCGTTCGTCAACCTGCAGGTCTCCCACGACCCCGGCCAGACCTGGGTGCTCGTCTTCGCCATCACGATGATGGCAGGGCTGCTGGTGTCGCTGCTGGTGCGCCGCCGCAGGGTGTGGGTGAGGCTCACCCCGGCGGCCGGTACGGTGAACGTCGAACTGGGCGGGCTGGCGCGCACCGACAACTCCGGGTGGGGCGACGAGTTCGAGCGGTTGACCGAGCGGCTACTTGACGGACTGGGCGAGCCCGGCGTGCCCTCCGAAGCCCCCGCGTCCAGAAGGAGTTCTCAGGTGGACGTCAAATGAACACCTTGCACGTCAATATCGGGCTGGCACGCTATTCCGACTGGGCGTTCACCTCGGCGGTGGTAGCCCTGGTGGTCGCCCTGCTGCTGCTCGCCTTCGAGCTGGCCTACGTCGGCGGCCGCCGCGCCGACCGGCGCGCGCGGGTGCTGGCGGGGTCGGTCGCCGCCGACAGCGCCATCCCCGGCATCGTGGAGGACCCCGACCAGCGGCCGTTCGACGAACGCGTCGGGCGGGCCGGGCTCGCCGTGGTCTACCTCGGCATCGGGCTCCTGCTCGGGTGCATCGTGCTGCGCGGCCTGGCCACCCTGCGGGTGCCGTGGGGCAACATGTACGAGTTCATCAACCTGACCTGCTTCTGTGGGCTGGTCGCCGGCGCGTTCGTGCTGCGCCGGCCGCAATACCGCCCGCTGTGGGTCTTCCTGCTGGTGCCGGTGCTTATCCTGCTCACGGTCTCCGGACGCTGGCTCTACACCAACGCGGCGCCGGTGATGCCCGCGCTGCAGTCCTACTGGCTGCCCATCCACGTGTCGGTGGTCAGCCTGGGTTCCGGGGTGTTCATGGTCGCCGGCATCGCCAGCATCCTGTTCCTGCTGCGCACGTCGCGCCTGGGTGACCCCCAAAACGAGCGGGCCGAACAGCGCGTTGGGGGCGCGCTGGGACTAATCGTGCAGCGGCTTCCCGACGCGCAGACCCTGGATCGCGTCGCCTACCGCACCACGATCTTCGCGTTCCCGGTGTTCGGTTTCGGGGTCATCTTCGGCGCCATCTGGGCCGAGGAAGCCTGGGGCCGGTATTGGGGCTGGGACCCCAAGGAGACGGTTTCATTCGTCGCGTGGGTGGTATACGCCGCCTATCTGCACGCCAGGTCAACGGCGGGTTGGCGGGACAGGAAGGCGGCCTGGATCAACGTCGCGGGGTTCGTCGCCATGGTCTTCAATCTGTTCTTCGTTAACCTGGTCACCGTGGGCCTGCATTCCTATGCGGGCGTGGGATGACAGTTAGCAACCGACCCGACCAACAGACAACAAAGGGGACTGCAGGTGTCCGAGCATCCGATGACGGGCGTGGGTGCGCCCGAACCGCCGACCACACAGCTGCCCCCGCCGCCGCAGCCCGCTGAACCGTCGGCCGAGTCGGGCGACGCACCGACCCGCGCGTTCGCCGGATTCCGCACCGAGCGGCGGGTTCCGGGACATGGGAGGCGGCAAGCCGCACCGCCCACCCCACCCGGACCCGCATCCGCGGGGATGCCGCCCTGGGAGTCCACGCCGGTCACCGGCATCCCGCGCGTCGACCCGACCGCGTTCGGGGCCTATTACAGTAGCCCCGCCGACGCCCCTCCCACTGAAGCCCCAGTGGCTCCGTACCGGCCAGAACATCTGCCGCACACGCCCTATCCGGAACTGTCCACGGGCATGCTGTTGCGGCCGGTCAAACCGCCGCCATCGGAGGGCTGGCGCCGGCTGATCTACGACCTGTCCGGTCACCTGATCAACCTGGGTGAGAGCCCCCGCGCCGCGCGCCACAACAACCTGGTGGCTCAGGTCAACCGCCCGCTGCGGGGTTCCTACCGGATCGCGTTGCTGTCGCTGAAGGGTGGCGTCGGCAAAACGACGATCACCGCGACGCTGGGATCCACCTTCGCCTCCATCCGCGGCGACCGGGTGGTGGCTGTGGACGCCAACCCCGACCGTGGCACCCTGAGCCAAAAGATCCCGCTGGAGACGGCCGCGACGGTGCGTCAGGTGCTGCATGACGCCGGAGCCATCGAGCGCTACAGCGACATCCGCCGTTACACCTCAAAGGGCCCCAGCGGTCTGGAGGTGCTGGCGTCGGAAACCGACCCGGCTTCCTCGGAGGCATTCAGCGCCGACGATTACAACCGCATCCTGGACATCGTGGAGCGGTTCTACGGCCTGGTGCTCACGGACTGTGGCCCCGGCCTGCTGCACTCGGTGATGTCGTCGGTGTTGGAGAAGGCCGATGTGCTGATCGTGATCACCTCGGTATCCATCGATGGCGCGCGCAGCGCCTCGCAGACGCTGGACTGGCTGGACGCCCACGGGCACGAGGAGCTGGTCCGCAATTCGATTGCGGTCATCAACGCGGTGCGGTCGCGGACCGGCAAGGTCGACATGAACAAGGTGATCGATCACTTCTCCCGGCGCTGCCGGGCGGTGCGGCTGATCCCCTTCGACCCGCATCTCGAGGAGGGCGCCGAGATCGATCTGGATCGGTTGCGGCGTGGGACCCGCG
>Ga0335076_10000546_pt1 | contig 35244 bp, 24 predicted proteins | sample Lox_Sample_25_FD_206717 | JGI IMG/M metagenome (GOLD analysis project Ga0335076, IMG submission 206717) | Soil microbial communities from Loxahatchee National Wildlife Refuge, Florida, United States - Lox_Sample_2.5 | ecosystem: Environmental > Terrestrial > Soil > Wetlands | place: USA...
CCTTCGGAACTTGCGAAGGCTTGGTCAAAGCCGGTGCAATGAGCTTTGCTCGATTCTCCACGGACGACCGGGCCGGAAAGATTCGCGGCTACGTTGGAGAAGGCCGGTTCACCGACGATCCGCTCGAGACGTTCGGCGGCGCGGGCGTCGTGGAAATCCCCGAAATGCAGCGTCTACTTCACTACATTTGCGAAAACGGCTTCGAGCACCACGTCGCCGCAAATTTCTCCACCGTCGCGAAAGCGATCCAAGAAGCCACCACACGCTATCTCGGCTGGCCCACCTACCGCCATTCATCTTGAACCGTCTATTACGTCGAACGTATCCTTGAACCTTCGCGGCGAATGGCCTGCCGCCTGGGTGACACTCATCACTTTTCTTCGGCTGGCTATGGTATGGCGGAAAGTGTGCAGTCCTCCGCGAGGACAAGCGCCGCGCATCTGGACGGAGAAGCCCGCGCATCGCATTTCGCCACGTTCGGCCTTGTGCGCTCGCTCCTTTCGCCTTTCCCAAGAAAATGGGAAACCCGATTCATCGTTGTGCCCAAAGATAGATATAATAGTCTAGTGATTTGACCCCTTACTGATCTTCCCCTGTTATGCAAAAAACACTTGTTCCGATTGATGTAATCGCGCGCAAAGTCAAGTTACCCGAGCAATATCTTGAAACCGTTGGGCGGTATGGCGGGAAAATCCGCTTGGAACTTCTCGCGGATCCTGCATTTCCCCCGCGCGGAAAATTGATCCTGGTCACCGCCACGACGCCAACAGCATCCGGCGAGGGCAAAACCGTCACCGCCATCGGCCTGACACAAGGCCTCTCCTTGATTGGCAAGAAAGCGGTCATCACATCGCGAGAGCCTTCGCTCGGTCCCGTCTTCGGCATGAAAGGTGGCGCAGCCGGAGGAGGGCTTTCGCAAATCGAGCCTGCCGCCAAGATCAATCTCCACTTTCATGGCGATTTCCATGCCATCTCCTCCGCGCACAATCTGTTGGCCGCCCTATTGGACGCCCATCTTTTCCACGGCAACGAATTGAATCTCGACCCCGAAAAGGTCAGTTGGCCCCGAGCCCTGGATATGAACGACCGTGCCTTGCGCCGCATCGCCGTCGCTTTGGACAGCAAAAGAGACGGTGGGGGTCGCAAGACTGGATTCGTAATCACTGCCGCATCTGAAATCATGGCTATCATTGCCCTCTCTCGCGATCTTAAGGATCTCAGGCGCCGTCTCGACTCCATCGTCGTAGGGGTTTCCCGGGACGCAAAGCCAGTCTGCGCCCGGGACCTCGTAGCGACGGGCGGCATGATGGCGCTCCTTTCCGAGGCTATTCTTCCCAATCTGGTCCAAACCACCGATGGCACTCCGGCATTCGTTCACGCCGGGCCGTTCGGAAACATTGCTCACGGAACGAGCAGCGTCATTTGCCAGCAAATGGGAATGCGCCTTGCGGACTACGTTGTCAATGAAGCTGGATTCGCTTCCGATCTGGGCGCCGAGAAATATTTCGATATCGTCATGCAGCAATCAGGAAACACTCCGTCTGCTGCGGTTCTTGTGACGACAGTGCAGAGCATCAAGAACCAGGGAGAAGGAGACCTTGTTCGGGGTCTTCCGAACCTGGGCCGCCATATCCGCATTCTGCGCAGCTTCGGCGTGCCGACAATCGTCGCTCTGAATCGCTTTCCTGCTGACACCCAGATGGATCTTCAGAAGCTAGCCGCCTACTGCCGTGAGCACGGTGTGACCACCGCTTACTCTGAAGCTTTCACTCGTGGCGGGCCAGGTGCTCAGGAGCTTGCCGAACAGGTTGTCGAACTCATAGAGAAAAACCCTTCACCCGACGTGCGCCCCATGTACTCGCTCGAAGAGCCCTTTGCCGAAAAAGTTTTGAAAGTCGCAAGACAGATCTATGGCGCAGCCGATGTGCAGTTCAGTCCCATGGCCACCGAAAAGCTTCGCCAATTTACAGATTGGGGCCACGGTCGGCTGCCCGTCTGCATCGCTAAGACACAGTATTCCTTGACGGATAATCCCAAACTCATGGGGGCGCCCGAGGGTTGGACACTCCACGTTACCGATGCTTCGCTTTCTGCCGGCGCAGGTTTCGTCGTCGTCATTTCCGGCAATATGATGCTGATGCCCGGCCTGCCCAAGGTTTCGCGAGCCGCCTCCATTGACGTGGACGATTCCGGCGCGATCGTTGGCGTCTAGCCGAGTATCGCCGCGTTTTGGATCCCGGCTTACTTTCTTTCGCTGTCATCCGTTGATTCGGAGCGCTTCTGCCCGTCAGTCTTCACAAATTGCCATCCGAATCTTCCCTTGATGCAAAGATGTCCGTGGGTAACCGAGTGATCTAAGGGAGAGGAAATCTTTACGATTTCCCCTTCTTGCGCATGGACCGTCAACGTGCATCCTACCCCGCAGTAAGGGCAAATCGTGTCTGTGCGGCTCTGTTTGGATTCGTCCCAGGTCCCTTCTTGCCGCATTTCGTATTCGGACAGGAACATCAACGCGCCGGTGGGGCATGCCCCGATGCAATTCCCGCAATACACACAAGCGGACTCGGGCAGCGGCACATCAAATTCTGTGGCGATCCGCGCCTCGAACCCTCGCCCTGCGACGCTGATGGCATAGGTGTTCTGTGCATCCACCCCGCACGCCTCGACGCATTTGTAGCAGAGAATGCATTTCGCATAATCCCGGACGTAGAGCTCATTATCAATCTTGACCGGCTGACGGGCATGACTTCTCGCTTTTCCGAAACGTTCAGGATCAGCGCCGTAGCGATTCATGAATGTTAGCAGCGCCGGCGCCGTGCTGACGTCCACGGACGAGGCGAGAAATTCAAGCACGATTCGCCGGCTCAAACGCACTCGCTCCGAATCTGTCTTGATCTTCATACCGGACTCCACTTTTCGGGAGCAAGCGGGCACCAGAACACGCGACCCTTCGACTTCCACTACGCACACTCGGCAAACATTCACGGGCGTAAGGCTCTCAAGAAAGCAGAGCGTCGGCGTGTCTATCCGGAGACTTCGCGACGCCTCTAGGATCGTCGCGCCCTCGGGGACCATCGCGCGTTCGCCGTCAATTTCAATTTCCAACTCGCGACACAGCGGTGCCGCGGGGGGCTGGGGCACTGGTCCTCGCGGGACAGGAGTCAGTAAGGACGGTGCGTCGTGAGATTCGGCCATCAGAAGAAACTCCAACGTTCCACCGCAGACAGTATGGCGCTCGAGGCCGTCTGTCCCAGTCCGCAAATTGATGCGTCCCGCATCGCTTGCGCCATTTCTTGGAGCAATCGAATCTCCTGCCCTCCTCTTCCTGACGGCTTTCCCTCAATCATCCGTTCCAAAGTTTCCTTCTGGCGAGTGACCCCCACCCGGCAAGGGACGCACTGCCCGCAGGTTTCCTCACGGAAGAATTCAGCGATCCTCAGGAGGATTTGTCTCAGATCCACGGAATCGTCGAACAACATGATGACGCCCGAGCCCAGCGTCGCCCCAATGGCTCGCGTGTCCTCAAATGTGAGAGGGGTATCCAATTCGTTCGGGGACAGAAACGATCCTGCAGCGCCCCCCAACAAGACTGCCTGCAATTTCCCCGTGCCGCCAACTCCTCCCGCCGCTTCGATCGCATACCGGAGCGACACGCCAAAAGGGAATTCGTACACTCCCGGATGTACTGCGTGTCCGGAAACACAGAAAAGACGATGGCCGCACGAATTTGCAGTTCCAATTTTTGCGTATGCCGCTCCACCCTTGAGCATAATTTCTAAAATGTTGACCAGCGTCTCGACGTTGTTGACGACCGTCGGTTTTCGGAATAACCCTGCCTCGGTCGGGAAGGGTGGTTTGTTTCTCGGCTCCCCTCGGTATCCCTCGATCGAGTTGAAAAGCGCGGTTTCTTCGCCGCAAATATAAGCTCCCGCTCCTCGCCGCAGCTCGACATCAAAACAAAACTCTGAGCCCAGGATGTTTTTCCCGAGCATTCCGTGATTCCGCACGGACTCAATTGCATGGCTAAGCCGTTCCGCCGCAATCGGGTATTCACCGCGAATATAGATGTAGCCCTTTTCGGCGCACGCGCCAAACGCTGCAATGGTCATCCCTTCCAGAACTGCAAATGGATCGCCCTCCATCAGGATGCGGTCCTTGAACGTGCCCGGTTCCGATTCGTCCGCGTTGCAAACAACGTAATGAGGCCGCCGGTCGCACTGCCGCCGCACCGCCTCCCATTTCTTTCCGGCCGGGAATGCCGCTCCGCCGCGCCCCAAAAGCCTCGATTCGATCACTTCTCGCACTACGGCCTCCGGCCCCATCGCGATCGCACGAGTTAGGGCGGTATAGCCACCCGCTCCCCGATATTCCTCGAAACTCGTCGGATCAATCTGACCCACACGTTGGAGAAGGCGCAGCGTCAAACTTCCAGCCTGCGGAATCTCCGGTTTCTCTGAGGCTGTATCCGGTTCAGCCGAGCGTTTTCCTTGCGAGAGATCCTTCATGATCTCGAGGACTGAATCGGCCAATGCGGGAGCAAGGACGCGCTCTTTCGGCGCCTCTCCCGCCGCGCTGACCAAAGCCGCTGGTGCCCGTTCGCACAACCCTAGGCATGGCGAACGAACCCAGGTCATCTTTCCATCGGCCGAGGCTGAACCTGCTTTGCCAAGAGTATTTTCCAGGGTCGAACAGAGTTGAGCCGCTCCGTGGGTCAGGCATGCAATGTCGTCGCAAACGTGTGCCACGACCAGCGGCCTCGGCAACAGCGAAAACATGGAGTAAAACGATGCGACGCCATAAATCTCCGCCGGCGGCAAATTCATTCGCACCGCGATGTAATTGATGGCTCCCGGGCTGATCCATCCGATGCGGGACTGGATGGAATGCAAAACAGGGAGGAGCAGGTCTCTTCGGGGAAAGACTCTGGCGGCCACGTGACGGTCGAGATCTACGTCGCGGGTTGATCCATCCCACCCTGAATTCGGCGGAGCCAGCACAACGTCAATCGCTTTCTTCTCGGATTCCGGCGGCTGATCGTCAGTGTGATGCAGGTCCACTTAGTTCCCTTGGAGTTTTTCGATCCGAATTGCGGTTGCCTTGAACTCGGATGTTCCGGATTTCGGGTCGGTGGCGTCAATTGTCAGTTCGTTCGTCGCCACCTGATTGTGAAAATGCATTGTCAGAAATGCAAGCCCAGGACGAAGCCCGGCATCGAAATGTACCGGCGCGATCACTGAACCCCGGCGTGAGCTCACGCGCACCTTGTCGCCTTCGTGCAACTGGTATAGCTCTCCATCTTCGGGAGACATGTCGAGCGCCTCTCTCCGCCGCAAGGGCGAATTGAACTTCCCGCTCTGCACGCCTGTGTTGAAGGAATCCAGCCGTCTTCCAGTCGTCAGCCGGATGGGAAACTCCTTGTCCAGCGCATCCACCGGTGGCTCGAATTGGACCGCCGCGAATGGGGCCCGCGGTCCTACCAGAGGTCTCTCCCACAGCCTGCTATGAAGATACATTTCTCCGGGATGCGTTTCGTCATAGCAAGGCCATTGAATCCCGCCAAGGGCCTCGAGCCGTGCGTAGCTCATCCCCGCGTGCATTGGGCTCAATTGGCGCAATTCATTCCAGATCCTTTCAGGTTCCGGCTCGCCCCAGTCGTGGCCCATGCGTCGCGCAAGTTCAAAGAGGATCGCCGTGTCGTCCCGCGTGCCTTCGGGCAGAGGCACCGCGCGCCGCACTCGTTGTACGCGCCGTTCGCTGCTCGTTACCGTGCCCTCGCTCTCGCACCATCCCGCCGCCCCGGGCAGCACGACATTCGCCATCTCTGCTGTGCGCGTATAGAACAAATCCTGCACAACCAGGAACTTGAGATTGCTCAAGAGCCGCAGCGCCCGGTGACGGTCCGCTTCCGAGTCCGCCGGGTTTTCTCCCAAGACGTAGAGCGCCGTAAGCTCGCCACGATCCATCGCCTCCAGCATTCCGCTCAGGTGCCAGCCGCGTGTCACCGGAATTTTGCAGCCCCACGCCCGTTCAAACTTGTTTCGCAATTCATCGTTTTCCACGTGCTGAAATCCAGGCAATCGGTCCGGCAACGCTCCCATATCCCCGCCGCCCTGCACGTTGTTTTGCCCACGCAGCGGATTGATGCCGCTTCCGTATCGCCCAACATGTCCCGTGAGTAGCGCCAGATTAATCAGCGCTCTCACATTGTCTACCGCGTTATGGTGTTCCGTGATCCCCAGCGTCCAGCAAAGCTGCGCCCGTTCAGCCTTGGCATAAGCGTGGGCCGCTTCGCGGATAGCTCCAGCGGGAATGCCCGTCTCTTGCTCGGCGCGCTCCAGAGTGTATTTCTCGACGCACTCTCTATATGCCTCGAACGCGCTCGTCGCGTGCGCGATGAATTTCTGGTTCGCCAACCCGGAAGCAATGATCTCGCGTCCCATCGCATTGGCAAGAGAGATATCCGATCCTACGTCCAGTCCAAGCCACAAATGCGCCCATTGCGCGGAGCTTGTGCGCCGCGGATCAATCACGATCAGTTTTGCGCCGCGCCGAACGCCCTTCAGCAAATGGTGAAAGAAAATCGGGTGCGTCTCGCGCGCGTTCGAGCCCCAGAGTAAAATGACATCGGTTTCTTCGATTTCCCGGTAGGAACTCGTTCCGCCTCCTGCTCCGAATACCGCCGCCAGACCGGCGACGCTTGGCGCGTGTCAAGTCCGGTTGCAACTGTCAATGTTGTTTGACCCGATGACGGAGCGCATGAACTTCTGCGCGATGTAATTCAGCTCGTTCGTGGTCTTCGAGCAGCTGAACATTCCGAGCGCGCGCGGCCCATGTGCTTCAATCTGAAGGCGAAGTCCTTTTGCCACGCACTCCAGCGCTTCCTCCCAGCTTGTGGCGCGGTGCTTGCCGTTCTCGCGAATCAGAGGGGTCGTCAAACGTTCTGTGGGAGCGGGATTCACGGTTCACCTCCCTTTTTGGGAAAAGCAATCAATCGAGGCCCGGGCTGTTGAAGATTCTACAATCGCGAGTCTACGTTCTCGGCGTTGGCTCTGCAAGGCGCGTGTGTCATCCCCGCAATATATTTCTGCGAAGTGAGCAATCGCTGTGCCTCCGTGCACGCGAGCCCCGTCCTCAAACGCGTTCGAGCGCGATCGAAACTCCTTGCCCCACTCCCACGCACATTGTCGCCAGCGCCCTTTTCAATCCTCTTTTCTCCAGCTGGTGCACAGCCGTAAGCACTAGCCGTGCCCCGCTCATCCCCAGCGGATGCCCCAGCGCGATCGCACCGCCATTCGGATTCACATGTTGCGCGTCGTCCGCGATTCCCATCTTCCGCAAACAGGCCAGCGCTTGGCTCGCAAACGCCTCGTTCAGCTCAATCACATCAAACTCCCTCAACGAAAGCTTCAACCTCCCGAGCAGCTTCTCCGTCGCGGGTATCGGCCCCATCCCCATGATCCGTGGTGCCACTCCCGCCGTCGCCATCCCCAGCACTCGCGCCCGCGGCCTCAGCCCGTGAATCTTCACCGCCTCTTCCGAAGCCAGTATCATCGCCGCCGCTCCATCATTGATTCCTGACGCATTTCCCGCCGTCACCGTTCCCGGGGTCCGAAACGCGGGCTTCAATCTCGCCAACCCTTCCATCGTTGTGTCCGGCCTTGGATGTTCGTCCACGGCAACCACCGTACTCGCCTTTTTACCGGGAACCTCCACCTCCACGATTTCCTCTCCGAAAAATCCCGAAGCTCGCGCCTTCGCTGCCCGCTCTTGGCTCCGCAGCGCAAACGCATCCTGATCCTCCCGCGAAACGCAAAACTCTTCCGCGACGTTTTCCCCCGTCTCCGGCATCGAGTCCACTCCATATTGTTCCTTCATCAGCGGATTGATGAACCGCCACCCGATCGTCGTATCGTAAATCTCCGCGCTCCGTTGATACGCTGTTTCTGCTTTGCCCATCACGAAGGGAGCGCGCGACATGGATTCCACACCCCCCGCAATCGCAAACTCAATCGCGCCGCTCACAATCGCCCGCGCTGCCGTGCCCACCGCATCCATCCCCGAGGCGCAAAGCCGGTTGATCGTCGCCCCCGGCACCTCTGCTGGCAGCCCCGCCAACAGAAGCGCCATCCGCGCCACATTCCGGTTGTCCTCGCCTGCCTGATTCGCGCATCCAAGGAGCACCTCATCCAGCCGCGACCAGTCCGCTTTCTCATTCCTCGCCATCAGTGCTTTGATCGGCGCCGCCGCCAGATCGTCCGTTCGCACACCAGCCAGCACGCCGCCAAACCTTCCAATCGGCGTTCTCACCGCGTCACAAATGAACACTTCCCTCATCGTTTCATCCAGGGAATCTCTCCCATCATCGCGCAGTTCTAACTCTCTGCGTGCAACAAACCTCTTTGTTTCGTGCGGTTAACCGATCCCAGGAATTTCCTCCCTATCATACATGCTCTCGCTCACTCTCCGTTGGGCTTGGCCGTCTGAGGGTGTAGAATGTCGGTGGCTCAAGCAACGGGGTTGGGGCCTCGCCCGGAGTCTCTTCGCTTTTCCGGACCAAAGATCCACTCATCTGAGGGAAAATCATGATTAAGCTGAAGTCTGCTCTTGTGTCATCCTTCGCTCTTTTGTTTTTCGCCTCGCTCGCCAACGCCCAAACCAAGCTCCTCCGCTTCCCGGACATCCATGGTGACAAGGTCGTCTTCACCTACGGCGGTGATCTCTGGACCGCCTCCACCTCCGGCGGCCTCGCCACGCGTATCACCGCCGCCCCCGGTCTCGAGCTCTTCGCGAAGTTCTCTCCCGACGGCAAGTGGATCGCCTTCACCGGCCAGTACGACGGCGACGAGCAGGTCTACGTCATCCCCTCCACCGGTGGCGTCCCCAAGCAGCTCACCTTCTATCCCGCTCATGGCCCCCTTCCTCCGCGCTGGGGCTACGACAATCAGGTCTACGGCTGGACTCCCGACGGCAAATCCATTGTATTCCGCTCCCTCCGCGACTACTTCAGCCCTGGCGACTGCCGCCTTTATGCCGTCCCCGTGACCGGCGGCCTTCCCGTCGCCCTCCCCATGCCCAAGTCCGGTGCTGGCGACCTTTCTCCCGACGCCTCCAAAATCGTTTATTCGCCTCTTTCCCGCGATTTCCGCACCTGGAAGCGTTATCAGGGCGGCTGGGCCGAGCAGCTCTACATCTTTGACATGAAGACCTACTCCGCGGAAAAAATCACCACCGACCTTTACACCCATCGTGATCCCATGTGGGTCGGCTCCAAGATCTTCTACGACACCGACAGCGACGGCAAACTCAATCTCTTCTCCTACGACACCGCCACAAAAAAAACCGAGCAGCTCACCCATGACACCAAGTTCGACCTCCGCTGGCCTAGCACCGACCACAAAAATCAGATCGTCTATGAGCTCGACGGCGAGCTCAACATCTTCGACATCAACTCCGGCAAATCCCGCCATCTCTCCATCGAGGTCCCCGACGACGGCGTCTATATGCGTCCCTCGCAAGTCTCCGCCGCCAACGACATCGAAGACTATGGCCTCAGCCCCAAAGGCGAACGCGCCGTTTTTGTCGCCCGCGGCGACATTTTCACCGCTCCCATCGAAAAGGGCCCCACGCGCAATCTCACCGACTCCTCCAATGCCCACGACAAGTGGGGCAGTTGGTCGCCCGACGGCGCCAAAATCGCTTTCATCTCCGATATGGATGGCGAGGACGAAGTCTATCTCATCAATCAGGACGGCACCGGCAAGCCCGAAGAACTCACTCATGGCCTTCACGCCATGCTCTACGCTCCCGCTTGGGCTCCCGACGGCAAGCGCATCGCCTTCTCGGACAAAGACGGCAAGCTCTACGTCCTCACGCTCGACGACAAAAAAGTCTCCGAAATCGCTCAGGATCCCGCCGGCAACTTGCGCGATTACGTCTGGTCCAACGACGGCGGCCACATCGCCTTCACCCTGGGCGATCCCAACAATTTCCGCACCGTTTACGTCTGGGACGTCCAGGACGCCAAGGTCCACCGCGTCACCAGCGAGCTCTTCGATACCCGCGACCCGGCCTGGGATCCCGACGGCAACTATCTTTACTATGAAGCCGTTCATGACTTCGCTCCGCAGATCAGCCAGATCGAATTCAACTTCGCCACCGACCGCGGCTTCGATCTCCTGGCCCTCGCTCTCCGCAAGGATGTGAAAAATCCTTTCCCGCCCGAAAGCGACGAAGTCACCGTCACGAAAGAAGGCGAAAAATCCGCCTCTCCCGAAAAAGGCAAGGAAGAAAAGAAAGAAGAGAAAAAGGAAGATAAAAAGCCCGGCTACTTCGCCATTGACTACGACGGCCTGGCCGATCGCGTCACCCGCGTCCCGGTGGAAGGCGATAACTACGCCGGCCTCACTGCCACGAAGGACTACTTGCTTTACGCGCGCTTCGGCGCCTTCTTCTACGGCCGCGCTCCCGACACAAAGACTTCTCTCGAAATTTTTTCTCTAAAAGACCGCAAAGCCTCCACTCTCGCCGACGACATTCGCGGCTTCTCCGTCTCCGACGACGGCAAGAAGGTCCTCGTCCGCGGCACACATGACTTCAAGCTCTATGATGTCAAGCCTGAAGCAAAAGCCGGCGCCAAAGTCGTCTCCACCTCCGGCCTCGTCGTGGACCGAGTTCCCCAGGAAGAGTGGCAGGAAATGTTCCGCGAAGTCTGGCGCCGCTACCGCGACTTTTTCTACTCTCCCAACATGAACGGCTATGACTGGAACGCTCTCCGCGAGGAATATCAGCCGCTCGTCAAGTACGTCGCAGACCGCTCCGAGCTGAACTTCGTCGTCGGCGAAATGATTGCCGAGCTCAGCAACTCCCACGCCTACATCACCGGCGGCGACCTGAATCTTCCCAAGCGCCCTGAAGTTGCACTTCCCGGCGCCCGCTTCGAGCTTGACGCCGCTTCCGGCCGTTATCGCATCTCCAAAATTTTCGCCGGCCAGAATCAGGAGGAGATCTATCGCTCCCCGCTCACTGCAGTCGGCGTGGAAGCCCATGTCGGCGATTACGTACTCGCCATCAATGGCGAAAATCTTACTGCGAGCGAAAATCCTTACGAACTCCTTCGCAACAAAGCTGTTAATCCCGTCGAGTTCACGCTCAACTCCAAGCCCATTATGGAAGGCGCCCGCAAAGTCAGCTTCCGCCCCATCACCAGCGAGGAGGATCTCATCTACCTCGCCTGGGTCACCCACAATCGCGAATATGTGGACAAAGCAACAAATGGCCGCGTCGGCTACATTCAGGTCCCGGACATGGGCGCCGCCGGCCTCCGCGAATTCATCAAGTATTACTATCCACAGATTCGCAAGCAGGGTCTCATTGTGGACGATCGTGGCAATGGCGGCGGTAACGTCTCTCAGATGCTCATCGAGCGCCTCAGCCGCAAGCTCCTCGGCACCAATTTCGACCGCACCGTTCAATACACCGGCACCTATCCCGGCTCCGTCTTCTATGGTCCGATGGTCTGCCTGATCAATGAAACTTCCGCCTCCGATGGCGATATCTTCCCTTACATGTTCCGCCAGGCTGGCCTCGGCCCGCTCATCGGCAAGCGCACCTGGGGCGGCGTCATCGGCATCTCGGGCCGCGGACCGCTCCTTGATGGCGGCACCGTCTTCGTTCCTGAATTCTTCGCCGCCGCCTCGCCGGAAGGGAAGCTCGAAATCGAAGGTCATGGCGTGGATCCCGACATCGTCGTGGACAACGATCCTGCCGACGTCATTGCCGGCAAGGATCCCCAGCTCGATCGCGCCATCGCCGTTGTCCTGAAGGAAGTCGAGGCCAATCCCAAGAAGCTTCCTTCGCGTCCTCCCGACCGCGACATCGCTCCCAAGTCCATGGCCCCTCACCCATAAGGGGCGCAGCATTGCCCTGAGTTTCGCTCGCTTCCGGGTAGGCTGGCCTTCCGGCCGGCCTGCCCGGCCTTCATTTCCCTTTACTCCGTTTCCCCGCTGTACTATCTTCGCTTTTCCGGATTTGTCCGTCGGCCCCCAGCTCGGCGTGGCTTCCGAGTCTCCCTTTTAGAGGTGTCTCATGTGGCGTAAGCCCGAAGAAAATAACGCGCAGCCTTCCGCAAACCCGGCTCCGTCATCCGCCCCTCAAGCGTCGCAGGGACCTTCACCCGTCGCGGCTCCCTCCGATTCTCCCGCTCGTACCAGCCCCAATATCAAGATCAAGGGCGAACTCACCAGTCACGAGGATTTCTTCTGGGACGGCGTCTTCGAGGGCAAAATTCACATCCCCGATGGTAAATTCACCATCGGTCCCAATGCCCGCATCAGCGCTGGCATTGACGCCCGCGAAATCGTCATTCAGGGCGAGGTCGTGGGCACGCTCAAGGGCGAACGCGTCCACGTCTCCAAAACCGGCCGCGTCACCGGCGACATGGAAACCCACGGCATCGTCATCGAAGACGGCGCTCTCCTCCACAGCAATGTCCACGTCGGCCAGAAAGAATCCGCCTCTTCATCCGCCTCCCCCGCTCCTGCTCGCTCCAAACAAGCCGCCGCCGGAGCCTCCTCTTCTGCATCTACCGGCGCCAACTCTTCCTCCTCCACCCCAGCCACTCCCCCCAAAGACGATTAGCTCTTTGTCCCTGTGTGCCCAGGCGCCCCTTTACACCTGGCTCCGTTTCCGAGATCCTCTCCTCGCAAGGGCACGATACATCGTGCCCCGTTTTGTAGCGGCCGCCGACCTTGGCGGGCCTCTTTGATCTTGCTTTTAATCCTGCCTTTCCCGCTGTCATCCCGAACCCGTTTTCGTTTTCCGAAAACGGTGTGAGGGATCTGCTTTTCGTTTTGTTTCCCCTGGTTGTCCCATCCTTCGCGCAGCGAGGCGCGGGAAACTTTATCCTTTGTAGCGGCCGCCGACCGTGGCGGGCGTCTTCGCCTTCTTCGAGGCACAGACCTCAGCTCATGCTCCAGCGATCTCTGTTCCCTGTAACGCCTGCCGCGACCCCGGCGCGCATTCCTCTTGGACCCAACTCCGTCTTCCTGGGCCGTCCATCCCACGCCATCGAATCACGCCTTTGTTATTCCTTTGCTCATCTCCCACTCGAAGTACCATTGTGACCCGCCAACCTCGGAGCGAGCATATCTCGAGAGCGTCGGCAACCGGCTCGCCCATCGTCAACATGAAAACGAAATTTCCAGCCCAACGTATCCTCTCCATCCGTGTCCTCCTGCACTCCCTTCCCGCCATCTCTTTGACCTTTTTCTTCTTAATGGCAGGCTGTTCCCGTCAAGCGACACAGCCACCCGCTCCTGCCCGCCCCACCTTGACTCAGCTCGTCCCGGATACCGTCCATGTCGGCGACACCGGCACCATCATCCTCCGTGGAGCGAACTTTTCGCCGCGCTCCTCCATTGGAACTCCTCCCGGCCTCTACCTCCGCAACATTCATGTGGACAGCCCCACCCAAATCACCGCCGACTACACCATCGCCTCGAACTCCTTTCTCGGCTTCTTGAACGTGACCGTGACCACCCCCGGCGGAACGAGCCTACCAACCAGGTTCACGATTTACCCCGCCGGTTGGCAGCCCGGCCAGCGCGTCGGCAGCGCTCTCCCAACTCCTCCCGGCCCTGCTTCCGCTACACCGCCCGCGCCTGACAACAGCCTCCCGCCTTATGAATCCTTTGACGTGGGCATTCACGCCGCCGCTGTTCCCACTCCCGGCGGCCCGGAAACGGATAACTACCTCGACGTCTCGTTCACCGACGATAAGGGCCATCCCGTCGCCGTTGGCGATAGCTATCACAGTGATATGGACAACGTGGACAATGACCCCGACAATTCCAGCGATCCGGGTCCTACCGTCACTTCGTATTCCTTCGGTGTGCAAAGCCCTGCCGCGGGAGCGTACGCTCTTCACATCAAAAGCTCCCGCAACGGCTCGTTCGATCTCGAGATGGACACGACCTGCACAGCGCCGGCCTGTTCCTACCATCAGATTCTGGCTGTGCTGCAGACCATCCCCACCTACCCCGGAAGTTCCTTCGAGCTCAGGTTCATCTGCCGTCGCGATCCGTTCAGCCTGGATCTCGATAGCGGCGGCCTCCAGCCGCTTCATGGCGCCTTCAGCTTTGCTCAGCCGCTATCCCCGGAGGTCACTCTTCCCGCCGAACAGAAGGCTCTCGCGGTCGTCATTTACTACGATCCCGTCATGGATCCCGCCTCATTCCAAGCCACGCTCGATGGCACTGACAGCACAAGCCTCTTCCACGTCCGCACCGGTGAACTCGAGCTTGTCTCCATCCCCCTCGGCCCCGGCCAGCATAATCTCACCATCCGCGCCAACACCAAATCCGGTTTGCCCTCCGAACAGCAATTCCACGTCCAGCACTGAATCGCCCCTCGCTGCTTTTGCACTCCGGCATCACTCAGTCATCCCGAACCTGCATTTCTTCGCAGGTGAGGGATCTGTTTTTTGTTCACTCTTCGCCTTTGTAGCGCCCGCCGACCGTGGCGGGCCTCTTTGCTTTTGCTTTTATCGGGCTTTGCTTTTATCGCTGTTCTGCGGTGTGCCCCAGGTTCCTTTTCCGAACCCGGGTCTTTCCTTTGTAGCGCCCGCCGACCGTGGCGGGCCTCTTTTTCTTTGCTTTTATCGCTGTTCTGCGGGTGCCCCAGGTTCCTTTTCCGAACCCGGGTCTTGCCTTTGTAGCGCCCGCCGACCGTGGCGGGCCTCTTTTTCTTTGCTTTTATCCCTCTTATTCTCAAACCCCCATCGGCCCGTCACAATTTAGTCCACTCTGAGCCCCGAACGGCCCAGCCCGCCTGCCCTGAGCGCATCGAATGGTAAGGGCTTGGTTCTTGTGACAAAACTATCCCAAGCGCAGGACGTGCGGCACACATCGCTTCCGCGAACTCCCCAAGCTAATCAAACCAGCCATCTCCCAAGCCAAAAAAGGCAAGCCCGCCCTTCTCCGCATCCTCACCCGCTACACCCGATAGGACACCAATCTTCGCGGACACCGCGGCACAGCCTACGACCCTTCCTCCCCCTCGGTCTTTTTCGCCATGAGCCTCCCTCGAAGCGCGTTCCGCACGCCCTCACCGCCAGGCTCCACCTCTCCCCCGTCTTCACGCTCTCCCCGCAGTCCCTTCGGAGAAGGCCCAGGCAAATCCTCAACAGATGGCGAACCCACCATCCCAGCAAAACCAGCGTACGCATCATCAGCGGGAAACATGCCCCGTTGCCTTAAACCGCTCCCACCAAGAACATAACTGGTGGGGCCTAGACCAAGCCCACTAAAGTAAGTTGACGGACGAAGATGCCCCAGAACCTCACCTACAGACCGCAGAAGCTCCGAGAGCTTCTCCGCAGAACTCGCGCCGCTGCTCGCAGCCGAACGACTCAGCTCCAATATCTCAGCCACCATCTCCGGCTGCGTGCGCTCCGGCCCAGCAATCTCCTCTGCCGGACGAATCGCAGACAGCTTCGCTTCTAGCCTCGGCCACATCTGCTCGAACAAGGTGTCAAGCTGCTCCCCGCTCAGCGGCCCCCCTACCGCCCTGTTTATCGTCCCAATCAGCTTCCGCGTGTCAGCCTTCTCCGCCTTCGTCGCCTGGAACATTCCGAGCGGAGGTACAACATCCCCAGGCCGCAGCTCGCCCAAGAGGTAAGTACAAACCCGAGTCTTATCATCCAGACTCTTTGAGAGAGCCCCCGCCTCAAACAGAATCCAAGGCCTGTTCCAATTCTGAGGAGTCAGGCAAACAACACCCACCCTGATTCCCTCCAAAGCCCTGCCAATCTCAACCAGGCTGCGGCTCCCCTTCTCGATATCCTCCTCCGACATCCAAGGACTAGAAGATTGCACGACCATCGGGAGCCACTCATAGAGGGCCGCTGCAGCTCCCCTACTCCACTCGCCCGACCAACTGATGAAAACGTTGTGCCCATCTGTCATCTTCCCTCCTCCCATCCCAAGTATCCACGAGCCTACCACCCCAGCGCACTGTCCGCCACGCCAAACGCTACAACTTGGACACCGTCACACCCCAGATATTCCAGCAGGCCACGAACGCTGGACACCACCCGAGCCACACCCCATACTAGAATTCAGGACGCGAGACGGGTATTTACCCGACCGGAGGAATCATGTCAGCCCTCCTGAGAAGCCTCCCCCAATTGCTAGCATTCGCGGCCGGCTTCCTCACGGCCGTCTTCGCCGAGCCCTTCCGCCAATGGCTCTTCCGACCGAAGCTCACGCTGTCCTTCGGATCATCCCTCGACTTCATAACCAAGACCCCAGAAACGGACGGCCTAGCAATACATGACGCGCTCTACATCCGAATCAAGGTCGTGAACTCACGCCCGCGCTTGGCCAAGGCATGCCGGGCCTACCTAGTCCGGGTCGAAAAACGAGTGGCGGGAGCGTTCGTCCCAACCATCTACTGCGATAGCATACAGCTCGCGTGGTCAGCGAGAAGGCCTGACGAGGTCTACGCCGCGCTCGATCTCCCACGCGATGTCCCGCAGTTCGTGGACGTCTTCTCGACGCGGAGCACCTCCAAACGCTTCGCCCCTTCGATCTGCGTACTTCCCCTGCGATATGAAGGACTGTTTCAAGAAACCGGAGTTTTCAGATTCCACGTGCAGATATCAGGCGACGGGGTCGAACCCGTCCAGCGCCAGATCACACTACATTGGGAAGGCAACTGGGAAAAGTTCCGCGTCGAGTAGAAGCCAAAACCTCCTCGCTGCTGCCCCACTGGCCGCGTGGACACCACACCACCAACACTGCTATAAATGCGCAAGTGACGATCAGAACAAAAGAACCGGAAGTCCCCATCGAGTTTCCACCAGCACGCCTCTACCTCAACGACATCGAAGAAATCGTTCGCATCCTCAGTGAGTTTGTCGAAAGCAGAAAAAACGGCCGCTCCCACGCCACCGAGGCGCCACAAACCACAGTTAGGTATTCAACCTCAGGCGAACCATGCGAAGAATGCGACAACGTCGAGGAACTGCCAAAGATCGTGAAATGGTACCGAGAGTTCCGCATCTCGGTGTCCAACGAGCCATACTCCGACACCGTGCTGATTTTTCACCCTCTGCTCACCCGCTGGACATCATCCGGCCTAACAAAGGCCGACACATGGTCGGCCTACCACAAGCTAGAATCAGTCTTCAACAAAAGAAGGCGCCGCTGGAGCGCGCTCCTCCACGCCATACCTTGGGGGCTCAACTTGCTCCTCTGGGCCGCGCCCGGAGCCCTTTTCGTACTTGCCTTCAATCTCGACAGCCTGTCCCACCTCACCCACGCAGCCACCCTGGGACTTCTCACGTACGCCGCCATCATCGCCGCACTCGTCAACGGAGCCCGGCACACGATCCTCGTTCCCCGCCACTCCTGGGATCCATCCCCAATCCACCAGTACCTCACCGACAAGATCGTCCCACTGATCGTTGGCGCGATCCTCGGCATCCTCGGCACCCTGCTAGCCCAATACCTGAGCCACAAGCTCTGGCCGTAGCGACCCCGCCACCCCGCTAGCCGCGCGGACACCATTCTGATAGAAATAACGTGCCGAGGTGTCCAATGCCCAGATCCACATTCGCCCGCGCATCCCTGCTCGCCGCCATCGCCCTTCTCACAACGCCGTTCCCCGCCCTCGCGCAGCAAAAGCCCGACGCACCGCCCTCCCAATCCGAACCGCCGAAGCATTCCCTTGCAGCGCCCGAAGGCACAGTCGCTTGGCGCTCAGTAATAGAAGCCGCCCGGCCCGCAGTCGTGGTCATCAAAACCGACAAAGGGCAAGGCAGCGGTTTCTTGATTAAATCGGACGGCACGATAGCGACAAACGCGCACGTCATTGCGGGCGCGTCCACGATCGAAGTGAAACTTGCCACCGGCGAGACCTACCGCCGCGTCTACGTTCTCGCTTCTGACGAGACCGAGGACGTTGCCCTCCTCCGCATAGAAGCAGCCGATGCTCCGACCCTCAAACTCGGCAACTCCAACGACGCGAAGGTAGGCGACGACGTAGTGCTCGTGGGCGCACCTCTCGGTCTTGAAGAAACAATCTCAACCGGAATCGTAAGCGCTATTCGAATCCTCCCCGACACCGGGGTGCGGGTCATACAAACCACAGCTGCCGCAAGCCCCGGCAGCAGCGGGGGTCCGCTCCTCGACAGGAACGGAGAAGTACTTGGCCTCATCGCCTTCAGCATGGTGCAGGGACAAAGTCTGAATTTCGCAATCCCGATCAACTACATCCGCGGGAAGCTCGACGCGCTGGTGCTTTCTCCGGCAGCTCACCTGTTTGATTCGACCCATGAAGATTTCCCCGGCGGCGCGAACTCCACCTCAAGGAAACGTACAGGGGTGATCCTTGCTGGCATCGGAGGCCCTGGCACGCCCCAAGGGTCCTTTGAGTTTATCTCCGTCCAACTCCTGGACTATCTATCTGAAAAAGGCGTGGACATGATGAATCAAACTGCGAGTTTCAACCCAATGACGAACCAAGTTGCCTCCCTCAACAACTACCTTCAAAGACTCCCAACCTCAGGCGCTTCCGGACTCCTCTACATGACGGTCGAACGACCGCGCAACTTCAAATACATTGTTCGGCTCCAGAGTTTCGACGCCAACGGCAAGCTAACGTGGGAGGAAAAAGAGTCGAAGGATGGATGGTCTGAGACCGGCGCAGTAAATGGAGTCCTCGAGAAAATCGAAAAGAAGCTCCTAACACACATCGGCTCCGCCGGACTGCCGCTCAAGAAAGGCGATTCGGAAAAGGCTCCGGACCAGCACAGTAATTGACCGGGCGGGTGACACCCTCACTGCAACTCTGAAGAATCCTGGACGTCCCACCCCGCCCTCTGGCCTCCGCCGCGGTGCTCCCGCAAACCTCCGCACGACCGCAACAGCCGCCGCGAACCGCTCACCCGGCGCAGCCAAGACAATGGCCGCCCGCCCAGTCAACGCGTAGAATCGTATTGAAGAGCTACGAACACAAGCACGGGAGGCGAAAGATGAATGCGCAAGCGAAAACACAACAGGACCCACTCGAATATCTCAAGGCGGCACTCGAGCACGCTCCCCGGGACCATCACTTCCTCGGCGAGTATGTAAGGGAGCTGGAGCTACACCGGCAAGAAGACGATGTCTTCCTCCGACTTGCATTCCGATACGCCAGCGCGGGAGGGGCATTCCAAGGCACCGGCCCGCTCATTGTCAGCATAGTCTCGGAAATGTACGAACCGCTGGACACGGACCGCAAACTGGAGGTAAGGCGCTGGTGGCATGAAAAGGCTCGACGAGAAGCAAATCAGTATAGCGACCTCGCCGCGCGCCTCTCCAAGCTGCGATAAAAGTAATGTCCTGACCAGGAGGAAAGCCGAGGCACGCATACAAACCTGCCCAGTTCGTCTCCGCCGTGACGCTCCCGCAAACCTCCGCGCGGGCCATCTCTACGCCCCCACCAATGCCGGACACCATCCCGCGTCGTCGGGATTAAGCGCGATTCTCCGCAGGAGAACCCTTCTCCGAGGAAGTCTGGGAGGCATCGAGTCTCTTCTGCACGAGAGAAACCCATCCATCCGATAGATTCAGAAAGCCTTATGAGACAACAATTTGCGCATCTCGGGGGACGCTATCGGGAACGCAAGGCTTCATCCCTTCTTGCGGCTTTGCTAATCTTCACCAGGCGTTTCTGCGCCAGCTCCCTTTGCAGCCTCCGCCTCCCGTTGCGACTCCATTTCGTCTTTATGCGACTCCGTTTCCTCCCGATGGTTCTTGATCGCCTTTTCGATGACGTCCCGCAGAAGGGCATCGGGAATGTCGCTGTGGAATACCAGCCGGACGGCGTCAAAGGCATCCTTATGTTCCATGATCGTGTACCTCCGAGAAGCAATCATCCGCAAAGATCGCCGCAAGTCAAACCGCAATTTCCGATTTGGACCCCTGTCTGCAGCATCATGCGATCCCCCTGCTCCTCACAACTACGAATTCCCACCCCGGCGGGTGCCGCAGCCCTGGACTCCCAAGATTTTGGGTGGCCCATCCTTTCGCGCTTTTTTGCGAAAGCGTGGGGCTGTCTTTGGCTAGCGGCATTCGCATTCTCCAACTCGTTGAACAGGCGTCCCTTATTCCCCGAACCCCAGTCCGTTCGAACGGTACCATAATCTCTATTGACATCCATGTTATAATAGTGTATGTTGTTTTTGACCGATCCTCGCATCGCTATCACCCGCCCACGCGGAATCTCCAACCCTGCGCGTATCTTAATTCCCGTTCCCTCGCGCCCCGGCTCCCGTCCTCTAACCACCTTTGGAATGAACACTTGTGAAAAAATCGCCCGCAGCTCCTCTGGAATCAACACTTCCAAAATCGCCCAAAATAACTCCCTTTGGAATCAACACTTGCAGAAAAAGGTGGGGGGAGGGGGTGGGTTCTCGTCCTCGATCCTCTCATTCACAAACAGTCATCGATTCTCAGCTTCCTCACGAGCCGAGATGCAAGCCCTTCAGCAGCGTGCTTGCCCCGTTCCACAGGATCTGCACCCCGATGCAAACCAGCAGGAACGACGACAGCCGCAGAATCACATTCATCCCCGTTTGTCCGACTGCCGCCGCGAGCCGGTCCGCGAATCCATAGCAGAGATAAATGCTGATCGCCACCAGCGCCGATCCAACGATCGCCGCCAGCAATCCCCAGAGACTCGCCACCAGCTGCCTCGGCTCATTCGCTCCCAGCGTAATCGCCACCGAAATCGAGCCCGGCCCGACGGTCAGCGGAAGCGTCAAGGGATAAAAAGCGCTGCCGAAAATGTCCGTGCTTCGCACCCCGTGATGCACCGAGCCATGCTCATCCCCGCTGCCTTGCTTCAACATCGTCCAGCCCGTCGAAATCACGATCAATCCGCCGCCCACTTGCACCACGGGCAGAGAAATCTCAAAAAAGCTCAGCACGTGCGTCCCGATCGCGAAGGACGCTACCAGCAAAATGAAACTGTTCAGAGCGACGCGCCACGCCAACTGTTTCCGCGAGGTTCTCGAATATTCACGCGTCAGCCCCAGAAATACCGGACTGCCCCCGATCGGATTCACGATCGGGAAGAGTGCGCTCACGATCAGCAAAATGCTTTTAACGGCTTCGGTCAGAGTCGTTCCCTCCTTCGTGGTGAAAGCGGATTGCATTCTGCATCCGAAGCTCTTCTTTTCGCAAACGCGATTTCCTTTGACCGGCATTTGCCGGATGATCCTGTTTCATTTCCACTTTCCGGTTCCTTCCACGATAGTGATGTAACGATCTACGGGAAGATCGGTGAAGCGTTTCGTTTCTCCGCCGGGAAGCGGCCACGTGATTTCCACCCATTCCATTTTCTCGCTCGCACCCAGTCCAAGAACGATGCGCGGATCGTGCGAGGAGAGGAAGCTGCCTCCCCCGACTTTCATACGATGCCGGATGCGGTCGCCAGCCTTATATCGGATTCGCGCGCCGATCGCGTCGGGATTCGATTTCGTTCCCACCAGGCGAATTCCCAGCCAGTGATTTTTCTCTCCGATGTTGTTCTTCAAAAGAATCGGAGCGCTGTCGTTCACGGCGATGAGCACGTCCGTCGCGCCGTCGTTGTTGAAATCGCCGATGGCCAGGCCGCGCGCCGCAAAAGACTTCGAGAAAATCGGTCCGCTTCGCTCGCTCACGTTTTCAAACAGCTTTCCGTTATTCCGGAAGAGCAGCAGCGGTTCGCGATAGGTTACCTGGTGCGAGAATTCCTCGACGAGATCGTCCGGAAAACCGTTGGCGACCATAAGATCCAGGTTGCCGTCGTTGTCGTAATCGAAGAATTTCAGGCCCCAGCCGCTCATCCAGCGCGTAGCCATGCCGATGCCCAGATCCATTGCTTCGTCGTCGAAAGTCTCGTCGCCGTTGTTTTTGTAGAGCGAAAAAATTTCTTCATCAATGTTTGCGACGAACAAATCCATCCAGCCGTCTTCGTTGAAATCCGCGGAGTCCACCCCCATGCCCGAACGCGCGCGGCCGTCGGCGCTGTAAGCTACGTCCGCGGCGAGCCCGGCCTCCTCGAATTTTCCTTCGCCGCGATTGACGAACAGAAAATTCGCAACTGTGTCGTTCGCGACAAAGAGATCCATCCGGCCGTCGTTATTGATGTCCGTGGCCACCACGCCCCACGTTTTTCCCAAATGCTTTCCGATTCCGGATTCCTGGCTCACGTCGGTGAACGTGCCGTCGCCGTTGTTGTGAAAAAGCCGGCTCGGCATCGGCGTGAAAATTCGCGGGATGCAGTAATGATGCACGCCGTCCTGGTCCACGCCGCAGCTCATCGTTTTGTTGAACTCCACGAACTGCCCCACGAATAGATCGAGGCGCCCATCATTATCGTAATCGAACCAGACGGCGCTAGAATTCCAGCCGGGCGCGGCGACACCGGCTCTTTCCGTCACGTCCGTGAACGTTCCGTCCCCGTTGTTGCGGTAGAGGATATTCCGCCCGTACTGCGTCACGTAAATATCGGGGAATCCGTCGCCATCGTAATCGCCCACGGCAACGCCCATGCCGTAGCCGCCTCCGGGGACGCCGGCTTTTTCGGTCACGTCGGTGAACGTGCCGTCGCGATTGTTGCGATAGAGCGCGTTTCGAATGAGATGCGACGGAGTGTAGAAATCGCATTTTCCGCTGTTCACGAAATAAAGATCCATCCAGCCGTCATTATCGAAATCGAGAAAAGCGCAGCCGGGCCCGCTGGTTTCGGGAAGAAATTTCTGCGGCGATTTTCCGGCAGTATGAACCCAGTGAATTCCAGAAGAGGAAGGAGGCACTTGTTCGAACGCGTCAAGAGGCGGAAAAGCGGCGAGAAAAGAAGGGAAGAAGCGATTCGAAACAAGTCCGGCCAGACACGCGGAGTTCTTGAGAAAATCTCTTCGCGATCCGGAAAAAATCCGGCGATGCAACCTGGTCCGTTTCGTGCGCCGTTTCATCCGTAAAAGAATAGCATGACGATTCGGGCGACCCGAGGCAGGCGGCGCGCGATTCTCTGTTCAATCAGCGCGGTGCGCAGAGGAAAGAAGCAAAAAAGGGCCCTACGGGGCACCATGCTATTCTTAGCGTTGGGAGTGCTCGCGCGGAGGAAAGGCTTCTTGCGGACACGGCACATTCTGGCACGAGGATCGCTTGCACTTGTATTTGCATGCGCGCTGGTGACGCATCCCCGCAGATCGAATGGCGAAACCACCGCGCAGGGACAGGTACCCGATCAAGGTTCCGATTTCGATGCGCTCGCAAAGTCGGCTGCCGAGGATCGTGATGCCGGGAATCTGACTGAAGCAATCAACGCATATCAAAAGGCATTACAACTGCGGCCCGACTGGGCAGAAGGTTGGTGGTATGTCGGGACGCTGAACTACAACGCCGACCGATATGAAGAGGCGATTCCGTCGTTCGGAGAGCTTGTAGGCCTTGCCCCGCAGGGCGCAGCGGGCTGGGAATTTCTAGGGCTTTGCGAATTCGAGACAAAAGATTATGCAAATGCTCTGACGCATTTGGAGAAGGGAACAGCTTTAGGCGGCGGACAGGACCAGGAACTTTCGCGAGTGGCCAACTATCACCTGGCCCTGCTGTTGATTCGCGAGGGAGAGTTCGAGAAGGCGACCGCGCTGATCGGCACGATATTCGGCCAGGGCGCGGCTCCCGCTCAGGCGAAGGAAGCTCTCGGGCTTGCCCTGCTGCGTATTCCGCTGCTGCCAAGAGAAATTGATCCTTCCAAGGAGGCGTTGATTGATGCGGCGGGAAACACGGCCGCGCTGATGCAGCAGGGGAACAGAAACGACGCGCTTACGAGTTTTGTGAAGCTGATCGCCGAGAATCCCACCGCGCCGTACTTGCATTACCGCTATGGATTGGCGCTGGCTGCGGCTTCGCAATCCGAAGAGGCAATCAAGGAGATGCGAGAAGAGGTTCGCCTGTCGCCAGAGAGCGCGTTGCCGTGGATCGAACTGGCGAAGCTCTATAACCAGGAGAAGCGGCACGAAGAGATGCTTGAAGCAGCGCGACGCGCGGTGCGGCTTGCTCCAGATTCCGCAGAGGCACACCGCGCGCTTGCGGAGGCACTCCAATCCGTTGGAGAGATAAAGGATGCCAGCGCCGAAAGTGATACCAAGAAGAAATTGGAGCCGGAAAAAGCGATTCGCGAAACTCGGATCGCGCAGTTGTATGGCAATCCTGAGACGGGATCGGCGCAATCGACCCGAGGCACGTCCTCAGAGACCGGAAACATGGAAGGCGCCGACGCGAACGGCGGGTTTGATGAGCTCGCACGACAAGCGCTCCGGGCCCAGAATTCCGGCCAAATTGAAGACGCGATCTCGCTCTATGCGAAAGCGCTCGAGATGCGACCAGGATGGGACGAAGGGCGATGGGGCCTGGCAATGCTGGAATACAGCACGTCGCGATTCAGCGATGCAGAAAAGGACGTGAAAGCCTGGCTTGCGAAAAACCCGCAAAGCGGAACGGCGTGGGGAGTTTTAGGGCTTTGCGAATTTTCGCTCCACGATTACGACAACGCGCTGATTCACTTGCGGCGCGGAGAGAACCTGGGATTTGGAGCGAATCGCGAGTCGGTACGAACAGCGCGGTATCACCTGGGCGTTCTTCTGATTCGAAATGGGGAATTCGACCGGGCGCGCGAGATACTTGCCTCCGAAGCGGGCGGGCCGACTTTGGCCAAGGAAGTGCAATTTGCGATGGGACTGGCAATTCTGCGGATGCCAATTCTGCCGGAGCAAGTGAAAGGTGCACAGGTTCCCCTGGTTATGGAAGCCGGCGGGGTGGCGGAGCTTTTGGAGAACAGCAAATATGATGAAGCGTATCCAAAGCTGGAAGAGCTGTTGCGGCGCTTTCCGGGCACACCGTTTCTGCACTACGTTTACGGGACAGCCCTGGCATCCTTTTCGAGATACGACGAAGCGGAGACGCAATTTCGGGAGGAGATGCGCGTATCACCGGAGAGCGAGCTGCCGCTCTTAAGCCTGGTGTCCGTGCTGTTGCAGGCGCAGCGATCCAAGGAGGCACTGCCGTATGCGAGAAAGGCAATTGAGCGCGCGCCGGGGTCGGCCTACGCGCATTATTTGCTAGGCAGAACGCTCCTGGAAATGGACGAGGCGCGGGAGTCCATTCCCGAGCTACTGGCAGCGCGCCAGCTCTCGCCCGAAAGCCCCGAGGTACACTTTACGCTGGCGCGTGCGTACGCCAAGACCAAACAACCGGAGAAGGCGAGCGAAGAACGAGGGATTTTTCTGCAATTAAAAGCGCAGGCCGATCAAGAACGAAAGCTGCAACAAGGGCCGACATTCGGAGGGTTTCAAAAACAGTCCCAAGTTCCTCCTCTGCAGGGAACGGGAACTCAGAAGTCCGCCGCCGACCAGCCAAAACGATAAAGAGATCGTCCGCCTTCTTTCAAAACAAAATGGGGCAGCCCGATGAAGGGCCGCCCCGGAAATGCTTGCCGCAGTTGCGGCCAGCGGACTAGAAGGTGAAGCGCACGCCGATCTGAATTTGCCGAGAGAGAAAGGCGTAGTTGCTATTGGCGTTGGTCACGCTGCCAAATGGAGCATTGTAGCTAAGACAGGGAGCCGCGGAGCTGCAGGCGGCCGAACCACTTGAGGTATTGACTGTGCCTGATGTGGAGACGATGTAGCCGAGAGTGTTGATCCCAGTCACGTTGACGTGGTTAAACAGGTTGAAGGCCTCGCCAAGGACCTCAACGCCGAACCTATCCGCGAACATGAACTTCTTGGACAAGCGGAGATCGACGTTCTGAAGCCTGGGGTAGCGGTAACTATTGCGTCCGACCACATCAATACCGGCCCTGCCACCAGAGCCGTTGACGCCGCTGGACAAACCTCCTGGGGCACTACCGCTAGTCGTCAGAGAGTAAGGCAATCCGCTCTGAGCGGAGTAAATTGGCGAAACCTGCCAACCATTGACCAGATAACCGAGAGCGCCGGGCTTATTCCACGGGGTGCCAATCACGGCACTGAATACGGAGCGGAGCGGAACGTCATAAATGGAGTTGCCATACTCCTGCTTGATGTTGAACGGATCCAGAAGGTCGCTCGTATCGGTGAAGGTGCTGCCGTTCTGGCCGTAGTCGAGAGCATGAGCCCAGGTGAAGTTGTAATTGATCTGGATATTCTTGGACATGCGCTTGTCCACCTGGATTGCGAGGGCATTGTAGCTGGAACTGATGCCGCTAAAAACATCGGTAATGGACCCATAGTTAGGATTGGGACGCGGACCGACGTATTTGACGGTGGTGTACGTGGGGCCGACCAAGGGGCCACCTGTGGCGACGTTGTACGTCACCGAAGTTGCGGCAGCCTGATTGATGTTGGTGTCCACAAAGTCCGGGAGGCTCCGTCCAAAGCTGCCGAGGTAGCTGACGGAAACAGCCGTGTTCCAGCCGATATAGCGCTGGATGGTCAGATCCGTCTCCTGCACGGAAGGCGCCTGTAGATGAGGATCAAAGTAAACGAGGCTGAGCGTCGAGTTGCCGGAGGCGGGTTGCGCCGTGAGGATCTGGGGGAACGCCGGAGCAGCCGGATTGGGAGCACCACCGGTAATGGTGGCATTGAACCTGTAGGAGAACTGGCCACCGGTAACGCCCGTGTTGGTGAGCGCGTTGTAAACCGCCGAGTTGATGATGCGACCGTAGTAGAGGCCGTAGCCGCCGCGAAGAGAGGTTTTGCCGTCACCGAAAATATCCCAGGCGAAGCCGATGCGTGGCCCCCAATTGTTCTTGTCACTGGGAATTTGGGCGGTGAGCGGAACAGCAGAGTTGGGCAGAATCGGACTGGGGAGGCTCTCATATTCGTAGCGGAGGCCGAGATTCAGAGTGAAACGGGGGAGAAGGCGCCAGCTATCCTCCGCGAAAAAGGCGTAATCGTTGGTATTGAAGGTGAAGCCAAGCGGGCCAAACGCCTGCTGATAACTGGAAAAGCAGGCGGTGTTGTGCGCGGCGCCGCAACGATTGGGCTCATAAAAATCAGAGAGGTAGTTTCCGATCGTCGTGTAAGAGAACGAGCCGTACTGGTAGCGCAAGTTCTCGCTAAGGTCGTTCGTATGCGCATAGTCAATTCCGAATTTCAGATCATGTTTGCCGTGGGTCCAGGTGACGGTATCCGCGAATTGCGTGCGACGCTCGTCGGGGAAGGCAGGGCGCTGAAGAAAAGTTGGTACTCCCATATCGAAGCCGTTCGAGATGAAGACGTCCGGAGGAAGTCCCAAGGGATTCGTGTAGCTCGGAAAATTTGGCGAGGTGAGGAAGTTGGACTGCTCATATGCAGTAGGCGGCTGAGCGTACTCGAATTCGAAATCGCGGCCGTATTGAAAGCGAGCCTCATTGGAAATCGAGTTGGTGAGGATTGTGAAGAGTTTCGCGACGCCCCAAGTCTCCCGTACGTAGTCGTTGCCAAAGCTGGCCACGCCGTAGGTCGCACTTGAGCTTGTCTGAATCCCGGCAGGGGAGATCCAGCGCATGCGGTTGACCTCAAAGCTGGCGTGGTTCTTGGAATTAATCTGCCAATCAATTTTGGGGAAGAAGATGGTGGACTGGCCTTTGCGGGGGACAGTACCGGTTTCCGACAGAAGGCCGTCCAGACCGTTGTTGTAATCCTGAACGGCGGTCGCATAATCCGCGAGGGCCAAGTTATTAAACAGGGTGCAAGCGCCCTGCGTAGCAGCGAGCTGGTTCTTGTCCGAGAAAGTGGTTGTGTCGAGAGCGGCGCAAGAACCGCCATGAGTGGAGAGATCGGCGGCAGGGGCGGCAAAAAACGCGGTTGGGTTGGAAGCCTTTGAAGTGCCCGGGAAGTTGCGGTCGTAGCGGTCGAAAGCAAAGTACCAAAAGAGCTTGTCCTTAATGATGCGGCCGCCAATCCCGAAGCCATAGATTTTGCGGACGTCCGTGGGATTGTAAGGAGTGGTTGTGTAAACGCCGGGAGAAGTCTGTGCCGTAAGAGTCGTAAAAGGGTTGGTGGCGCCCCAATCGTTGTCGCGGTCGTAGAAATAGACTTCGCCGTGAAGATCGTTTGTGCCGCTCTTGGTGACGGTGTTGACAACAGCACCGGCGGCGCGGCCGTATTCTGCCGAGTAATTGGAGGTATTGACCTGGAATTCCTGGACGGCAGCCTTCGGTGTGGAGTAACCGATGCGCGTGCGGCCGCGTTCCTCAGAAAAGAAGGCCTGATTGTTGTCGGCGCCATCCACGGTGTTGTTGTTCAACAAAGTGCTGATGCCGCGGAAGCTCAGAAGGCCGAAACCATTGGAGTCATTGACCACGCCAGGGGTGAGGAGAGCGAAATCCGACCAACGGCCGCCGTTGATCGGAAGATTGCTGATGGAGGTTTGATCCACGATGGGAGAAAAATCGGGCGAGGTAGTGTTGACCTGGGGAGTCTCAGCACTGACAACGACGGTGGCGCCCGCGGAAGCCACACTGAGTTTGGGAGAAACATCGGTGGTGGTGCCGATCTGAACAACCACGTCCTTGGCAGTGTAGAGAGCAAAGCCCTGCGCCTGGATTGTCACGGAATAAGAGGCGGGCTGAAGTTTGAGGACGCGAAAGAAGCCCGAATCGTCTGTGGTGACCGACTGAGACAGATTTGTTCCGTTATTCTTGACGGTGACGGCCGCGTTGGGGACGACGGCGCCCGTGGAATCCATGACCGTGCCGCTGATGGCACCGTCGGTGGTGGACTGCGCATGCGCAAATCCGCCAAACACCAAAAAAGAGCCTAGCAGCATGACCAAGTGACTCAGCCAATGCGACGACCTGCGACCGCGCTTCATAAATCCTCCTGGATGACAAAACAAACAATTAGAATCAAAAACCGATTTCCTTCGCCCCTCGGGGATGGAGAGGAATCATAGCAAGTTCAGCGTTGAGCGCACCGCTGACGGAATCTAATCAAAGCTAAACCAGACCCCTAGATTATCTGCGTCCATACCTATCACACCAGGCAGGATCGGACAAATTCTTGGCTGTGGAAAACTTTGATCGCCCAGATCGGCAGCTTAAATGCTTGGATATCGAGAAAGTTGACCCCATGACAAACGGAGTGAGGCTAACGACCAAATGTTGCGGATAGATTAAGCGGCGAAGAATGCTGTGTGACATGACGACTTGCCGAGAGGAGCGGGCTGAGCTAGAGTCACGCTTCCGCGGGGGAAATAGATGGAACGCAAACAGAAGACGTCTGCGCCGAAAAAGAGGAAATATTCGCTGTTCGCCGGCGAGAGCGTACGCATGCTGCTGACCCGGGCGCAGATCCGGAAGCGCATCGGAGAAATGGGCAAGGAGATCCGGAAGGATTTTCCCGGCGAACCGCTGATTCTGGTGGGGGTGCTGAAAGGGGCGGTGCTGTTTCTTGCGGATTTGTCGCGGCAGATCGGCGGGGAAGTGACGTTCGACTTCATTGCGGTTTCGAGTTATGGGAAAGAGGCGAGATCTTCGGGGCAAGTGAAATTGAACAAGGATCTTGACGCAAGCATCGAGGGGAAGTCGGTGATCGTGGTGGAAGATATTTTGGATACGGGGCTGACACTGCAGTATTTATTGCGAATATTGGAGCAGCGGAAGCCGAAGCATCTGCGGATCGCAGTGTTGCTCGACAAGCCGGAGCGGCGGATCGCCGCGGTGCATGCGGACTATGTGGGATTTACGATCCCGAACGAGTTCGTGGTGGGATACGGGCTGGATTACGCGGAGCGCTATCGGAACCTGCCGGACGTGGGGATTTTGTCATTCGCGAATTCGGGCAGCAGCCAGAAATAGCCCGAGGAACGCGCTGAGTCGCGGATTTGTAGGGCGCAAGAAGCGCTGCGCTCTGCCGCCTGCCCTTCGTTCGCGGCCCTGCTATAATTACCCGACTCAATGAATTCCCTCGACCCACACGCTCTCGCCGCGACGACTGCCACCGAGGCAATGGTTTCCGCAGACGTACTGCGCACGCTGGCGGAGATTGGACAGGAAGTCAACGCTTCGCTGAACCTGGATGAGGTGCTGGCGCGCTCGGCGGCGCTCATTAAAAGACATATTGATTACGAAATTTTCGGGGTGCTGCTGATTGAAGAGGATGGGGGTTACCTGAAGCACCGATTTTCCATCGGATATCCTCCAGCGCTGGCGGAAAATCTGCGAATCCCGGTGGGAGAAGGCATTACGGGAACGGCTGCGGCGACGGGGCAACCGGTGCGCGTGGGAGAGGTTTCAAAAACGGAGCACTACATTAATGCGATTGAAAGCGTGAGGTCCGAGCTGGCCGTGCCGCTGATGCTGCAAGGGAAATGCATCGGAGTTCTGGATATTCAGAGCAAACAGCCGGATTATTTCACGCCTGAACAACAGAGCATTTTGACCTTGCTGGCGACGCGGCTGGCAATCGCGATCGAGAACGCGCGGTTGTTCGAGCGCGTGCGAGCACAAGCGGACACGCTGCTGCTATTGAACGAGGTCAGCCGCGAGATGAGTTCGATCCTGGATGTGGAACAGCTTCTGCGGAGCGCCGCGGAGCTCACGCAGCGGGTGATCGACTACCAGATTTTGAGCATCATGCTCTATGACGAAGAGCAGAAGATATTCCGGCACCGATTGGATGTGAAGCACGGCCAGCGGGTTCAAGGGAAATTGCGGGTTGCGGCGAGCGAAGGGATCGTCGGAGCGGCGGCGACATTGAAAGAACCGGTGATCGTACCGGACGTGACAGCCGATCCGAGATATCTGCTGGTAAATCCAGAAACGCGGTCGGAGGTGGCGATCCCCATGTTGCACAAAGGCAGGGTGATCGGCGTGCTCGATCTGGAGAGCCCGCAACTGAACGCGTTCCGCGAGGAGCACGTGCAAACGCTATCGATCCTTGCGGCGAATCTGGCCGTTTCGCTGGAAAACGCGAGGCTTTACGAGCAAGTGGCACGGGACGAAGCGCGGCTGGAGCGCGACTTGAACGCGGCGAAGCGCATTCAAGGCGCCTTGATCCGGCCCGTGCCGACCGAGGATTTTGAACTGGATATGGCGGCGCGTTACATTTCCGCGCGCGAAGTGTGCGGAGATTTGTATGAGTTTCTGAGGTACGGGCCGCAGCAAATTGGAGTGGCGCTTGCGGACGTGAGCGGGAAGGGAACGGCGGCAGCGTTGTATGGGGCAGTGGCGATCGGCATCATGCGCAGCCTGGCGCCGCAGAAGCTGCAGCCCGCGGAGATGCTCCGGCAGATGAACGAGCACATCGGAGAGCGGCGAATCGAAGGGCGGTTCATGACCGCGTGCTTCGCGACATGGCAGAAGGGACGGAAGAAGTTCCGGGTCGCAAACGCGGGGCAGTCGCAGCCGCTGCTGTACAAGGACGGGCGGTGCGGGAAGATCGAGCTGACGGGATTTCCACTGGGGATCTTCGATGATGTGCGATACGACGAATGGAACGCGACACTGGAAACCGGGAACATTGTGGTGTTCCATTCGGACGGCATTGCGGAGTCGTCGAACAGCGAAGGACAATTTTTTGGGACGGAGCGCTTGAGAAAATTAGTCGAGCAGCACCACGAATTGAGCGCCACAGAACTTTCCGATTTGATCCTGAGCGAAGTGGACTGGTTTGCGCAAAATGCGCCGCTCGCGGACGACCGTACTCTGGTTGTACTTAAGGTCCGATGAGCGCGACTCCTTCCAAAACTTCGAGAAAACATCGCTATGTGGACCCGGCCGAGTTCACGCCGGAGTTTGCGTGGCGCCGATTGGGCAAGGACGCTGAAGGAGTGTATTGCGGGGATGTGCCGCTGTTAACGGCAGCGGAAAAATTCGGCACACCGGTCTATATTTATAGTGCGACCGCGATTCGCGAGGCATTTCGAGAACTGAGCGGGGGACTCGGGCGCGCGCCGCATAGGATTTGTTTCGCGATGAAGGCGAACCGGAATCTGACGCTGCTGCGGATTTTGGCAAAAATGGGAAGCGGATTCGACATCGTTTCCGGCGGAGAGCTGGCTAGCCTGGAACATTTAGGAGTGCCCGGAGACCGGATCGTTTTTTCCGGAGTGGGCAAATCGCGCGAAGAAATTCGGGGATCGCTTCGTTATCGAGGCGGAAAACGAAATGGGAAACGAGGAATTCTTCTATTCAATGTGGAATCGGAGGAGGAGCTGGAGTTGCTGCTCGAGGAGTCCGAAAAGGCGCAGCTCCGGGGAGCGAACGCGCCGAGTGCCTCCATTCGAGTGAATCCTGACGTGCAGGCGGGCGGACACCCGCACATTTCGACAGGCCACCACCAACACAAATTTGGATTGGATTGGGCGGCGGCGCACAAGCTGTACCTGAAACACTGCGATTCGAGAGGGATTCGTTGGGAGGGGATCAGCGCGCACATCGGTTCGCAGATCATTTCGCGCGGGCCGTTCGAACGGGCGTTCGGCAAGCTTGCGGACTACGTCAGGCAACTGCAGCGCGACGGGATCTCCTTGCGGTACCTGGATCTTGGCGGCGGGCTGGGAGTGCGGTACACGAACGAGAGACCGATGACCCGCACGGAATATGCACGGATGGTGGCGCGCATGGCAAGGCCGCTGGGAGTTCACCTGCTGTTGGAGCCGGGGCGCTCGATCATTGCTTCGGCGGGAGTGATGCTGACGCGGGTGTTGTACATCAAAGAGATTGGGGGGAAGAGATTCGTGATTGTGGATGCGGCGATGAACGACCTGATGAGACCGACATTGTATGGCGCGGCGCATCCCATCACACGGGTCGTTCGCATACGCGGCAGAGACTACGGCACGAAACGCGCCGACATCGCGGGCCCGGTTTGCGAAACGGGAGATTGTTTTTTGCGTGATTGGCCGATCGGAGAGGTAGAGCCCCGAGATGTGCTGGCGATTTGGACGGCGGGTGCGTATGGAATGTCGCTGGCGTCGAACTACAACGCCCGCACCAGAGCGGCGGAAGTATTGATTGAAGAACGCAGCGCGCGGCTGATCCGGAGCCGGGAGACTGAGCGCGATCTCACGCGCGGCGATGTTCTCGCCTGATTGCTAGCGCGGACTGGAACGGATGGGGGACATGGGGAAGCTCAGACGTCGCCCCATTTGAGTTTGCTGCGCAGAATTTCGTAATAGGATTTTCGCGGCGGCTGAATCAGCTTGAGGCATCCGGGAGCGCGGGTGATGCGCACGCGATCTCCGCTCTCCATCGGAACGCCTTTTTGTCCGTCTAATGTGAGATAGATGGACTCAGAATCGCCGAGAACACACAGCTCAATCAGACTGGAATCGCGGACAACCAAGGGCCGGTCACTCAAGGTGTGCGGGCAGATCGGCGTGATGATGATGGACTCGACCGCTGGGTGAACGATGGGGCCGCCGGCGGAGAGCGAATAGGCGGTCGAACCAGTGGGAGTGGCGACGATCAGACCATCGGAACGGTAGCGACAGACAAAAGTCCCATCAATGGAGAGACGCAACTCGATCATACGCGCCAGAGCGCTTTTGTTGATCACGACGTCGTTTAGGACTCGCTGCTCATCCACAACGCGTTCACCGCGAACGAGCGTGGTGAGGAGCATGGTGCGCTCGCTGGCCGTCAAATGGCCCGCGAGAGTCTCTTCGAGAGCGGGATAGAGCTCATCAAGAGTGAAGCTGGTGAGAAATCCGAGACTACCAAGATTGATGGGAAGTATTGGGGTGCCGAGCGCAGCGACCTCGCGTGCTGCGGACAGAAGAGTGCCGTCGCCGCCTAGCACAAGCATAAGGTCGGACTGAGTTGCCAGTTGTTCGCGGCTCACTCCCACCGCAGGACTGCCCAGAGTCTTGGCGGTTTCGTGGTCGCAAAGGAGTTGTATACCGCGCTCCTGAAGCCAGGCACGCAGGGGAAGAACAATTCCCGGAACGTCAGCGGGCCGGGGACGGGTGACGATGCCGATGGTGCGAACGGTGTGCAGAGTCATGGTTTGCAGGAATTCTAACTTAGGCTTGTTTGCGCGCGTGTAGAAAATACTCCTGGTTTCCCCCGGCGCCGGGCAAGCGGCTGGGTTTGACTCCAAGGCAAATGAGACCCGATGCCCGGGCGGCAGCGCTCACGCTGGCGATAGCCTTTTCATGCAACGCGGCATCCTTCACGATTCCTCCTCGACCAACGTCTTCGCGACGCAGTTCGAATTGTGGCTTGATCAGGATAAGGAAATCCGCGCCGGGTTTGGCCACGGCGAACGCGGGCGACAAGACTTTTGCCACCGAGATGAAGGAAACGTCGGCGACCACCAAATCCACGGTTTCGGGAAGATCCATGACGAGCAATTCGCGCGCATTTTTTTCGATAGGGACAACGCGGGAATCCTTTTGCAGCTTCCAGGCGAGCTGGCCGATGTTCACATCCACAGCATAGATGCGCGCGGCGCCGTGCTGCAGGAGGCAATCGGTGAAGCCGCCCGTGGAAGAACCGACATCGAGGCAGACTTCGTCTTTAATGTGTAGCTCAAAATCCTCGAGCGCGCCCTCCAGCTTGAGACCGCCCCGGCTGGCATATCTTAGCGAGCGGCTGTTCACTTCGAGACGGGCGTCGGCGGAAACTGAGGAGCCGGCTTTCGCGGCTCGCGCGCCATTTACCTGGACTTCGCCGGCAAGGATCATGGCCTGCGCTTTTTGACGGGATTCGGCCAGGCCGCGCTGGACGAGAAGAAGATCGATGCGGATTTTGGCGGAATTGGATTTCATTGGACAAGGGAGCGCAGCTCCACGCTAAATGCCGCGATCCGCAGGCTAGGTGCGCCGATTCACCAGATACTGGGCAATTGCGCGAAGCCGCACAGCTTTTTCTCCATAGGCATCGAGTTCAGCAATTGATTGGGCAGAAAGTTGGTCCGCAATCTCATGGGAACGTTCCAGGCCATAGACGGAAGGATACGTGGCCTTCTGCTGCTCCGCATCCTTTCCGGCAGTTTTTCCCAGCGCGGCGGAGGATTCTTCCACGTCGAGAATGTCGTCCGTGACCTGAAAGGCCCATCCGATCGTTTCGCCAAAGCGGCGCAAGCGCGCGACGTCGGAGTCTGCGGCACCCATACAGAAAGCGCCCGCGGCGATGGATGCGCGAATCAGAGCAGCAGTTTTCGAGCGGTGAATGTACTCCAGCGTTTCAGGACCCACACTCTTGCCTTGCGCTTCCAGATCGGCGACCTGACCGCCGACCATGCCG